>Ga0075418_10001599_pt1 | contig 25733 bp, 27 predicted proteins | sample SoiMetdeltSBSDD2_FD_81776 | JGI IMG/M metagenome (GOLD analysis project Ga0075418, IMG submission 81776) | Bulk soil microbial communities from a Populus tree surrounding site in Tennessee, USA - Soil MetaG P. deltoides SBSDD2 | ecosystem: Environmental > Terrestrial > Soil > Tree plantation...
CGAAGCAGATGAGTTCCTTCATAACCCTGATCTCGCGATCAGCACTCCTCCCTCTTACGTTGCAGCGATGGATCCTAGAGATTCAGCGGGCGCGGTGTCTCGGGCTACCCCCAATCTGTTCCTCCGGCTCCAACCAATCCTGAGTTTGGAACTGAGGCTCTTGTCCATCGCTTCGCAGCTGCTCTCGAATCTGATCGAGGCGTGTGTAAGCTTCTCTCAATTGCGAATACTGCCGCTCCACAAGCTCACGGACGGATGCGGGTAAATCGCTTCGCAGCGCTGCAAGATATTCGCCCAATGCGGCTCTTTCGCCCCATTCACAAAGGAAAAGCACCGTCTGATCCCCTGCGGGCAAAAGGCGCGTCCCACGGATTTCCTTCCATCCGCGCAGTTTCGCTCGCGGTCGCGTCAACCGTTTCATTGGTACGCCAAGCTTTTTAAGTTCGAGTTCCAATTCAGCAGCGAATAAAGCCTGCTGCAGCGATTCAGCTCCAAAGAATTCCTTCAATCCGTGCTTCTTTGAACGGACGGCCGCCCGCCGTAACCCTGCCTCGCTCTCCCGGCAGGTCTCCAACAGATTGCTCAGTATCGTTGGCGTAGCTTCTTGGGGTAAGGCCATGATTTAGTCACCCGCATTTCATTTTGAGCACAATTGAGCAATCCGGCTGTTCAATACTGCTCTGGGAGCTTTTGTTCGGGACACCTTCTGGCTCCAGGCTGAATCTCGCCTGGGCTCTCCGGTGGTGGATCCTGTCGCGGGCTAGGCGGTTCTAAAGGATCCGGCTTTGAAGGCGGTGGCGGCAGTTCATAGGGTTCTTTTTCATCGGGAGGCTCCTCGCGTGGTGCAGGAGGCTTCTGAGGTTTGTTCATAGGCTTCTCCATAAAGACCACAATAGCCTGTTGTCAAACTGCGAGCCGTTCACTTCGAGACGCGGGCAAACCGTCATGTCGCGTTAATTAAAGATCCGGTCAAGATTGAACAGCCATCGAGTCCCGTTCGTCTTCAAGATGAGAGCGGTGTGGTGCGCTATTCCAAGTCTACTCAATGGATGAATCATGTCTGCAGAGAATACCCTTCGATACGTCAACGACGCTCTCCCAGGTTTTAGCCGCAGCCGAGCTAGAAATGGGTTTGTCTATCGCGACGCTAGCAACCAAGTCATCAACGATCCTGGGCAACTGTCTCGAATCAAGGCTCTCGCCATACCTCCGGCGTGGGAAAATGTCTGGATCTGCCCATCCCCCTTGGGACATCTGCAGGCAACCGGGCGCGATAGCAAAGGCCGGAAGCAATATCGTTATCATCCTACTTGGAGCAAGATCCGAAACGAGTCGAAGTACGACAGGATGATCGCTTTCGGGAAGGCTCTTCCATTGATACGAAGGCGGGTGGGTGCGGATCTGGCTCGTCCTGGTCTTCCACGGCAGAAAGTGTTGGCCACTATCGTTCGATTGCTGGAGCAAACACGCGTTCGAGTGGGAAATAAGGAGTATGCAAAAGCGAACGGCTCATTCGGCTTGACAACTCTTCGCAACCGCCACGCCAATGTGGCTGGATCTGAGCTGCGGCTGAACTTTCAAGGAAAAGGGGGAAAGCCTCACATAGTTGCTGTCAAGGATGATCGGTTGGCGAAGATCGTGCGCCGCTGCCGGGACTTGCCCGGCTATGAACTTTTTCAGTACCTGGACGAAGACCAGCAGCCTCAGGTGATCGATTCTTCAGACGTCAACGGATACTTGCGTGACATTGCAGGTCAGGACTTTACCGCGAAAGACTTCCGCACCTGGGCTGGAACGCTTCTGGCGGCTCAAGCACTTGCAGGCGCGAAGGTCGAGACTTCCAAGACGCGGACAAAGAAAAACGTGCTGGCGGCGATCAAAGTTGTTGCTGAACAACTTCGCAACACGCCGGCCATTTGCCGCAAGTCCTATATTCACCCCATAGTGCTGGAGGCCTACAGCGATGGTTATCTGGCTCAACTTTCCAGACTCCATCTGGCAAAGTCACCCCGACCCTCTCGACTGGAATCGATGCTGTTACGCCTGCTTCGCCGACGCAAGCCAATTACGAATACAACAAAAGCGAGTTCTAAAAACTTGCTGAATCCGCAGAAGGGTGCCGCCAAACGAAGTCCGAAGTTGCCCAGAAATTTCGTGCATCGATTGAACCGCCTCACAGCTGCCTGAACCAATCCTCGCAATGCAATGGGCCGGCAGGGGTTCCTCGTCGGGTCATTTTTGAACAGCAGGAATTCTCTGGGTCCTTAGGATGAGATCGACGAAGGTTGACCACGAATAATACGCTTCGTGGTGCTGCCTCTATCTCAATAAAGGAGCTTTCTTATGAAATCATCCTTAAGAAATTTCATGATTCCGGCACTGGCGATAGTGATGACGCTAACAGTAGCGTGCTCTCGCGAATCCAGTCAAAATCAGCCGGTCAAAACTACCACCGACAAGGGATCGAGCACAGCCCCTGCATCCCATGATGCTGCGAATCGGGACAAAGCGCTTGTTCGTGTGGTGCATGCCATGCCTGCCCAACCCCCTGTTGACGCGTTTGCGGGTGAGGCGAGAACCTTTTCTAACGTCACCTACAAGACGGTTACGCCGTATGCTGAACTGGCAGACGACAGGCAGCGATTGACCTTGAAACCCGCTGGGCAACCAGGAGCTTTAGCGGAGAACAGTGAAAACTTCGCAGGCGGCAAACACTACACTCTCGTTGCCGTGCCGACGTCGGACAAAGACCCCAAGCCAGAGCTCAGAGTGCTCGCCGATGATCTCACGCCCCCATCTTCTGGTAAGGCGCGAGTTCGCGTGATCAACGCTTCGCCGGATGTAGGCGAGATCGACGTCTACACCATGAACAATGCTGAAAAACTCTTTGGGGGAGTCAACTTCAAGTCCGAGGCTGGATATACAGAGATAGCGCCAACCACAACCGTTGTGGAGTTGCGACCCGAAGGAAAGAAGCAGCCATTACTGATGATGCCCCAGTTTAGTTTTGAGCCTGGGAAGACCTACACCATCGTGGTTATGGGACGCCAAAAAGACCACAAGTTGGAAGCGGTCACGGTTGAAGATCACTTTGTAGGATCGTACGCGAGCAAGTAGTTGGTCTTGAGCCGTTCTCTCGCCCTTGGACGGCGGGGAGTGCGACGCTACGAATTTCTTTGGTGCGCACTCCCTGCCTTTCGGTTTCGAAGTCAAGCAGCCTGATTGCTCCATCAAAACCGTCAATCAAGCCATTAAGGTTTCCAAGACGTTAACCTATCTCTATCCCCTCCAACCGGGTGATCGAGCACGCGTTAACCCGCAGTAGCTTCCATTCCAGGCCACATCCCTCGATCAATATTGAACATCGCAGTAGTGGAGTGGACGACAGACTAAATTGATCAGGAGCAAGCTCCTGAAGTTGATTCTTGAACGGCGGGTAACTGAAGGGAGTGAGAACATGAGAGGAACAATGCAATTGCGAAAATCGGCGGTGCTGCTCGGATTACTGGTGGCCACACTGTTCGGAGGGGCTTTTGGATGGGTAGGGACTGCCCTATTGAATTCCAGAAACTCAGGACCACTCGTCCCTCTCTTCCTTGCTGGTGAAACGCCCGCCCGTTCAGCCGAAGTGTCCTTTCTTTCCGGATTTACTCCGATCGTCAAGTCGGCGCTCCCGGCCGTGGTCAATGTCTCGACTTCGAAGAAAGTGCAAGTGGAACGAGAAAACTCCCCTTTCTCGGGGCCTTTCAGGGATTTCTTCGGACCCGATTTTTTTGATCAATTTGGTGGTCCGCGCGAGCGACAGGAAAATAGCTTGGGCTCAGGTGTGATCGTCAGCTCCGACGGCTACATTCTTACCAATAACCACGTCGTGCAAGGCGCCACCGATATCGAGGTCTTCCTGTCTAACGAACGGCGACTTAAAGGTCGCATTATCGGAGGCGACGCCAAAACCGACATTGCCGTCATCAAGGTTGACGAAAATGGCCTTCCGGCTTTGACCCTCGGAAATTCAGCAGGAGTCCAAGTTGGAGATTTTGCTTTGGCGATCGGGAATCCATTTGGCGTCGGGCAAACGGTCACGATGGGTATCGTGGGTGCCACCGGCCGGGGCGGATTCGGCATCGAGCACTATGAAGATTTCATTCAAACCGATGCAGCCATCAATCCAGGCAACTCCGGTGGCGCACTGATAAACGTCCGGGGCGAGCTCATTGGCATTAACACTGCCATCGTAGCCCGGAGCGGAGGAAGTCAGGGAGTGGGGTTTGCCGTTCCTACAAATATGGCACGGCCCGTGATGGAACAGATTCTGAAGCAAGGCAAAGTCATTCGGGGCTATCTGGGTGTAAGCATCCAGACCATGTCTCCTGAACTAGCCAAGTCGTTCGGTTCCAAGACGACTCAAGGAGCATTGGTCGCCGATGTTGTGCCCGACGGACCGGCCGCCAAAGCTGGCTTGCGACGCGGCGACATTGTTCTTGCTGTGAACGGCGAACCGGTGCTCGACAGCCGCCGATTGACGCTAAGAATTTCACAAGCGGCCCCTGGAACGGTTGTTGAACTCAAACTGCTCCGTGACGGTCAAGAACAGAACGTCAGCGTTACCCTGGGAGAGCTTCCAACCGACCCAGAACGCGCGCAGGCACCCGGTGCGCAACGAGGCCGAAGCACCGCCTTGGAAGGCGTGGCAGTCGATAACCTGACACCCGACATCGCGCGCCAGTTGAACCTGCCTCCACAAACTCGGGGCGTGGTGGTCGTGCAGGTTAGACCGGAGACCGCGGCTGCGACGGGCTTGCAGCGCGGTGACGTGATCGAAGAAGTCAACCGCCGAAGTGTTTCCACGGTGGGAGAATATGAACAAGCGATACGGCAGGCAGGCGGTGGTGAGGTATTACTCCTCCTGAATCGAGGCGGAAGTAGTTTGTACATCGTGATTGGTCAGAACCGTTAGGGAGCAAAATTGCTGTTTGGAAGCAGTTTGTTGCAAGGGGGTTTGCCGCGGTGTGGCACCTTCAAGAATGAAAATGGCGTCCCCCCTTGGATAAGGGGGAACTTCAGGGGGGTTTGAACCCAGCGACGAAACCCACCTCGGCGCTGCGCGCCACCCCTTCCAAGGAGGGGATTTTCAAAGGAGTTTGACAATGCAGCAGCCTCAAATTCAAATGCTGGCGTATGTGGCTTTGGCCATGCTGCTGGGTGGGCTGGTGGGTTTGGATCGTGAAGCCGCTCGCAAACCCGCTGGCCTTAGAACGCACATGCTGGTTTCCGGGGCAGCAGCGCTCTTGGTTCTCTTGGGGCACGTGATGGTAAGAAATTATGATGCGAAGGTGGCGACTCACCTGACTAGCGACCCGATTCGCATCATTGAAGCAGTTATTACCGGAGTCAGTTTTCTTGGAGCTGGCACCATCATTCGCAACCAGCGAGATGGAGGCCAGGTTGAAGGCCTGACAACCGCAGCCTCGCTGCTTTTAGCGGCCGCGATAGGCGTCAGCGTCGCTTTAGCACAATTCGTCGTCGCTCTGGGATTGACCATTCTGATTCTGTCGGTTCTGCGATTGCTGGGTTATGTGGAAAGCCGGTTCGCCGAACAGCCAACTCCTGCTGCTCCGGCGGAGGAGCAGCCGTGAAGACCCTTTCTCTGTCCTTCTTCGAGTGGTTTGGCGAACTAGGCATTTTTGGTGCCCGCCTGGCACGCGCCGCCGCGAAACCACCTTATGAATTCCGGGAATTGGTGCGGCAGATGGACGAGGTAGGTTCCAAATCTCTGCCGCTGGTGGCTCTGGCGGGAGCAGCCATGGGTGTCGTAATTTCGCTGCACACTCGTGACAGCCTCATCCGTTTTGGTGCAGAGGCCCTGCAGCCCGCCGTTATTGTCATGTCCATCATTCAGGAGACCGGGCCAATCATCACGGCGTTGGTCGTCAGCGGACGGGTTGCCGCCGGCATTGGCGCCGAATTGGGCTCGATGAAGGTCACTGAACAGATTGATGCGATCGAGGCTTCAGCGGTCAATCCTTTCAAATTCCTGGTAGCGACACGGGTTTTGGCGTGCATTTGCATGTTGCCTCTTCTGACTCTCATTGCTGATTTCACCGGCATTCTTACGGGTTGGGTCGCCATGACGACGACCGATCCTATCTCATTCAGCCTCTACTGGGAGCAGGGGACAAAGAACCTGGCTTTCCGCGATTTTCTGCCCGCCACCTTCCGCACCGTCATCTTCGGGCTGATCATCGGTCTGATTGGATGCTTTCAAGGAATTCGAACCAAGGGCGGAACGGAGGGGGTCGGTAGGTCCGCGACAGGAGCAGTGGTTCTGGCGTCGCTCTTCGTGATAGTGGCGGATGTGCTTCTGGTTCGCCTTATTTTGATTTTTTTCCGATAGCGCATATGGAAAACGAACTCGTGCTGCAGATTCGAGAATTGCGAAAGGCCTTCGGAGAGCAGAAGGTTCTGGACGGAATCGACCTCGAGGTGAGGAAGGGCGAGACCTTGACGATACTCGGCCGCAGCGGCTCTGGCAAGAGCGTCTTGTTGAAGCTGATCATTGGCCTGCAAAAGCCCGATTCGGGCTCGATTCGGATTGGAGATGCCGAGGTGACCGGTATGGCGGGCGATCAGCTCGACGAGATCCGGAAAAAGATTGGTTTTTTGTTCCAGTACTCCGCTCTCTATGACTCGTTGACGGTGGAAGAGAACGTAGCCTTCCCGCTTCGGCGTCACACTCGGATGCCCGATCACGAGCGGCGGGAGCGGGTCCGGGAGCTGTTGGCACGGGTGGGAATGGAAGAAGCCTCAGCCAAGATGCCCGGAGACATCTCGGGCGGCATGAAAAAGCGCGTCGGCTTGGCTCGCGCCCTGGCCATGGAACCAGAACTCATGCTGATGGATGAGCCTACAGCAGGGCTGGATCCGGTTACGGCTGGAGAGATTACCGATCTCATTCTGGAGCTGCAGCGCGCCCGCAAAATGTCATCCGTGGTGGTCACGCACGAGATGCAAACCGTTCGAGCAGTTTCCGATCGCATCGCCATGCTGCACGAAGGCGCGATTCGGGTTCAGGGAACCTTCGAAGATCTGAAACGGAGTCATGATTCCCTGGTTGAGGCTTTCGTGAAGCAAGGCATGGAGGAGGAGCCATGTCACGCATAGCGCGCTTAGGCGCCTTCATTTTTGGAGCTTTATTGATACTGACCTTTATTGTTTTTAGGATCGGTGACAAGGACTTCCTGTTCAGCACCACTTATCGACTCCAGGCTCCATTCGACAACGTCGCCGGTCTCGGCAATGGTGCAGAAGTCAGACTCGGGGGAGTTCGGGTAGGGACGGTGGATTTCATCAGGTTACCCAGCCACGCAGGAGAAAAAGTCCTCGTTGTTATGAAGCTGGAAAGTTCGACGCGAAAGCTGATCCGCAAGAACTCAGTCGTCGCCATTGAGACTGAAGGACTCTTAGGCAGCAAGTACGCTACCATCACGGGGGGTTCGCAGGAGGCGCCAACCGTCGAAGATGGAGATACGCTGCAAAGCCAGCCACCCCTGGAGTTTGCCGATCTCATCAGAAAGACCGACGTCATACTGGATTCCACTCAGGGGGTTCTAAAGAACGTCACTGAGGCCACGGGCGACATGAGATCCATTACAACCAAGATCGACCGGGGCCAAGGCACAGCAGGCGCGCTCATTAACGATCGGAAGATCTACAATGACATGCGTTCCACCGTGGCCGATAGTCGCGAAACTGTAAATCAGGCTAAGGCCGGAATGACGTCCTTTCAGGAGAACATGCAGGCGCTGAAGAGTAATTGGTTCCTACGTGGTTTCTTCAAGAAGCGCGGATATCAAGACTCTGCGGAGCTTACAAAATATGCGATCGAGAAATTGCCGGACCGCCCCTTCTCGAATCGTTTTGAAATCGGTGCCACTGATCTTTTCGACAAGCCTGATACCGCCAAGTTCAAGAACGAGAAGGCTTTGAACCAAATTGGAGCGCGACTGGAGCGCACGCCTTATGATCTGATTGTTGTGGCCGCTTACTCTGGAGTGCGAGGCGAAACGGAGGAAAATCTGGTGCTCACCCAGGCCCGCGCCATGGTTGTGCGCCAGCATTTGGTAGAGCACTTCAAAATTGATGACCAGCGCATCAAGACGATGGGAATGGGAGAGGACCCAGCGACTCCCGATAAGCAGGCAGCGCGGGTTGTGATTATCGTCTACCCTCCGCCGCTTGCACCCGAGGAGAAGCCGGCGCAGCCGAAGAACCCAACCATTTCTTCCCGCTGAGTGCAAGCCTTCGACGCTGGTCCTTGTCGCAAGCCTTTACGCGTCAGGCCTTGTGGGTCGAAGCGGAAACCCTGGCTTTTACGCCGTCGCTGCAGATGAAATCGAAAAGGCTGGCACTGCCCCTATTGCCGCCAAACTCTCCCTGATTCGCTCCGACCGGCCCCAGTCAGACCACAGAACTCCATTGAGCTCGATGACAGCAATTTTGTCAGGAGAAACTTCAAGAAGTTCAGAGGAAAAGTCATGGCGCGACACCGTTCGGTAGAGGTCGTCGAGATTCGCTTCATGATCCCCTTTGCCAATACTGTCAGAAAACTCCTCCAACGGCCCCATCAGGTCGGGAAAACAGGAATAACCCAGAGACCACAAGAAATCGGCAGTGGCTGCCAGAATTAGAGTGTTCCACAGGCCGCTCGCGGTCGTGACCTCTGGTTCTCGGAGTTTGAAGATTGGCTTTTCTTTGAACCGAGTTGCCGTGCTTATGCGATGGCCCATCACCCGGCCCAGCTCCCTTCCCGTTTGGATCCAGCCATAGTCCAATTCAGGGCGGCTGGCCGCAACCCCGAGCAACACCAACTTCTGGGGAAGTGTTTGGGCTGCTCCGATCGCGGCCCGAACCACGTGCAGAAAACGGTCCTCGGGATAAATGAAATGATCAGATGGGTAAAGCACCACCGTGGCATTGGGAGCTTCGCGGCGGATGTAAGCTAAGGCCAAAAAAACTGCCGTCGCAGTACCCTGATTGCTCGGCTGGACTACCAATCTCCCGGCCTTTCGCTTCAGTTGTTCGGGCCAACCTCGACGCCGATGATCGAACGCAACGATCGTCACTTTGTGCCGTGGCGCACTGATTTCATCGGCACGATCCAGCGTATGTTGAAGCATGGATCGTGTTCCCACAAACGCACAATACTGTTTAGGCTTCTCATATCCCAGCCACTGCCGCACGAAGGGCTTGAGTCGTTCGCCGTCGCCGCCTGCCAGAACAATCGACCAGACATTCTCATCTTGGCTTCCGCGAATCATCGCTAATCCCCTTCGCTTGTTTGTCTTGCAGTTTGTTTCCAGGTTGGCGGAGCAGATTCTGGGGCGTGCGAGAACGAAAAAGTGTTCAAAATTGAACCATCAAGAGTAATTATTTTGCCTCTCTCTCTGAATGAACTCCCTCGGGCTAGTGCGCAAAAGTGAACAGACACTTTCGAATCTCCGACCTAGGCTCTGGCTAAGATTTCGGCAGAACGGAGTATTAGGGAGGTTACCTTCATGTGCTACTACTCGCTAGAGAGCGCATCGCGCAATGCCAAACAAGACGAAGTCCTCCTCGTCGACCAGCTTACTCACGCCCGGAAGGGCTTGGTGGCGCCGGAGGATTCAGAGACTGCAGTGTGTCTCACCAACGGACTGAGATTGGAACTGCTCTACATTCCAGAAGCCACGCGTCGCCGTTACGGGTTGAAGTCTGAAGAGCGAGCAACGTTCAAACTGCGTCACTGGCTGCGCTGCGACGTTCTATTTCTAGACAGTGGGCGTAAGATCCCGTTTCAAAAACTCGAGATCGGTCAAGTGATCCGTGTCCTTTTTCAGCCCGCCGATTTCACGTCAAAGCCTTCGTTACACGAGGACGGTGTCGCAACCGTTGACCTGCCCGTCGATGCAGCGCACCAAGACAAATGAGTTTCCACGCGCTGTTGAACAATAGCGGCGAATGATCCTAGGATCATTCGCCAAGTGAGGTTCTCGACTGGTTACTGGGCCTTGTGGCTCTTCGATCTGCAGGGAACCCTCGGCTCAAGGTATTGAATGCTGAAGGTTTCTCGATCATCCATCCAGACGCGCTCGACACGAAGTCCTGAAGTTGCTGCTAGACGGGCAAAATCTGGCTTGTGCAGGTCGTAACGAGCCGTTTGAATGGTTTCGTACTCTCTGAACGAGATACCTCAGTCCGTCAAGACACACTTTTTTGTCCCACAGACTGACAAGCTGCATCTCCGTTCCTCCATGCGCCAAGTCGTAGAACGCTCTCGATGTTGAACCGACGCAAGCTGAAAGCGGCGTTCAGTGATGCAAGATCAATAAGGGACATCCGGAAATGCATCACTCTGCGATAAAGGGATGTGGACCGTCTGCTTGGCCCCGAGAACTTCCATACGCACTTCAATGGATGGAGGAAGTGGTGCAACAAGAAAACGTCAATGGGGAGTCGAATTCCTTCTCCGATTCGAAAGGCAGCAATCACACCCGAGCAACCCAGTCCCTCACAATGATTGCTGTCATCGGGGCCGTGTGCTATTTGATTCAACCCGTCCTGGTGACACTCTGTGTAGCAATTCTTTGTGCCTTCGTCCTTGCACCCCCCACGGACCTGTTGGAACGCGCCAATTTGCCGCGCCCCCTGGCTGCCTTCTTATGCGTCGCGATAGCGTCCGCCGTGCTGTATGGCATCACCTATTTTTCCTACGATCGGGGCATGACATTTCTCGAGGAGTTGCCACGTCACGCTTCCAAATATCGGGAAGCTATTCTCCGAGTCCGGAAGCAGGCTGAAACCCTCCAGAAAACCAGCGAGTCCGTGCTGCCGAAAACCGCCGAGGAAAAAGCCGCGCTTCGGGTTATCCCACAAACGGACCCGTTCGACGCACTTTTTCGAAACGTAGGTTCCATGGCAGAGTTCATGTTTCTGCTATCGTTTGTTCCCTTCCTCGTTTTCTTCATGCTGACCTGGCAGGATCACCTGCACACCGCCACTGTGCTGCTATTCCGAGCTGAGAATCGTAGAAGAACGCATCGGACATTAAGTCTCGTAAGTGCCATGATCCGAAGCTTCCTATTGGGCAGTCTGCTCATTGGGCTCGTAATTGGTGCGGTAAGCACCCTGGTGTTTGCTCTGCTTCGTCTGCCTTATTTCTATTTCACCGGCTTTCTGAGCGGTTTCCTGAGCTTGGTGCCTTATTTGGGAATTGTTCTGGCGCCCATTCCTCCTTTCCTTGCAGGGGCCGATGTCATCGGTGCCAAGGACAGCGTAATAGTTCTCGTAATTGTGCTTGTCCTGCATGTCATCGCTGTGAATGTGCTCTATCCCAAGGTTTTGGGCAATCGACTTCGACTGAATCCTGTCGTCCTCACGATCGCGTTGCTCTTTTGGGGTTGGCTATGGGGAGGGATCGGCTTGCTACTGGCAATCCCGATCACGGCCGCGATGAAGATTATTTTTGACCATGTTGCTTCTTTGCGGCCTTATGGTAAGTGGATGGGAACGATGTCACTGGCTTCGCAGAGGCGGCGAGGGCAGCGGCATTTGCCGTGGTCGAAGAAAACGCAGGGAAGGAGACATGTAGCGTGATGATGGCAGGCGGGCGAGGACCTATTCATTGCTTCCAAGGTGCGACCTCCCCGCTCGGTACCAAGGGAAAGGCCAGCGTTGCGAAGAGCATGGCCCACCGTGCGTTCCCGTTCCGGATACCATGGTCTTGAAATGAAGCTGCCACGCAGCGTCCAGTGACACGGCCGAAGGAAAACATCCGTCGATTGGAATGGTTTCGTACCATCACCGTTTGAGTAACAGCGTGTGCGGTACGCCTCCAAAACCCGTTTTCCGTAGAAACGAAGTACCGCGGATCTTCCTTAAGTGCTGCTCCAATACCAAACTGGAGTCTTCTTGATCGAATATTGACTAAAATTTGAGCCCAACCGACGTCCATATATCCTGCCCACCCCCCGGGCCCCCACTCGGGAGGTCTGGGCAATTCCGGCCAAAGCCGACCTCTCCAGAACGTCTCCGGTAGCAAACGTGTGCTCTACGTAGTAGTCAAACTTTTCTTGCGGACTCCGGGTTTGAAGAAGACTGCGAATTGGCGGGAGGATCAGTCTCCGCGAGCCCCGCAGGAGCCGAAAGCAGCAAAAACAAATACAGGACACTTGACGGCCGATCGCTCTCTTCATGCGGTCCCCTCGGGTAACACTGCATAAGTTGGCGACTCCTATCTACTCTTTGTTTGTCCAAACAAGGTCGTTTGGAAATGCCCGGCACCCGAGCAATTTTGAACATCCTTTCCTATCTGTGGACCTGAAGATGGAAACATCTTTAAGAACCTATGGGGGAAGGAAATCATGTTCACGAAACCAAAATATCCAACTTACGTCCTGTGTCTTCTTTGCGTCTTGTCCGTGCCCGGCGTTGGCTTGGGTGGTCCAAAAGACGAGAAGGAAGTTAAAGAAGTTAAAAATGAATCGAAGGATGTGGGCAAGGACGCTGAGCGAGCGCTGAGCGCTGCAAATGTTCTTTTGGAAATTACGAAAACTCCCGAAAGCGGGATCCCTCAAGATTTGTTGAACCATGCAGACGCTATCGCGGTGATCCCAAATGTGGTGAAGGCGGCTTTGGGTGTAGGAGGCCGGCACGGAAAAGGGATTGTGGCTCGACGTCTCCCAAACTCAGGCTGGGGAGCCCCGGCTTTTATCGAAGTCAGTGGAGGCAGCTTCGGATTACAGATTGGTGTTTCTGTAACGGATGTCATTTTCGTATTTACGAACGACGATGGATTGAAGGGTTTGCTGGATGACAAGGTGGAACTTGGCGGCGACGCTGGTGTTGCGGCGGGGCCCGTAGGACGTTCAGCGGAGGCTGGCACGAACGTGACATTCGATTCGCCAATCTACTCGTATTCGCGCAGCAAAGGACTATTTGCCGGACTGGCTCTGAAGGGCACAGTTATGACCGTGGACGGTAGCGCCAATCGGAGGTTGTATGGCGACAAGGCGACGGGGCGAGACATTCTTTTTGGGAGCAGCCTGCAGGCTGCCACCGAAACAAAGCCCTTCGTGGACGCCCTGAATCGCGTCGCCCCAAAGGGAACGCACGAGAAGAAAGCCATGAAGACTTCGAAAAAATAGAGGTGTGCGACGCCATGTCAGCTGGCTGAATAGAACAAGGAGGACCAATGGCAGACCTGGAGCAGCTGAAAGGAAAGTACCAATCTGTTTTGACTCTGATGAACCAGCTTCAAGTCCGACTGCAGAACCTTCATTTGCAGGACAATAAATTGTTTCTAAAAGGGAATGCCAAGACCAAGTCAGACAGCAATCGGGTCTGGGATCAGATCAAGCTTGTGGACAAGAATTATTCCCAAGATCTGATGGCTGAGATCACATACGACACCGACGCACCGACGTCTCAACCCGCCAGCCATACCACACAAACGTATACGGTAAAAGCGGGCGACACCCTTTCAAAGATTGCCAAGCAGCATTACGGAAACGCGAACCTGTATATGAAGATCTTTGAAGCCAACAAGGACCTATTACGCGATCCTGACAAGATTCAAGTGGGCCAGGTTCTTAAAATTCCGGAATAGTCTGGCCAGAGCGGTGTGAGCGAGATCAAGAGTAAAGCGACGGTTACAAACCAACCATCGAAAGCGCTGGTGAACGGTTTTCCCAAGGCGTCCCGCCCGACTTGACCACAAGTCAGCTGTTGCAAACAGCCAACCAGCTCGAACGCCCACACTCGGCTCCGGACGACAGGGCTGGATGTCGAGAGGCACGGCACACGGGGATGATAAGGGACTACTTTGGCGGGCTAAAGTTGAGGATGGTATCAACGATTTCGACTTCCACTCGCCGGTTCTTGGCTCGGGCATCCGGCGTTTTTGCGGCCAGTAGAGGTTTGCTCTTTCCGTAACCTTTGGTGGTGATGATCTCGGCGCCGATGCCTGCTTGAACCAAGTAATCTCGCACAGCCTGAGCGCGCTTTTCAGAGAGTTCCAGATTATAGGCATCTGAACCGACATCATCGGTATGACCGTGAACTTTGATGGAATATCCCTTGGAGGTGAGAAGGATGCCTGCGATTCGGCTCAGGAGTTCCCGGTTCACCGACAACAAGACGGCTTTGTTAAACTCAAACTGAATCGCGTTGCTGTCCAGATTCATCATCAGCCCCATGGCAGTACGCCGAGTCTCCGCAATCTTTTGCAGAGCCTCTTGCAACCGGCTTAATTCGTCCTCCCGCTCTTTGCGAATCCGCTCTGCTTCGGCAACCGCCGCTTGCTTCTCTTGTTCCGCTGCCAGCGCGAGTCGCTTTGCCTGCTCCGCTTCGGCCTCTGCCGTCACCCTCTTGCCTTCGGCTTGGTCCTTGGCGATGGCTGCTTGTCGAGCGTTTTCCTCTGCCGCAGTTGCTCGGGTCCGTGCTGCTTCGGCCTTGCTGTCAATCTCCTCCATGCGCTGTCGCAAGCCGGCAACCTCCCGCTGTAGTGCTTTGCTCCGGGTGCGATTGATGTAAAGTGAAACCCCCAATCCAGCAGCCAACACGACTCCCATGGCGATGAACACCCAGGGGCGAATATGCCGACGACCGCTGGGCAGCTTTTGCTTGTTTTGTGACTTCTCACCAAAGCCGGACATCACAAATCCTGTTTGCAACGTCGAAACTCATTCAGACCCGCAACTCCATGATAGCCCCGTGCAGATTGAGCATAACCGCAAATAGACAGATTGGGAATTTCGCTCTTGATAAGAAGCAAATGCAGGCGTTTCTCTTTGCGAAAGGCAGGATGGCCGACGGACCTTTCAGAATCGCGTGCTTTGGGAGGAGACACAATTAGTTGCTCTGCCGTGGCACCGTAACGGGCTGTGGCACTCCACAACGGAAAGGCCGTCCAAGCCATCTACGAGCAACTGATGACTCGAATGTCTGACGAAAAATCAATCGGTGCCAGCACCAACAAAGACACGCACAATCCTTGAATCTCCTCTATCCCTAACACACTCAGAGAAACCGCTAGCGAACCAACTGCGCTTTCACAATAAAACGTTGAGGGGCATCGCCTACAAAATAGAATGGGAAGCAAGTCACCAGAGTTAAAACAGGTCGATCTGAGGGCGACAGTACTTCGACGTCTGCAGGGTTGACGATGCGAGTACTTTCAACCGCGTACGTATAGGTTTTTTCAGCGGTTACGATAGAGATCTCATCGCCCTGACCGATGTGGCCGAGATTCCTGAAGAACCCGTCGCGGTGAGCTGAGATCCCGACATTACCTGATCTTCCGGGGAGCGCAGTGCTTTCGATGTGCCCGACGGCCCGATTGAGCGTCCAGGGATCTGTGCCTTCTAGCACAATGACGTTCAGGTTCAGGGACGGAATTAGAAGCCTTCCGACAATTCCTCGGAGTTTGCGCTTGAGACTCCTCTCATGTGCCAGAGCACGTGCCGGCGCCCAGTCTCGATAGTTCGCCACCTCCGGTTCCGACTCGAGGCTGGGCGTGTTTCGTGGGCTTTCGGGCTTGGGCAGCCGCGACCCGTCCGCTTCATAGGTGTGATCCTTTACCTTCAGGACTTGGTCAAACGACCAACTATCGTAGGCTTGAAAGAACCAGCCATGCATCCTGAAGAACGCGTAGACACCGAGCAGTGCAACACCTAAAGTTATGAATGCAAGTTCGCAGAACCGTAGCGCCGTTTTCATGGCTCACTTGGCGTTTCCTTTTTCATGGCGCTCGCCCGGCCGGCAGCCTCACTATCGCTTGGTGCGAAATAGCCTTCCCGCGTCCGCACAACCAGGTTCTTTCGTGTCGGGGCATCCAGAAGCACTCGTACGTGACGATAAGTTCCATCACGTTTCGAATTGTTGGATCGGTAGGCCAGCAGATATTGATTCCGGATGTCCGTGGCAATGCCGCGGCAGATCGGTCCAACCTGCTCGAGCTCTTTCGGGAAAAAACTCTCCCCTCCCGATGTCTTTGACAGCCGCCGCAGCACTCGTGGCTTTTGATCCCGATTGGAAGGGTCGTAAAGGCTGATCGTGTAAACCACGACGTGAGAAGACTGCACAAGCTCCAGGGTTTCTTTCAACCCATGACGGCTGGCATTGTCCCCGCCATCACTAACGACGAGTAGCGCCTTCCGGCTATGTTTTGCTTTTCCAAAATGTTCAATCGCTTGTGATACTGCATCGTAGAGAGCGGTTTGACCGATCGAGATCATCCGCAAGAGGGCTCCGCGCACTTGGATTGGATCATTTGTGAAAAGATCGGGAGGACTAAGGCCGAAACGAACCTGTTCATTGAAGTGAACCACGAACATCTCGTCATGGGGATTACTCGCCTCCACAAAGGACATGGCCGCAGCCACAATCCCAGCGCGTTTCCCATGCATACTGCCACTATTGTCAATGGCTAGGCCAACCGTGACTGGAACGTCTTTCTTCAGAAAGTACGCAACCTCTTCGGCTCGCCCGTCTTCATAGATCTTGAAGTTCTCAGCCTCCAAATCTGAAACAAACTTTCCGTCATGATCCACGACAGACACATCCAGCAAGACCAGGTCAACGTTAAGGAAAATTGTGTAGGGTGGTGCTTCGGGTGCGTCTTGCAGAAGCCCAGCCCAACTAGTCGGCACGAACACCGATAGGAAAATGAGCCAATTTGTGACTTGTCTCGTCATAGTCCAAGCCAGGAAGGAGGTTTTCTCGATTTAGCAAGGAAGGACTTCGGCTCCCGCCGTTCTCAAGGAACGAGGGAGCCGCATTCCTCTATCATACGCGTTTCCTCCGAGGGTACGGAACTATGACCCTCGAATTTGCTGCAATGCAGAAATCCGCTACTCCCTTAGGCTAGCCAACTGCGGAGACTTCGCAGTGCAGCGCCGAAGCCAACCGACAAGAATCCCAGAAGTCCTAAAACAGGCAGAGGGCTCGCGGTCGCCGGAAGCGTGTTGTCAACGGTAGTAACCGGTTCGCTACGTCTCGGCTCAGGCTGAGTCCTTGGAGCTGGTGTCGCCGGTTGAGATTCCACCACTGCAGGTGTTTCCACCGGTTTGGGTGTTTCTACTACTGCGACCTCAGGTGCCGGCGGGGCGGCCTGCGGTTCCGGGGTCTTCACTTCAGCAGCGGGCTCTGGCGCCGGAGTTACCTTTGTTGCTTGGGCGTATTCTTCCTCCGAGACAGAAGGCACTTCTTCTTTTACCACAGAGCTCAACTTTGTGGCTTCCTGCTTTGGATAAGCGAACTCATGGCCAAAATTATCCCCCGGATAAAACCAGGAGCGTAAAGCCGGCGTGTTGCCTGCGGGAACTTCCCAGAATCCGAATTCACTCTTTCCCGTCGGTTGCAAACGCTGATTGGGAATTGCCAGAATCGTGTTAATCACGCTTTTCTCGTCTTCATTGAACACTTGGACAATGTGACGATTGGATGACGAGTCCATCAACTTGAACACATACTTGCCCGGCGTCAATGTTGCGCCAGGAATCTGCATCGGCTCGGTAATGGTAATGATGGTCTTCTTATTCCAGGCATCGGCATTGACCGTTAACGCCGCGATGCCCGCTCCGAGTGCTGCGACGCAGCAGAGAGAGATGATCGCTTTGAGAGTTTTCATCGTTATTCCTCCTCGTTCTGTCATGACATTTTTTAATTCCAGAAGTGATTCAAGCGGGCTCTCATGAGATGCGGAGGTTTGGACATTTGTCCGCTCTCTCCGCTTCAACACACTTCGACTTGGTGGTTGCATCTGCCATGCCAACATGGGGTTCTGATAAGGTTGTTCGTGTTAGTTGTGACTCTTAGGTGACTTGCACCGCAAAGATTCCACGGTGCAAGCCTCTTCCGCGGCTTCCTTAGATTCCAAAGCAAGCAGGCGGAGGCATCATTTACCGGCTGGTGTAGCTTTTACAAATGGGGAAGACAGGCGTGGATCGGGGGTTGTGGAGGAAGGCGGAAATCTTCGAAACCACACAGCACTGCCTGGGGCAAATCAGCAACCAAAAGGGGATTCCTTATCCTTTGGCGCCGAAGGCTTTCATCATGTTGGAGAGAGTCCGGACATCGACTCCCAACTCTCGTGCCGCCTCCGATTTATTCTGACCCGCTTTATCGAGGGCCTTCAAGAGCAATTCCTTTTGCACCCGAGCAGTGGATACGTCCGGTGGCAGCACCAGCCAATCGTCTTTGGCGGGATTCTGGATATAGGGCGGGAGGTCGTGGCTCTCGATCCAGCTGCTGCCCCGCGCCACAATGACGGAACGCTCGATGGCGTTTTTCAACTCGCGGACGTTACCAGGCCATGAATACCGCTTCAGGAGCCTCATGGCGTCGTCACGTACTGCTTCCACTTTAAGGCCATGCTTTTGATTAAACTCTGCGATGAAATGCTGAACCAGAAGTGGAATGTCATCTTTGCGTTCACGCAACGGGGGAAGCGCGAAGGAAATAACATTCAGCCGGAAATATAGATCCTCCCGAAGCGCACCATTTTCCACCGCAAGTCTGGGCCGTTGATTGGTGGCTGCAATAATTCGCACGTTTACTGTGAATTCTTCCGAGCTGCCCAGTCGGCGAATCTTGCTGTCTTCTAGAACTCGCAGCAGGCGGGTCTGGAGATCCATAGGCATTTCAGCAATTTCATCCAGAAACAGCGTGCCGTTATCCGCCAGCTCAAAGCAACCCGGCCGCTCATCCGTCGCACCTGTGAAGGCGCCTTTGGCATGACCGAAGATCTCGCTTTCAATCAGCTCCTTGGGAATGGCCGCCATGTTAAGCGCGAAGAATGGCTCTGCGGCCCGCTTCCCCAAGTCATGCAGGCAGCGAGCCACGACTTCCTTGCCTGTGCCGCTTTCTCCCCAAATCAAGGCCGAAGCATCGCTGCTTGCCACAGACCGAATCAGAGTATCGAGGTCTTTCATCACTTTAGTCGTGCCGATCAGCGGTCTGCAACCGTTGCGCGCCAATTGCGATGAAAGCTTCTTTGATTGCTTAAGCGACTTCAATTCCTTCTGGGTCGCTTCAAGGATAGACTTCAGTTTGGGATAGTCCAGAGGTTTCGTCAGGAAATCCCGCGCTCCATCTTTCATTGCCTCAACCGCCATATCCACAGTTGAGTAGCCTGTCATAAGAATCACCGGACGGCTCGAGTCATCAGCTTGCAGCGACTTTAACAGCTCAATGCCAGATGTGTCGGGCATCATGACATCGGAGAGCACAATGTCAGGCCGATAAGACCCAGCCAGCTGCGCCCCTTCGTTTCCATCGGAGGCAACGGCAACCTCGAATCCCCACTGCTTCAGGCAAATCTGCAAGATGTCCTGAAGGTCAGGATCGTCATCCACCAACAAGACTTTGGTCGGCACAGTTGCCAAGCCGGACTCCTTTGGTAGTGAGAGAACTGAAAGCCTTAATTGCGCCGCGCAGAAGTTATTCTCTCACAGGATGGGAGGTCGCGCCTAGAAATTGCCTCATCTTCGCTGCGAACAACGGGAGCGCTTGCGCGAAGACCGAAGAAACTACCATCTCCGCCATTCTCGTCACGGTCGAGGGCTCGGAAGGCTGGATAGGCAGGGCTTCGCGAATAACGAAGGAGGGAGTCGGCTCGTCTGAGAGAGCACCTAATCGCCTGCCGATCGCCCAGCCTATCGCCCCGCCAGCCAAAAGGCAGGTTCCCGGATAGCGCTGCACATAGGTTTCCCACTCCACCGCTGCCGACAGCTCTTGCTTGATTTCACCCATCGTGTCCGCCATGGAGTGCCGTGTGTCATCCATCCGCCTTTGCAGCTCTTGTTTGGATTCTAGATATCGCTCGCTTGTTTGATCCATTGCTTGTCTTTCTCCAATTCAATTCGCGTTTTGTGCAAAGGCTTTCCGGTCACGTTCTTCGCCAACACCACGGCGGCTCCCCCGCCTATGATGAAGTAAGCCCCGCCGATGATCAGACAAGACAACGGAAGATTTCCGTTCCGGGTAGCCAGGGTCGAAATCAACGCAGCGGTCAGAACCATGAAACCCACCAAGGCAACTACCGCCGCAGCGGCAACCCCCAGCCCTCGTCTCAGCACAGACTGGCCTTCTTCCCAGACCTCTTTGCGGAACAGAGCCAGCTTCGCATCCAGGAAGGAGGCCAGGGAATCGTAGAGCCTTTCCAATAGTTCAGGTAGCCGGGAAAAAGGTAGCGGGGCAGTATCCCTAGACATTTTTCTACCTCGCTCTCCGCGTTGCCCAGCCCACCAAAATGCCAGTACCAATGGCTAGCAAGAGTGCATTCAAAGGCTCTTTCCGGGTGTAGTCCACAGCCTTTTTCTTCATGCCTTCCCAACCTTCGTCTGTCATGGCTTGGAAGGACTGCTTCACCGACTGCGCTGTTTCTCCCATATAGTCCACGGCCGAATCGAATTTTGTGCCTGCCGTCTCGGCAATCCGTCCAACCTGCGCGCCCACGCGCTGACCGGCTCGCTCCGCTTCCCGCGCAAATCCCGTCGTGGAAGTCTGACCCAATGGGCCAAAGTTTTCAGTTTGATCATTCATGGTTTCTTCTCCTTTGGAAGTTCCCAGATTTATTGCGTTCATTCTGGTTACCAGACTACGTGCGAGGGCCAAAAATCGATGTGCAAAATTGATCGAGTCGGAGATATCAGATGAAATTCCGAGTTCAACCTCGCTCGTCTCCCGAGTCGCCTTTCTTGAACGGAGGTGTTTGTTTTTGTTTGCGAGTTGGATGAATCGAGCGGCGATCTTTGGTATAGACATCAGGAAGGACAGGCGGTTCGGGAAGCTCGACTGGCTCGGGAATGGCAGGCTGCGGAGATGGATTGGCGCGTTTCTCGGCCCTGCGGCGACGGTCACGACTTGTTCTTTCTTCGCTACGATTCTTGACCACTTGCACTTACTCGTAGCACAGGTTCCAACCCCCCAATGGCAGGGCCGTTCAGCACCCGACCGGAAACGTCGAAGCGTGATCCGTGGCAAGGACAGTCCCACGTCTTTTCCGTGGCGTTCCAGCCGACAATACAACCCAGATGCGGGCAAACCGCCGAGAATTCCTCTAAAGATCCATTGCTATGCCGATAGACAGCGACTTTCGAGAGTCCTCGCCGGATGACGGCTCCCGACCCTTGCGGTATATCTTCTGCTCTGGCAGCATCACCAGGAGTCAGCCACTCCGTGTATTGCGCGCCAACATTCAACGTTTCGCGCGCGAAGACTCCGATCGCTCGCGCCGTAATACGCGAAGGATCGTAAAGCGTTTTCCACGGGTGGTCATGTCCAAGGATCAATTCGGTCAGGAGAATTCCGGCAATGGTTCCATGAGTCATGCCCATTCCACAGTCTCCTGTGGCAATAAAAACGTTAGGAGCATCCATCGGATTCGCACCGATGTAAGCGAGGCCGTCGACAGTTTCCATCACCTGGCCTGACCAACGGTAGTCGAAGCTCTCGATCATCGGGAAACGCTGTCTGCCCCATTCCTCAAGACGTCCGAAGCGCGCAAGGTCGTCACCCTGACCCGTTTTGTGATCTTCGCCACCGATGAAGAGCAAATCCTTGCCCTGAACGCTATGGTGATGAATGCGCAGGTAATGATAAGGGTCATTTGTATCCCAATACAGCGCTCGAGTAACCGAGGCCTTCGGGATGCGGGCGCCCACCACATAACTTCGATAGGCCGCTTGCTTGGTGTGAATCGCGACCAAGTCATTCACTGGCGTATTCGTGGCTACCACAACAAAATCGGAACGGACCGTGGGTCCGTTCGTCTGGACGACGGCGGCTTCGGGCCCAGCATCAATTTTGGTAGCATGAGTTCCCGTAAAGATGAGGCCCCCGCGTTGCTCGATGACTGCCGCAAGGGCCGTTACGTACTTGACTGGATGAAACTGAGCTTGGTTGGGAAAGCAAATGCAAGGGCCCGTATTGAACCAATCCAAGGGTGCCTTGGGGAGAAGGGAAACTTCGAGAAGACCAGCACGGCGCGCAGCCTTCAGCTCCCGGTGAAGAACCTCTATCGGCTCGCCCGGCGGAGCGAACAGGTATCCGTTCAAACGCTCAAACTCGCAGTCGATCCCTTCCGTGGCGACGATCTTTTCAATTGTATCGATTGCCTGTGTGTGGCTTTCGGCTGCCAACCGCGCACCCTGCTCTCCGTGCAGCCTCTCGATCGAATAATAACGCCGGTCGACTGCATTCGATAAATGGGCTGTTGTGCGCCCCGTCTCGCCCCCCGCAATCGGCCCGTCATCGAGAACAATCACCGAATGACCCGCCCGATTTAGCAGATAGGCCGTAGTCAATCCCGCGATGCCCGCTCCAACAATACAAACCTGTGTTGTGGCATCTTCCAGCAAGCTGGGAGGCTGGGGCCGATCACTAGTCTGTTGCCAAAAAGATTGCGTACGTCGCGGTTCATTCATACCATTTTATCGGTAGAGCGATCATCGCTGGAGCGGACTCGACAGTCTCCCCCAAGTCCGCGGGACGCGCCGTCCCTTAGCCGGTGATCTCTACACGACGTGGCTGTTTCTGTTCCGGAGTCGGCACTTTTACCTCAAGGACTCCGTCTCGAAATGTAGCCGAAATGTTTTCGGCTTGAACGCCTTGTGGAAGCGGAACACACCGATAGAAGCTTCCATAACTACGTTCACTGCGGTACGCACCTGAACTTTCTTCATCACTGGTCCATTCCTTCTTCCGCTCGCCTTGGATTTCCAGACAGTTATCGTCAACGCTTATCTTGAGATCGTCCTTGTTCATGCCGGGAAGATCGGCCCGAAACACGAAGTGCTTGTCTTTTTGGAATGTTTCGATTTGAGGGGACCAAGCAAACGAGGTTAGATCACCCCGCGGACTGAAGGGCCTCCCAAGGTAGTTGCTGCCGAATCCGACATCCTCAAAAAGCCGGTCCATCTCTTCCGAGAAGCGCCTCATAAATGAGAACGGGCTGGCGTATCGAAAGCCAAAATTCCTACTAATTTCCCCACTCCGTGCCGGAGCGAGCGACGAATCGCGGTGGCGCGACTCGTCCGAGCGCATTGTTTCCTGAGTCTCTTTCGCTTTAGCCATTTTAGGTTTCCTCCTCCATTTCAAACAGTGGCAAGGGTTGATCGATGACAGAACCACTGTTTTGATTGTCGGCCCCTTCGGGAATTGTTGGTTCCTGCTGTTAGAAATTCTGTCCAAAATTGATCGGGTGTTCTAAGGAAGTCGCGCTATCAAACCCTGGCCCCTAGGTTCTTGGCAAAGGGGTTCCCAAGAAGTGTGAGCATTTCTGAACGGTTTTGGAGGGGGAGGAACCGTAACATCAGTCTCAAAGGAGAATTTCTTATGAGAACACTTATGACAACTCTGGGACTAGGTTTTCTGATGTTTTCGGTCGCCTGTCAGAGTCAGTCGGCCAACCAGCGCATAAATGACGCCGAACTGAGCGCCGCCGTCAAAACCAAGCTGACTTCCGATACTCGTTTAGCTTCGCTGACTGATGTGGACGTGAAGGCCCGGAACGGCAAGGTTTCATTGACCGGCGAGGTGGAGAGCGAAGAAGTGAAAAGGCTATCAGAGGAAACTGCGCGGGGAGTGAGTGGAGTGGCACAGGTTGTAAATAATCTGGAGGTAAAGCCTAAAGCCAATACCGCGGAAGCGCACTTCATTGATTTTGCGGGCAATCCGGTCGGTACGGCCTTACTTACCGAGGAGTCAGGAGGTGTGCGTTTTCATTTCAGTCTGAACAACCTGCCCGCCGGGACCCATGGAATTCATGTGCACGAAAAAGGGGATTGCACCAAGCCCGACTTCAAGTCGGCTGGCAAACATTTCAACCCAGAGGCAAAGCAGCACGGGGCAGACAATCCGAAGGGGTTTCACGCAGGTGACCTGGGAAATATTGAAGTTGGCTCAGACGGGACGGCGGATGCGAAAGTGACGGCACCCCATCTGACTTTGAAAGCGTCTGATCAATCGCTGATTCGCCCTGGCGGTACGGCAATCATTATTCATGCTGGCCGGGATGATCAAAAGACCGATCCAAGCGGGAATTCTGGCAATCCCATCGCGTGCGGAGTCATCGATAAAGCGGCATTTACACACACCGCAATTCATACAACCCGATAGCGGCTCGGACTATTGCGTAAGACCGGAGCGATCTGAAAGTGTGGCAGGCTCTCCCCAGACGGTAAGCGCCACGCGAGGGCGACCTTCATCTCTCCAGTGGCTTGCTGACCATAATTAACACGATGGTGTAAATACTTCCAAGCCAGAGCCGGTTAGATTTGATTGATCTTTTGCGGCTGAGAAGTAGCTCCAAAAAAGTGAATTGCTCGACGAGGCAAAATATGCAAGCAGACACCAGTGCCTCTTCGTTCTCAGTCAAAACGCTGGCAACCATTATCCTGATTGTCGCCCTGCTCTATTGGGCCAAGGAAGTTTTCATTCCGTTTGCTCTCGCCGTACTCTTCAGCTTCGTTTTGGGTCCCATCGTGACCCGCTTGCGCCGTTGGGGTCTGGGACGAATCCTGGCGGTTTCCACGGTCACCGCTCTGACTTTCGCTTTCCTGTTTTCTCTGGGATGGGTGGTAACCCATCAACTCCTGCATCTCGCCCGTGAATTTCCAACCTATAAGCGCAACATCCAGGCCAAAGTTCAATCGGTTTATGGTCCTCTGGCGACTAAACTTGACAAAACCTCGGTGGCGATTCAGGACCTCCAAGGCCAGTTCTTCGCGGCTCAACGTAAAGGGGCCGAAGTGGAAAGAGTCGAAGTAGTTCAGCCTGCACCCACCCTTCCCCAGCTGGTACATCGCGCGGTCGGACCGTTGTTCCGCCCGTTGGGAACCGGTGTTATGGTCACCGTCTTGGTGATTTGTATGTTACTCAACCGGGAAGATTTAAGGAATCGGCTCATCCGTCTCTTTGGACGACATCGGCTGCCGGCTGCTACCCAAGCCTTGGATGATGTCTCTCGCGGAGTGAGCCGCTTCTTGCTGATGCAATGCGTCATTAACGGAGGCTACGGGGTCTCATTTGGATTGGGTCTCTTCCTTATTGGTCTGCCGAATAGCGTGTTGTGGGGAGTAGCTGCGGCGGCGCTCCGGTTCATCCCGTTTATTGGTTCTTGGATTGCAGGACTGCTGGCGATTGTTTGTGCTTTGGCGGTCTTTAGTGGCTGGTCACAGACTCTGTTCGTGGCTACCCTCTTCATCCTGCTAGAAATCGTTAGCAATTATCTCGTTGAACCCTGGCTCTACGGAACCCGTACCGGATTGTCGCCTCTGGCTGTCCTGCTGGCCGCGACCTTCTGGGCCTGGCTGTGGGGACCTGTCGGTCTGCTTTTGTCGACGCCGCTCACAGTGTGTGTAGTCGTGATCAGTAAGCACATTCCACAACTTGCATTTTTCTCCGTTCTGCTCGGGGATGAACCCGTGATGGGACCGCGAAGCCGCTTTTACCAGCGGTTGCTGGCTCTGGATAGAGAAGAAGCCAGTGAACTGGTGGAGCAGCAGCTGGCAGAGAAGCCACTGATAGAGGTCTGCGACACGACGTTGTTACCGGTCTTGCGGCTGGCCTCCGCTGACCGGCGCCGCGGCGCACTCGACAGCCAGAGGGCTGCAGTCCTCTTTGCCAATTTGCGAGACCAGATTTCAGGACTCCGCGATCCGCGGAACAAAGTTACCGCTGGCGCGCGCGAAGCG
>Ga0075418_10001601_pt1 | contig 25725 bp, 29 predicted proteins | sample SoiMetdeltSBSDD2_FD_81776 | JGI IMG/M metagenome (GOLD analysis project Ga0075418, IMG submission 81776) | Bulk soil microbial communities from a Populus tree surrounding site in Tennessee, USA - Soil MetaG P. deltoides SBSDD2 | ecosystem: Environmental > Terrestrial > Soil > Tree plantation...
GATAGGCGGGGATGGCGGAAAGGCCGAAGCGGCTCGCCACGAGGCCGAGCACGGCGAGGACCGTCACCGTCACGGCCAGCTGGCTGAGGGTCAGCGCCGCTCCCTTCGGTCGGTGGCCTTGGCGAGAATCCTATTCGGGGGGTGTCGTAGGATGCTCCGGCCAATGCCCGACGGCTCCGTCCCAGACCGAAACCTTGCGCTCGAGCTCGTCCGCGTGACCGAGGCGGCCGCGCTCGGCACCGGCCGCTGGATCGGCAGGGGCGACAAGAACGCCGCCGACCAGGCGGCCGTCGACGCGATGAGGGCGATGCTCGACACCGTCTCCATGAGCGGCGTCGTCGTCATCGGCGAGGGAGAGAAGGACGAGGCCCCGATGCTCTACAACGGCGAGGAGGTGGGGAACGGACAGCCGCCCGAGGTGGACGTGGCCGTCGACCCTCTCGAGGGGACGCGCCTCACGTCGGTCGGCCAGCCGAACGCGATCGCGGTCATCGCGGTCGCCGAGCGGGGCTCGATGTTCTTCCCCGGAGCGGCCGTCTACATGGACAAGCTCGTGGGAGGGGAGGCCGTCGCCGAGGCGCTCTCGATCGACGCCTCGCCCGGCGAGAACGTCGAGGCGGCTGCGAAGGCGAAGGGCGTGCGGCCGAGCGAGATCGCAGTCGTCATCCTCGACCGCGAGCGCAACCAGGCGATCATCGAGGGCGTCCGCGAGGCGGGCGCCAAGGTGAACCTCATCACGGACGGCGACGTCGCGCCTGCGATCGCCGCCGCCCGGCCGGGAACCGGCGTCGACCTCATGATGGGCATCGGCGGGACGCCCGAGGGCGTGATCGCGGCCGCGGCGGTGAAGTCGCTCGGCGGCGTCGTCCAGGGACGCCTCTGGCCGCGGAACGACGAGGAGCGCCAGGCGCTCGTCGACGGCGGCTACGACCCCGACCGGGTGCTCACCACCGACGACCTCGTCGGCGGCGACAACGTCTTCGTGGCGGCGACCGGCGTCACCGACGGCGCGCTCCTGCGCGGGGTCCGCTTCACGCCGGGAGGGGCGATGACGGACTCGATCGTCATGCGCTCACGCTCCGGCACCGTCCGCCGGATCGAGGCGCAGCACGCCCTCGACAAGCTCGAGCGCTTCTCGGGGCGCGAGTACCGCTAGACGCCGGCCAGCTCCTTCTCCATGTCGGCCGAGTAGCTGCCGTCGCGGGCGGCGCCGTTCATCCTCGCGCGGTGCGCCAGCGCGTCCTGGCCGGCCTGGACGTTGGCGTCGTCGCCGCGCCACGCCTTGAGGGACGGGGCCTGGAGGGCGCGTCCGTAGGAGAACGAGAGCTGCCAGGGATGCGGCCCCGTGGCGTTCATCGCGTTCAGGTTCGCCGTCGCCTCCTCGTCCGACTGGCCGCCGGAGAGGAACACGATCCCCGGGACCGCCGCCGGGACGACGCTCCGGAAGCACCGGATCGTCCTGTCGGCCACCTCGTCCGGTCCGGCCTGCTGCGGGCAGTCCTTGCCCGAGATGACCATGTTCGGCTTCAGCAGCATGCGCTCGTAGAGGACGCGCTGCGAGAAGAGCTCGTTGAAGACGGCCTCGAGCGTGGCCTCGGTCACCGAGTAGCACCGCTCGATCGTGTGGCTGCCGTCCATGAGGACCTCCGGCTCCACGATGGGGACGAGGCCCGCCTCCTGGGAGAGCGCGGCGTAGCGCGCCAGCGCGTGTGCGTTCACGTGGATGCAGTACGCGCTCGGCTTGGTCTCGCCGTCGATGGTGATGACCGCGCGCCACTTCGTGAACCTCGCGCCCAGCTCGCGGTACTCCTCGAGGCGCTCGCGCAGTCCGTCGAGGCCCTCCGTCACCGTCTCGCCCTCGGCGCCGGCGAGCGGCTTGGCGCCCTTGTCGACCTTGATGCCGGGGATGACGCCCGCGTCCTCGAGCACCTTCGTGAACGGCACTCCGTCCTTGGTGGACTGGCGGATCGTCTCGTCGTAGAGGATGACGCCGGAGATGTGGTCGCCCAGGCCCGGCGTCGTGAACAGCATCTCCCGGTAGTCCCGGCGCTTGTCCTCGGTGGACTCGACCTCGATCGACTTCAGGCGCTTCTCGATCGTGCCCGTGCTCTCGTCCGCGGCGAGGATGCCCTTCCCGGGGGCAACCAGCTCGCGGGCGGTGGCTTCCAGCGTTTCCTTCGCCATCTCCAGCTCCTTCCCGGATTCTCTGGGGCGAAGTATTCCATCACCCTGGACGAAGGGGCCGGCGAGCGGCCCCTTCGGTTGGTGCCAGGCCTGAGGGCTAGGTCAGGTACCCGATGAGCGTCGTGATGCGATCGACGATCGGGTCGAGAAGCGACGTGAACAGCAGCAGGAGGACAGGGGTGATGACCCCGAGAACTACGGCGTACTCGGCCATCGTCTGTCCTGCTTCACGGCGGATCGCCTGTCGTGCGGTCACTGCGACACCTCCTGCGAACGTAAGCGGAGGCCGCGCCGCTCAGTCCGAGTTTGATCACATCGTCGTCAAGCGGCGGCTTTCGGGGAATCCCCCCGACGAGTCATTCCGCGGAGCTGCTTGGCGCAGGGACGGTGGTATCGTTTTCGCCCTCAGGCGGACGTAGCTCAGCTGGTAGAGCATTGGCTTCCCAAGCCAAGGGTCGCGGGTTCGAGCCCCGTCGTCCGCTTCACGAAAGACCTGGAAATCCACACTTGCCGTTGACTTTCTGGAAGACGCCGGCAAGGGACAGCTAAGGATCTGCTAAGGAAACGCGTCGCACCGAGGCCTCTTCGGCGCAGTCGAATCAACGATCTCAGACGCTGGTCTTCAGATGAGCCGACGAAGCTCATCCCGATCGAGTCCCGCGTCTCTGAGGATGCCACTGAGAGTTCCGCGCTTCAGCTCGCGGTGAAGCGGAACCACCAGGAACGTCGAGCGATCAGGGTGCTTGAGGCGAACGTGGCTACCGCGCTGTCGTACCACGCTCCACCCGAGCTTCTCGAGGGCCTTGACGAGCTGCGCGCCGGAGACGACCGGCAGGCGCCCGCTCACGCCGGGACAGGAAGCTTGCGACGAAGAACACCGGCCCCAATCGGTCGTCCTTCCTCGCGGAGCCCTTCGATGTAGAGCTCCAGCGCCTCCTGCGCGTTCGCGGTCGCCTCGTCGAGCGTGTCGCCCTGCGTGTGGAGGCCCGGAAGGTCCGGGGCGTAGACGTAGTAGCCGCCCTCAGCCTGAGGCTCGAAGACGAACTCGATCTCCCGGTGATTCGCCATGGTCAGAGTGTATGCAAGCCGGACGAAGCGGTCGCCAACACTCTCCTACTGAACACGCGCCGGATCGAACCGGCCGGCTGCCTCGGTGATGCGGGCGTCAAGCAGGTGCGAGTACCGCTTGAGCGTGATCAGCGGGTTTGCGTGGCCGGCAACCGCTTGGACGAGCTTGATGTCGGCGCCGGCGGCGACGAGGCGCGAGACGCACGTGTGCCGCAGATCGTGGAAGCGATAGCCCTCGGCGGCCACGCCGGCATGGTGGAGCGCGGGCTGCCAGGTGCGCCGATTGAAGTTCGACGCGTGGAGCGGCGTGCCGCGAGCCGTCGCGAACACGAGCTCCTCCGGCGCGTAGCGCCCCCGCTCGACGGCTCGAGAGGCGAGAGCGCGAAGCGCCGAGTCGACCGAGGGGAACAAGGGGACCGAGCGAACGCCGGCCTCGGTCTTCGGGCGCCGCAGCTCCCGCATGGAGTAGCTGCGCTCGATGCGGAGTAGGCGACGGTCCGGGTCGATGTCGCCGAAACGGAGCGCGCGAAGCTCGCCGAGGCGCAGAGCCGTGCCGAGGGCGACGTCGAAGAGATGGACGGAAAAGGAATCCGGTTCGTTTCGGAGCGGATCGCTTGGCGCGAGCTCGAGGAGGGCTGCGCGGATCGCATCCGTGTGTTCCGGCGGGATCTCCTTGCCGGCGAAGTCCTGCGCGGGCGGCAGGTCCGCGCCCGCGGCCGAATTCGCCACGATGAGACCCTGTCGGACCGCGTCGGCAAGCATCTTGCGGAGAGGGACGACCACGTTTCGAACCGTCCCTGGCGCTTTCCCCTCGGCCTCGAGGTCGGCAATGAGCTCGTCCACGTCCTCCGTCCGCAAGGAAGCGAGAGTGCGCTCGCCGAGGCGCGGAACGATATGCCGCCCGATGTTGGTGCGGTATCCGTTGAACGTCGACGGTGCCAGCCGACCCCGTCCGCCGGCTGACCGGGCCGGGTTGCGCCGCGCGATCCAGCGAATCGCGTACTCGCTCAGGGTTTCCGAGCTGGGCTCTCGCCAGGTTCCCGTGTCGACCTGGCGCTTCCTCGCAGTGAGAGCGCGCTCGGCCTCACGCCGGCTCGGGCCGATCGTCTCCCATTTCTGCTTGCCGGCAACGTAGTACACGATCGCGTAATTGCCGCTCGGCCGCCTGACGATCGATCCCCGAGCCATCCGGACCTCCTACCTTGGTGACGCCGCTCCGGCGCGGAGCCAGGCGAGGGCTGGTTCGCGTTCGAAGAAGAGCATGCCGCCGAGCTTGACGCAGCCGGGTATCTCGCCCCGGCGGGTGCGCTCGTAGAGCCAGCGCTTCCATGTTTGTGGTTGCTTGGCGGGCGGGAGCTGGGCGACCAGCTCGTCGAGCGTCAGGAGAGTGGCGGTCGATGCCGGCTCGCCGGCGGGCGGTCGGAGCCGGGCGGACAGCTCGGCGGCGAGCCTGGGCGCGAGAACGTCGGCGAGGTGGTCGAGACCGTCCACGCTCGCCGTCTCGGGAGCGTCAGGGTGCGGAGGAGGCGGATCCGGCTCGGACGCCGCATGTCGGCGCTCGTGCTCCCAGTCGGCGAGGGTGAGCTGAGTGGGCGCGGCGGGCTTTCGCTTCCGGCTCGCATGCCCTCTCGTTCCCGGTCGGCGTCCCGCCACTGTCTCACCTTCTCCGACGCAGAAGAAGGGAAAGTAGCAGATAAGCCTCGTACCGTCAAAGTGGGTCGCCTGCCCTAGACTCTGGTCGTGCGAAGCGCGGCGATCATCCGCGAGGCGCGTCTGCGCGCCGGCCTCACCCAGGCCGAGCTGGCCGAGCGAACGGGCCGGGAGCGCTCCGTGATCGCCCGCTGGGAACAGGGAGCCGTCTCCCCGAGCGTCGAGACGGTCCTTGCCCTGGTCGAGGCGTGCGGGTTCGAGCTCCCGCTCGAGCTCGTTCCTGCGGGGTCTGTGGAGGACGAGCGCCTGCGCAAGAACCTGCTCCTCTCGCCCGAGCGACACGTGCAGCGGTCGCTCAGGGAACGGGAGAAGGCACGCCCCACGGGGCGGGATGCGCTTTCGTCCTTCGATCCCTACGCGCTCCTGGCTGCGTTCGAGCGTAACCGGGTCGCCTACGTCCTCATCGGGGCGTTCGCGCGCGTCCTCCGCGGCGCCGAGGAGCTCACGGACGGGCTCGACATTGCCCCCTCCCTGCGGGAGCCGAACCTTCACCGGCTTGAGGCGGCGCTCGCCGACCTCGGCGCCGAGCGCGCGGACGGGCGGACCCTAGTCCTCGATATGGAGACCATGTCTGAGCCTCTCCGGCTCCGAAGCCCTCACGGAGAGCTGGGCATCGTCCCCGAGCCGGCCGGGACACGACGAGGCTACGACGACCTGCGCCGGGCAGCGACCCGGGAGCACCTCGGCCGCGGCGTCCGCCCCAGGGTCGCCTCCACCGCCGACCTCGCGCGCATGCTCGCCGCCCTCGGCCGCGACATCGACCTCCCCAGGCTACGGGCCATGCGCCGACTCACCGAGCTCGAGCACAGCGCCGGGCACGAGCTCAACCTCTAATTAGACACGCCGCGAGCCTTTACCCCCGGTTACGACCTCGCTGGAGCGTCTCGCCGACGGCGAGGTTGTGACCTGTGTCAAGAGTAGTTACGCTCCGCATTAGCCCCACGGTTCACCCGCGGAGGAAGCCATGCGACGTCCGTTTCTGCTCGGAGCTGGCTTGGTCTTGGCGTTGGCGCTGATCACCTTCGCGCCACAGGCGGTGCCGGCGCAGGATGTTCATGTGCCCGTCCAGGAGGGTGACGAGGAAGCCTGGATCGCCGTGAAGCCTCGCGTCTCAGGGGTTTACACGTACGAGGAAGCGCGGGCTGCGGGTCTGGGTCCTGTGAATCTTCCTGAGGTGACGGGTCTCCCTGCCTGTCCCGTCAAGCCGGCCTTTGACCCTGGCATGAAGACTGAAGAAGAGGCGGCGGCTGTGCGACGTGCCGCCGAAGATGCGCCGAAGTGCGCAGTCGCTCCCGAGGCGACTACCTACGGCTTCGGGTTGGTGATGCCCCACGCGGACTACCACCACACGGGGCATGAGTCGACCTCAGCGTTTGGGGATTCCATGAAGCTCCGGCTCGAGGTTCCGAATCCCGCGGTGCCGTTGACTACTCCGAGCACCACCGAGTTCATGGCGGCGCGAGTCCTCGGGAAGTACACGGGCGTTTGAACCGAGACGGGCTGGGTTGAGCACTCTTTCCTCAGCCGTCCACAGAGTCCTACGCCATGCCCGTACAGTTTCTCCGTCCCCCCAGCAGTGGCATGTGTTCTGCAGTATTGAGCTAAACGTGGGATCCACCTACTACTGGAAGGTCGAGCACGTTGGCTGTGCAGGATGCGGGCCAGTTCAGGGCCTGCTTTATTACGGCGGGCTGTGGTACGTGCTTGAGCAGAACCAGACCCAAAAGTGCCGAAGCGCCGGCGGTAATCCGAACTGCCGCTGGGAGGTCTACCTCGAGCCGTACACCGATACCAACAACCATTGGGATATCGGCGGAAACGCCTACGACGGCAACGGCACGACGCTCTTCGAGATCATGTTTCGGAGGATTTCAAATAACACCTACGAACTTTGGGAGCACACCACCCACGGCTCGGCTCCCGGCGAGATCGCCCCTTATGAGTACTGTGGGTATGAGGGCGTCGAGTGGCACCGGTTCCGAGCCAGGAAAGACGCGAACTGCCCAGGCCCCTAGGAAAGGCGAGCTATCTCGTCGGCTTGGTCGTCGCCGCGGCGATTTTTGCGGTCGGCTTGCTGATCGGGCTCTCGCGCGACCGTGAGGAGAGCAGCCCGCGCGACGATACGGGCGTAGCAACTGTCACCGTGACCAACACTGCGACATTGACTGAGACCGCCGCCAGTGCCTTCTCATTGGAGAGCGGTCAGTTCGTCGAGCTGATCCAGATCTGCGCCGCAATCAGGAACGGCCGGCTACCGAGGCTTGACAACCCGATCGCAACGCCTCCCGCCATGACCCAGGAGGTCTTGGACAACACGATCGCAAACTGCCGCCCTCGTCAGCGATAAGACCAGACACTCAAGGCAGGAGTGTGGCCGCTCATGGCCGATGGATGCACTCGGCGGGTATCAGCCGTGCGGCCTGCGGAGCGTCGGGGGAGAACCTTCGGCGCTCCCGGCCTCGCCGGTCGCGGCCGGGTCGTAGGACCGAAAGGCCCGGGCCTGAGCTGCGCCCTGGCGACACCAGCCTAGAGCGGCGAGTAGGCCACGCCAGATGTCTCCCTAGAGCCACCGCCTCACCGCACGACGGAGACGAGCAAGCCTTCTCGTGCTTGGGAGCAAGCAGCGAAGAGCGATTGTGCTGTACGGCTACTAAGCTGGATAGCCGGCGAGACACAGATGCATCATGATGCAAATACGTGTCAGAGTTCGTGTACGCTGTACGCGTGTCACATCGCCGGAGTCGACGCCGGGCTGAGAAGGCGCGACGGCACTCGCCGCCCGCTCCAACCGTCAGTGCGCCAGCGCCCGCCGCGCGAGAGGCGACGCGCATCGAACGGCTGGCCTACACGCGCACACAGGCGGCGGAAGCGCTCGGCGTGAGCCGCTCAACCTTCGACCGGCGCATCCTGCCCCTGATTGAGACCGTGGAGATGCCATGGGGAACGAAGCTAATTCCCGTCGACGAGCTCCAGCGCTTGCTCGCGGAACAACGCCACCCGGCCCGAACGCGGGAACAGCCCAGGGCGCGCCCTGGCCGGCGGGCCACGATCGCGCCCAGCATCGTCGCCCGAATCCGCGCCGAACAGGCCGCCGGCAGAAGTCTGGGTCAGATCGCCCGCGGACTCAACAACGACCAGATACCGACTGCCCACGGCGGCGCGCACTGGTGGCCGTCAACGGTGCGTGCCGTGCTTCGCCGATCCGCGGACTGACCCTGTGCCATCGTCAGCCTGTCCACAACGGGTGGCGCAGGACCAGATGGTGGGGCGCCCAACCGTTCTCAGCTCACCGACGATCTGCTCCACGCCGAGCGCGTGCGCCAGATCGCTTGGTTCTCCGTGCGTCTCTCGCACATGCCACGTTCCAGTGCGGGGAACCTGGAATCAGAATGGTGGACTCGATCAGAGGAGGCCTGCGAAGATCCGATAGCGGTGTAACAGTCTGGGGCGCAGGCGGGGACGGGCAGGGTCGAGCACCGAGTTTCCCAGTGCGTAGCCGTCGGCGACCGTCTCTCGAGTTACTGCCCAGTAGGGTTCGTATCCCTCGGGAAAGGGAGCGAGGACCGGAAACTGGTAGCCCAGCTGAGAGCGCGGTCCCTTAGTCAAGAGCTGCCACTCGATTCCCGGACGCTCGCCAATCAGCGCTTCCCCGGCGAAGACTCCAACGTCGTGAAGGAGCGCCGAATGCTGCTCGGGCTCGACGTCACCCTCGCGAATCCAGTCTTCAAGCCAAGGCCAAAGCCAGGCTTCCAGCTGGGCGACTCCGGTCTCGCTGGGAGGAGGGGAGAGCCCTGCGGTTTCCGACAGGAAAGCTTGAAGAGTCTCCAACCGTTCGGCCCGATCGGCGAGGAACCGCGCGAAGACCGCTCGCGCTTCGCCCACCGGCACCTGACTGAGAGGCCCGTCGAGATCGTCATAACCCATCCACCGAGGGTAGTCGTCAAGCGGTCTAGCGAACATATCGGAATCAGCGGCGAGGCGAATCCAGAGGCGAGCGCCCGGTCTGCCAGGGAACGCTCGAGGCAGAAGGCGTCAAACCGCCTCCGGCCACGGCCAACCGCGGTTTCGGCGAAGTTCCAAATCGACGCTCAATGCGGGTCGATGATAGTGGGCTTGAGGATGGCTGGTGCCCGTCCTGTGGGATACCGACCCCAAACCCCCGGGTAGTCAGCGCAGATGCTCCGAGCGGCCGACTCAACCTGAGCCCGAATCGCCGCGCGGATCCCAGACCCGTATGGGATCGCCCTTCACCACGCGCTCGTTCTATCAACCCTGAGATCCTGACTGGAGGCTCTTCTTGAGCGCGCGGAACATCGTGTCATACTCCTTGTGCTCCCGCCGCTCTCCCGTAGCGACGTTGACTACGCGATGTATCACACCAATGCTGGAGAGAGGGACGTCCTGAGATCTGGTGGGGTCGGGATGATGAAGGACGACCAGGCCATTAACCGCGAAGATGGCAGGCCAGCCGACCCCTGCGAGTGGCTCGCGTGACGGGGTCTCCGGAGTTGCAGCAGAGTTTCGAATGAAGTACTGCCACGGCCCTTCGAGTGACAATTGATCGAGCGCCTTCGGTGTGTAGACCGAGAAGGACTTCTTATCGATCCGAACCCGCGAGCATTCCAATAATTCAAACTCCACGCCATACGCGGCCGCGACCTTCTGAAGGCTTCGAATCAGGTTTTCCGTGGGAAGCGAGAACGTCCAGCTTCGCCCGCGACCGTCACGCGTCCACTCGTCCGGGTTGAGCCACTCACGAGATCTGATCATCAGGGTTCGTACCGTAGGAAGAAGACATGATCGAACATTCCGCTCGCTCTTAGATCGGCGAGGGCCCTCCTCTCACGAGCGATCGGAAGACCACCGTTAGTCGCACGTCCCACCTGGAATGCGATCAAGCGGCCGTCCCGCTCCAAAACAAGGTCAGGGAACCGCGAGCCAAAGCGCCTCTCGGGCAGCGATCCGCCCGCAACCGTGTTCCATCCTCGTCCCGCGAATCGTGCTTCCGCTTCGGCGATGCGAGCACGATGAGCCGCGCTTCCAAGCCGGCCGAACGGATTCGGCGCTAACCGGACGGCATCCGCCGCGGTAGCGGCCTCGCGTCCCCGCAGAGCACGGAAGGCCCAGACCCAGGCTCGCCGCGACCAATCGCGGCATGCGCGAATACAACCCCTCCATCAAGGCCCCCTCGGAAAAAGCCCCGCCTGCCAACTCGGGTATGACTAACGGCGCGCGGAGTGTAGAGAGGCGCTCGACGCCAGAGTCAAGAGTTCAGCACGTACTCACGACACCGAACTCCCGCGTTCTTGAGACCGCCTGGGCGCAGGGACGAGGAGCCGGCGCCGGCGGCCGAGTAGGGTCGCCGTCAAGCCAAACGCGATCGGGTAACAACTCCGTGACAGTTGACACCCTGCCAGGATCTGCCATAGGGTGATCGCGTGCGTGTGCTCCGTCACATGCAACACATACGGCGGCGAGTGATCCTCTTGGCTTGTGTCCTCGCTCTAGGCCTTACAGCGGGCGGGGCTTACGCGTGGAGCTACATCGTCACGTACGGAGGAACAGAGGGGCCGATAAGCCTTGGGCATCTCGATTATCGTGCGACGCCCAACGAGTTCTTTCGCGAGTGGAATCGTGTGTACCGCACTTTGACGTCGGGTGAAAGCGACAGAATGAGCCTCTTCTACAATGGTGAATGCTGCGCGGTGACAAACTCAACGGATAATCCGTTCGTTGACAACCGAGATTCCTCTGGCGCTGTTCGCGCGGGGTGCCAGAACGTGTCGTCTCCGCACTCCATCATTAACAACGTGACTTGCCAAACCACGCACCCATGAACAGAGCTGGCTCCCTGATCAGTCGTAGATCCACTTGGATGCTCTTGGCGCTGGCTCTCGGGATCCTTCTGACCTTGGCGATCACGCAATCGCTAGATGGCCGGCCTGCCGTGGCAGCGAGCGGAGGCGATGAAGACGTGGCCTCCGATGAGGAAGTAGTCATCCCCGCCGCTGAGAGCATGAGTGTCTTCTCAGAGCCGCAGTCCTCAACGGACGCGGCCCTTTCGGCATCGAATCAGGTGAGGGACGAGATCGCCGCCACGACCGGCCAAGCGCCTGACGCGGCCGAGGAGCTCCTGCCCGGCGCGGAGACGACCGGATCTCTCCGAGCTCTTCTTACAGATCTGGGGGCCGAGGGACGGTCGATCTGGGCGCTTGTCACCGCCAAAGGCAAGGTCTGCGCAGGCTTGACGAACTACACCGCGGGCTGCATCGGCAAGTTCACGAGTCCGCTAGAGCACGTTACGTACACGTACGGCCGTCCTTCCGTCGGTGAGGCGGTCATTGTGTGGGGCCTTGCGCCGGATGATGTAGCGAAGGTCGAGGTTCTTGTCGACGGCGCACCGTACCAAGCTCAGCTCGGCCGAAACGCGTACTACTACTCACTCGCGAGTCCCGAGCTCGGGACGGATTCGATTGGCGGGCTCGTCATTACGCTACATGACGAGTCGTCGATCGAGATTCCGTTCGGGCCGCTTCCAGAGCCACCGACGGACTAGCGTTTCACGAGCCGGTCGTACAGGCGGACGAGCCGCCACCACGACTGGTTGTCGCGCCGCTCGATCTGACGCGTGGCGAGATATCTGCGCTATATCTGGTCGTGTCCTTGCTCGGCGCGAGTCCAAGGCGCGATGTAGATCCATCGACAGTACGGCCTCCTGGGTGGAGGCCTCGGTGCGAATCAGTGCAGGCTGCCTTGGGCCAGCCGCGCCCAGAGCGCGGACGAGTGTGCTGGGAGGCCTGCGAGCTCGGACTTGACGACCCTCGTCGGACGCATCGGCTCACGAGGTTCCGGAGCCACCCGTCCCCAGGCCGATGAGAAGGATGACCGTGACGAGCGCGGCGAGCACGAGGAGCGAGACCGCCGCTCGCCAAGCCCAGCGCTCGAAGGAGCCCCGGCTATCCCCCATGGCCATAGCGCCACCGTCCGTTCGCGTACACGCGTTGAGAGACCCACGGCGTGCGCGTCCTGAAACACCAAGCTGCGCAGACCTGGAACTTCCCCTGCGTGTAGGCGTAGTAGGTCCGGCGACTGATGCCGCCGAACGTCCTGTTCCCGATGTGGCCCTTGAAGTCCCAGAGCGGAACGCAGCAGTCGACCGTCCTCGTGCGCAGAAGCGCCGTGATCCGCGTCCCGTCGAAGCACCAGTCGATGCGCTGGCGATACTTGAAGTAGAAGTAGCCGAAGAGCGGGTGCTTGAACCCGCGCCAGACGAAGGCACCTTTACAGCGGATGGCGGAACCGAGGCCGACGCTTCTGACCGGAAAGCGAGCGAGCAGTGCGCGGTAATCGGCTTTCATCTGGCCGGCCCGGCCCACGGCAACACCCTGGACGGAGGCCTCTCTCGCGTGCGCCGAGCTGGTCCCCAAGCCGGCGAGTGTCAGGCAGAGCACGAGAGCAAGGGCGGTGACGGCGGCTCTTTGCATTGGACCATCTCCTCTCGATCTGTGTAGTGCCTACACGTGTAGTTACTACACACGCCGCCGCACGGTGTCAAGTAGGTACACAGGAGAGCAGGGCGAATACGTGTCGCATGGCGCGGCAACCTTCCGAGCTCGAGCGTGTTGCGGCCGCCGGAGCCAAGGTCAAGCGCGCTCGAGATGTCATGGACGCGGCCCGCATGGAGCTTCGCTCGGCGATCCTCGCCGCGCACGCAGAGGGAGCCAGCGTTCGAGTGATCGCCCGCGCCGCCGGCATCAGCTACGCCCGCGTCTTCCAGATCATCCACGAGGAGCAATAGGGCGCTCGGCGACTCCAGCGCGCATGCCAGCCTCGTCTCAGCTAACGCCCTGCTAAGGAAACGGTTGTAAGAGCCCTTCGATCCGTTCCAGCGAGCTTGGAGCCCTAGGGGTCTCGAACGCGCATGGACAAACGGATAGGCAGAGATGGCCGCAAGCGGTCGGTAACGGACGAAACGCGCTGATTCGGCTTCCCAAGCCAAGGGTCGCGGGTTCGAGCCCCGTCGTCCGCTCCTCCTTATCTCGACGGCGGCGAAGCCGCAAAGGTCGAGATAGTCGTTTACTGGGCTTGGGTCGAAGTTTCTACCCGCCCTACTTAAGGCAGGTCACCTTGCGGCCCGCGCCCCGGCGGATTCAGGGTTATCTCAGGTAGCGCTCGACTTCCAGCGCCACGTCGATGAGATCGATGCGTGCGCTGTCAGTTCCCGACTCCCCGTAGACGTTGTCGAACCCGCCGTCTCGTGAGAAGAACGTGTCGTCTCCGCCGCCGCCGTTGAGAATGTCGTAGTCCAGCCCGCCCACGACCCGGTCGCGACCGCGTCCGCCCTCGATGTAGTCGCTCCCGCGTCCCCCGATGAGCACATCGTCGCCGCGAAGTCCAAACAACATCACAGGGCCACGCCAGGCCCGAGCGTTGATCATGTTGGCGCCGGCCCCCCCGGTGAGTGAAGCGGCCTCGATCTGGCTCGTGCGGTCACGTCCGAGTCCGATCAGCAGCCCAGGCTTGAGGAGGAAGTTCACGTTGCCCGTCGCTTGAATGTCATCGAAGCCCGAATTGCCGTTCAGCACGTCGTCTCCGGGGCCACCGCTCAGCGTGTCCCAGCCTAGGCCGCCTCGGACGTCGTCGTCACCCGGCCCTCCCACGAGGATGTCACCGTCTGGCCCACCGACGATCTGATCATTCCCTTCGCCGCCGATGATCGTGTCGGGCAACTCCCCGCCACGCAGGACGTCGTTGCCGGGCCCCCCGTCCAGACGATTCTCGTTCAGCGACCCGACGATCTGATCGTCGCCCGCGCCACCCGAGACGATGCTGGTGAACAAGGCGTGGCTCACGTCGAGATGGTCGTTACCGTCCCCCAGCGCGATAACGAACCTCTCCCATCCGATTGCGTCACAGACGGCATCCGCCCCGTCCTGAACGCAGCCCACGCCGGCGACGACCGTCGTGCCCGCGTCGGATACACGAAGACCCATCGCCTCCTCCACGAACGTCGGGGAGTTCGCCTCGCCCGGCGCCGCAACGTAGTGCACTCGTCCAGGAGAGGAGATGAAGGCTTGCGAGGCAAACGCAGGCGCCGACGCCAGGAGCATCCCTGCGACCGTCGCGAAGCCGATCAAGGCGCGCCCGAGCATGTGCCCGACGTTACAACGTTAGAAGGCGACTCTCAAACGGATGCCCCTCCAAGTGCCGGCCGTCCGGCGGGGTCTAAACACCGCCGCGTTCGGCGGCCTGGCCGCCAGGCTACTGACAGTCCTCGTGTGCAACGCGGTACGGCGCGACGAGTTCCGCTTCGCCGTCATCCGTGTCGAACACCGCACACCAGTCGGTGTCACCGTCAACCGGTTCTGCGAGTTGGCAGCGATAGAGCTGTTGAACATCGTGGTACAGCTCGCACTCTTCGACCGCGAGCCCTAACTCTTCCAACGCCTCAGCGACCACCTGCGCTTCCGAAGGTTCGGAGCCGCCGCAGCCTCCCAGCATGACAAGAGCCGCCACGACAACGAGTCGCCATTGGGCCACCGAGAGCCGAGTCTACAAGGCGGCGGGTCGCGCCTCCCCGGCGTCGCCTCGCCGGGCAACGGCCGCCGCGGCGACGGGCTAAGACTCGCGCTAAGCTAGTCGTCGGGGAGCATGGAGAGTAAAGAGTTGGACGAGGCCGCGTCGTTCATTGAGCGAGGCGACCTCAAGCGAGCGCTGAAGCGCATCGACTTGGCAAGGAACAAGGCGCTTGGGGCTCAGAACATGGAGCTAATGAGTCGAGTTGCGTCGGCGGCCGAGGCGCTGCAGGCCCGAGCAGACGGGCGCCTACTCAAAGCCGCCGATAAGCAAGTCGCACTCGTGGAGCAGCATCGCCAATTCCTCGCTGGCTTGGGGAAGGAGCCAGACTCCGAAGCGAGCCGAGCCCAGGTTCAACCAGATCCCAGCAGTTTGGAAGCTGCCCAGGACGATGTGCCTATTGCGCCCGCGCCAACGTCATCGGATGCGTTTGTCGCACGAGGGCGCAATGGGCAGCTCACGGTGACACCGACCAGGATCACCATCAGCCGCAAGGGCTTTTCGGCTTTCATGCTGCACGGCCACAAGGGTGAGAAGGACATCGACCTGCATCAGGTCTCGGCCGTTCAGTTCAAGAAAAACGGCCTTGCAACCGCGGGGTACATCCAGTTCTCTTTCTCGGGCGGCAGCGAGACGAAACAGGGAATTCAGGACGCAGTCAGTGATGAAAACTCCATCATCTTCAAGAAGAGCCAAGAAGCCGACTTCATCAGAGCCAAGGAGTTGCTTGACGAGTATCGAACCGCTCTTCGAACACCTGTCGCCCCACCGATCGCCCCACCGACGACGGTGCAAGCGGGTGTTGCGGATGAACTTGAGAAGCTTGCCACTTTGCGCGACAAGGGCGTCTTAGACGACGAAGAGTTCGCGGCCCAGAAGCGCAAGCTGCTTGGCCTCTGACCCCGCCGGAGGTCGCTAGCTGCCAGCGGACAACGAGGCTGTGCTAGGGCCGACGAGGACACTGCCGTCCTCGGCAATCTCGACGACGAGGGGCTGCGACGCGTCATCTGGCCCGGCGCCAACCAGTGCGCGCACACGGTCAAGCGCCTCGTCGGTGAGCGGCTGCTGCTTGGGTCTGCGGCGCAGGGTGAAGCTGGTCGCCTGTTCGTCCTGGTTGATGCGGACGACCGGGACCCGGAGTGTCCGGGCAGCCTTGTTCTTGGGCCGAAGCTCTTCGTAGCGCTCGTGCTTGAGCTGCCACTCGTCGCTGATACCCGCCGCCCTCTCGCATAGTGCGAGGAGCTGCGGGACGGCCGGGTAGACGCGGTCGCGTTCCTCGGACAGAACCTCGTCGAGTTCCTTAGCTGTGGAGTAGCCGGCCGTGACGATGGTGTCGCTGCACTGCACCAGCACGCGGGCGGCGTGCATCAGCATCGCGAGGGACTGCTCGACGCGCTCAGCCCTGCTCTTTCCGGCTTTGTAGTCGTCGATGTGCCTGCCGGCGGTCTCAGCGGTCTCGAACCACAGCCGCCGCGCCTCTTTCGCGTCGGCCCTGAGATCCGCGAGTCGCCGCTCGCCAAGAGTGCCGTCGCGGTCGATTGCGCTGCGTGCCTGCGCGGCCGACGCGCTGATGTCTTTCAGTGCAGCTATCAGTTCGTCATCCATGCGAGCGAGGACCTCGTCGACGCTCGCCTGGATGCCCTCTAGCTTCGCGGAGATTTCCGCCAGGTAGTGCTGCTGAGTCGCAAGCGCCAGCGCCTGAAACGCCGCTGGGCCAAGGACATCAAGCGGCGTCGGCTTCGCCTGAATTAGGTCGGCTCGCCCCGCGAAGTGGCGGCCGTCGTTCGCGTTCTTGATGAGTACCGAGGCATCTCCACTTCCAGGCGTGGCCATACGCAGCGTGCCGTCCTTCAGTCCCGCCGCCAGATGCTCGGGCGCAACGATTTCGAACACGTCGCCCGGGCGAGCCTCGCGAGCAATGCGAAGTCCTTCCCGAGTCGCGCGCCCGAGCCCTTCTTTCATGCCCAAGGCGGCCTCGTCTCGCAGGCACACCGCGTGAGCGCGGTCCACCCGGAGCGCTGGCACCTGGCCGGGTTCAGATGGCGTGAGCGCTCCCGCGTGGTCATCCGGCACTTGAGCTCAGCCCCCTATCCATGCCGCCCTGGCGTTGCGAGTAGCTCATCAGGCATCGAACAGCCTAATCCGCATGTTGAATGGTCGCACCGAGCTCCTGAAGCTGATGGGTTCAGCGTGCCGGGGCATCCAGCTGATGGTCACGCGCGCGGTGGCGCTGCTTCCGAATGGCGAGACGATCATTGTCGGGATGCCAAGCCACCTGCGACTGTTTCGCTTCTTTCCAGAAGTCCATGACCACGCTTCCATCGGCCGAGGTCAGCCCGATCTTGAGCCGTGAGCTGCCGACCCAGCGCGAACGCTGCGAAGGGGAAGGGCAGTGAGTGCGGGCTCTCCCGGCGGGCGAAGTCCCAGGCTGAGGACGGCGGTTCAGAATTCACCGTTGCATGTCCGAAGTGCCTCGGCTTGGGTAGTTCTCGAAGCCCGCTTCAGAACAGGGTGCGCCGGCCGGTGACGTTCGAGCAGGTCGAGCCCCGCGACGAGCAGGCCCTGCCGGATGCGGAACAGCGCGAACTGGACGCCGTCCCCTCGAGGCTGGCCGTCCGGCACGACGCGAGCTAGCACGGCGGCCGGAGCGCGGTTCTCAGCGCAGCGGGAACCGTCGCCCGCGCTCCGGCTCATTGCCGAGCCTAGTGCGGACGGACGGCGGCACCAAGATGGTCTTCTACAGAAAGTCTTCGATGTTCGCCGAACGGTCGATTCGGTCGAGACGTGCGCGATCCTGGCCCCGGCCTGCGAAGACACCATCGCGTAGCCCGTCACGCGACAAGAGGAGATCCGCACCGGCGCTTCCCCAGAGGGTGTCGCGTCCTGGGCCGCCGGCGACGCGGTCGTTGCCCGGACCGGCGAGGATCAAGTCACGGCCGAGGCCGCCGACGATCACGTCATCGCCGCCGAAGGCATTGATGCGTGTGTCTCCGTCGAACGTCCGCGCATTGATGACATTGTTCGCCCCGCCGCCGTCCAGGTAGACGAATTGGATGCTACTCAGCGTGTCGGTCCCTTCTCCAACGAGAGCGGTGGGCGTGAGTCGGAGGTTCCTGCCGCGCGCCCAGGTGATATCGAACCCAAGTCCACCAACCAGGATGTCGTCGCCGCCGTCGCCGCGAAGGTCGTCTACACCGCCAAAGCCGCGGAGGGTGTCGTTCCCGGGGCCTCCCTCGAAGATCTCCCATCCGGGTCCGCCGAGCATCACGTCGTCACCCCCGCCTCCCTCCATAAAGGCACCGCGGATCGCCTCCATCCGGTCGTCACCAGGGCCACCCCTGAGGAACACGTCGGCCACGATGTTGTCGTTTCCCGGACCGCCCTCCACGACGTTGACGTTGACCCAGCTCGGAAGGTTGACGCTGTCGTTCCCGTCGTTTAGCTCGACGATGACCTCCATCCTCTCCGCCCCGGGCCACTCACAAATCAGGTCTGGTCCCGCAGCCACGCAGTCGGGGTGCAACGTCGTGAGGGGGGCACCCGAGTCCGAGATACGGATGCGATCAGGCCCTTCGAACGCGAAGACCACCGCGTTCGCTTCGCCGGCGCCACCCGAGAAAGTCACCTCGCCACGGGTGCCAGTCACCGTCCCGGCGAGCGCGTCGCCCGCGGGGAAGACGATGACGCCCAGCGTCGAGAGAACGGCCAGACAGGCCAGCCCCACCACGTGCTCGATGCTACAACCCTCGGCCGTGCAATCCTAGAGTCAGCGGCAAGACCGCCCATGATGGCTCTTCCGGCCGGAGTTGCCGAGTCGCGATCTTGAGTCGTGGGGGCGGCGGTTGTAGCATCGAGCACTTGATTCGCTTGGGTCGACTAGCCGTCCTGTCCGCCCTGGGCATGATCCTTTTCTCAGGGAGCGCCGGTTGGGCGGCCACCGTTTCTCTTGTCCGGAATGGCCTGCTCTATAGCGCTGCCGCTGGCGAAGTGAACGCCGTCGTCGTTACTGAGGAAGGTCTGGTGTTGCGTTTCACCGATCCTGCGGCGCCCGTCACGACGGGGCCGGGTTGTGTCTCGGATGGTGCCGACGCTTTGTGTGATTTCAGCTCCCTCGACTCCATCAACGTCCGTGTCGATCTTGGCGACGGCAACGACAGCGCAGACCTCTCGGGGCTCGACTTCCCCTTCCCTCCACTGTTGGATGCCTGGAGCGAGGTCAAGGGCGGTCCGGGGAACGACCACGTGATTGGAGGCGCCGGCTTCGACCAGTTCTACGGGGACGAAGGTGAGGACGAGCTCGTAGGCGCGGGATCGAACGATTTCCTTTACGGCGGCCCTGGCAACGACATCCTTCGCGGTGGTGCGGCCGGTGAGGATGCACTGGACGGCGGCCCGGGCGATGACATCCTGAACGGCGGAATTGGCAGTCCCGACGTCATTTTTGCGGTAGGCGTGAATTTCCGCCTCACGCCCACGGCGCTCATCGGCGTCGGGAACGACACGCTGATCGGCATCGAAAACGCTTGGTTGGAAGGAGGGCCAGGGAGGAACGTCTTCAACGCGCGGACGTGGCGGGGAAAGGCATTCATGATCGCCAGGGGCGGCAATGACCTCATCGTCGGAGGCCACGGGCCGGACGAGGTGTCCGGCGGGAGCGGGAACGACGTGATCGCGGGACGGGCGGGCCGCGACGATCTTTTCGGCGACGGAGGACGTGATGTCCTCTTCTCGCGTGACTTCCAGCGAGATTACGTCGATGGAGGGCCCGGCCGCGACCGTGCGCGTGTCGATGGACTCGATGACCGTTTCAACGTCGAAGCCTTCTTCCAGTAGTCGACTTCCAGCAAGTGGAGCCCGGTGAAGAACCGACGGGCGTACATTCGACGCATGACGTTTCGGCTTGCCGCGGTTAGTGCCGCCGTGGCGGCGGCTTCGATTGCGGGTTGCTCTCCCTTTGAAAAGGACGAGGATCTATCAGGCGAGCGTCGGGAGACAGCGACATCTGGCTCGGAAACGCAAGTCGCTCCGCAGAACCCGAAGAAGGGATGGCTCGCGGCCGTCCGCAACCGTGACGACCTTGCCGCCTCGGACATCTATCTCGTTGACCCGACGGGAACCGAGGCGGTCGTCCGGCTGACGGAAGGCTCGGAATGGAACGTGAGTCCAGTCTGGTCTCCGGACCGCTCGCGCATCGCGTTTGCCTCCACCCGTGATAAGCGAGGCGGCAATGTGTTCGAGTTGTACGTAATGAACGCAGACGGGAGCGAGCAGACGCGACTCACTCGCGGAGGTGCAGGACTGTCGTCTTTCGTCTGGTCTCCCGATGGGACTCGTATAGCGTTCGCGCGTGCCGGAGGTCTCTTCGTCGCGAACGCAGATGGAAGCGGCGAGCGGCGGCTCACCGACGCACCTCGCTCCCATTTCAGGGGAGTGCCGAACTCGAACTACCCGCATGCATGGTCGCCGGATGGCTCGAAGATCCTCTTCGGGACGACTCGGCATGACGAGTGGGCGGGCAACCTCGAGTCGATGACTGCCGAGATGGCCATTCCCGAGCTGTACACCATCAACGCCGACGGAGGTCACCAAACCCGGCTGACCAAGAACAGGCTCGGCGAACACGAGGCGAGCTGGTCACCTGACGGGCGAGAGATTCTCTTTGTCGGCTTCCGAGTCGGCCCGCCCATCGCGCCAGGGAGCAACGTGCACAACGGCGAGTACGGCATATACCTCATGACGGCCGAAGGCAAAGAGATTCGGAAGATCGGCTCCGGCTTCGGCAAGCCGGTCTGGTTTCCGGACGGGTCGACCATCGCGTTCACGCGCCCTGACGACAACTCGGCGCGCTAATCGCTCTACACGATCGACCCTCGAACCGGCCGCTTGACGATGCTCCTAAGAAAAACATCCGTCGGTACGCCAACATGGTCGCCCGACGGCTCCCAAATCGCGGTCGACACGGCAGACGACGTTCTCGGCCCCTCTGCCATCTACGTCGTAAACAGCGACGGCAGCGGCGAAACCCGGCTGAAGCAAGGCGGCGGCGGGGAGTTGGCTTGGGCACCCTGATACGGGGGTGACATTCCGCCGGCAAGTCGGCGGCGCCCTCCCCGTCGGGCGGCGAGACGAGGCCCGTGCAGTTACTAACGAGCTCACCATTCCCTCGACGCTCGCCGCGAGCTCCGCGGCACCTCGACCGCCCGCTTCTCGCGCATCCGCTCGTTCCCTAGCTTCGCCGCAGCCCCACGTTGCATTCCGCGTGGGCAGGCCCCAGGTAGTGAAGCCGATCGTCGGCGTGATCCAGTGCCAGCTCGTGCCGCCCTGGATCATGAAGCCGCAGCGGACACAGGCAACCCGGCCCGACGCCACAAGCGGCTCCCAACGCTTCCGCTCCGCACGGTGCACCTGCCCATACCCGCGGCTTACAGTCGAACCCTGCGCGCCAACGGGAAGTTCACCCCGCGCCCGCGCCTACCCATCATCTTCGAACCCGCGACGGCCGGACGTACAACCCATCCGGCCCCCGCGTTACGCGTCACAAACGGAGAAATCCGATTGGTGGGCGGGTCACGGCCAGCGCCTTTTCCTCGAGGCGACCCGTGCCCCCCAGGTGGCGGGCGAATGTGTAGTCGACCGTCTTCTGCGAGATGCTTGTCCGCTGGGCGAGTTCAGCGTAGAACTCGTCATGACCAGCCTTCCGACGAAGGAGGAGACATGTATGCGCGGGTGGCGACATTCGAGGGCGATCCTTCCCGTGTCGACGACGCGATCGAAATGGTTCGCGCCCAGGTCGAATCGGGCGAGACTCCGGCTGGGCTCGAGGGCGCGAAGATGCTGATGCTCGTGAATCGTGAGACTGGCAAGGGTGTCGGTGTCACTCTCTTTGAGAGCGAGGACGCGATGCGGCGCGGTGACGAGGCACTGAACGCGATGAATCCTGGAGGAACTGAGCGGCGAACATCCGTCGAATTCTTCGAGGTCCCTGTGCAGACCGTTCGCTAGAGGTCCGGGGCCGTCGGTCCTGGCTGGCCGTCGGTTGGCGCCCAACCAGCTGCCCGTTCGCGCTCCGGTTTCGTTTCAGGCGGAACATCACTTCGCCCCTCTACGCGGGCCGTCGCTCCCTCGTACTGCGGGAAGGTGCCGAAGCTGAATCGTTTACAGATCCTGGGTTTGGCCAAGACCGGGCGACTGAACGCTTCGTCGATCGAAAGATCTGTGAACGAATGTCTCGACCTGAGCGGCTTCGCCGCTTTGTCGAGACGAAGTGCTCAGCTCTGCGAGGGGTAGATCCCCTGCAGCGCGATGATGTAGTTCAGGCTCAGATAGGGCTGTCGGTTCTCGTGTTCTTCGCCGCCGCCGGTCAGGGCGATCATCGCGGCCTTCATGCGGGCGTTTCGCGCCCCGGTGTATGCGCCTCCGCCGGCCGGGTAGGCCCCCGCCGGGCTCTTCGACGTGGCGGCGGCGCTGCTCGCGTTGACGGGGTGGGAGTGCGCTGGAAGCTGGCCCGTCGTCAGCTCGACCGTCTCCTGGCCGCCGGCCGCGCCGAGCGGGTAATCCGAGCCGACGGGTGGCTGGCCGGCGCCGACCGCGACCCGACCGCGGAGGTCGGGAAGGGCGAACGTCGTCCGTCCGTCCCCACCGTACGTCGTCCCGAGCAGGGAGAAGAGCGCCTGGTTCTGGTTGATCGGCAGCATCTGGCCAGCGCAGAGCGCCCAGCCTTTGGGAGCGAAGTTGAAGGGGACAAGTCGGATCTCACCGATGAACGGTTCCATGTCGAGCCTCCCGAGTCGCTGGTGGGCGCGGCGCGTGGCCGCTGCGGACGACAGTGAGTCTCCCAGGGAAGAAAGCGCACCGCTTCCCGCTCCGGTAGGCATGAGCGTCGATCAGGCCGTCCGCCCGCCGGACGAGACTTCCCCCGTGCGGCTGAAGGACCGGGTCAAGGCGCAGTGGGACGCTGCTCTCCTGTGGATGCAGAAACTCCCCGACCAGGGGCGCGCCTTGCGCATGGTCGCCTTCGTCGTCTCGCTCCTGATCGCCATCGCGTTCCTGCTCCTCATCAACTGGATGCTGCGGGGCGGCGGGCTCTGGGGCGACCTCGCCTTCGCGCTCGTCATCACCACGCTCGCGTTCTGGATCCTCGTCCGGCTGGTCAACTTCCTTCTCAGGACGAAGGAGAACGAGGTCCAGGCGCTCCCGCGCGCGCTGGCCGCGACGATGTTCGTGCTCGTCGGCGTCCCGATCACGCTCGTGAACTGGCTCGCCGGCCTGATCTTCCTCTTCGTCCCGCTGCTCGTCGCGATCGTCCTCGTCTTCACGAGCCGCTACAAGCAGTGGCCGAAGAAGGCGCCGGCGCTCTGGAAGGTCACGCTGGCGTCCGTCGGCCTGCTGATCCTCTTCCTGCTCTTCCAGAAGCCGCTCACGCCCGAGAATCTCGTGCCGGAGGCCATCCCGGTCCCGCGGGCGGCCGCCGAGGGCTCCGACGCGCAGCTCGCGGCCGCGTTCCGCCCGCTCCTGTTCTTCGACTCCGGTGAGCGGCGCTACCCGCTCGACATCGACGACGCGATCGCCGACAACCGGATCGACCAGTGCCGCAAGTACCTGATCGCGGACAGGTGCCCCGACCTCACGAACGCCGAGGAGATCGACCAGAGCTTCGACTATCTGGACATCGACGAGTCCGGGACGCCGCCGCGGGGTGGAGGCGACGAGAGCGCCGTCTACTACCACGTCGTCCGCGGTGACGGACGCGTCTTCGTCGACTACTGGTGGTTCTACTCCCGGAACCCGTCGCCGGTCGCGGACAAGGTCTTCTGCGGCCCCGGCTTCCGCACGCCGCCCTTCACGTGCCAGGAGCACGCGGGCGACTGGGAGGGGATCACCGTCGTGATCGCGCCGTGCGAGGAGCCCTCGGATTCGTGCGTCGACGTCGGCGGCGAGCTCTGGGGCCCGACGGCGGTCCGGTACGCCCAGCACGCGCACCTGCTCTCGTACTCGTGGGAGCGGACGCTCGAGCGCGTCTGGGAGAGCCTCGACAGCCCGCGCGCGGACGCGCTCGCCGAGATCTGGGACAGCCTCGTGCTTCCCGCCGTCGAGGAGAACGGCGTGCGGCCCGTCGTCTTCGTCGCCCGCAACAGCCATGCCTCCTATCCGGACCCGTGCTTCTCGAGCAGCTGCAAGCAGGAGGTCGGCGGACTTCCCGAGGCGCGCTACGACGGCGGGCTCCCGTGGTCGCACAACGAGACGTGCGACGGCTGCCTCAAGCGGGTGCCCATCGGCGAGAACGGCGAGCCGGCCCTCTGGAACGCGTTCCCCGGCCACTGGGGCTCGCAGGAGTGCATCCTCGCCGGCGCGTACTGCGACCTCTCGCAGGCTCCGCGCGGGCCGTCCTTCCAGCGCCGCTACACGGACCCGGCGAACGGCGGGGAGTGGATCTGCGGCGAGGAGCGCGTCGGGTCGGTCCGCCTCGCGCCGTGCGGCGCTGCCGAGGCCCGCGAGTGAGCTACGACGCCTCGGCGGCGGGGTCGCCCCACGTGTGCCAGCGCTCGATCTCGACGAACGCGGTCACGCCCCTGTAGCTCCGGTCGTCGTACGGAACGCCCTCGTAGCGCTGCGACAGCTCGTCGATGTCGGCCAACTCGGGATCCGGCCGGAACTCGACCGCACGGCCCAGGATGGACACGTGGGAGTACCAGTCGTCTCCGAGGACCGAGAGCGCGACGTTCGGGTTCGCCTGGAGGTGGCGGAGCCGGTGGCTGTCGTCGCCCATGGAGAGGATCAGACGGCCGTGGTCGTCGATCCCGTACCAGCACGGGGTCGTGACCGGCGTGCTGTCGTCCCGGACCGTGCCGACGACCGCGCGGCGCGGCTTCTCGATGAACAGTCTGAGCTCGGGCGGCAGCGGTGCGGCCGGCACGGCGCCAGCTTAGTGCTAGAACGCCGCGCGGTAGAACGAGTACGCGCCTCCGCCGAGCGCCCGTGACGTGACCGCGCGCGTCAGGGCGATGCCGACGGGGCAGATGACGAGGAAGACCGTGGGGCCGGCCCAGACGCCGAGGGCGGCCGTGAGCGGGAACGAAGCGGTGACCGCGAGGGCGGCGACGACCGCCTGGACGCCCACGGCCGGCCCCGGCCGCCCGAGCCAGACGAGGACGAGCAGCTCGCCGTGCAGGACGCCGACAGCGGCGTAGCGAGTGCGGCGCCTGTCCACGAGGTGAGACCGAGCTCGGACTCGACCGGCGTCGCCGCGAGCACCTTCGGCGCCGCGCTGAAGCTTGGCGAGCGAGAGCTCGTAGAAGAGAACCGCTGCGACGACCGCGAAGGTCGCGGCGGTCGTCGATGGGCGCCGGAGAGGCGGGTGCGGCCAGGGTCAACGCGCTGAGCGCGGCGGCGAGGCGAGTGCGCTGACCCGGAGGATGCCTGAGTTTTGGCTAACCGGGCCCGAAGCCGCCCTGGAGCTGGGCGACGTAGTCGTTCAGCTCCTGCTCGCGGCGCTCGATGCGCTCGCGCAGCTCGGTCAACTCGCGGTCGGTGCGATCGAGCTCCTCCTGGCGGAGCTGGAACGCAGCGCCGTCGTGGACGCGGCGCTCCTCGAGCTCGTGCTCGCGGGCGTCGAGGTCCCGCCGCCGCTCCTCGAGGATGGTCTCCGCCTCGGCGAAGGAGCGGTCGCGCTGGGCGACCCACTGGGTTCCGAGCGCGGCATCCGGGTCGAGGAGGTCGCGCTGGTATTCGGCGAGCTCCTTCTCGCGGTCGGCGAGCCGCCGCTGCTCGACCCGGAGGCGGTCGGTCTTCTCCGTGAACATCCGCTCGCGGGCCGCCAGCTCGGCCTCGGCTTCCGCGAGCTCGCGAATCTTCGTCTCCAGGGCGCCGGCCTCGTCGGCCAGCTTTCCGGCGCGTTGGTCGAGGATCGTCAGCACCTCGTCCACCGCACGGGCGAGCCTGGCGGGCATCGGCCCGAGCTCCTCGAGGCGCCGCGTGCGCTGGTCGAGCTCGCGCTCGGCCTCCTCCAGCTGGGTTGCCGCGGCCTCGAGCTCGGCTGCACGCTCGGCGTGCTCGGCGCCTCGCTCGTCGAGCTCGGCAGCGCTGCGTGCGAGGTACCCCTCGAGGGAGCCCCTCAGCTTGTCGGTCAGACCTCCGGCCATGGCGCTACGCGGCGGCTGCGCCGTGCGCGCCGCGCCTCGCGAGGTCGCC
>Ga0075418_10001602_pt1 | contig 25722 bp, 23 predicted proteins | sample SoiMetdeltSBSDD2_FD_81776 | JGI IMG/M metagenome (GOLD analysis project Ga0075418, IMG submission 81776) | Bulk soil microbial communities from a Populus tree surrounding site in Tennessee, USA - Soil MetaG P. deltoides SBSDD2 | ecosystem: Environmental > Terrestrial > Soil > Tree plantation...
ATCGTGAATACCTCGTTCAACGTTCGCGGAGAGCCGATCGTGTGTTCGCCAGCCGACGCTTATCGATGCTTCATGCGAACCGAGCTCGACCTGCTCGTGCTCGAGAACTGCGTGCTGGACAAGACCCAGCAGAAGCCGCTCGAAGGCGATAGCGACTGGAAAAAAGAATTCGAGCTGGACTGAGGACAGAACATGCCAACAAAACATCGCAACGACACGAAGCAGCTCCGAGACTTCGGCCTGATCGTCGGCGGAATCTTCGCCGTGATCGGCGTTTGGCCGATGGTCTTCCGAGCCAGCACGCCTCGTCTCTGGGCGCTGGTCCTCGCGGTGGCGCTGGTCGTTCCGGCGCTCGTGCTGCCGCGCAGCCTGACATACGTCCACCGAGCATGGATGGCGGCCGGCGAAGCGCTCGGCTGGATCAACACCCGCATCATCTTGTCCGTGATCTTCTACGGGCTTTTGACTCCTATGGGAATCGTCATGCGGCGCTTCGGCCACGATCCGATGCGGCGCCGGTTCGAGCCGGCTGCGACGACGTATCGCGTCGCCAAGCCGGACCGCTCGGCCGCGCACATGACGCGGCAATTCTGAAGATTCTGTCCACGAAAAGGGAGAACCGCGATGGGCGAATTTGTTCTGGAGCTCTGGGCTTTCATGAAGGAGCGAAAAAAGTTTTGGCTGCTGCCGATCGTCATCGTGCTCCTGATGTTCGGGGGGCTGATCGTGCTCACACAGGGGTCTGCGGTGGCACCATTCATCTATACGTTGTTCTGATCTGACGTTTGCCGAAGTCTCTCAATCGAAGGGCGCCACCTCAGCGGCGATAAGATGATTCGTGCCTTCTTCGAAAACCCCAGCAACCACCAGACGTCCCAGCCACGGTTGCTATTGATCAGCTATCACTTCCCGCCGGCGCAGACGGCCGGTGCCCTGCGATGGGAGAAGTTGTCCCAACACGCGGCCGAGCGCGGATGGGCGATGGACGTCGTGGCGTTGGATCCATCGAGTATGCCTATCCTCGACATGAGCCGAATGGCCGCACTGCCCCCAGGTATCCGCGTGTACGGAGTCCCTGAGCCTGTGCTGTGGGTCGAGCGCTTGGAGCGGAATGTCTGGCGGGCGTATCGGCGAATCCGACCGATAAAAGAAGCGGCTGACCGCAACTTCTGCGGGGGCTGTGCTCCCGTAGGCGGCCGCGGGACCGCTCGATCGGCCCCGCGTCATTCGTCTTTCGGGCGTGCGGAAATCCGGTGGACGCTTCAGGACTTGTCCGGCGGACTCCGTCGCGGGTATCACGCATGGCTCGACTACGCCCGCCAGGGCGAATGGGCGCGGGCAGCCGTAGACATTTGTCGCCTCCTCAGCGGCTCGCGATCCTACACGGCCGTTATCACATGCGGTCCACCTCATATGGTTCACGTCGCCGGTCGACGAGTGGCGCGGGCGACCGGTACACCCTTGGTGATGGACCTTAGAGACCCCTGGAGTCTCGTCGAGCGCCTCCCAGAAGTGATCGCGAGTCCCGTGTGGCTGGCCCTGGCCGCCCGGTATGAGCGGCAGACAATAGCTCGCGCTGCGCTGGTCGTGACGAACACAGAACCCGCTCGGCTCGCGCTGGAGGCTAAGTATCCAGACGCGCGTTCCCGCATCGTCACCGTAACAAATGGGTACGACGAGGATCCTCAGCTGAGATCACGCCATGGCTCTCGCTTCACGATCGCCTACGCCGGAGCGATTTACCTCGACCGGAACCCTCGCATGCTGTTCAGAGCGGCCGCGCGGGTAGTCCGCGAGTTTGCCCTCAGTCCATCGGACTTCCGAATTGAGCTCATGGGAGAGGTGGACAGCGTCGACGGAGTTCCGACACTTGTCATCGCGAGCGAGGAAGGTATCGATGGCTTCGTGGGACTCAGGCCACCAGGACCGCGTCGAGAGGCCAGCCAGTTTCTCGCGGAAGGATCGATGCTGCTTAGCCTCCCTCAAGACAGCGACATGGCGATTCCATCCAAGATCTTCGAATACATGCAATATGACGCATGGATCTTGGCGCTCGCTGATCGCGGCAGCGCCACAGAACATCTGCTCCGGGATAGCCACGCCGACGTCGTGGCTCCGCAGGACCTGGAGAGCTTGACAGCAGTTCTTCGGAAGCGCTATCTCCAGTACGCGCATGGCGAGCGGCCCACACGGCTCGCAACAGAACTGCGCTACAGTCGACGCGAGCAAGCGCGTCGGCTTTTTGACGCCATCGAGGCTTGTCTGCCGCTCGCCGGCGTGTCCGGACACCGCAGGGGCGTGCTCCGGCCGACGTCACCAGTCACTCATTGATCGGAATCGCAACGCAGAGCACCGGTTCCGCTCCGCAGAAAGGCCCGGACTCCGACGGTCCGGCGCCCCTCTCTCTCGCGCGCCGGTTAAGGGGGGTCGCGAGCGCCTGTCGCACGTTGCTCACCGCGAGAGCGCGGTTGCGACGACGGCCACGCCAAAGCGAGACGCTCGGCGTCCTCTATTTACTAGAGACGGGCGGCCCGGGCGGAGCCGAACGGATGCTCTTGGACCTGGCGGAGAACGTCGGGCCCGGGTGGCAGGCGGTGGTCGGTGTTATGAAAGCCGGGTGGCTGCGCTCCAAGGCCACCTCCGCCGGGCTCCGCTGCGTGATGGTCGGCAGTGACGGGCTCGGCGATCTGGGCGTCCTGCAACATCTTGTGAAAGTCATCGAGGCACACGAGATCTCGGTAATTCATGCGCACGAGTTCTACATGAGCATGATTGGTACGCTCGTATCCCGTGCCACCGGGATTCCGCTCGTCGTCACTCTTCACGGCAAGAGCTACTACCCGGACAAGCTCCGGAGACGTGCGGCCTGCCGAATGATGGCAGCCGGCGCCGCCGCCGTGGTCACGGTCTCTGAGGAACTGTCGCGCTTCTTCTGTCAGGTCACCGGGACAGCTATCGGGCGCGTACGTGTCATCTACAACGGCATCGATCTCCGTGGCGGCTCTGCAGCCCCCCGCCGCAATATACCGCTGCTCGAGTCGGCCGCCATCCCACAGGACGCGAAGATCGTCGGCGCTGTCGGAAACCTGTACCCGGTGAAGGGGCATCTCGACCTGATTCGCGCTACTCGAACGATCTTGACGCACGTCCCCACAACACACGTGGTCATTCTGGGTCGAGGAGCGCTTCACGAGACGCTGATATCGGAAGCCGAGGCGTTGGGCATTCGAGATCGGATTCACCTTCTCGGTTACCGGGACGATGTCAAAGATTGGCTGGGCGCGATGGACGTCTTCACGATGCCTTCGCTGAGCGAGGGCCTGCCCCTCTCGTTGCTCGAGGCGATGGCCGCGGGCGTGCCGCCCGTGGTTACGAAAGTCGGCGGCATGCCCGAAGTCGTCAGGGACGGCGAGAACGGATTCATCGTACCGCCAGGCAACGTCGCTGCGCTGGCTAGTCGGATTTCTTTCCTGCTTGAGAATGCGCAGCTCGCGGCTAAGATGGGAGTAGCCGCGCGGAATGGCATCCTCATTCAATTCACTGTTGACAGAATGGCGGCGGAATACCGGACTCTTTACGGCCAGGCCGTCGCGAGCTCGGCGAGTTGATCGCGCGTGTGTGGGAGAAGATCGCGCGGCGGCTCGCTCGAGCTTGTGAGCGTCGTCGGATGGTGCGACTGACTCGCCGGCCCGGCGAGCTCGCTGACCAGGTCGGTCGGGCGCAAACCATTCTTTTTGTGTGTGTTGGCAATATCATCCGCAGTGCCTTTGCGGCCGAGTTGCTCCGCTCGCGCAGCATCGGACGCGCGGATGTCCGCATTCGTTCTGCGGGGCTGGATGCGACAACCGATGGCCCGGCCCATCCGACTGCAGTGCAATGCGCTCGGCACTTCGGCGTGGACCTGAGCGCGCATCGCACGCATCGCCTGGACCGGCGCGACATCGAGGAAGCCGACGTGCTGCTCGCGATGGAGATCGATCACGTCCTGGAGATCCATCGCCGTTTTCCGCAGCACCGAGACAAGGTCTACCTCTTTGGCTGTCTCAATGGCGACGTGCAGGACGTGGCCGATCCCGTGTACGCGCCGACCGAGGTGTTCGACGCCTGCTTCGAACGAATTGAGCGTGGGGTGCGGCGGATCCTCGCGCTGTTACCCCCTGCGCCGTCGCGACCATCGGTGCCGACCGGCAAGGCGCGAAAGTGACAAAGCGGATCCGCGGGGCTCTGAGCGTGTCGCTCCTCATTGCGGTGTCGATCGCCGTGTCACTGGCGCTGGCCGAAGTGACGCTCAGGCTACTCGGTCACCGAGGCGAGCCCTTCTCGAGAATCAGCAACATCTACCTTGTTGACGACCCGATCCTCGACTGGCGGTACGTGCCGAATTCGGAACTCCGAAGCGGGCGAGTGGTGTATCGATACAACACCGCAGGGTTCCGGGATCGCAATCATGATCAGCGAAAGCCTGCCGGAATCGAACGAATCGTCGTGCTCGGCGACTCCGTCACTGAGGGCTACGGCGTCGAGTGGGCGGACGTCTTCGCCCGAGTCCTTCAGTCGAGGTTGGGCGACCGCCACGAGGTGATCAACATCGCGGCTGGAGGCCTCAACACGCCCCAGGAAATTCATCTGCTTGAGAGCGTCGGGACGAAGTACAATCCCGATCTCGTCGTCTTGAACTTCGTGCTGAACGATGTCGACTTCTACACGAAGTTCGCCCCGGCCCAGCGCGCAGCCGAAGAAGGCGATTCGCGCATCGCGATGCTCAATCTGCCCATTCCTCCGAGCATCAAGCGACTACTAAAGTCATCGGCGCTGATCTATTTCGTCAAGGATCGGCTCGAAAGCCTGCGGGCGCGACTGATCACCGGCCAGGCCGGCGGTGATTACTACGATCGAATCTGGGCAAGTGAGGCGAACCGCCGGAAGGTGACGGATGGCTTCTCGCGGCTGGCGGCGCTGCAAGCAAGCGGTCATTTCGACGTTCTGATAATGATCTGGCCTCTCATGACAGCCTATCAGGCGTATCGGTTCGAGTGGGTCCACGAGTGGGTGGCTCGCGAGGCGAAGAAAGCGGGTTTCGCCGTGATCGACTTACTTCCCCGGTTCTCGACCGTGCCGTACCGCAAGCTTCAGGTGTCGGCGGAGGACAATGTCCATCCGAATGCGCTGGGACACCGACTGGGCGCCGAAGAGTTTCTCGCATGGTATCGATCGTCGGGCCGGGCCAAGCGCTCCGGGGGAAAGTCATCATGATGGTCCAGAAGAGCTGACCATGTGTGGCATTGCTGGCGTTCTCCAGGCTGATCCGCGAATCCGCGTGGCAGACGAGGAACTTGCGCGGATGCGCAATGCCCTTCGGCATCGCGGACCCGACGACGAAGGGATACTCGTGGACGGGCCGTGCGGGCTCGTCCACTTGCGTCTTGCGATCATCGACCTCTCGCCTCGAGGGCATCAGCCGATGCCCAGCGCGAGTGGCCGGTACTGGCTAACCTTCAACGGTGAAATTTACAACTACCGTGATCTGCGCGATGAGCTGCGCGCCATCGGCTGTGAATTTAAATCCGACTCCGACAGCGAGGTGATCCTGCACCTCATGGAGCGGGGCGGGGTGACAGCGCTGGAACGCCTGGAAGGTATGTTCGCCTTCGCGCTCTACGACCGTGAGCGGCGCGAGCTCACGCTGGTTCGTGACCGAACAGGCATAAAACCCCTGTTCTGGACGAACGGCCCCGAGGGCTTTGCCTTCGCGTCGGAGCCAAAAGCCCTGCCCGCTTCGTCGCGGCGTGGAGCTCCGTCCGTTGAACGGCTTGCCGAATACCTTGCGTTCCGGCACTGGGTCGATGTCGAATCGCCGCTTCCGGCAGTAAAGACCCTGCCGCCCGGCCATCGGCTGGTAACCGACGGCCGACACGTTTCCGTCGAGCGGTGGTGGACACCCGGAGCGGTAGAGTCCACCAGCCTTGAGGCCACGTGGGACGTCTTGTCAGCAGCCGTTCGCCGACAACTAGTGAGCGATGTTCCGGTCGGTGTCTTCCTCTCGGGCGGAGTGGATTCGGCCTTGGTGGCCGCAGCGGCCCGCGACGCGGTGCCGGAGCTTGAGACATTTACCGTGGGCTTCCAGGAGCCCGAGTGGGACGAGAGGCCGCGCGCGCGAATCGTGTCGAATCTGTTGAGGACCCACGCGCACGAGCTGCAGATCGACGCCGACCAGTACGCGCTAGACCTCAATGCCGCCGTGTGGCACCTCGACGCGCCGTTGAACCACGCCCATTCTGTACACCTCTTGGCGCTGTCACGGTTCGCGCGCAAGCGCATCACGGTGGCGCTGACCGGCGAGGGAAGCGATGAGCTTTTCGGTGGCTATCCCCGGTACCGACTCTTCTCGATGGGTCGCTGGCTGAGTCCGCTACGAGGAATCGGGCTGCGGCGCGCGGCGCGACGACTCCGCGCAAGGCAGCCACGCTGGGCTCGGCTGCTCGAGTCGAGCTCCGTCGACGTCGGGACCGCTGCGGCCTTGAACGCGGCGTTCGTGCCGATCGAGGATGCGGCTCGCCTCGTGGGTCTGGAGAAGCCGGAACGCGTGCTGGAGCCGCGCCGACGGCTGTTCAACGAGGCGGAGCGCCGGGGCCTCGACGAAGTCGAGAGCCTGCTGGAGCTCGAGCGTCAAACGTACCTCGTGGCGTTGCTGCAACGGATGGACCGGATGAGTATGGCAGCCGGCCTCGAGTGCCGCGTGCCCTTCCTCGACGAACGGGTCATCGAGTACGCGCTGACGGTCCCGGCTCGGAAGCGGCTCGACGTGCTGCAGACAAAGAAGCCCGTACGCGACGCAGCGGCCACTCGCTTCGGGCGCGGGTACGCGAATCTGCCCAAGTCAGGCTTCGGCGTGCCGATCGGCAGCTGGTTTCGGGGAAACGGGCGCTTGGGCACGCTGTTAGCCCGGTGTCTCGAGGAATCCACGGTCCGGAATCGCGGCTGGGTCGACGTGGCGCTCGCGAGTCGGACACTCCAAGAGCACCAATCAGGTGTACGGGATCACACAGAGATCCTCTGGGGTCTGTTGAACCTCGAGCTTTGGGCGCAGGTCTGTCTCGACGGTGATGGTCCCTACGGCGGGGTGTCTTAGCTCCATGGCCGTTTCCAGCAGCACCTCCTCAGGTCAGGCGGTGTCAGCCGATAGCCGAAACGTTTTCGCCGTCCGAATGCTCATCCTCTTCCTCGTGCTCGAATATGTCCGGCCGATGGTTCTGGCCGCACTCAGGCTTCAGATGGTCGTCATTGTCATCATGTTTGTGCTGTGGTGCGCGGCGCGGAACCGCCCACGATCGAGCGTTCTTACGGCGCAGTTCCTCTTTGTCGCCCTCTGCTTGCAGGCGATTCCATTCGCGGACAACTACTATGCCGCTTATGTCACCACGCGCACGATGTTTGGCCATCTGTCCATCGCGCTAGGCCTCTCCTGGCTTCTGGCCACCCGCATGACCTTCCGGAAGGTGACGTGGACGTGGCTTCTGATCATGGCCTACGTCGCGATCTATGGAATCACCCACGACGGTAGGGGGCCGGGGGCCATGCTCGGCGACGAAAACGATCTGGCGCTTGGGTGCGCGACAGCTTTTCCCTTCGCGTTCTACGGGTTCGAAAGACTCTCGGGTTGGCGTCGATGGCTGTCCGCCGCGATTGGTGGACTGCTGGTCATCGCCGTGGTGGGGAGCTTCTCGCGCGGAGGCTTTGTCGCGTTGGCCTCGGTCGCTCTCTATTGCTGGCTGACATCACAGCACAAGCTTCGCGGCCTCGTCGCAATGGCACTCGCTGCCGCGTTGCTCATGATCGTCGCTCCGACAAAGGGCCGGACGGGTGAGTCGTACAGTGAGCGACTCAATACGATGTTTAATACGAACGACGGAACAGCCGAAACTCGGCAGTTTCTCTGGGCCGTAGCCAGAAACGCGTGGAAAGCCAATCCCATCCTGGGAGTGGGTGGAGGGAATTTCCCTTTTGTTGCCGGACGCTATCAGCCTACAGAGGGCTACGACCAACGAATGTATTTCGAGAGGGATTGGTCCGGTACGGCTGTGCACTCCCTTTATTTCCAGGTGCTGGCCGAACACGGCTCCGTGGGGATTGTAATTCTCGGCTACATCGTCTGGGTGCATTTTCGGACAATTCGTCGGTCACGACAGCAAATCATCTTCCAACCGAAGATCCCTCCTGATCTTCGCCGTGACGTGGAGCTATACAGCGGTGCGCTTGGAGGAGCGGTAATCGGATACTGCGCCGCCGGCGCCTTCCTCTCGGTCGCCTACTATCCATATCTTTGGTACTTCAGCGCGATGGCCGTGGCGCTCGAGAACTGGGTGCGTAGCGAGTTAACCCAACTGAACCTTACTCTGGCGCCCGGTTCAAGCGGGTAGCGCAACAGATCGGTGGCGAACGCCTGAGACTGGACGGAACTAGAGCCATGGCGCGGAGATGAGAAGTCGTATTAGAAGGCGGTTCGGCTTGCTGAAGACGGTGATCTTCAGCACGATCATCATGGTGCTGTTTTTCGGGGCCGCGGAAGGAGCCGTTCGGATCTGGGTCTATTTCTTCCGTACGCCGGCGGAACGCTTCGACATCGAGACCGGGACATTCGTGCTCCTACCTGGCACCTACCCTCGGCCTCACTCAGCGCCGGTCACAGTGAATTCGCGGGGCTTCGTCGGCTCGGAGTTCGACGATCCACCGCCGGCAGGCGTTGTGCGGATTGTCACTATCGGAGATTCCTGCACCTTCGGCGGCGGTACGACGTTGACTACGTACGCCGGCCAACTTGAGCTCCGACTAAACGAATCCGGATCGCACCGCTACCAGGTCATCAACGCAGGCATCGAGGGGTTAAACTCTGAACTCGCTCTCCGCCGGCTCGTAACAAAGGTCCTCCCGCTCAAGCCCGACATCATCACCGTCTATATCGGGTGGAACGATCTGATGAAGTTCGACCCCGCGGGACAGCGGGAGGCACCGGGCCTGGCAATTGTGGCTAGGACGATGGATCGACTTTGGCTGATCAAGGCGATGCGGAAATTCGTTTTCTATTACGTTCGTCCGCTGGTCCGTGCTCCCGCAGCCGGTCGGGGAAGCCGGACCGGGGCTTTCGGAAACTACCGCCCGGCCGTGTTCGAGGAGACGCTCCGAACGCTAATCGTGACGGCACGTAAGGCCGGCGCTCGGGTGGTCGTCATGACGTTGCCTAGTGTGGTCAGCAGCGACATGACTCTCGAGGAATTGAGGCGATCGAACGTTATTTTCCCGTATTTCCAAAGCGCGTATGCCGTCGGCGACTTCGTGGACCTGATCGCCGCATACAATGAATCGATTCGTAGGATCGCCGCAGAGCGAGATGCCGTGCTGGTCGACTTGGCCACAGAGATCGACGGTCGCCTGGACCGACGTGAGTTGTTCTTCGACACAATGCATCCGAACCTCCAGGGTACGAAGTTAGTCGCGAGAATCCTCGCGCACAGACTGCGACAGAACGGTTTGGTCGCCGCCCGGTGACCGTACTGTGAGGGTCTTGGCCTCCCCGTGAAAGCCAGCGAGTGGCTGGCCGCCGGCATTGCGAGTTCTGGCACTCCGTATTGGTTTACATCGCCTGGGCCACTGATCGTGATGTACCACGGCGTCGGGGGCATCGACGGTATCACAGTCGAGTCGCTGGAGAGGCAGCTTAGAGCCCTCAAGGCACGTCGGCTTGTAGTTCGACTGACTGAGGCAGTGCAAATGTTGGGGCGGCCGGGCGTTGAAGATCTCGCCGCGATAACCTTCGACGACGGGTACCGCGACTTCATGGAACTCGCAGTGCCTGTGCTTTCGGCACTGCAACTTCCCGCGACGTTGTTCGTCCCGGGTGCGTGGCTCGGAAAGACCAACGGTTGGGATGCCGGCCACGTTACTGAACGAGCGATCATGACAGCCCGTGAGCTTAGGGAACTAGACCACACTCTGGTGACAGTTGGGGCGCACGGGATGACGCATCGGCGTCTTTCGCGAGTAGACCATTCGATACTTCACGCCGAAACAGCTCTGGCACGCAGGATTATCGAAGATGCCTGCGGTCGCCCGGTAAATCTCTTTGCATACCCTTATGGTCAGTCGGACGACTTCGATGCGTCAGCGGAACGGGCCGTCGAGACAGCGGGATTCGTTGCGGCCTGCTCGACCTGCTTCGGCAGGGGAAGCCGCCCTGCGGATCGTTTTCGACTGCGGCGAGTCGGAATTGATCCGAGGGATTCGCTCACCGTCGTGGAGCAAAAGTTCGACGGGGCCTACGACTGGGTCGCGTGGAAGGAGAGAGCAGGTGCACTAGTGCGCAATTGGCGGCATGTAGTGAGAAGAGCATAAAGAATGATTGCGGAGGTCATCCGGAGCCGGGATGAATTCGCTATGTTGGCGCCGCGCTGGGCAGCGCTTGCCATGGCGGGTGGAGTTCGCACGCCGTATCAGTCTTATGTTTGGCTCGACCACTGGCTACAACATCGGAGCGGCGGAGTGGAGCCCTTCGTCCTCGTCCTCAAGAATGGGGACACGATCGCCCCTTTTGGACGGGTGACACGCGCGGGCGTCCGCATACTGCGCCTGCTCGGCACCCCCGATTCCGACTATGCCGGCCTGGTCACTACGCGGTCGTTGGATGAGGCGTGGGAGTGTGTCGCGCGCGCGCTTGCGGAGGCCCGCCGTGAGTTCGACCTTCTACACCTGCACTCGGTACGAGAGCGCGAGCCCATCGTTGTGGCGCTGGGACGGTGGCTGGGCGGGGGTGGTCGGGAGCGGCCGTACGAGCTGTGCCCATGGATTCCGACCGACCAGCCCTGGGAGGAGCTGCTCGCACACCACGGCAGCGACTTTCGGAAGATGCTCAGGCGATGGAAGCGACGCATGGAGGAACTCGGCGAGCTGTCGGTCGAGCGAGTACGCCCGCCTCTGACAGAAGTGCTGCTAGACGAGCTAGTTGATGTAGAACGGGGTTCGTGGAAGTGGGAGCAAGGTAACTCTTCCTTCAGCCCCGGATCGAGTCGTGACCTACTCGAGGCCGTGCTGCGTGATCAGCGTACGGAAGCGACCGTTTGGCTCCTACGTGTGTCGAATCGACTTGTCGCCTATGCACTCGTTCTCATCGGAAAGGATCGCTGGTATTACTACCTCAGTTCCTTCCGAAAGGAGACGGCTAACGCGGGCTCATTTTTGCTCGGAAGGATCGTCGAGGCTGCCTGTCTGGAAGGATGCGTAGCCCTGGAACTTCTACGAGGCGATCAGCACTACAAACGTGCCTGGACCGAGCTTAGTGATACGGTTCACGAGGTAATATGGCCCGTAAACCTCCGAGGCCGAGCGGCGTCGCTAGCATTCATCGCCCGCTGGCGTTCGGCGCGCAGTCCGAGACTGTCGCGCATCCGCGCCCACCTCTTCGGCGTAGGGGATCGCCGCCGTTAGATTGTTGGCGCAGCTGTGAGAGCGCGCGCCCCAGCACAGGTCATGTCTTGGCGGTTAGGTAGTCGGTCGAAAGCTGAAGCCAGCCCGTGGCAGCAGTCCACTTCACCCAAAAAGCAGTCCCATCGTACACGCAAGTAAGGCCACAGATTCGTAGGGCACGGATGCTACAGACTGGTCGGGCCCCCGCCGCCAGGTGAGCCCGGAAAGAGTTTCTATTGGACGCCTCAACAGCTATCAGGATGCGGCGGACGCCCCGGCCCCAGAGGTCTGCGGCCGCCGCCCGTAGCAGTCGGCGGTAAAGACCATGACCGCGGCGGTCTGCTGCGATCATGGCGTCAAAGAGCCAGATCTCCTCCGGGGCGAGATGAAAGCGAACGCCTAGCGCCTCGTCCTCGTGGCGAACGCCATGGAACCACACGTAGCCGAGAAGCCGGTCGCGCTCAGTGAGCACACAGGCACGATCACCAGCAGCCAACCGGCGCTGCACGAGCTCGCGCGAGTGACCGAAGGCCGTGAGGAGTTCAGAATCATCTCGACCCGCCCAACGGATTCGCTCCAGGGCTTCGTTGGCCGTTCCTTCCTGGTGAGGGCGCATCTCAAGGAGGATCGTGCGTCCCATGTAGAGAGCGCGTGCTGGCAGCAGTCGACGAGCACCCAATGTGAATGTGTAAAAGGGCCCGACCTCACGAGCTTTACGAAGGAGCCTTTTTAACGCCACGGAGGTGAAAAAGCCATCGGCCTCAGCCGGCCCGCGTTGCTAAGATCCCAAGCCCCGATCCCTTTGAGTATAGGCGAGCCCGTGATCTGATGAAAGAATAGGTTCACGTGAAAATTGTGCACTTGGCATCGGGCGATGCTTGGGGTGGCGCCGAGAGGGTATTAGTGCTGTTGGTGGAGGGACTCCTCGCGCAGCAAGAATTCCTGGTCGAAGCTTTATTGTTCAACGAGGGCCAACTTGCAGAGGCGCTTAGGGCTCTCGGCGCTCGTGTGCACGTGATTGCGGAGGCGGAGCACTCATTTCCAGGGCTGACGGTGGCAACCCGCCGCTGGCTCGCGGACGCGCGTGCCGATGTGGTTCACGCCCACCGCTACAAGGAGATATGGACGGCCGTGCTTGCGCTCGCGCCGAGGCGGAAGGGCCTCGTAGTGACCGTGCACGGTCTCGAGCCACGTGTCCAGCTTACGCGCAGCCAGCAGTTTCGCGTATGGGGATCGCTTCTCGCTGCTCGCTTTGCTGGCGCGCGCTTCGTCGCAGTCTCGAGGGAACTGGCTCAGCGCCTCCAGAGGAGGCTCGGCGCCGGGTCCGTCGCAAACATCCCAAACCCAATGCCCGCGGTTCGAAATGTCGCGGGCGTACCGGATCTGCGAGGCCATCTTGGCTGGAGTCCCTCTCGACCCGTGGTCGGTTACGTTGGACGTCTCGAGCCGGTGAAGGGTCCCGACCACTTCGTGGAAGTCGCGGCACACTACCGTGGCGAGGCCGGCTTTGTCTTGATTGGAACAGGATCCGTCGAGCGCGATCTGCGAGGCCGCGTCGCGGCACAAGGTCTGTCAGACCGTATTGCCTTCATGGGGCAGGTGCCGGAGGCGACAGGCTATCTGAGGCAGTTCGATCTTCTGGCTCTGCCCTCCCGTCACGAAGGCTTCCCGATGGTCCTGCTGGAGGCGGCAGCGTGTGAAGTCCCTGTGGTAGCGTTTGACGTCGGCGGTGTGCGCGAAGTGCTCGAAGGCGCTCCGCCAACGTGGTTGATCGAATCTGGCCAAGTAGACAAATTCGGGGAGACGATGGCGAAGGTGCTCCGGAATCCAGCCCAGTCCAGGATTGCGGCCGCGCACTGGGCGTCCTCAGTCAGGGCCCGATTCAGCCGGGCAGCAGTTCTCACGGCCTACGGAAGCGTGTATTCTGCGGCGGCCGGCAAGAAGGGCTGACACACCGCCCGAGCATGTTCTGGACGGCTGACCCCAATCGGGGGTTCGCTGATGGCGGCTCCTATTCCCGGCGCCCGCGGTGTCCGCTACACTCTGGTTGTCGTATCCGGAGCCCATCCGAACTTGCTCAATGAAGCAAGCTTAAGACGCGACGGGCCGCGTAGCCACAATCAAAAGCCATGATAGCGATGCGCTAGAAACTGAGATGAATTCCACTACTGATCGCATTGATGCTGACGACTGTATTAAGCGACGCCCGCAGCATGCGCAAGGGAGGTAAGGAATGACGAGAGCTCTATGCGGGTTCTAAAAATCTTCGATGGGGCCTTCCCGTGGGACGTTCGCGTGGAAAAGGTTTCCGAGACGCTCCTGCGCGCAGGCCACGAGGTGGTCCTCGTATGCCGAAATAGACGCTTCTTGCCTCGACGAGAGCGACTTACAAGCGGGCTGGAAATTGTCCGCCCGCCGACTGCGCATGGTGCGCTCTCGTTTCCCTTTTTTCTCAACCCGCTCTGGGTCGCCTGTGTGCGATCGGTCCTGCACGAGTTCCGGCCGGATCTCGTCATAGTACGCGATCTGCCTCTTGCTCCTCTCGCACTGTGGTGCGCGCGATCTGAGCGGGTCCCGGTAATAGCGGACTTGGCCGAGCCGTATCCCGACTCATTGCGAACGCACTTCAGGCTCGGCCGTCCGACCCCCTTAGACCTACTCGTGCGGAACCCATACCTCGCCGACTTCGTGGAGCGCTACGTCGTCCGCCGAATCGATCACGCTGTCGTGGTGTGTCCCGAGGCGGGCTGGCGTCTGGAGAGGCGCGGCCTCCCGAGCGGCAGATGGACCGAGGTGCGCAACACCGCGATGCTCGAGCGCTTCGTACGCACGAGCGCTCCGGTGCCCGAGGTTGAAGGGCTCGAAGGACGGTTCCTGCTGCTCTTCTCGGGGCTGATCTCGCACGATCGGGGGCTAGACACAGCACTCGAGGCCTTGGCTAGTCTGGACCAGCGGGCTCCTGGGCGTTATGGCCTCCTCATCGTGGGTGAGGGGCCAGCGCGCCGCGAACTCGAAGTGCGGGTGAAGCAATTGAGTCTCGATGGTGACGTGCGCTTCACAGGCTGGCTGGACTACGCGAGACTTCCGGACATCATCTCGCGAGCCCAGGTAGGCCTTCTGCCCTTTCATGCCTGCCACCACATCGACGCAAGCCTGGCAAACCGGCTATTCGAGTATATGGCGCATGGACTCCCAATCATAGCGAGCGACGTGCGTCCAATGACACGAGTGCTCGAGGACACCCACTGCGGCGTCTCGTTCCCGAGCGGCGATGCTAGAGCCCTCGCCGAGGCGATCGAAACACTCGCTGGAGCTCCCGATCTGCGCGCGCTTCAGGCTTGCGCAGGGCAAGCAGCCGTAGAGAAGCTCTACAATTGGGGCGTCGACGGAGCTCGCCTGCTGGCAGTCGTGGAGAGCTTCGCGGGCCGATCAGTCGCGAGATCGGGCGGAGTTCCGATGTGGGTCGTTGGCGAGGCGCCACTCCTCACGGCGGGCGCACAACAAGCCGCCGGAGGAAGCCGGACGCACTAAAACTCTTATGCGACTCATCAGCGGCCGGCCAACAGCTGGCGTGACGCGATCGGAGGACACGAAAAGATGTTCACACAAGTAATGCTGAAGGAGCTTGAGTGCCCTGCCTGCAGAGGCGCGATTGAGTGGAGAGAAAAGCGCTCGCCGAGCTCTCCTGCGCCGGCAGACCGCCATCTCGCGTGCCGAGCTTGCGATCATTCATACCCCATCATCCACGGTCTTCCTTACTTCGCGCCGCAACTGGGCGAGCAAAAGCGGACCGCGGTCTCATTCGGCTTCGAGTGGAAAGGCTTCTGGGATGGGCTTTTCGACCGGGGCGACGTCTTCGGCTTGGACTTCCGTGAAACTGCGAATTATTTCCTCAACAGCTTGGGAATCCGCCCCTCCGATCTTGCCGGCGCAAAGGTTCTCGACGCTGGGACCGGATCAGGTCGGATCCCAATCAGTATCCATTCGATGGGGTGCTGCGTGTACGCGATCGACATCCACGAAAGTCTACCGGTGGTCGCCGAGCGATTGCGCGACTTGGATGCGGTGACATTCTTTCAAGCCGATCTAATGCGCCTTCCCTTCAAGGATGCCAACTTCGACTTTGTCTGGAGTAGTGGCGTCATCATGGCGACTCCGGACGCGCAGAAAGCTTTTAGATCAATCGCGAGCAAAGTTCGGCCCGGAGGGAAATTGTTCGTGTCGGTCTACGGCAAGGATCGCCACCACTACCGCCTCTTCCGGCACCTGCTTCCCTTCGCCCACCGCTTTCCGCCGACGGTGAATTATCTTGTTTCAGCGATTCTCGCCGTGCCCTTGTACCTAGCCTTCAACGGCATTCTTGCCTGGGTGCGCGCCTGGAAACACCGTAAGCAGCCGCCATATCGGATTCTCGGATTCTCGATCGAGAACACGCGACCGAAGTCCTTCCGCTCCATCCTACTCAATCTCTTCGACCAGCTTCATCCGATGTTTCAGACGGAGCACTCTGTCCGAGAGGTCCGCGCATGGTTCGAGGAAAACGGATTCGAGGACCTCGTAGTCACGGAGTCCACGGGAGGGATGACTGCGGTGCGGGGTACCAGACGCGCCAACTAGGCTGAGCAAGGTCCGTTCGATTCTACGCGCCCATCTCCCTCGTTCGCCTTACTCACAAAAGTTCTCCGATCGGCCAAACCAAGTTCATTCAGACGAGCCAGAACGACGTACTGAGCCATGTACTGATCCGAATCGTGCCGGCTCCGCGCCGCGAAAGCTGGCTACCGCCGGGCTCTTGCGACCGCGCTAGCCGCTAAAACGCTCGATGTTTTCGCATCGATGCAGGGAACACTCGTCTATCCCCTCCGCAAGGAACTGTCCCCACAACGTGCGCTATGGGGTCGACGAACTGTGGCCAACGGCGTCAGGCCGAGAGAATCGAGCTCATCATAATCCGGATTTCACTGCACAATCACCGATGATGGACCCGAGGGCGTTTGCACTGCAGGTGACGGTGAAGGTGAGGAGCCGAGACACCCGATTCGTTGAGTCGAACCGACGAGATTGTCCATATACCGATATATTTCGGGATGCGGCGACCTACTACAATCAGTCCCGTCAGGTCCCCCCGGTATACAGTTCCAATAGCTTGCAAGGAAAAACCCACTATGGGTGGGATTATCGCCATGCAGCGATACGATATTGACATTGGGGTACTCGTAGTACTGTACACCGTCAATCCATCCCTGAATGTAGCCATCGGTCGACAGCGCGCCGGTATTCATGGTGATGCGCGCTTCGACGCAATACCACCGACTGACGTCAAACTGGCTGAATCCGCCGTTCCTGTTTGGCGGGAAGTACGCCGCAGCAGGATTCCCAGCGACAAAGTCTTTTTGCGTCGCCGCGACGACAACGTTTGGCGTTCTAAATCCCATGTTGCTTGTAAAGTTGAAGACGCCGAGATCGGCGCCGGATGCCCCCGCTATGCGATCAAACGATACCGTCTCGTTATGTTTGGTCGCCTCAGGTGACCATACATAGTTGGGAGAATACTTAACGTACCAGCGCCAGTAAACCGTGCGGAAGGCAGCCCCATTGGGGAAAGCCGCGTCGATCCATCCGCCACTAGCCTTATTGGCGCCGGTGACCATTCGAATCGCTTTCGTGCCGTCGACGCGCTCAGTGTTCACTATATCTGGTGTGATCGAATCCGAAACCGCCCATCCGTTGTTCTTGTAGCCACCAACTCCAACGAAATTCCACACCGGCCCGAGAGGCCGATTTTCCCAGTTCTCGCAGAAGAAGACAGCAGGATTGGTACAAATGTCCTCCTGACCGTCAGGCGCCGCGCCAAAAACCAACTCGCTCCAAAGGCCACCGATTATGAGAAGAACCAGAGAACGTGTTATTAGTCTCATTCGTCACCATTCCTCCGTGAAAAATGCCCTGCGATCAATGTGCCAAGGCGCGCAAGACAAGTTTAGACAGTGTAAGTTGCCGATTCATCAGGCGCTCGTCGGCGCACAGAGGAGCCTGTGCGTTGACTGTTCGGATCAGTAGAGTGTCGCGCTATTAACAGGCCTGTCAGATTGTCGCAGCTTTTCATCCCCGGGTCACGCCTTGATTGACTGACTGCTCCGGGCATCCCGAACCGCTCGGACGGTGACGCGTGATTTTCGAGCGCCCCGTAGAAGCGACGACCGCACAGTGCCCTTAGGTTTTGAGGATCGTCTCGAGCAGAGTTGTCATAGATCGGATTCAGTTTCTCTAGAGACCGTCGCTGCGATGACTGTAGCCAAGGAGGCCGAGCATGAACGTCGAGCCGCGAAAACCAACCAGGACGCCGGGCGACGAATCGACCGCCGCAGAACTGGTGGACCTGCCGGAGTGCGCCGGAGCGCCCAGCGGACGGCGGAATTGATCTGCAGTCCTTATGTGGCGAGACGCTCGACGCGGTGTCGCGCGAGAGGTACCGGCCCACGAGCTCCAGGCCTAAAAGCGGGTCCTCCTCGAACAGGGCGCGGGCTGTAGACCCAATGATCATCAACGAACGGAGCTGACCCTGGCCCGCGCGAAATCGGCGAACTGATAAATGCGCATAGCCCAATTCATCGGAAGAGGTGGAGTGTGGCTCGAAAAATGTTGCGCGTAGCTTCGAACTTGCGTCGGCTCGATGGGGTACAGACAGGCAGATACGTAGTGTCTAATACTTTCATTGGTGAAAAGGACACTTTATGGGGTGGTGTTCGTTTGTTCTTTCGAGCCTTCCGCCACGACCTTGTCGTTATGAGTGGCGGAATGCGACGCCTCTTAATATTTTGTCTACTACAGTTGTTGTTGCCTATACGTCGATGTAGGACAGTGACCGTTGACTATATCCTGCCTCGGCCCAACGGCTTGAAGCAACGCCTCTCAGCACGCATCAAAGGACTGTTGCTGAGAAAAGTCGACATGTTTATTCTTCATTTCACGCATACCGAACCATATGAGCACTTCTATGGGATACCTCGGGCCCGCTGCGTGTTTGTTCCATTTAAAGTCAACTACTTTGAAACTATTCCTCCTCCCAGTCTGCTCTCAACAGATGGTGCGTATGTCTTTACTGCTGGCCGGAGCTTCCGAGACTTTCCTACTTTCATCGGTGCAATGCGTCAAGTCGAGTATCCTGGTCTCCTACTCTATGAGGATGCCGTGCTGATGCGGAGAGGTGGAACGGAGGTCGATCTGAACAATCTGCCCTACAACCTTAAGGTCGAGAGAAATGTTTGCGAGAAGAGCTGGATTGACTACATCGCACGGGCTAAAGTCGTTGTAGTGCCCTTATTACCAACGAGTGCCTATGCACCAGGGCTCAGCCTATACCTCATGGCGATGGCGATGAAGAAATGTGTCGTCGTCACCGAAGGGCCATCCACCAGAGGCTTGATAACTGTTGAGGCAATAATTGTCCCGCCACGTGATTCGATTGCAATGGCGAATGCCATTCGCCAGGCCTGGGAGGACGATGACTTGCGTAGACGAACCGCGGAGGCCGGGCGACGCTATGCTGAACTTTGTGGCGGTGAATCCCGTCTGTATGCAGATATTGCCCGTCTTTGTGGTGATTTGGTTAATCGACAGTAGCCTTGAGATTGTGCAAACCAGTCGCGTCCGCGCTTGATCAGTCTGCCTCCAGTTGATTGGAGCTTTTTTTGAACACCGTCTGTACTGCGATGACGGCCAAGGACAAGAGCCAGACCCCCTGGCAGTGAACACTCTGGTCGTGGAACTCCCGAATCGCTGTAGCGTTCAGCGGAAGACGGAACTCGTGGCGGCTTCGGTGAGGCGACATGCTCATTCGGTCTCACGCGAGAACTGAATGTCGACTTATGAGCGCGATGTGTTGAAGGCACATATTCCTCGAACAGAGCGCGCGGACGTTCTCCGACAGCGGATGCTATCGGTGCGCTTCCGCCGGTGCACTCACATCAATACGACTCTCGCGAACAAGCTGTTCGACTACATGTCGGTTGGCGAGCCGGTACTGGCTTCCGACGCCGCGCCGATGGTCGGCGTGCCGGGTGAGACGGGCGCTGCGGCAACGTTTCATTCGGGAAATGCGGATTTCGCGACTGTACTATCGGTCTCCTCGACAATCTAAGCGCCATACGAGAGATGGGTGAACGTGGATACAGGGCGGTAGGGCAAATACACAACTGGGCACCTTATGCAGAGCGCTTACTCGAGGCGTTTGAGCACCCATGAATGTCGCGTTCGCCCGCAACGCCCTCTACCGGACTGCATTGATCGCACGGGGCGAACCGGTCTTTCGGCTCCTCCACCGCTACGAGGACTCACAGTGGTGGGATTCGAAACGACTTGCCGCCTTTCACGAGGAAGCTCTCGAGGGGCTTCTGCGCCACGCGGCGACGCGTACTCGGTACTATGCCGAGGCTGCACACCGCGCCGGCCTCGATCCCGCGCGACTCCGGGCAGCGGACCTGCCCCGTTTTCCGCTGTTGACGAAGGTCGAACTTATCGAGCGGGCCCCGCAACTCAGAGCACCAACCCTGCCGGGGACCACAAGCTGGAAGATCACCGGTGGCTCGACAGGCGTCGCGGTACGCTTGCGCAAGAATCGCGGTGCAACGGCGGCCGAACAGGCGGCGTCTTGGCGCTCCTATGGTTGGTACGGCATTAGGCCCGGCGATCGTCAGGCTCGTTTCTGGGGCACGCCTCTCAGTGGCCGCGCGGCGCTCCGCTATCGCGCGATCGATTTCGTCCTGAACCGCGAACGGCTGTCGGCGTTTGCGTTCCGACGGGCGGATCTACTAACGTATTTCGAGCGTCTACGACGCCGACGGCCCAGTTGGGTGTACGGCTATGTTTCGATGCTGGTTCAGTTCGCTGCCTATTGTCTCGACGAAGACCTCCCTCTCGCGGACCTCCGTGTAGCGGCTGTCGTTTCAACATCGGAAGTCCTGACCCCGGGCGATCGAGCTCTCGTCGCTGAAGCGTTCGGCGCGCCGGTCTACAACGAGTACGGCTGCGGGGAGGTCGGGCCCGTGCTGTATGAGTGCGATCGTGGAAAGCTGCATCTGATGGCCGAGAATATCTTCGCCGAGCTACAGCCGGCGCCCACACCTGCTTGCCCTGAAGCATGCCGTTTGATCCTGACAGACCTCCACAATCGGGCGACGCCCTTGATCAGATATGACATTGGCGACCATGTCGTGCCGACCTTGCCCTGCTCCTGCGGGCGAGGATTACCGGCCTTTTCCGCGGTTTTCGGCCGAGCGTACGATTTTGTCGAGGCCCAGGATGGCACGCGGTTCCACGGCGAGTTCTTCATGTATCACCTCGAAGCGGCCCGGGACCGCGGTGTCCCGATCCGCCAGGCACAGTTCGTTCAGGACGAACCGGATCACGTACTGGTCCGTATTGTCCCCGCCCCCGGCTATGAGACCAGCCACGGTCGGCATCTGTCAGCTATGCTGGCCGCCAACAGTGGCGGACGGTTTCGTGTCGATGCGACGACGATCGACGAGATACCGCGTGAGCGTTCCGGCAAACTTCGTCTAATTCACGCGCTTCGAAACCGCTTGGTGGACGGATCTCCAGTCCCTGATGGTATGCGATCTCCCCGTGAGGGTGCCGAATCGTCAACATGATTCGCTTGGTTTTGAGCCCGCCCAACCCGCAAGAAACCCTACGACTGCTCCGACGAGCTCCGTTGCTGGGGTCGGCATAAGACCGCATATGACGGGCACGATCAACAAGAAGATCAACAACAGCGCAGCAGCCGCCACGAACGTTCGGCCGAACCGCGTCCACAGCCCGATTGGAAAAGCCAGCACGGCAAGCCAGCCAGGGTTGAGTACAGACTCGAGCCGGCCTGGACCGGCGCCGCTGCCGAGAAAGAACGCCCACCCGGTCCCGAGCGTGAACCCGAGCCCACATCGCTCCGTTGCATTCACGCGGACACAGTAGGTGGAGTGGACTCGGCGCACGACGATTGACAGGGCGTCACGCCAGGCGATTCCGCGCAGTGCGTCGCGTATCCGAATTTCGGGACCGCGAAGACGCGCGACGATCGCGCGCGTCCGATAGCGGTAGACGAGGTCGTCCCCGTCGATGCCCAGCAATAGGATCTCGCGTTGGTGTCCATCGTGGAGCGTGAACAGCGGCGCGAGGGCCGACGGCCGCGGCCCGGCGAGGGCGCTCACGTGAATTGCCTCGTTCGCAATGAGGTGTTGGCGCACCTGAAGCGAATTCGTGAGGACGCCCGGTGGAATGTCTAGTCCGTCGACCGAGGCCTGCAGCACTCGGCCGCCGTACCATTCGAGATGACTAAGGTGCATGGTCCAGCCTCCGTAGTACGTGTCCTCAGGGAATGCCGGCCCGAGCAGAACCCCAGTCAATGCGAGTACCGAGCCGGCGCCCAGTGTCGCACTAATGCTCAACGTGCCGGCGAGCGGTCGATTGGGCCGCGACCACAGGATGGTTGAGCGCCCGATAACGACACCGAGTGCCGTGCCGAGCGTGTTGAACACGATGTCTGAGAGGCTCGGATCGCGGCCTGGGATGAAGAACTGAGCAGACTCCACGCCAATAGAAACAAGCACGCCCAGCGCGATGCCGCGTCTTGGAAGCCAGCCATCGATCCTCAGCGCGGCTCCCAGCGGCAGAAAGAGACCGATGTTCAGGATGGCATCAGCGATCGTTCCGTCGCCACACAGTACACAGAAAACCGCTGGAACGTCCTCAGAGGGCTCGAAGGGCATCAGCGTCGCAACGAAAATGACTCCAATCCATAGGACTGCAAATGAGTGAGAACATACGGGGGTCAGCAGCCATTTCATGACATGATTTTCGTGTAACCGCGTGCCACAGGCAATGCTACCTCACCGTCCGCCGGATTCGATGAGCCCGCCATGACATCCTGGCGACGTTCTGTGCGAAATGTAATCTCCAACTGGGCTTCGTTCGCCGTCTCGGCGATCATCAGCCTTTTCCTGTCGCCCGTCATAGTTCATAGCCTGGGCGACAGCGCATATGGCGCATGGGTGCTGCTAAGCTCATTGGTCGGCTACCTCGGGCTTCTCGACCTCGGGACGCGCGGCGCGGTCACCAGGTACGTGGCCACCTACCATGCGACGCATCGTCACGAGGATGCGGGACGAATTGCGTCGACCGCGCTCGGATTGTTCGGCGGGCTCGGGTTGCTCGCTATCGCGGCATCCGTGGTGCTCGCGCTGCTGGTCAACCACGGCTTCCACGTGCCCCAGGAGCTGGCGCACGCCGCGCGCATTGCGCTCGTGGTGAGCGGCGTCAACGTCGCCGCTTCGCTGGTTTCGGGAGTGTTCGGGGGCATCGTCGTCGGCGTGCAGCGATTCGACTGGCTCAACGGGGTCAACATCGCGCTCGCGGTGGCGCAGGCGATCGCGATCCTTCTCCTGCTTCATGCCGGAGGCGGCCTTGTCGAGCTGGCTCTCGCACAGCTCGGCGTCACGCTGCTGCGGGGTGGCATGAGCGCCTGGCTGAGCCGCCGCGTGTATCCCCAGGTAAGGTTCCGAACGACCTTGTGGAGCCGGGCACATCTCGGGATCATCTTCTCGTTCGGCATCACGTCGGCCCTCATTCAGGCCGCGGCCGCAGTCATCAACTATGCTGATGCCCTGGTGATCGGCGCGTTCCTGCCGGTCGCGGCGATCACGTTCTTCGCGATCGCCTCCACAATGACCGACTACGTCCGCTCGATCCTCAGCGGGATCTCCCACACCCTCACGCCCATGGTGGCGGCACTGCCGGGGCAGGACCGACGGGACGACGTCGCGAAGGTGATCTTGCGGGGCGCTCGGCTCGCCTCACTCGTCGTCCTGCCGATCGTCCTGACTTTCGAGGTCCGAGGAGCGTCGTTCATCAGGATCTGGATGGGTCCCGAGTACGCCGAGCCCGCAGGAGCGGTATTGAGCGTGCTTGCGTTCGCCGTTTGGCCTTTAGCCGGCTTTCAGATCGTGACGGCTACCATGATCGGGCTGAACCGGCACCAGGGGCTCATTCCGGTTTTTGTCGGTGAGGGGCTCGTGAATATCCTGCTCAGCATCGTCCTCGTTCGTCACCTGGGCATCGTCGGGGTCGCGTGGGGCACCGCTGTGCCACGTCTTGTCGTCTCGCTTTTCGTCGGGCCACTGTATGCCGAACGCCATGCCGGCGTGCCGCTACGTATGTATTGGATGCAGGTGATTCTCCGCCCTGCGGTTGGGATGATTCCGTTTGCTATGGCAACACTGGCCGTCGAAATGTGGTGGCCGACCGCGACCCTTTGGGCGTTCTTCGGCCAGGTGCTGGCCGCCCTGGTACTTGGGGCGCTCGGAGCCTGGTTCGTGGTTTTGGCCCGACCGGAGCGAGCAGCGGTCGGCGCCTGGCTGGCGTTTCGCGCTTCGCGATCAGCTGACCGTCACCGAAGCGTCGCGTGATAGCCACACTTCCCGCCAGAACGAGTACTCATGCTGCGCGCAGAAGCGAAGAAACTCTCCGGAGGCCTCCGCGCCGGCCAGCAGCAAGCAGGGGTAGCCATCTCCAACATTTCGCCGGTTGCGTCATCGATGATCCGCTCGACCGTCCTGAGCACGGTGTAGCGGTGCCCGCAGTGTCGAATCATGTCGCGATCGAACCACAGACCTCGATGGCGCCCTTTCTCGTTCAAGGTGGCGGCGACGTCTTCGATGGGAAGCACTCGGACCGCTTCGCCGGGAGCCAGGCCGCCCACGATCGATCCATGCGGCTGCCGGCTTTGGGCGACCAGCCTGGGCAGCCTACGCCACCGCGGGCTGCCTGCACCGTATTGAACAGCCGCGTGAGCAGTGCGACGCAGAAGGCGCCGATGGTCACGTTTCCTGCGAAGAGCGGTCGTAAGTCCTGCCTGACATCCCACCGCGCCATTGGAGTCGTCGCCACCGCGAGTTCAGTGTATTGACAACTGTATCGACGTCTGTTCGGCAGACTTTGGCTGGCGCGTGCGACGTCGGTCACAGCATTTCGCGCGAGCCGCCCGGGCTGAACCCGCTTCAGCCAAGCCCTCTTCCACAGCACATAGCAAGACGCCTGACAGCCGCCATGTGCACTGCCGTCGCAACGGAGGCCGGCCAGCAACACCGAGTCCGCGAGGCGTCTCAACGCTTTGCTTCTTCCGTAGTCGTAAATCTTGTCGACACTGTGGAACACGACCCTGCGTTCACCACAAAATTTCGCCATCTCCGGCATGAACGGCAGCCCATCGAGACATCCGAAGCTGTCCAGCGTCTTCCGGATCTGGTCCAGCGAACGGATTTCGACCACGTCCCCGACCAGGAGCGAACGCCCGCGTAGCAGACGTCGGCAGATCCGTCGAAGCAGGATCCCGACTTGGGGACGCGCGGCCGTCAAAATCCGTTCGGATCGCGACTCGTTCCACGCATCGAAGAGATCTCGTCTTCCCTGGCGTCTTCGGTGGTCGCGATACAGCGCAATGATCGCGCCCATCGCGACGGACGCGGTGCTCAAGGCAACGCCCCATTCGAAAACAATCACAGCTTCGGCAATCCGGAGCTCGTACGCGCCGATCGAATGTGTCAGCGACACCACGCCGAGGCCAACGGCAGCAGTGCCCACCAGCGTTTTCAGGTAGCTGAGTCTGTAGTCGGCCATCGCCACGCTTCGCGAAAGCTACTGTCCTGGAGCCATCACGGCGTGTTACGCCTGCGTCAGCTGCCGGCGAGACGCGAAACGAGCTCCGACGCGTTCTCGAAGTCGCTGCCGACATGGATGTAGCTGAAGCCGTAGCGCGCTCTGCGCTCGAGGAGCAACTCGGCACAATGCTCGACCGTACCGACCAGCACCGCCGGGGATGCCGCGAGCGTGTCCACGGGCACACGCCACGAGGCCGCGGTCTGGTCGAGGATTTCGCGAGCGTCGCTCACAGAGCGGACGACCCGACAGAGCAGCAGGCTCAGTTGCAGCTCGATGCCGGCCGGGTCGCGCGCGGCAGACCTGGCACCGTCATGCACGAACTTCACTTTCTCACTCACGCGCTCGGGGCTCATGTCGAGCACGGGATGTACGTCGAGCGTGCCGCGTCCAAGATTGGCGTAGACCCCGGCGATGTCCGCCACTCGCCCCGCCAGCTCGAGCATACGCTGACCGCCGCCGCCCACGGCGAATGGGGGGTGCGGCTTCTGGACTGGCTTCGGTAGTCCATCGAGCGCCGCGATGCTGTAGTGCTTACCAGCGAAGCTGAGAGGAGTTGGA
>Ga0075418_10001604_pt1 | contig 25714 bp, 27 predicted proteins | sample SoiMetdeltSBSDD2_FD_81776 | JGI IMG/M metagenome (GOLD analysis project Ga0075418, IMG submission 81776) | Bulk soil microbial communities from a Populus tree surrounding site in Tennessee, USA - Soil MetaG P. deltoides SBSDD2 | ecosystem: Environmental > Terrestrial > Soil > Tree plantation...
GCGGCGTGATCACAACGGCGTGCGCGCGGAGGCGGTGGGACTTCGTATCGCGCTTCTTCGCGCCCGCGGTCGGAGTCGACGAGGACCCCGTGACGGGCTCGGCGCACAGCGTGCTCGCGCCGTATTGGAGCGAACGCCTCGGCAAGACGTCGATGCTCGGCTACCAGGCGTCACCGCGCGGCGGCGAGGTGGCCGTGAAGCTGCGCGGCGACCGCGTGGCACTCGGCGGCGAAGCGCTGACCGTCGTGCGCGGCGAGCTCGTGGTCAGATGACCCACGGCGAGCTGCCGTTGTGCCAGTCGGCCGTGAGGTCGAGCCACAGCGCCAGCCCCTGGAACGGAGCCCAGTTCGCATAGCGGCGTTCTACGGTGCGATCCGCAGGCGGTCTCTTCTTCCCGGCCAGCTGCGCGAGCCGCGCCCGGCACCAGCTGTCGAGCGCGAGCTTGTCGTAGTGGCCGAGCAACCGCATCGCCTGCCCGGCCGCATACGGCCCGAAACCGCGCAGCGCGAGCAGACGGTCCCAGAGCTCGGCCGACGTCTGCGGCGCGAGGAACTGCTCGTCCGTGAGCCGGCCCTTGGCGAACCCCGAAGCGAGCGCAAGGGCCGCCTCGGCGCGGTAGCCGGTGCGAACGACCTCGCGATAGAACGACGCGTCGCGCAGGCACTGTTGCGGCGACGGGAACGCGCGCGCGCCGCTCGGTGCGCGAGACCCGGCCGCGTCGACGAGGTTCTTCGTCATCGACTCGGTGCCGGCCCAGGTCGTGTTCGTCGTGAACAGGAGCTTCATGAGGTCCTCGAACACGGTTGCCGAGCGCAGCATCCGGCCCGCGCCTCGCCGCGCGGCCCATTGCAGCGAAGGCTCTCTGCGGCACATCGCATGGAACGCGCCGAGGTCGTCGCGCAGCCGCAGCATGTGCGCGACCTGGCGGCCCGCGGCCGTCACCGCCGAACCGCGCAGCGGCCGCGCGCTCTCGAGCCGCACCGCGAGCGCGTCCCGCTTCTCGTGCCGCAGCGTCGCATCGACCGCCTGCCCATCGACGAGCAACACCGTCGAGAAGACCTGCTGCGCCTCGTCGAACCGGTGCGGCGCCAGCGCGACCCAGCCGTGGCCGAACAAACAGAGCCGTAGCTCGAACGGTCGTGGGATCGGCAGCTGGAGCGTGCGCGTGGGCATTCGCGTGGAGTGGCTGCCCTACATCGACCGCACGTCGATCGTGCCGTCCTTGCTGACGAGCACGATCGAGTTGCGCGGCAGCGGGTCCCAACCGGGGTCTTCGCTGAGCGGTTCGGAGCTCACGAGCACGCAGCCGCGCCCGCTGTCGGGCGACAGCATGCGGCACACGCCGCCCTGGCACACATAGAGACGGCCCGTGTGCACGAACAGGCTCTCTCCCTCGTAGTCGGGTTCGGTCGTGAAGCGGCAGGCCACGGCGGACTCGCCATCGCTGAGCGCGAGGTTCAGGTAGGAGTGAGCCCCTTGCCCATGCTGCTTGCACAGCGCGACGCATCGCGCGACCGCGGCCTGCATCGCGGCCGCGAGGTGTTCGGCGCCTGAGGAGTTCTTGCTCGCGAGCTCGTCGATGACGAGCCCGAACAGGTGTTCCGAATCCGTGTTGCCGTGGATGCTGTGGAATGCGTCGTCGCTGAGGGAGCTCAGCAGCGGCCGCCGCACCTGAGCGAAATCGCCGATGTCGCCGTTGTGCATGAACGCATGGCGCCCTCTGCGGAACGGGTGGCAGTTCGCTTCACTCTGGCCGCCGTGCTTCGTCGCCGCGCGCACGTGCGCGAAGATCAGCGGGCTCTGCACGACGCGCGCGAGCTCGAGCAGGTTCGCGTTGTTCCACGCCGGCGTCACGGAGCGGAACAGCGCGGGTTCGCTGTCCACATCGGGCACGTACCACGCGATCCCGAAGCCATCGCCGTTCAGCGGCTCTTCCTGGCCCTTGCTGTGGTGGCTCTGGTCGATGATCGAGTGTTTTGGTTCGACGATCAGCGACGAGAGCCGGATGGTCGGACCCAGATACATCGTGAAGCGGCACATGAGTCCGTGTTCTACGCGATGTATCACTTTCGTGCAGGCGCAACCCGGCCCGCTGCGCGCGCAGTTACGCGGTTTCGCGCGGCGGCTACAGTCCCGGTCTCTTTCGGAGTGAAACCATGCCGCGATCCCCGCTTGCCCTGCTGCTCACCACGCTGCTGGCCAACCTGTTGGCGCCCGCGATGGCCCAGGACCTGTCCGTTCCGCGCTCGTTCTACGGCTTTGGCGATCCGACGGCGCTCGCCGTGAACGCCGCCGAGACCCGCGCCTATGTCGGCGAAGGTGCGGCCGTCTCGATCCTCGATCTGGCCGTGCTCAGCAACCCGATGCCGGCGTCGGCTGTGCTCGCGCGCATCCCGGTCGACGCGTCGGTCGTCGCGCTGACACTCGACGAGACGAACCAGCGCCTGCTCGTCGCGGGTGGCAGCTACGGCGTGCTCGACATCGCGCTCGGCGGCGCGTCGTTTCCGGTCACGGTGCGCGACGATCCCGGCGACAAGGTCTGCTTCGAGGTCGCGCTGACGCCGACGCACGCGCTCGCCGTGTTCGGCGCCGTGAATGCCTCGGAGCTGCGCATCTACGACCGCGCGACGCTGTCCCTCGTCAGCACGACGTCACTCGGCACCGGAACCGCGTTCGCGATCGCGCTCGAAGGAACCTTCGCCTACGTCGCGATGGGCATCGGCGGTCTCGTACGCGTCGACTTCAGCGTGCCGGCGACGCCGGTCGTACAGCCGGGTCCCGTGTTCCCGGTCTCGGTGTTCGGCGAGCCCGCGCGCGCGCGCGACGTGGCGGTCGACAGCGGTCGTCTCTATGCGGCGGTCGACGGCTACGGTCTCCTCGCGGTGCGCACGACCGTGCCTTGGGGACCCGGCATGGCCATGAGCGTGACGCCGCTCACGGGACCTGGGCCCGGCGGCACTGCGACGTTGTATGCGCACCACGTCGCGGCGCGCGGCGGCATCATCGCGGTCGGTGCGAACGTGGTGGCCGGGCGCGAGGCCGACGGCGGTCCCTACACTTCGTACGGGCCGATGAACTACAGCCTCGCGGTCGGCGGTGTCGTCACGCCCGCGCCGCTCGCAGCGATGGACGCGCTGTATCTGTTCCAGCAGGGGACCACGGGCCTCGTGCAACTGCAGCGAGAAGACCTCGCTGGCGCGTGGCGCGAGCTGATCCTGCGGCCCACGCGGCTGTGGGAAGTGCACCTCGGCCTCGGCTTCGTCGCGCGCACGGCCGCCGTGCCCGTGAGCGTGCTCGCGACGTATCGCCCCGTCGGCAATGCTCCGGCCGAGGCGCTCGTGAGCCTGCGCGATCCCGACGTGATCCTGAGCGGGCAGGACAGCGCGGGCACAGTGTATTCGGGGCTGCTCGACATCTCCGATCCGGACCACATCGCGCCGATTCCGGGTACGGCGAGCAACGGGGGCCTCGGCCTCTGGTTCGACGCGCATTGGCCCGATGCGAACCCGACTCGCGAGTGGTTCGTCGGCAACGGCAACGACACGTTCCGGCTGCATCGCTTCGACGCGTCACAGCCCGCGTTGGGCCACTATTGGGAACTGCCGTCGCCCGACGATCCGCCGGCCGGGTTCAACAACGGTCGCAACTACTTCCTGTCCTGGCTCGATGGCGATCTCTTGCTGTTGACGCGCGCCGGCACGCGATGGGGCCTCGTCGGTTACTCGAAGTCGGCAATCGTCGCCGAAGCGGCGATCAGGCCGCCGGGCTCGACGCTGACGACTGCTCCGCTGTGGCAGCTCGAGACCCACTTCGCGGGTGAGCTGGACCAGGGGCAGACGTGGCGCTGCCGCACGTTCTCGCTGCCGTCGGGGCAGCGCATCGCGGCGATCGCGGCGGGCTTCCATACGCAGGCGGGACCGAACGCGTCGCGCCCGCAGATCGTGCTCTACGACATCTCTGCGGGCACCACGGCGACGCCGACGCTTCTCGCCACCGTGCTCGGGCCGAACCTCGCGGGCAACGCTGTGGCCGTGAGTGCTGTGACGGTCGGCACGACGACGTATCTGTTCGTCGCCGACTTCGGCTACGGCCTGCACGTGTTCGACGTGAGCAACCCGCTCACGCCGGTGCTCGTCGGTGGCTGGGCCTCGCCGCCGAACGTCTTCGACGGCTGGATCGACCATCCGAGCGATCTCGAGCTCGACCGCGATGCGACGACGGGCAACCTCTATGCGTACATGACGGTCTGGCGGCGCGGCCTGCTCCGCATCGACGTCACGAACCCCGCCTCGTTCAGCCTGCCTGTGGTCGCCGAGCACGACACGCCAGGGTTGCCGTATGGCATCGCGATCCGCAATGCGTATGGCGCGCGCGGCATCGTGCTCGCCGACCATCAGGCGGGGCTGCGGCTCTACGGCGAGTACGCGAGCTGGATCCCGTACGGCAGCGGTTGCGCCGGCACCGGCGGCGTGCCCGCGCTGCAGGTCGTGAGCGCGCCATCACTCGGCAGCACGCTGACGCTCAGCGTGCAGAACCTCGGCGCCGGCATCGCCGTCATGGTCACGGGCCTTGGCCAGGTCGCTCTGCCGTTGCAGCCGATCGGTCTCGGCTTTGGACCCGGTTGCACGCTGCTCGTGACGCTCGACGCGCTCGACGTGCTGCTTCCGGTTGGCGGCAGCGCCACGTGGAGCCTGCCGATTCCGAACCTGCCAGCGCTGGTCGGGCTGCACTTGTTCAACCAGGCCGCCGAGCTCAACGTCGCGTCGGCGATCTCCAACGCCGGCGACGGCAAGATCGACTAGGACGCTGCGAGACCAGCCGCCGCCGCCTTGCCGCCGTTCCTACCGCCGCCTACGCTCCGTCGGTGAGCAGCCCGAGCGAAGTGATCGATGCAATGAAGCATGCGCTCGCCAAGGAGCCGCATGTGCGCTGGGCATATGTCTTCGGTTCGGCAGCGCGCGGCACCACCTACCGCGACGTCGATGTCGCGATCATGCCGGCTGCGTCGATGCCTGCCGGAGTCGTGGCGTGGGGAGCGATCGTCGCACGCCTGGAGGCCGCTGCACGAACCAAGGTCGACCTCGTCGACCTGAGCCAGGACAACCTGCCACTGGTCGGCCCCATGCTCACCGAACGGATACTCGTGCTCGACCGCGAACGCGACGCCAGGTGCGCCTTCGAAGCAGAAACGACCTCACGCTGGCTCGACTTCCGACCCGCGTACGAAGAGTTCCTGCGGGTGCGCACGCTCGCCATGCAGAGACGTCTGCAAGGGGCGCGGTGATGGTCGAACCCGATACCGTTCGCAAGCGGCTCGCACAGCTGCAGGATGCCCTGTCCGACCTGCGACGCTACCGTGCGAAGTACGATTCCAGAGTGCTGCTCGTCGACCGCGATGCGCAACACATGGTCCTGCACGCGCTGTACGTGGCGGCCCAGTCGGCAATCGATCTCGCACTCCACGCAGCCGCCGATTCGGAACAGGCCACAGCGACGACCTACCAACAGGCCTTCGAACGACTGGCCGCGGCTGGACGTCTGGATCGCTCGCTGGCCGCCCGTTTGATGGGATGGGCTGGACTGCGGAACGTGCTTGCGCACCACTACGCGAACATCGACTACGCGCGCATTGCGGCGACCTTGGCGAACGAACTGCCCGACCTCGAGCAGTTCGCGGCCGTGGCAAGCGGTTGGATCTGAGGCGCACCCACCGGGGTTCCGCGTCCGGGTCGAGGATCGCAGCGGGCCGACGTCGGCTCCGGCCGCAGTGCTCCAGCGCGGCGATCCCATGGTGCCGATTGACGCTGGCCCGCGCCGAAGGTTCGCGCTGCAGATGCCTGTGTTCACGCGGCAGCGGTTGACAGCGACTGCGCGTCCGGACGACGACGCACTCGTGGTCGGCGTCCTGCCCGACCGCCAGCCGGGCTCGGTGACCATGCTGTTCGTCGAGTGCGACGTGATCGGTACTGCTGTCGTCGCCGCGGAACAATCCGCCGAGCTCGCATCGCGATGAGATTGCGGGGCAGATCGCCGGGGCCAGGCATCTGCTGCGTGAGGTTGTGCAGATCAGTTGCGAGCAGACACTCTCGGGAGCTGCCGCGGTCGTCACTCGATCTTGACCGCGAACGGTGCGACGAGCGTGTGGTCGCCGAAGCGGATGCCGAGCTCACCCTCGGTCTTGCTGCCGTCGTTCATCGCGAGCGTGAACGTCAGCTCCTGTGCAACCTTGTCGCCGGTCGTGTGCTTCATCGCGACTTCGATGCCGCCGCCGAGCTTCGCCGCCATGGCCGCGTCGAGCTTCGCCTTGCGGACCGCGACCGGGTCGTGGAACGCGAGCACGATCGTGTCGGCGTTCTTCTGCTCGAGCGTCAGGTAGTAGTAGCCCGCCGGCACCACCGTGCCGCCGAACTTGAGGTCGAGCGATGTGTCGATGCGCGTCCAGAATTCGGAGCCGAGACGCCACTTCTGGCCCGTGACCTTGCCGGTCTTCAGCTGCTCGCCGAACTCGGCGCGCCACGGCAGCGGCGACCAGTCGACCGCGATCTCGCCCGGTGCGGTGCGCTTGATGAACCAGGCGATGCGCGCGCTCTTGCGGTCGACGCACTTCTCGTACACGAAGGCGGTCGCAGCGCCGCCCTTCGCCTTCATCGCGGCCTCGATCTTGGCGTAGCGCGGGTCGCTGCGGAGCGCCTTGAGGTCTTCGTCGCCGTTCAGCTGATCGACGTCGGCGAAGCCGCCCGCGACGCACTTCTCGAGCCAGGCGAACGCCTCGTCGGCGTTGCCCTTCAGCGCGTGCACGCAGGCGATGTTGTATGTCGCCACGCCAGCGAACTTCGGGAACTCGGCCGCCTTCGTGTGCGCGGGCAGCGCCTCGTCGAGCTTGCCGGCGATGTGCAGCGAGTAGCCGAGCAGCTGCCAGGCCTGGCCGTCCTTCGGATCGGCGGTGGTGATCTTCTTGAAGGTCGCCGCGGCGGTCTCGAAGTCCTTCGCCTGCAGCGCGGCGTTGGCTTCCTTGCGCAGCTTGGCCAGATCGGCGGTGGCGGCATCCTGGGCGAAGAGGAACGGGGAAAGCGCAGCGAGGGCCAGCGCACGGGACAACGAGAGACGCATCGGGACCTCCGGGGAGAACCTCCCGCGGGCTGCGGGAGATGGTGGTCTCTACGGGCCGACCGGGGCGCGTGCGTAATGGAACATTGCGGCGAATGCGGTGCTGGAGCCGCAGGTCGTGCCGGTCACCGCGCCACCGTGAAAGCGAAGCGCTGACGCCCTTGGTCTAGCCAGGCTTCCAGTCGCGGACCAACTCCACCGCAGCACGAGGTTCGGGCCCTGCCGCCGCGCGCCGGCACATCGAGTGGCCGGCCCAGATCGCGACGATCCCGACGAGCTCGCCGACGTAGAGTCCCTCGACGACACCCGCTTTCGCCATCGCGCCGCCGATGCCCGGCAGCACGCCACCGAACGCGATCAGCGCCGTTCCCGCCGCACGCTCGCCCGCGCCAGGCGCCGGTGCCATGAGCCAGAAGCGCACCGCCGAGACCAGAGCACCGCCGACGAGGAACGCGGCCGCGTAGAGGTTCACCGCGGGTGTGCACAGTCGGATCCAACGCCAGCCCAGAACCGCACCCGATGGCCGGTGCGGCTCGAGCTGCGCAAGGTCGAGCGGCGACAGCAGCACCGCGACCGACAGCGCGACGACGATCGCGCTACTGACCGCCGTCAGCGCGTGCGCGACGCGCCGGCGGCACAACAAGTAGACGCTGCCGGTCGCGAGCGGATAACCGCCGAACAGCGCGCCTGCGACATACCACCACCGCGTCAGTTCCGAGGAGTTGCCGAACAGCGTGATCGCCGACTCGAGCGCCGTGCCGGCGCCATAAGCGAGGACGCCGGCCGACCACCAGGCGAGGTGCGGCGGGAACGAGCGCAGTCGACCGTGCCGCAGCAGCGCGACGAGGAACGCGGCGGACAGCGCCGTCGTCGCGATCGGCAGGTAGTGCACGAAGGCAGGAGCCGCGGAGACGATCACGGCAAGCAGAGTGCCGCAAGGTGCGCCCCCCTGCGTCTCGCCAACGTCACTCAGTTCGCCGAGGTCGGTGATCGCCAAGGTCGACCCGTCCTTCGAGCGACTCGCGCCTGCGATCGCCGAGTGCTTCGCCGGTCTCCGCGTCGAAGTGCGGCTCGAACCGTGCTTCCTCGGCGAGCAGGAGGAGCGCGTCTGCCTTCGCCGTGCCGGTGACCACAGCCGAGCGTGGAGACGTGCCGCAGCGCCTTGAACGTGCTCATGGATGGCAGCCGCGGCGTGCTCGCCGACGCGCGCGCTGTGGGCACGATCCCGGTCTCGGGGCCGGGCAGGTTCAAGGCCATCCTGTTGATCGAGCGTGTGGTCGTCGACACGAATTACAACGGTCCGGTTCTACCGAGAGAGATCGAGGTCCGCGGCGCCGACGATGCAGTCGTCGTGCTCGACATCGAACCGAAGGTGGTCGCGAAGGTCCTCGAGCAGCTGTCGCGCAATCGGTGACGGTGGCGCCGACGGCGTCACGGCAGCGTCTTCTCGGTCCCTTCGCGCTACCGAGAGCCGTGCGCCCCTTCCACAGCCTCCTCGGACCCAGCATGATCGCGCCCATGTCGCTGCGTTCCGCTTGGCTCTACCTCGCGCTCACGGTCCCGGTCGCGGCGCAGGATCCGGCCTGGCGTCTGCCCGAGCGCGGCGCGGCCGAGTACCGGCGCAAGGCGACAGCCCACAGCGTCGTTGCGGACTCGCAGGCGGCGGTGGCGAAGCTCGAGGCAAAGGACGCGGTGCCGGCGGGATTCCTGCCGCGCCTCGTGCCGGCACCGTGGTTGTGCCAAGGCGAGTTCACTCCGGACCAGCGTGCGATCGGCGACGAGCCGCGCGACCTTCGCGACGTGCTGCGCGCCGTGGCCTGCGACCTGCGCCTCTCGACGACTGTGCGATCGCGCTACCTGCGCCTCTTGCCGTTCGGCGACCTCGTGCTCACGGGACGCGTCGAGGCGCCCGACGCCGAAGGGCGCCAGTCGTTCACGCTCGAGGTCGCAAGCGCCGATCCCGAGCAGCGCCCCGGCGAGGCGAAGGCGGCGCTGCAGCGCTTCGTGCGCCCGCTGTGCCGCCGCTCGGCGCGCGGCACGGTGACCGTGACACGCACCTGGGACGCCGGAGCCGGCGTCGTGCGTTTGTTCCGCGCCGAGATGACGCTCGTGTTCGAAGAGGACAAGGGTCGGTTCCGCAAGCTCGTGATCACCGACGAGTGGGACCTCGCCGGCGTGCACGAGAACCAGGACACCGCGTTCCGCGAGGATGTCGCGAAGGCGATCGCCGACGGTGTGAACTGGCTCAAGCGCGAGCTGAAGGACCTCGGCCGCCCGCACATGAAGGACCAGGAGGACGGGGCACGCAGCTATGGTTCCGGGCGCATCGCGTTGGCGCTGCTGACCCTGTTGCATGCGGACGTTCCCGCTGCGGATCCCATCGTCGCCGCTGCGTTCGACGAGTTACGGGGCCGCGTCCTAGTCGACACCTACTCGCTCGGTGTGGCGCTGATGGCGATGGCCGCGCGCCATGCGCCGCCCAACGAGGCCGAGATGCTGCGATCGGGAGCGCTGAGCGCGCCGAAGCCGCGCGTGCTCGCCGCCGCGGACAAGGAGCTCGCCGCGCAGTGGCTCGAGAGTCTGATGAAGAACCTCGACACGCGCGTCGATGCGGGCTACCGGCTGCGCTTCAACTACACCGCGGGTCCGCGCTTCGACAACTCTGTGACGCAATACGGGCTGCTCGGTCTGTTCGCGGCCCAGCTGTGCCAGCTCGAGGTGCCGTCGACCAGGTGGCGCGCCGCGGCGACGCACCTGATGGAAGTGCAGGATGCCGCGAACGACCGCGAGTTGAAGTTGTCGTTGACCCGCTACCGCGACCTGCGCGCCAACAGCGACAGCGACAATGGCAGGACGCGCGCTGTGGGCGGCCTCGTGGTGCCGGCGCGCGGCTTCGCCTACCAGCTGCCCGATCGTCCCGCCTACGGGTCGATGACGACGGCCGGCACCGGTGGTCTCGTGATCGCGCGCGCCGGCCTGCTGCAGGCGGGCCTCGCCAAGGCCGACGTGATGCCGAAGATCAACGCGGCGATCGACGCGGGGTTCGCGTGGCTGGCGGCGGAGTTCCACGTGCGCAGCAACCCGGGCTTCGTCGATCGCGCCGACGACAGCTGGTACTACTACCTCTACGGTCTCGAGCGCACGTGCGAGCTGGCCGGCGTGGCGCGCATCCAGGGTCGCGACTGGTACTACGAAGGCGCGCTGCAGCTGCTGGCGCAGCAGGGCCGCAGTGGCGCCTTCCGCACCGAGCACGAGAGGGGGCTGCTGCTCGACGCGACGTGCTTCGCGGTGTTGTTCCTGAAGCGCGCGTCGCTCGGTGTGACCACGGGCGGCTGATGCACGGGCGCGCGCAGTGCGCAGGCACCTCGCTTCGTTCCGCTGCTGTCGCGCGCCGCGCTCGAGCCCTCTCTCGAAGCTGCCGCTGGTGTCGTTCAGCTCGACGATGGCCGGTGGTGCGAAGCGCGCTTTACCTGTCGGTCCCCTTGCGGCACGCTGCGCGCATGCAGTTCGCCCCTCTCTCGATCGGACGAGTCCGCATCGGCATGCCGGCCGTGCAGGCGGCGCTGAGCGGCTACTCCGACCTCGCGATGCGCACCGTCGCGCGCGAGCACGGGGCAGCCTACGCACTCAACGAGGTCGTGCTCGACGAGCACGTGTTGAAGCGCGGCAAGCTGCAGCGGCGCATCCTGTCGGTTCCCGAAGTCGATCACCCGATCGGCGGCCAGCTCATGGGCAGCGCGCCCGAGACGTTCGGCGCCGCGGCGCGTGAGCTCGTGCGCGGCGGCTACGACGTCGTCGATCTCAACTTCGGCTGCCCCGTCAACAAGGTCCTCGGCCGCCGCCGCGGCGGTTGGCTGCTGCAAGATGCCGACCAGGCGCTCGCGATGGTCGACGCGGTGCTGCAGGCCGTCGCGGGCGACGTGCCAGTGACGGTCAAGATGCGGCGCGGCTCCGACGATTCCCCCGAAGCCGAAGCGCGTTTCTTCACGATCCTCGAAGGCGCCGTGTCGCGCGGCGTGACCGCGGTCACCGTGCACCCGCGCACCGTGGAGCAGAAGTACGTGGGGCCGAGCCGTTGGCCGTTCCTCGCGCGCGTGAAGCGTCACCTCGGCGACTTCTGCGTGCTCGGCAGCGGCGATCTGTTCTCGCCGTTCGACGCGGTCGCGATGCTGCGCGAGACCTCTGTGAACGGCGTGACGATGGCGCGCGGTTGCATCGGCAACCCGTTCGTGTTCGGCCAGATCGAGGCGCTGCTCGCGGGCCGCAAGGCGCTGCGGCCCACTTCGGCACTGCAGCGCGACGCTCTGTTGCGGCACTGGCAGCTCGCAGTCCCTTGCTACGGCGGTGAACGGAACGCGCTGCCGCACGTGCGCATGCACGCGATCAAGTACGGGCAATACCATCGCGATCCCGTGTGGGCGCGCGAACGGCTCGTGACGATGCGCGGTCCCGAGGACTTCGTGCGGCTCGTCGACGAGGTGTTCGCCGATCGTCACGACGAGGGCGTGCGGCGCGAGCTCGAGCCCGCCGACGCCGTGGCACCGGCCATCGCGAGCTGCAGCGAGTAGAGATCCGGGCTATCCTGCCGCCGAGATGAAAGCCACCACGACCGTCCTCGTCCTCTGCCTCGCCGCCTGCAACTCCACCTCGTCGATCGGACCGACGCCGGGCGCGATCGGTTTCGACGCGGCGGCGGAGGATTGGCGCTTCTCGAGCACGGGTGGGGAAGGGCCGCGAGCGACGTGGCAGGCTCGTGCGGATCCGCATGCCGTGTCGCCGCCGAACGTCATGTCGATGGTGGCGCCGAATCACAAGTCGCAGGATCGCTTCAACATTTGCTGGAGCGACGACCAGAAGTTCGTCGACGGCAAGCTCGCGGTGGCCGTGCGCGCCGACCGCGGCGACGTCGATCGCGGTGGCGGGCCCATATGGCGCGTGCAGGACGACGAGAACTACTACCTCTGCCGGTGGAATCCGCTCGAGAACAACTTCCGCGTGTATGTCGTCACGGGAGGAGTGCGCCGGCAGCTCGCGACCGCGACCGTCGAGGCGGCGCCGACCGGTTGGCATCGCATCGAGGTCGAACACAAAGGCGTGCGCATCACCTGCTGGCTCGATGGCGTGAAGCTGCTCGAAGCGACCGACAGCGAAATCCCGGGTGCCGGCGGCGTCGGGCTGTGGACGAAGGCCGATGCGTGCACGTCGTTCGACGATCTCGTCGTGCGGCCCGGCGGCTCGTAGCGGCTAGGCCGTGGACGGCGCGCCGTCGCGCAGACACGTGGCGAACGACTCGTGATCGACGTTCGCGCCGCAGACGATGAGCCCGATGCGCTGACCCTGCAATCGCTCGCGGCGCTGCAACATCGCGGCCGTCGTCGCGGCGCCGGCCGGCTCGACGGCGAGCTTGGCATCGGCGAACAGGAGCCACATCGCGCGGCGCATCTCGTCGTCGTCGATCTTGACCAGTTCGTCGAGGTGCTTGCGACAGAGCTCGAACGTGAACGGCAGCGCCATCGGCGCGCCGAGACTGTCGGCGATCGTCGCAACCGCCGCGATGCGCTGCGGACTGCCCGCGGCGAAACTGCGGTGCATCGTGTCGGCGCCCGCGGGCTCGACTCCGATCACGCGACAGCGCGGCTGCAGCTGTTTCGTCGCACAGGCGACGCCCGCGGCGAGCCCGCCGCCGCCGATCGGCACGAACATCGCGTCGAGCTGTCCGGTCTGCCGCAGGAACTCCATGCCGAGCGTGGCGGCTCCTTGCACCATCGCTTCGCTCTCGAACGGATGCACGAAGAACCGGCCCTCGTCGGTCTCGATCTGCTTCGCCATCGCGAACGCGGCCGCGACGTCGGTCGTGAGCACGACCTCGGCGCCAAACGCGCGGCTCGCTTCGATGCGCGCGCGGTTGGCGGTCTGTGGCATCACGACCTTCGCGTGCGTGCCGAGCGACCGCGCGGCATGAGCGACGGCGATCGCGTGGTTGCCGGCGCTGACCGCGGTCACGCCGCGCTTGCGCTGCTGCTCCGACAGCCGCTGCATTGCGAGCAGGACGCCGCGCACTTGAACGAGCCCGTGTGCTGGAACAGCTCGAGCTTGAGCCACGGCGTGGAGCCCGCGGGCTTCTGCAGGTCGATGCGATGACCCTGCCACTGCCAGGCCGGAGTCTCGCGCACGAGCGCGCCGAGCTCGCGCCGCGCGAGCTGGATCTGTTCGACGCTCGGCGCGGTCAAGGGGCTTTCGGCGGTCGGGTTCATGAGGCGGAGCGGTGGGGGGGACGTGATCACCAGCGGTGGAACGCCGGATGCCCTTCCTTGACGGCGACGAAGAGCCCGTCGCAGGTGGCGGTCACGCGACCGCCGGCTTCGAGCGTGCCCGCGATGCGCGCGCGGTCCGGCTGCGACTCGACGACCTTCGCGCGCAGCAGCACGGGAGCGTTGGTCGGTGTCGGCCGGCGCATCTTGATCGTGTACTCGGCGGTCACCGTGCACGGTGGAGTCGCGAGACCGCCCGCCTGCATGAGATGCCAGGCGGCGGTCCAGTTGCAGTGGCAATCGAGCAGGGCGCCGACGATGCCGCCGTTCAGCACGCCCGGAAACGCCTCGTGCATGGTCTGCGGCTGCCAGGTGCAGACGACCTCGTCGCCTTGCACGAAGCTCTTGATGCGCAGGCCGTCCTTGTTGGCCGGGCCACAGCCGAAGCATGCGTTCTGCGGCGCGAACCGGTCCTGCAGGCTCTGGTCCATGCGAGCATGATCAGGGGGGCGCCGGTCCAGGGCGAGATTTTCTCTGGCAGTCCGTGTGCGGGAAAAGCGCATTGCACCTGGCGCTTCGGCGCCAGGACGGCCGTGCCCCGTGCCCATTGCCGTCCCTGCATCGAGCCGCGCACGCTCCCGTCGCACCATGGCTGACCCGGTACCCTACGCGAGCTCGCGCCGCGACGACTTCGCCGCCTTGCAAAAAGCAGCTTCGATCACCCCGCGAGCTTCCCGCTCACGCTCGGCCACTCAGGGCGCCTGTGCGCAGAATGCCACACGACCCCGGGCGTGTTCACGGGCCTCAGTACGGCGTGTGCCTCGTGCCACCTCGACGACTACCAGAGGACCACGAATCCGCCGCACGCGGCGTTCCAGATGAGCCAGCAGTGCCAGAATTGTCACACGACCGCGAGCTGGCCGCAGGGCCACTTCGTGCACCACTTCCCGATCACGAGCGGCAAGCACCGCGGCTTCGCCTGCTTCTCGTGCCACACCAACCCTGCCAACCGCATTGCTTTTGCGTGCATCGAGTGTCACACGCATCGGCAGACCGCGATGAACAGCGAGCACCAAGGCGTGGGAGGCTACGTATGGGCGTCGCCGAACTGCTACGCGTGTCATCCCGATGGGCGCCACTGAGGCAGTCCTTCGTGCGCCGAAAAAAACAGGATTTTGCGAGCCACCTGGAGATGCCGGTACGTAGGGAGACTTCTCAGGGACCGGACGGTGGCACCGTGCTCGACGAACAGGGGTCCAGCCTGTTGCGAGCGGTACCTCCCGTCGGGGCTCGAGATTCTTCGCGCGCCGAAAAGCTAGGGGTGGTGGCACGGGGGCGGTGAGTGCGCCAGATTCTTCTAGACAATGGGGCGCCGTGAGCACCTCCCCCCCGGGGGGGTGCCACGGCGACTGCCCGCCTCGGCGATCGTTGATGCGTGCGCGCTTGCGGGTCGTCGGGAATGATGCCGCGATGAGCACTTCACGCCGTTCGTTCCTCGGCGTCGTTGCCAGCGGCGCCGCGATCGGCTTGTCCGGATGCCAGGTGCGGCCGCGGCGCGGGCCGCGCAGTCCCGACCAACCTGCGCGGCTCATGATCGTCGGCGTCGCGGGCCGCGGTGGTGAGAACCTCGACGCTGTCGGAAATCAACACATCGAGGTGCTCTGCGACGTCGACCGCCGCCACCTCGAGGCCGCGGCGCGCAAGTTCCCGCGCGCGCGCCTCTGTGCCGACTACCGCACGGTCCTGCAGGATCCGGTCGAGCTCGCACGGCTCGACGGCGTCGTCGTCAGCACGCCGGATCACACGCACTACCTGCCGGCGATGTTGGCGCTGCAGCAGGGCCTCGACGTCTACTGCGAGAAGCCGCTGACGCAGACCGTGGCGCAGGCGCGGCGCCTGACTGCCCTCGCGGAGGCCAACGGGTGCGTGACGCAGATGGGTACGCAAATCCATGCGAACGCGAACTACCGGCGCGTCGTCGAAGCGATCACGGCCGGCGCCGTCGGCGTGGTGCGCGAGGTGGTCGTGTTCGTGAACGGCACCGACTGGTCCGCACAACGGCTGCCCGATCCGAAGCAGGTTCCTGCGCATCTCGACTGGAATCTCTGGCTCGGACCGTCGGCGCCTCGCGCGTTCTCGGATGGTTATCACCCGATGGGTTGGCGTCGCTACTGGGCGTTCGGCGGCGGCACCACGGCGGACATGGCCTGCCACTACGTCGACCTCGCGTTCTGGGCGCTCGATCTCGACGCGCCGACGTCGCTGCAGGCCGATGGACCGGAGCCGGATCCGGAGTGTGCGCCCGCGGGACTGCGCTGCGAGTACGCATTCCCCGCGCGTGGCCGGCGCGCGCCGATCGTGCTGCGCTGGCACGCTGGCAAGGACCGCCCCGCGGAGACGCTCGCGAAATACGGCCTCGAGCAGTGGAACAACGGCGTGTTGTTCGTCGGCGACGATGGGTGGCTCGTCAGCGACTACGACCGGCACGAGGTCGGCCCGGCCGCGCGCAAGGCCGCATGGCAGGCGCCGCCGCAGTCGATCGCGCCGTCGCCGGGTCACCAGAAGGAATGGCTGCTCGGCTGTGCACTGCGGACCCGGCCGTCGTGTTCGTTCGCGTATGCGGGACCGCTCACGGAAACCGTGCTGCTCGCGAACATAGCACTGCGCGCCGCGCGTGGTCGCCGGCTGCAGTGGGACGCCGCCAACGTGCGCACGGACGACGCTGCCGCGAACGCGCTGCTCGACGTGCACGCGCGCAGTGGGTTCTCCGCGTAGCGTCTGTGGCGAGCCCCGCTTGGGCGCTCGTCGGCTCTTCACCGTGTTGGGCGGCAAGTGTAGACCCGAACAGCAGGACGTGCCCTACAGCGCCTTGGGCAATCGCTTGAACTCCCAAAACCTGTCGCGCGTCGCCGGGGTCGGATCATCGACCTCGAAGAACTCCACCTCGGTCGGCTCGAGCAGATCCTTGTAGCAGTCGTGTCGAACGACAGCGCTCGAGCCGGGAACGATATCGGAAACACGCAACCAGGCACCCCCTCGGAGATTCGGACCTTCGACTCCGATCGTGAGGAACGGCAGCCGCATGGTAGATCCGTTTTCCACCTCGAAGGTGGCGTCTCCGTTGGCAGCAAAGCCGACGTGCCGCCAGGTGAAGAGTCTCCGAGCTCCGACGATCGACTGCTCGTGCTTGGAAAACGGTCTGACTTGCCTCGCACGCTTGCGAGCCTGGTCCTGGCCAATGCCTCTGTCGCAGTCGCAGCCGATTGCTTGGCCGCCACAAGCGGGGCACTGCTCGACATCGCAGGATGGCACATGCAGTTGCCCCTTGAGGACAGCGCAGTCTCGGCACGGATGCTTGTGTGCTCCCCAGTCCTCGGACTCATCGCCGTAGGGGATCCGCGGAAGGTCAATGCCCGCGATCGAGACTGTCAGGACGGTCTGGGCCTCCTCGATCCGCTCGGGCCATCCCTCGACGACCTCTACACCATTGTGGACGACGCGGCGCTTGCTCATGCGAGTGGTCTGTCCGCCACTATGGCTAGAGCATCTTGGGTCGCCGATGGACTGCGAGGCGCGCGCCGACTTCCATCAGCAGGCGCGTCTCCGCTTCGCTGAAGTCATGCGCGACCGGCTTCGCGATGCCGAACACGCCGCACAGCCGGTTGCCGTCGAGCATCGGCGCGGCGAGCGAACCCTCCATCTGCGTGAGCTTGGCGCCGGGTCGCACCACGCCGCTCTGGTCCTTCTGCAGGTTGCAAACCTGCACAGGTTCTCTGCGCTCGGCGGCGATGCCGGCCATGCCCTTGCCGATCGGGATCACGCCGACTTTGTCGAGCACGGGAGGCGGCAGGCCGCGTTGCGCGGCGAGGTGCAGCATGCCGTCCTTCGGATCGAGCAGGTGCACGGTGCCGACCGGACAGTCGAAATGCCGCGTCACACGATCGAGCACGTCCTGCCACGGCGTTTCCGGTGCTGTGGCGAGCTGGTTCTCGAGGGCGGCGAGCAGCGGGTGTGGTGGCTGGGGCATGGTGTGCCCATGGTAACCGGCGACGCGTCGCTCAGGGGGCCCGCACTGCGGCGACCACGCGAGCGATCATCGCCGCGTCCGTGACGCGCAGCGAAAACTCGTCATCGGGCGGTTGTGTGCCCATCGGAACACCCTGTTGCCGGAACGTCATCGCGCTCCGGCGCCACGCCGTGGCCGAAAGGTGCAGTTCGCGCACGCCGGTCGCCGCGACCAGGGCCCGCACGTTGTCGTCGCGCACGCCGCCTCCGGCCATCACGGCAAGACGGGTTCCGGCGCGAGCCACGCACGCCTCGATGCATGCGGTGCCATTCGGTGCTGTGGCCGCCTGGCCCGACGTCAATACGCGTGCGGCTCCCAATGCGACGAGCGTCTCGAGGGCGCGCGCGGGGTCCGCGCAGAGGTCGAATGCGCGATGGCACGTGAACGGCAACGGCGCCGCCGCAGCAATCAGCTCGCGCATGCGCGCTTCGTCGAGCTCTCCCGAAGCGAGCAACACGCCGGCGACGATGCCATCGACGCCGGCCGCCTTCAGATGCTGCAGGTCGCGCCGCATCACCTCGAACTCGCTGCGTTCGTAGAGGAAGTCGCCGCCGCGCGGCCGCACCATCGCGAACACGGGGATCTTCACGGCCGCTCGCACCGCCTCGCAGAGGCCGAGGCTCGGAGTCAGTCCGCCTTCGACGAGGCTCTGGCACAGTTCGAGTCGTTTCGCGCCCGACGCAGCGGCCGCGGCGGCGCCAGCGACGGAGTCGACCGCAACCTCGACCAGGACCTCGGCATTGGCGGTTCTGCGCACGCCCCACTATGGTGCGCGGATGCGTGCGCAATTGCTGCACCTTTCCGGGGCCGCTCGCGGTCGCACCTCGACCTACGAAGCGCGCGTCGTCACGATCGGTGCTGCACCGACCTCCCAGGCCGTGCTGAAGGCGCCCGGCGTGGCCGACCGGCACGCGCAGATCGAGTTCGTGGAAGAAGAGTGTCGCTTCCACCTGCGGCGGCTCGATGGCCAGGTGTTCGTGAATGGTGCCGAGATCGAGGAGGTCATCCTGCAGGACGGCGATCGCCTCGAATTCGGCGCCGGCGGGCCGATGGCGCGGTTCCGCATCTACGTGCCGCTCGGCGCGGTGTGCAAGCCCGTTCACCGCATGCTCGCGGACGCCCGCGACGTCGGCCGCGTGAGCGGCGGCGCCGCGGCGACGAAGACGTTCACGCGCGACCTGCTCACGCAGTCCACGAGGAGACTCAAGATCACCGTGCCGCTGATGCTCGTCGCAGGTGCGTTCCTGGCGGGCTGGCTCGGCGGTTGGATCGGTCAAGCCGCCTCGGCGGACCACGTGACGCGCAAGGCGCTCGAGCGTCTGCGCGAACAGCAGCAGACGATCGCCGTGACCCAGGCCGAGCTCGATGCGCTGCGCAATGATCAGCAGAAGCAGCGGGAGGAGATCGCGACCCTGGCGCGCGCGAACTCCGGCGTGCTGCGGATCCAGAAGGAGTGGAGTCGCGGCGTGTGTCTGCTGCACGGGATCTACCGCCTGCGCATGCCCGACCAGGGCTGGTTCTCGCTCGACGGAACGGAGCCGTTCGAGTGCGAGTACACGGGCTCCGGCTTCCTCGCGAGCCCGGCCGGTTACATCGTCACGAACCGTCACGTGGTCGCGCCGTGGACCGAGGAGCGCGGTATCGCGACGCTGATCGAACAAGGGGTGCAGCCCGAGTTCCTGCACCTGACGGCGACCTTTCCGGGCCGGAATCCGCTCGACGTGCCGCCAGCTTCGATCCGGCGCCGCAGCGACGACCGCGACGTCGCGCTCGTGCAGGTCGATCCGAAGAACCTCGAAGGTGTGCCGGTCCTGCCGCTGCAACAGACTCCTGTCGAGTCCGAAGACCAGCGCGCGATCGTCGTCGGTTATCCGACGGGGCTCGGCGCGCTGCTGGCGCGGGCGAGCGACCGTCTCGTGGATGACCTGCGGCAGCGCTCGGCGAGCATGAGCGACGCGATCGCCGCGCTGGCCACCGCGGGGCAGATCACGCCGATCATCACGCAGGGTGGGATCAGCGAGCAGAAGGAGGACATGATCGTCTACGACGCCCTGACGACGCACGGTGGCTCGGGCGGCCCGGTCTTCGGCGGCAGCGGCATGGTCATCGCCGTCAACTTCGCGATCCAGCCCGGCTTCACCGGCGCCAACTACGGCGTGCCGATCCGGTTCGCCCAGGAACTGTTGCCCAAGTGACGGGGATGCAGCGACCTGCGCCCAGTGACACGTAGCTGGGGCGCGTTCGGAGCCGGACACAAAAAGTGGAATGGTCGGCGCATTTCTGCGCGCGATTTGCGAAGCTATCGGGGCGCAGCCGGTCAGCTGCGCGCGGGGTCCGCACAGGACCCTTTTGCAACATGGATCGAGCGGCTCCGGGGCGGCAGACGCAGGCAACCGAACGCGGGGGGTTGGGACCTCGCGGTCGCGGCATCTTCACGCGGCTGTTCGACGGTTTGCGCGGAACCGCGGGACCGCGGCAAGAGGCGGTTTCGATCGCGATCGCGAGCGGCAAGGGCGGCACGGGCAAGTCCTTCCTCGCGACTTCGCTCGCAGTGTTGTTGCATCGCGCCGGACGCCGAACCGTGCTCGTCGACTGCGACTTCGGTCTCGCCTGCGACCACCTGCTGCTCGGGGTCAAGCCGACGCTGACGCTGCAGCAGTTGCTCGCCGGCCAATGCACGCTCGACCAGGTGATCACTGGCTCGCCGTGTGGGCCGCGGCTCTTGCCCGGCGCGTCCGGCGTGCGCCGCATGGCGACACCGAGCGACAAGGAACTGCTGGCCTTCTCACGCGAGCTCGGTGCGCTCGCGGCCCGCGAGGACGTGTTGCTGCTCGACCTCGGCGCCGGCATCTCGCCGGCCACCGTGTTGACCATGCTCGGTGCCGACTGGATCGTGCTCGTGACGCAGGCCGAGATCGCCGCCCTCGTCGACGCCTACGCGGTCGTGAAGTGTGTCGCGCAGTTGAACGAACACGCGCGATTCCTGCTCGTCGTGAACCGCGTGGGCACCCCGGGCCGCGGTGAGCTCGCATACCAACGCCTCACCGAAGTGGCGCGCCAGCACGTGGGTGTCGAGTTGCACTACCTCGGCGAGATCCCCGACGACGACTCCGTGATGCAACACCGGCTGGGCCAACTGCCGCTCGTCGCAATCAACCCGGACGCACCGACTTCCGTCGGGTTGCGCGGCCTTTCGGAGCGCCTGCATGAGCTCTGCGGTGGCCTGCAGCCGCGCGAGATCGCCGGGGACCACGGCATCGAAGCGAGGTTCCGGCAGCATCGCCTGTTCTTGTGAGAGCGAGCAGGGCTCGCCCTCACAAGACAGGCTCGCTCGATTGCTGCGACGCAACGCGGGGAAACAACAACGGCGAAACACGCGGCCAGCCCCGCGGCGGCGCCATGGCGGGTTGCTCGGGACCTGATGGCGTAATCGTGTTCGTTCTGTTGGCTCGTTGAAGCCGCTCAGGTGCTGACGCGGTTGCGCCCGGCGGCTTTCGCGCGGTAGAGCGCTTCGTCGGCTTTTCGCGTGAGCTGCTCGGCGAGCTGCCCATCCTGCGGGAAGACCGCGAGGCCGATCGAGATCGTCGGTTGCACCGTGACGGCGCCGCGCTCGATCGCCTCGTTGGCGACGGCAGCGCGTATCTCTTCCCCGAGCTGCAGTCCCTGCTCGAGATCGGCGTTGGGCACGTAGGCGGAGAACTCGTCGCCGCCGAAGCGGCTCACGACGCCTGCGGCTCTGCCGATCAGCACACCGAGGCGCCTGCCGACCGTCGCGATCGTGTGCGCGCCGACGAGGTGCCCGTGGCTGTCGTTGATGCGCTTGAGCCCGTCCATGTCCATCATCAAGACGGTCATCGGGCGCGACCGCCGCATGCACGTCATGAGCGCTTCGTAGAACTTGCCCTGGAACACGCGCTGCACCGGCAGCCCCGTCAGGTCGTCGATGTTCATCAAGCTGTCGACCTGACGATGGAACTCCTCTTCGAGCTCGTCGTGAAAGCAGAACTTGAGCACCGTCTCGCCGACGTGGACGCGATCGCCGTCGCGCAGGACCAACGAGGTGATGCGCTGGCCTTCGACCATCGTGCCGTTCGTCGACGAGAGGTCGACCACCTGCCACGAGTCCGGCGTCGGGCCGCATTCGATCCGGCAGTGCACGCTCGAGACCTGCGTGTCGCCCGGCACGACGAGATCGGCGCGGTCCGGACGGCGTCCGATGACGAGCGACTTCTCGTTCAGCAGATAGCGCCGGCCGACCTGGGCACCGCGCATGACGACGAGCACTGGGAGCCGATGAAGACTGCCGCTGCCCGAGGGCTGGTTTGGTCGCGAGAAAGCCGTGCGGCTGAACTCGGTGTCGCCTGAGTCATGCATCGGTTCGTGCATCGGTGACTGAACGGGGGCGCCGGATCCTAACCCCGAACAGGTTCGGCTGCAGCGCGCCGGACCAGTCTCATGAGCAGGGCACCGGCTGCGGCAGCCCCCCCGAGGCAGCACAGGGCCAGCAGATACTCGCCGAAGATGACGTGTCCGATGCCGGGCAGCGTGAGCCAGATCACGGTGGTACCGAGCACTGCGCAGACGAGACTCCGACCCAGAGTGCCGTCGGGACTCGCGTTGGGTGCGGCCACGGCGATGGGACCCCACCCGGGGCCGTCGGGACGGATCTTGCGGTAGAAGGCTACGAGGTGTTCGAGCGGTTCGGGGCGCGTGACCATGGTCGCGACGAGCCAGAGCACGAGCGTGCTGCTCGCGACGATGAGGCTGCGATACTCGGTCGGCAGATCCTTCGTCACGTGCCAGGAACTGACCAGGGCATAGAAGAAGAGCGACCCGACCATCGCCGTGATCTCGCTCCAGGCGTTGATGCGCCACCAGAACCAGCGCAGGATGAAGACGGCCCCGACACCGGCGCCGAGCGCCAGCAGGAACTGCCACGCGGCGTCGATGCTCACGTCGCCGACGATCATGTAGTAGCTGACAGCGCCGCCGAGCAGCAGCACGATCCCCGACGCGAGCCGCGAGGCACGCAGCAGCTGCCGCTCGGTTGCCCGAGGCGCGACGAATCGTTTGTAGAGGTCGTTCGTGAGGTAGGAGGCACCCCAGTTCATCTGCGTGCTGACCGTCGACATGTAGGCGGCCGCGAAGGTCACGAGCATGAGTCCGCGTATGCCGACCGGCGCCAGCTCGCGGATCAGCATCGGGTAGGCCGATTCGGGGCTCGGCACGGTCTTCGGATCCGCTGCCGTGGCCCAGGTCCGGATCTCCGGATGCATCGCGAGCGCCGCGAATGCGACGAGGATCCAAGGCCAAGGTCGCAGGCAGTAGTGCGCGAGCTGGAAGAACAGCGTCGCCTTGACCGCGTGCCGCTCGTCTTTGCACGACGCCATGCGCTGCACGATGTAGCCGCCGCCGCCCGGTTCGGCGCCCGGATACCAGCTCGCCCACCACTGCGACAGCACGAGCGCCAGGAACACGCCGACGGGCATCCAGGGATCCACGGCAGTGAAGTCGGGGAAGAAGCCGAAGGCCTGCGCGCCGTCGCCGAAGTTCACGGCGACCTTCTCCTGCAGCGCCACGGTGCCGCCGACGTGGTCCACGGCGATCACGGCGAGCACGGTGCAGCCGATCATCGCGAGCCCGAACTGGATCACGTCGGTGATGGCCACGCCCCACATGCCCGAGATGACCGAGTAGACGCCCGTGACGAGCAGCATCACGGCGACGAGCCAGAAGTCGGAATGGCCCGCCGCCGCGCCGGCGGGGCCCGACTCGTAGAGCACCGTCTGCTCGAGCACGCTGGCCATCGCCTTCGTCACCCAACCGATGATGATCGAGTTCATCACGACGGCGACGTAGAAGCCGCGGAAGCCGCGCAGGAACGCGGCTGGCCGGCCCGCATAGCGCAACTCGATGAACTCGACATCGGTCAGCACTTCGGCGCGGCGCCAGAGCTTCGCGAACACGAACACCGTCAACATGCCGCCGAACGCCCAGGCCCACCACAGCCAGTTGCCCGCGAGTCCGTAGGAGGCGACCTTGCCCGTGACCCACAGCGGCGTGTCGGCCGCGAATGTCGTCGCGACCATCGACGTACCGGCGATCCACCAGGGCAGAGAGCGGCCCGACACGAAATAGGATGCCAAGCTCTCGTCGGCGCGGCTCTTGTACCAGATCCCCACGAAGAGGGAGATCGCGAAGTAGCCGGCAATGATCGCCCAGTCGAGCGCGTGCATCTCCATGGAGGCGGGATGTTGCGGGTGTGGCGACAACGATGCCACGCCGTCGGTCGGATTCCCTCGCAAGCTGTCGCGCAGCTCGCCAGTTTGCGAGACTACGGGCCCATGGACCTCGTCGAGGTGCACTTCTCAGTCGCGGACAAGACCGTGTTCGTCGGGTCCGGTACGACTCTGCTCGAGGCCGCCGGCATGGCCGGCGTCGAGATCCTGACGGGCTGCACCCGGGGCATGTGCGGCACCGACGCGGCGCGCGTCACCACCGACCGCATCGATGGACTCGAGATCCCGGCCGCGCACGAGCGTGGCACCCTCGATCGCATGGGTCTGGCTCCTGACTGCCGCCTGTTGTGTTCGGCCCGGGTCCGGGCCGGCCGGATCGAAGTGCTGGGGGATGCGCTCGACACTCGAGCAGCGCGCGTCGGGTGAGTTCCCCGCGGCAGTTCCTGCGCAGTTCCTGCGGCCACGGCTTGTTTGCGTGCGCGCGGAGCGGCAATGTTGAGCTGTGCAAGTGACGCCCCGTGCGCGTGAGCCCGAAGGCAACCCCGGCAGGTCGCTCCGCGATGGCTTCGGCTTCTTCGGCAACTTCCTGCGCAATCCCGCGCGTGTCGGCGCCGTGTTGCCGAGTTCGCGCTACCTCGCGCGCGCGCTCGTGGGGCGGCTCGACCTCGCGCCGGGCGAGCTCGTGCTCGAGTACGGCCCCGGCACCGGGCCCGTCACGCAGGTGGTTCGCGAGCGGCTGCCCCAGGGCGTGCACTACCTGGGCATCGAGCTCGAGCCTCGCTTCCACCGGCTGCTCACGGAGCGGTATCCGCAGCTCGGCTTCCACCTCGGTTCTGCCGCGGACGTGCGCGACATCCTCGCCGAACGCGGCTTGCCGCGTCCGACGCGCATCATCTCGGGCCTGCCGTTCGCGAGCCTGCCGGCCGCGGTGCAGGACGGGATCGTCGACGGCATCGTGCACTGTCTCGAAGGGACCGATGGCGACTTCCGCACGTTCCAATACGTACACGCCTATGGCCTGCGCGCGGCGCGGCGGTTCCGAGCGATCATGGCCGAGCGCTTCGCCGGTTTCGAACGCAGCGGGCCGGTCGTGCGCAACGTGCCGCCGGCGTTCGTGCTTCGCTACTGGAGTGCGAAGTCGTGAATGCAGGGCCGGCTCAGCCCGGTCCGCGCTCTCGCGCGGGATTCCGCGCGTAGTCGTCGGATCCGCCGCGCGGGATCGACAGGCTCTGCCACGCATCGCCGGCGAAGGTGCGCGCGAGCTGCACGATCTGGCCCGTGTGGTAGGCGACGTGCGCCATCGACCGCATCAGTGCTTCGAGCACGGTGAGCGGCTGCTTGCGGATCGTCACCGAGCGCTCGAATACTCCGGGACCTGCGTCGTCGACGGTCGCGAGAGCCGCGCCGAGGACCTGCCAGGCGTCCGTCCAGGCTTCGAGCAGCTCGGCGCGGCCGAGCCCCGGCTCGTCGAACTCGCGATCGCGATGCCGCCACGGTTTCTCGCCATCGCTCGTGAGGAAGTCCGTGAAGCGCGAGCGCAAGTTGCCGGCAAGGTGCACCATCGTGATCGCGATCGAGTTGCCGCCGGGCCCCGGGCGTCGCGAGAGATCGGCATCCTGCACCTGGGCGATGGCGAGTTCGACGAGGCGCCGATGGCGCTGGTATTCGGCCCGGATCGCGGTAGTCAGATCCATCGGTGCTCCTTCACATCGGTGGCAGGGAACGCCGCGCGCGCCGTTCGACTTCGAGTGCGTCGGCTTGGGCGGCGAGGCGTTCGAGCTTGTCCTCGAGCACGCGGATGCGGTTCTGCATCGTGTTGGCGTGATGGAACGCGGCCAGTGCGACCCACAGGAGGCCGAGCACGAACGTCACGACGCCGATGCGCGGCGAGGACCAGTTCGGCAGGTGCGTGGTGGCGAGGTGCTCGAGGAACAACGACGCGATCAGCAGCGCCGCCATGCGCAGGTGGAAGGCCGTGTCGTTTGGAAAGCGCATGCGGCGAAGATAGTGGGGAAGCGGATGCCGTTCGATGGCGCGGCAGCAGGGGTGAC
>Ga0075418_10001607_pt1 | contig 25660 bp, 16 predicted proteins | sample SoiMetdeltSBSDD2_FD_81776 | JGI IMG/M metagenome (GOLD analysis project Ga0075418, IMG submission 81776) | Bulk soil microbial communities from a Populus tree surrounding site in Tennessee, USA - Soil MetaG P. deltoides SBSDD2 | ecosystem: Environmental > Terrestrial > Soil > Tree plantation...
ACTGCCCGCCTGCCCCTGAGCCTCCTCGATGAAGTGGCGGAAGAGCGTGGGGCCTGGCGCAAACGCCATATGGTCGACGTAGCCGTCCAGGGACTGGTTCATTCCGAACACGAGCCTAGCCATACCACTTCCTTTCCTCACGCGGCACATCCGCACGGTTCTGATTGGGTTAGCGCAGCGGACCATAGTACAGCGCTGTAGTGAGGACAGCGCTGTAGTGACGTTCATGTCCACGGCCCGCACACGCGGGCGCAGGCGGCATGGGGAGGTGTATCGCGCGACGGACACGAATTTTCTAGATTGCGCCCGACCGCCACCTCATGGCCGTGGCGGTCACGCCCCAAGGGACATGCTCGAAGCGGGCCTGCCACGCCCGCTGTTCGGGCCTATCCTGGCGGTGGGCGGCCGCAACTACGCCGTATCCGCCGATGGCAAGCGCTTCCTGACCTACACCTCCCTGGGCCTGCGCGCCAACGTGCCGATCACGCTCATTCAAAACTGGCAGCCAAGGCAAGCCGCCGTGTCACGGTTGCCTTGATCAACTGCCATCGTTGGCCAACGGCGAGGTCGCCGAAGCGCGACGGACGTGTCCAGCCGAGACTACCTGATGGGCGTGACCGCGTAGTCCGAATATTACACTGCGCTAAATGCGGCATTTGAGGTGGGCAACGTAGTTAGTCCTGGGAATGTTCTTCGGAGGTGCCCGTGCTGCTCAAGGCCTCGCGCGCCGCATAGGAGGGGTCGAGCCCACTCTCGCGGCCGCGAAGGTACGCAAGCACGATCGGTGTCAGATCGTGCGCCGGAACGCCCTGCCAGTATCGCTCGGCGCACGCCGCAAATTCTTTTCGCCTGGGACGTATTGTGTTGATGATGGCCGAATCCCAGGCGGGCTGACCGACTCTCTCGAGGTACGCGTGGAGCCACGCGAATGCTTCGTCTCCACGCCCGCTGGCTACATCGGCGATCCTCACGCAGATATTGCCAAATCGCGCGGCGTCGATCGTTGATCGCTCGAAAGTCCGCCGGAGCAGCGGTGATGAAGGATAGTCCTTCGCCCTATTCGGATACGCCACGTAGAGCAGGCAGTCGATGGGCGCCTGGTGGCGCGAGACGTCGATTACCCGGGAGCACAGCGCGAGAAGACCCGTGCTTTCCACAACGGCCGCGTCGATCCGATACATTATCTGCTCGAGTGCCCGCGCAACGGTTGGCGCGCTACGTGTCGAAAGCGCGCCCTCCAGCAGATCGCAGGTAAACTCCAGCGTCTCGGGGTCGCGAGCGTACGAGCCAAGGGCGCTGACAATCTTCCATGCCTCGCCGTTCGAACCCCAAGCATCGTCGGTTGCGGCGGCAACCCGAGCCTTGAACACTGGAGCGAGCTCGGTCAGGTGCGATGGCAAATACCGGGTCATCGTGTACGCGCTGACACCTTCGTCCGACAAGTAGCCGCTGAGCAGCAGCGGCCACACACGTTCGGCGACTTCCGGCTCGTTGGCCAGCGCGCCAGCGACGCTGTGGCGAACGTCTTGTCGCACGGCTGTTTCGAGGAGCCGAAGCAGCATGGGCACGATCTCGTGCCTGCTGATGCCGCTTTCGGTGACGTAATACGCACGCAACAACAATTCGGCGGCCGCAAGTTGGGAATCAGGGAGATCGATCCATCGGGTGACGTGCTGTCGGAGCCGCTCCCAGTGCGCGCCGGCGAGCGCCAGCAGGAGATCCGCCATGTGACGTTGGGTGATGCGTTCGGCTGCGCCTTCACAGATCTGATCGAACGCGATCGGTCCGGCATAGAACAGGCATGCGCACGCGAAGTCGTGAACAGTCGCCTCCTGGTCACCGCCGAGATTTGTCGAATCCCCCACCCAGTCGAACAGCGTCGCAACGGTGCGCGTCGAATCCTTCTCCATCGCTTTGCCGACAATACCGGCGACGCTCCACTCATCTGCGAACACTGCCGATGAGCGCCTGAACCGATCGGTCCAGTCCTTCGAGCGCCACCGATACGAGCCTTCCCCGGGCAGCAGCGCGCGCGCGAGAGCGAGCAGCGTGTCGATGCCGATCGCGAGCTGGCCGGCGTTTTCCACGAGCAGAAATACGGTGGTGTCTCGATCGACCGCACCGGCGGTCGTGACGATGTCGCTGATGGATGACTCGCTCGCCGGATGGCCTGAGATGCGACGGGCAACGTCGAACGCCAATAGTACGGTTCCGGTTTCGTACGTTCGTTGCGTCTCCATCCAGCTATTCAGGCGACCAACGGCAGCGCGCAGCGTTCCCGCTATGCCGGCTGCGGCAAGTCGGCCGAATGCGTGCGAGACGGTGCTCCACGAGCGGCTCACAGCAGCTTTGGCAAAGAGCGCCGGTGTGGGATCCGACAGATCGATGAACGCCGACTGGAGATAATCCGCGACTTCGTCAAACGCAAACCGATAGCCAATCTTTGTGGTGATAAGCAGATGTTCGTCGACGAGCGCATCGAGCCAGTCGCCCGCGGACGGAAACGTCGCCTGCAGCGCATGCGACGCGATCTCGTCCGTGCCCGTGCGCCACATCTCGGTGGCGATTCCGTCCACGAACTGGCGGATCCGCCGTGCGCTCTGCACACCGCGCGTGACGGCCACCCGCTCGCAAATCCGCGTGACCAGCCGGTCGATCAATATGCCAACCTCTGACGTGGATGGCTGCAGGGTCTCCGGCGCGGCAGCCGGTCGCTCGAGCATCAGTTCCCACATCAGGCGAACGGCCAATGGCAGCGTGGCCAAGTCCATGTGCCGAACACCCGAGAGTCCGTACGTGCGCATAGCTTCCCGCGCTTCCGTTTCCGTGAACTCCGCGAGGCGCGTCCCTGTCGTTGCTTCCGCCACTCGTGATTCTCGTGTCGACTGCGGTCCTTCATCGCTCCGAAAGACGAGCGACTTGGGAAGCTTCTGCGCGATCATCAGCCAGAGCTCATTGCGACACGTGAAGAGCAGGCGGACGTTTCTGCCCCGCACCCAGTCGATCGTGCGCGGAAGCCAGACGTCGACCAGATGTCGCATGTCCGCACGATGCTCGTTCAAGGCGTCGAGCAGGAGCCAGAGGTCGGAGGGCTGCTTCTGAGCCGCCATCGCGAGCTCGGACGCGTGAGGCTGCGTGCGCCAATCGTGTTCGCGCATGCCCGCCACCGCGGCGTCGATGAGGTCTGCGATGCTCTCTTGAGTACCCGTGATATCCAGACCGCGCAGGAGCAGCGCCGTCGTGGTTTGTGACAGCGCATCAGCCTGATGCGCGAGGAACGTGGTCTTGCCAACTCCTGCCGGACCGAACACCGGGAAAATGCGGGTGCTTCCGGCTGCGAACCGTTCCAGCGCCTCCGTCAGTACCATTCGCGGCGTGTAGAGGTCCCGCAGGTACAAACGCTCGAACTCCAGGCGTTCGACCGCATGCTGCACTTGAACGCGGCAGACGCGGCGGGCGCCGAGCGCATTGGGACGAGGGCCAAACCGCGGGCAGTCCTGATTGTTCAGATCGATGATCCATCGGACTCGCGAGTCGAGCCGCGCGGCCGACCCCAGCGAGACGGCGAAACCGCGGATATCGGTGCTGGTCGGAAAATGGGCGACAACAATCCCGAACACCGCGCCGCTCTCCGGGTCGACCAGCGGCGCGCCGCTCAATCCCTCATCGAGATGACCCTGATTGAGCACGAGTACGTTCACGCTGTACGAGCGGTCAGCTCCTGCGTACGAAATACTGGTGTGGCCGGTGATATCGCCCCGAACCGGCACCGCAGTAGTCAGCCCGCGCTGCTGAAACTGAAAGCCCTTCGTCCAGAACTGCTTCGGCGGGTCTTCCGCCGGCTCCAAGGGAAGCGCCGGTCTATCCCACGACACATCGCCGCCAAAAATCGCGATATCGACAGCAGGATGCCGCCCGATGACCGCGGTGGGACCGCCGAATGTGGCGTGCGTGCCGTCGGCATAGTGAAGCACGACGCGTTCGCGCGCGCCTACGACGTGATCGCACGTGAAAACAATGCCCAACGGGGTAACCAAGAACCCGGTGCCGAGCGTGGCACCATCTTCGTCGGCGATTCGCACGAGGGCGCGATCGACGACCTGCTCAAGACTTTCACCATTCACGGTCATTGGGCACCACGGTCAGGAGCGCGATGGACTCTCCCCGGCCGTGGCTTGTGAGACGACCAATTTGACCTTGAGCGCTGCCTGCACTTCGGACTGGACGATGTAAACCGTGCCCTTACCTGTGAACTGGAAGCCGAACTCGAGCTCCGCTCGCTGGAGCTCGTACTGCCGCAGCACGTTCTGGAAGGATCGGGCCACGGATCCAGCGACGCGCAAGGCATCGTCGAAGGTCGCCTGGGCGTGCTTGACGACGGTCTCGGCGGCGCCCGCCGGCTGCACGCCGCTGCCCGGCGGCGAGACGTCGATCAGGATCGGCGCATCGGTGCCTTCGAACTGCATCAGAACAGCCATGGGAGCTCTCCTTGGTTTACGAAATGACACATTTTCGCGGTGAACATGACGTGAAATCGGCCGTTGTCGTCGTGGCTTGCAGCGTCGGATTGTAAATCAGAAGGTTCAGAGAGAAATCCGCAGTTCGTGTCGCCGTCGCGACACTGCTCAAGCAGCGTTTCGAAACCGTATCGAGCATCCCTCGCGGCATTCGCGCGCGGACTCGAGCGGATTGGAGCAAGCGGCGACGAGTTACGCGGCCGAACTCTTTGGGGGCTCCTGTTCGAAAGACGCCTGCTCGACGTTCTAGCTGATCATCAGGGCGGCTTGTCCTCCAGTTGCATTGATACTCCAGGAGTAACGCAATGTCGACACATCGGGGCGCCCGAGCTTCCGAATGAGGGAGGTTGCGACGATGGCTGCGATTACATGGATCAGCAATGAGACACCCTCACGGCTTACGCTGGTCAACATCGACGACGAGAAGATGGTGCTCGCCCCCCTCCAAGAGAAGGAGATCGCGGCTGACTCCGGATTCGATTTCGAGGACCTAGAGCGCAAAGGCATCGTGAGGACGCGCAAAGAAGCGCCGAGCAGCCTCACCGAAAATGTTTTAGTGACTCTTTTGGGAGGTGGCTTTTGGTTGGTGATCATTGCCAACGTGCTCGCCACCGCGGAGCCGATGCTCGGGATATCCAAGGAGTGGTGGCCCTACGCCGTTTGGGGCACGGGACTCGTGCTCGTCGTGGGTGTCGCCATTTGGCTGATCATCCGCGGCACCAACTCACGCTCGCTGGTCGTTCGTTGGACGATGAATGCCGTGGCGCTGACGGTGATTCTCGCGATTGGGCTCGGGATGCCAGTGGCCACAATCTACTTTTTCGGCGGTGGCCGGGACCTTCTTAGCAGCCCGACTGCGGGAGCCGGAGCTCGACTTGCGTTGTTCGCACGCCTGATGCAGCTTGCGCTTATTGCGACGGCGTCGTTGCTGCCGGTCCTGCTTTTCTTTCTGTTTGACCGCTACCAGTTGAGCACACTGCGCAAACGCCTCTATGCCAGTCTGTTTCGGCTTGATCGCTCCGTTTCGACTGTTAGCGAGATCGACGCGAAGTACGGCTCTCAAATCCGCGAAGCGTACGGCTCGGAAACGCAAGGTCGCGGCCGGATCACGCCGGGGACTCGATGGCCGGTGCTGGTCTGCGCATTTGTGATGACGCTCGCGTGGATCATCGCAATCGCGCCGGTTGGGGAGGAGTTTCCAAACACGGCGGATGCCAAGTACGTGCTCGCCCGCCTTATGCCGCACCGCTCGGCCATGGTGTTCGGCTTTCTTGGTGTGTACTTTTTCTCGCTGCGCCTAATCGCGCTGCGCTACGCGCGCGGTGACCTGAAGCCCAAGGCGTACACGACCATCATGGTACGCCTCTTCACTGTGCTCGTTCTGAGTTGGGTGCTCGAAGCGATCTTCACAGGGGAATCGAGTGTGATGTTGGTGCTCGCTTTCCTGTTCGGCATCACACCAGACGAGTTTTTCACATGGCTCAAACAGGCGCTTCGCGAGAAGGTGCCAGCCAGTGCTTTCCCACAATCCACGTTACCCCTCAACGGGCTCGAGGGCATCGATCTCTACGACCTTGCCCGGCTCGAGAGCGAGGGTATAGTCAACATCGAGAGTCTGGCACATCATGAGCTCATCGATCTGATCATCGAGACGCGCATTCCGGTTCCCCGACTCATCGACTGGGTCGATCAGGCGATTCTGTATCTACATCTTATCGGCGGTACTGATGAGAGTGCGCGTATCAAACTACGCGACTACGGAATCAGGACTGCCACGGACTTGATGCTCGCCTGGGACAAAGCGAAAGAGCGCGGGCTAGCTGAGATGAATGGCTTCAAAACACTGCTCGGCGGTGCAGTGCCACCCTACCGGCTTGAAGTAATTCGTGACGCGCTGAGAGACGACGAGTGGTTTGCGACGATTTCTACATGGCGTGGCGATGCACAACATGAAGAGGTCACAGAGCGAGCCTTGCCGTCCAGCACTGGCGCACTCGAGAGCATGGCCAAAAGCGAGCACGAGGCTCAACGCTACCCTCGAGAACTGCGCTTGCTCAAGCAGTCGTTGAAAATCCAGGATACGGCACGCGTCCGGCGCCGAATCGCCACCTTCCTCGCAACGGTGCCGAACGCCGATTTGCGGAATTCGGGCGAGGCACTGGCTCATGCGCATCGTGCGTTCGAGCTCGCACCTAACGAATACGAGTGTATGATCGAGCTTGTCGAGATTTACTACCAGGTCGACGCTTTGCAAAGCGCCGAAGAGATGTATCAGCGAGCCAACAGGATTGTGGATAGTTGGCCGACGGAGAAAAAGCGCGAGAAGGCGGTGGAGAAGAAGCGCTTGGGTGAGCTGCGCGTACTCCTCGACGCGAGAGCGAGGACGCCGGGGGAGGCGGACGCGGTAGGAGTGTAACCACTGCGGCCTTGTAGTGTCTGAAAACTCGGGCGACACATTGGCGTAGACTGACCCACTGTTTCCGCTCCAAATACTTCTCGCCGCGTTATTCGGATGGGCCGAGCGGGAGCAACACGATGTGATCGCGTTCCTTCGCGAGGACAAGCGAGACCCGCCGCAGGGACCTTAAGTCAAGCGGCACGACTAGGCCGGGCTCGCGCGAGGGCCGCTGATCTGGAACATTCCACCTCTCCCTCGAAGGCGCAAAGCAATCCGATTGGATAGGACACGAATCGATCGGATAGTTTCAGCGCGTCATCGACGGGCAACCGCAACACGGACATCCTTCGAATCATTAGGTTCGTCTGGTGTTTTGCGCCAGGTTGTGCGATCGGGAATCAGGCACGGTGGTTGCAGTTGCCGTGGCCAGTCAGTCCCTGGCGAATGGGAGAGGCAAGGTATTCGAAGTTCGGCTCACCCGCTGAAACAGAAGCCTGTTCGTCGTTGGTTCACGAAAAGGACAGTACGCGACGTACGCGGTGAGTACCCGGTGAAGCCCCGCTGCGTGGACCACGATCCGGTGATCCAGGCACTCCCGTCTGATCGAGCCAATGACCCCCTCCACGTAGCGCTCTGCCACGGCGTAAGCGTCCAGACGAGGCAGACCGAATGATCGGACACAGCGGGATAGGCAGAACTCGTGCCGTTATCGGAAGATCCGTCGTGCGGCCCGCCCTCCCGCCGGCACAGCGCGGATTGCCCGTCCACACGGCAATGGCCGCCGTGTTCACAAGTCCCACGCGCAGCGTTGTTCTTGGTACAGGCTCCAACGCGACTCGAACGGCGAGCAGCGTTGGCATGTGCCAGAAGCCTTTGCTGACCTCTAGCCACGAAGCACACGTCAGCGGATGGGAAGGAGAACAGCGCCAGTGGGCATGAAGCTCGTTACGCCGGTCGCCGACCCGCCGATGGCGGGCCAGTCTCCCGACCCGCTGTCGGCCGACGAAATCAAGCGCCGGAAGAAGGAATGGAAACGCCGTCACGATGCTGTCCGTACGCTCGATTCCTGGGAGCGCTATCGTGCCTTGGTCGACGCGAGCGAAGAGGCCTTCGAGATCATTGATATCGCCAATCGCGAGGCACGCTTCGCCCTGATTGTGATGGGTGCGCTCAACGCGGTACCGCTCGTCGTGGTCTCACGGGCGGACGCGTTTTCCGTGCTGTCTCGGGGCGAGCAGTACGTGATGGGGGGCCTCTTCCTGGGTTATGCCGTGCTCGTGCTGACGTTCATACTGGGCGCGATCGAGGCGCTCAGGCCCGGGCGTTTTTGTCCCGCGCTCTCGGACTGGCCCGCCGACCCCTCGGACCGCCCTGTCGGGATCCGGTACTACGAGGACATCATCCAGCGGTCGGCGCACGAGAACTGGGCGGCGTGGCAGACGGTCCGCGTGTCGCAGCTCAACGCCGAACTGGCGGTACAGGTGCACAGCCTCGCACTGAAGAACCACGCCAAGCACATCGCGCTGCGCCGGCTCTACGCCGGACTTCGCGTCATGGCTCTGGCACTTGCCGGGCTGAGCCTGGCCTTCGTGATCCTGGCGTGGACGTAGGCCCGTCACCAGAGAAGGAAGATTGTGAACTCGACCAATCGCGCGTGGAACGTCGTTTGCGCGGTGGCATTCATCGTCACGCTTGCTGTACCTGCCGGGGTGCTTGCGCAGACCACGTCTGAAGAGCAGACCGTGTCTGAAGAGCAGACCGCGTCTGAAGAACAGACGACGTCTAAGGGAACTTCGACACAGGACGGCAAGGCCGGTGTGTTCAGGATGGGCAACAGCCCCTCATTGCGTTGGGGCAATCAGGTGCGAATCGATCTGCACGCTCGTGTTCAGGCCGACGTGAGCCTGCAGGAAGAGTCCGACGCTGCATCGGACCGCCTCGGGTGGGGGAACCGTCGAATCGGCGTTGATGGCGTCCTGTTCAAACGGGTCGAGTTTCAAATCGAGCGAGAGTTCTCGGACGTCGAGCCATGGCGCGATGTGTTTGCCGACGTGCGTATGCACCGCGCCTTGCGCGTTCGTGCCGGACATTTCAAGGTGCCGTTCAGCATGGAACGGACAACGAGTGATTTCGACCTGGATTTCATCGCTCGGGCCGCCTCGGTCACTGACATCTCACCAGGGCGTGAGACGGGCATCATGCTGCACGGGCGAGGTCCGCGCCGGTTCTTCGAGTACGAGCTCGGTGTCTTCAGGCTCGCCGAGCCTCCACTCAAGCCATTGGTCGAGAGCGGGACAGACGGCGCCATGCTCACGGCCGCGCGCTTCACTTTTACGCCCGGCACCGCGAGCATCGGAATCGCGTTCACAGGGAGCCGTCTTCCCGAGAGCCTTCATGGCTTATCCGGCCACTTCGACGACGATGGCCTGCTGTCCTCCGAGGGCTTCTATGTCAACGGCCGCCGACGGCGGCTGGGAGTCGAGGGCCGATGGACAGCCGGGAGGCTCTCGATCAAAGGCGAACTTCTCCGCCAGGCTGATTCACGAGAGGGTGAATCCGTCTCGAACAGCGATTTGTCGGATCTCATCGTCGACGGCGGATACGTCAGCGGTGCGTGGCGCATTGTCGGGTCCCCACGACGGTCGAGACGATCGGTGGATGTGGCCGCCCGATTTGAGCGTCTCGGCTTCCACAGCACCTCTCAATTCGATGCACCCTCCCTCGGTTCGCGCGCCGATCACATCGCACCGCTACGTCAGGATGCGTGGACGTTCGGCGGCACCTGGCTGGTGAACCGCTGGGTCAAAGTGCAAGTCAACGCGATCCGCGAGTCATTCGTCGACGAAACGGGGATACGACCCGAGATACCGCAGGCTCGGTGGAGGAGCCTGATGCGACTTCAGTTTTCGATGTGACTCCGATGTCAGACCTCCATGCACTTTCTCGCGTAATCCGCGCAGCCTGCCTGCTTGCGTTCCTCCTGCTCCTGGCGGCGGGGTCAGTGGGCGCCCAGACCGCATCCACTCTATTTGACGACCGCGTTCTGCATACGCTGCAGATCGCCATTCACTCTCGCGACTGGGATCAGCTGCGGAGCACGTATCTCGAGAACGACCACTACCCGGCCGATCTGACATGGAATGGCATCCGTGTGACCAACGTGGGTGTGCGGTCGCGCGGCCGCACTACACGCAGCGGCGTCAAGCCTGGTCTGGAAATCGACTTCGCTCATTACGGCACGGGCGGTCAGTTCCTGGGACTGCAGGCACTCGTTCTCGACAATATGCTTCTCGACAAGTCGATGATTCGGGAACGCGTGGCCATGGCGTTCCTCCGGCGCTTTGGCGTTCCGGCTCCTCGTGAGTCGTTCGCCACGCTGTTTATCAACGGCCAGTATGCCGGACTTTACGCGATGGTCGAAGAGGTGGACAGTGGGTTCGCCCAGCGCGCGCTCGGCGATGCTAACGGCGCCCTCTTCGAATATCGATGGCTGCGGCCGTACTACGGCGAGTACCTCGGGGACGACCTGGATCTCTACCGGCCGCTTTTCGAACCGCGAGCCCGGGAATACGACTCGGTCTTCAATCTCTATGACCCGATACGGGAGTTGTTTCGAGCGATCAACGATACGCCAGCGGCGAGCTTTCGCGACGCCGTCGGGCTGCGCCTCGATCTCGCCGCAATGCTGCGTCTCGTTGCGGCGGACGTGCTCCTCGCCGAAGCGGACGGCATCGTCAGCTTTGCGGGCATGAACAACTTCTACCTGCATCGTCACAGCACGACTCAGCGCCATCAGTTCCTGCCGTGGGATAAGGACTTTGCTCTCTTTCAGTGGAACTACCAGATCACGGACGGTACGTCTCAACACGCATTGATACGGCGAGCACTCGAAGATCCGGAACTGCGCAGTCTCTACGCCGGCTTTCTCATCGAGGCGGTGGAGTCGGCGACCGATGCCGGCTGGCTCGAGCAGGAGGTCCAACGCGCGTACGAGCAGATTCGTGAGGCGGTGCTTGCCGATCCGGTCAAGCCATATACGAACGAGGAGTTCGAGGCGGAGGTGGCCATGGTCATCGATCTGGCAAGGAGGCGGCCCGCATTTGTCCTGTCTGAAGTCCAGCGGCTGTTTGGTGGACGATAGCCGCGCCTCCTTGGCGCTTCGCGCGCCTCGTCTAGCCCGTCATGCGGTTGCAGCAACGAGTACAGGATTCATCATTTGAGCCCTAAGGGGCTTATTGGGAGTTCAGGAACGCTTCGAGCACAGGCCGACCCGCCGCGCCCGGTTGAAGGGGAAAGCCGAGGACGTAGGCCGCCGTTGCCGCAGTGTCGACGGTGCGAATCGTGGACGACAACCGACGGCCCTGTGCGATTCGAGGCCCGGCGATGATCCACGGAATCGTCATGTCCGACGCCTGGCTCGATCCGTGTTCACTGAGGTGTCCGCCGTGATCCGCCGAGAAAATCACCGTCGTGTCGGCGGGCAGCGACGACACGATCCGGCCCACCGCGACATCTGCCCGACGAACGGCCGTAAGATACGCATCCGACATCCATCCATTGCTGTGCCCGTTGACGTCCACGTCGGGGAGGTGGACGAATAGCAGGTCGACGGCTCGACTGCTCACAGCGCCCGACGTCACCTCGTCATCTCCTTTCGATGTGATCGCACAGACGTCGCTTCCGGCCCCTTCGCAGAAGTAAGTGAACTTCTGTTTGCCAGCCATCATGGCCGTGCGGCGGCCGAAACTTCGGGCGACGCTGAACAGCGTTGGCACCGGGATCGGCCCGCGCTCTTTTAGGTAGTCGTCCCACACGACGCCGTGCACATCGGGCGTGAAGCCCGTGAGCATCGAGACATGTGACGGCAACGTCAGGGAGGGGAGGATCGTCTGCGCCTGCCACGTGTAGGCGCCACGAGCGGCGAGCGCCAGAATGTTCGGTGCGCCGATATTCAGAAGTGCGTCGGGGCGGAGTCCATCGATCGAGATGATTGCGACTTTGCCGCGAGCCTCAGAAGGAACGTCCACCGGGACTGGAGGGGACGCGGAGGGCGCGACCGGATTCCCGCCGCATCCCGCGAGCGACACCATGGTCGCGAGCAGTATCGCGAGCACGGTGCTACTTGCTGTGAGCGGCCGATGGGCTCGCGCCGGCATGTTACCTGCCTGGACTTCCAATCAAGAGTCCTGTCGCACCGGTGTCGCTAGCCGTCGAGCCGAAAACGACCAGCGTGTATCGGTGACGCGCCAGGACATTATACCAACTAAAGGTACGTGAACAGGTGCTTTAGCCCGTTATACGGGCTCAAACGCGACTTTTGTACTCGTTGTTGCGGCGCCGTCCTTCTGTCAGCAGCTACGCCGGTCGCGACGATGCAGAGAGTTTTGACGAAGTTCGTGACAGACGTTTCATGAGCTTGCAAGTCAGATGTAGTTGAACAGCGGCGGAAAGACCACCACGACGATGGCTGCCCACACGGCATAGACGGGCAGGTAGTCGGTCTGCCACCGTTCGAGACTCGAGAACGATGCGCGACTGCGCAGGAAGCGGACATGAAGCACGGCAGACCACGCCAGGTTGATCAGGAGAACCACGTTGACGCCGAGCGCGGCAACCCGATTCGGAGTGAAACCGAAGTCATTAATACGCGCGGCAATGGCCCACAGCGCGACCGCATCGGCCACAAGCGCACTCACCACTAACGCGATCTGCACGAGATCGAAAGCATCGGGCGGCGACTGCGGATCGCGCGCGGATACGGAGTAGAGCAGAAGCCCGATCACCACGACCAGCAGCAGGTCAAACGCGATCAGCACATTCCGCTCGATGTTGACGCCACGGCCGGTCCAGAGCAGCGCCACCAGAAACGCGATCAGCATCGCGGCGAACAGCGGCGTGAACACACGCGTCAACATCGGCGCGATGTTTTCGACGACTCGTTGCTTCGCTTCCACCAGCCACGAGGCGACAAGGACGGCACCGGCTGCTCCGCAGGGCAGCTGCCACGACGTGACGAACCGCTCCACGCTGATTCCGATGGCCTGGAAGATCGCAGCCATGAATGCGGTGAAGACGCCACCGCCCAGGGCAATCAGGACGTAGTAGACAAAGAGCTCGCCAGAAAATCGGATGAAGTCCATGCGCCCCGACACCTGGCTCCAACGGCCGCCGGCGTGCGCGATTCCCACCACGAGCCAGAGCGCAATGGGCAGGTGCAGGGCCGTGAGCACCAGGGTCGAGCCGAGCGGTGCGAAGCGATACATGTTGACGACCACACCGGCGGCCAGGAACGCCAGCAGCAGCCAGCGGAGCGTGCGCATGTCGAGATGCCGTTTCCAGACGAAGTAGCCGGTCAGGATCGGCAGAAGGAGAAGACTCAGATTGCGGGCGTAGAAGCCCACCGTCTGCACGTTGTCCTCGTTCCATTGCAACCCGAAGAACACCGGGACCTTGATGGCCACAGCCGCAGCCACCGCCAGACAAAAGGCCACGATAGCGTCCCTTCGACCCGGCAGCGCCCCATCGGCATCCGAGGGCGCAAGCACGAGTTGCGTCCAGAGGCGGCTCGCGTGCTCTCGCGCGAACTCGCGAGAGAGCGCCTCCATACCGGCGATGCGCTTCACAGACACCAGGAACGCTTCATCGGTCGCGAGCCCCGCATCGACGAGACTGGCGACCTCGGCGCGCAGCTGGTCCTCGAGCTCCGCGACATTGACCGAATATGCCGCCTGCCGGCGACCGAGGTAACTTCTCCACTGATCGATCTGATCCTCAAGCGATATCGTGTGACCTGGGGTCGGCATTCAGGCTCTCCGCGGCAAAGTTGGTGCGCTGCCTCAAGAGTGTCGGAAACCCACGCCGGAAGTCCTCAGCGTTTCGTGAGCAGTTCGTGAGATTGGGCTGATTTCGGGCAATCATGCCGGCCAACCGGGTGCTGGCCGGTTCACACGCCAAAGAACATCCGGCGCCACGATCGCCGTGAAGCAGCCACCAGAGATCGGGCCAATGCTGCCACCGGTATCCGTGACGATCTGCGCTTGTTGATCGCCGTCCAGCCAGCGCTGCGCAGTTTAGAAACTCAAGCGTGCCCCCATTTGCGCCGTGCGTGGTGGCATCGAGGTCAGAAGACGCCCGAAGTCGGGCGACGTGATGTTAGTGTTCGGATTGTTGTAGTTGATCCGATTGACTGCGTTGAAGGCGTCCATCCGGACGTCGAGCCGAACGGTCTGGGTTAAGCGGAAGCCCTTGGTCACAGACAGGTTGACGGTCCAGTTCCCGGGACCGCGAATCAAGCCGGGATTCGCGTTGCCTGCCCGCAACGTGGCCGTCGTGATCGAGGAGACCGGCACCAGCGCGAACTGGCTGCGGTCCAGGTATAGCCGCGTGTCGCGGTAATCGTCGAGCACCGGATCGTCACCGATCAGATCGGGTCGGCTGTTGGGGATTCCCGACGGCTGTGTCACGCGCAGCGGAACGCCCGTGCGTGCCGAGAGAATGCCTGAGATCTGCCAGCCACCCAGAATCTGCGAGAGGACTGCGCCATCGGGCGAGGGCAGTTGATAGATCGCGTCGAATGAGATGCGATGCCGCGCTTCCTGCGACAGAGGGTTGCGATCGTAGAACGGATCGAAAAAGTCCTGCGTGACGAAGTAGTCGCTGTTGACGAAGTTCGACGCGAGCGAGCCGCCTTGTTCGGCGAAGCCGCGGCTGAAGGTGTAATGGAATCCGAGCCCGAGGTCGTCCTCGAAGCGCCGCCGGAGCGATGTCTGCAGCGCGTCGTACACCATTGTCTGCTCGCTGGTGAGATACACGCCGCTTGGCGTGCCGAGGGCGGGATTCGGGCGCGCTCCCGTCTGCCGATCGAACGCGCTTGCCAATGGACGGCTGAGCGGGAAGTTCCATCCGTTCGTCCGGATATAGCCTGCCTCGGCCATCCAGGCTGCCCCGAGCGATCGCTGCACGTTGATCATGCTCTGGATGGTGTACGGCGCGCGGATGTCCGGGTCGATGAGCGAGTAGATCGCCTTCTTGCCCCCGTTGTCCGCGCGAACGATATCCTGAATCTCCTCGGCATAGTCGGGCCACTTGAGACCGCGTGCGGCCAGGTCCGTGCGGTTGTAGTTGGTCGCGGCGCCGATGAACGGGTCCGCGACGTTGTTCTGGATCAGCGCGAGCATGATCGGGCTGAACAGGACGCCGAATCCACCACGCACCACGGTCTTTCCCGCTTCGTCGACCGTCCACGCGAAGCCGGCGCGCGGCCCGATGTTGAACATGTCGGGGTTATAGATGTCGTCAGGCGGTCGCGGCGGACCGAAGTCCATCTTGTTGAGATCGGTCGGCGACTCGAGGTTGACGATCTCCGCGGGGCGATCGCTCGTCGACTGCACGTGAAACGCGGGGTAGAAATCGAAGCGGACACCGAGGTTGAGCACCAGCCGCTGGGTCGCGCGCCAATCGTCCTGCAGGAACATCCCGTAGCTGTCGATGTGCGCATCGTGCGGCGGCTGGCCCGACTGCAGGTTCATGGAATTGGGCCGATTCGCCAGCAGGTCGGGGATCGTCTGGAAGCTGTAGTTCGGATTCTGCGGATTGGTCTTGCTGCCACCCTCCCGCGACCATCGGAACCCCGCCTTGAAGTTGTGCGAGCCGACGAACCGGCTGAACTTCTGCTCGGCACTGTAGGACCGGCCGCGCATCGCGAGGACCTCGGCGAGCGGCGTGGCAAAGGCGCCGGCAATCGTGAACTCCGGGATGCGTGGGCCCGGGTCGGTCAACTCGACGTCTCCGGTCACCGTCGGGTCGATCTGCATCCAGAAGTCGTTCAGCCGGTCGAGCGAGCTGCGGTTCCAGCCAAAGCGCGTCTCGGACACCCACGTGCCACCGGCACGGACGTACTGCGCGGCGACTCGATCCTGTTCGTTGAGGAACCGCTGGTCGTTGCCGCTGCCGATGTAGATCGACGGATTCACGGTCTCAGGCCGCATTCTGCTGTACGTCACCGACAGATTGCCGCGGGCGACGTTCACGTCCGCCTTGGCGAGCCACGTGTCGTCGCTACGGGTGCGCGGCCGTGCTGCACGGTAGCGGCCGATGTTCGCGTCGATCGGTTCGTTGGGCAATGGCGTCACGTCGAGCACGGCGACCGTCTCGGGCATCGGGAGTGCGGCCAGGATCTGGTTCCGCAACTGCTGTGTGGGAACCGTGCCGTTCACTGTCACACCGAACGTTTCGCGATAGCCTTCGAATGCTGCGAAGAAGAACGCGCGGTTGCGTAGGACGGCACCGCCCAGCGTCCCGCCGTACTGATTGAAGCGAACGTCCGGCTTGGGCTGCGAAGCCGGCAGAAAGGGGTCGCGGGCAAGCAGGCTCTCGTCCTGCCAGTTCTCGAAGAGCGAGCCGTGGAAATCGTTGGTCCCCGACCGGGTCAGCATGTTCACTTGGCCGCCCACCACACCGCCGTATTCCGCTGGCAGAACGCCCTTGACCACCTGCACCTCGGCGACGGCCTCGATGCTCATCACGCTGATCTGGTTCTGCGCGCCGTAGGAATTCAGCCCGCGCGTCTCGTTGTTCGCCGTGGCGTCGGTCCCGTCCACGGTGATGGCGGTCCCGCCCTCGGCCACTCCATTCAGTCGGATATTGCCGCCGCCCGCGAGCCCGGTCGAGGCTTCGGTGACGCCGGTCGATAGCGTCAGGAGGCCGGTGATGTTCCGTCGTGAGAGCGGCAGCGTCCGTACCTCGTTTGCCAGCATCGATTCCTTTTGTGCGGCCGATGCCGTTTCGACGAGCGGTGAACGTTCTGAAACCGTGATCGTCTCCTCGAGCTGCCCGACTTCGATCGTGAAGTTCTGCCGCACGGTCTGGCCCGCAAGCAACTCGAGCGCGTCGTTCGTGTACGTCTTGAAGCCCTGCAGCTCGATCCGAAGCGTGTAGCGGCCGCTTGGCAGCGCCGTGAGCGCGAACTCGCCGCTCACATCGGTCACGGCTTCTCGAGAAAAGCCGGTTCCCTGGTTCGTCACGCTGACGAGCGCCCCGGGAAGCGAGGAGGCGGTCGAATCGCGCACGACGCCGTAGAGCGTTGCGGTGGTCACCTGCGCTGCGAGCGTCGATGTGGCCGTGAGGAAAAGGAAGAAAGAGAGAGTCAACGCCAAGTGACGCACGGCACACCTCCTCGGGGAGAGCTATATATACGGGATGGACGGGTATGGATCAATGCGCTTGTTGAGCACATCCGTGCGTCTACCGAGCCATCATCCCGAAGACGGGTGACACTCTCAGGCCAGAAGGTATTCAATGGGGCCCATGGCATTTCGCGTCCTGATCATCGGTGGCACTGGGCAAGTCGGTGCTGCCGTTGTGCGTGCGCTGGCGGCAGAGCCGTCCTGTGTTGAAGTTGTGATGGTCAATCGCAGAGCGATTTCTCTCGCGGCAGGTCCTCGCGTCCGGCAGGTGACGATGGATACAGCTGCCGATCACTTTGTGGCAGACGTGACGACGCTTGCGCACGGCATGGTGGCGCAACGCGACCCGGTCTATGGTGCATCGTGTGTGGGCGTCGGCAAGGGCAGCTTGAATTGGAGCGAGGAGGACCTGAAAGCGCTCGAACTTGGCGTCGTCGGTGGCTTTGCCCGCGGTTGTCACGCGGGGGGCATCGAGCGCTTTGCTCTCCTCTCCGCAGTAGGGAGCAGTTCAACGAGCAGGATTCGCTATGTGCGGATCATGGGACTGAAAGAAGAGATCATTCAAGGAATCGGCTTCAAACGCCTGGCGATTTTCCAGCCGGGCATCATCGGGGGCAATGCCCACACGCCGGGCTATTTGGCCTGGCTTGGGCGTCTGATTCCCAGTCGATTCGGGACCGTTGAGCAGAACGATATTGGGCGCGCATTTGTCTCTGAATTCATCAGCAGCCCGGTGCCAGACGGCATTGTGTATTTCGAAAATGGGGCGATGAGAGCGAAGTCTCATGCGCTTCGATAGCTGGCTGACCTGCGTGATCATCGCGTCTGTTCCGCGAACGCGTCCCCGACTCGCAGCGCCAGTGAGGACGTATTCGCGTGCGCCATGTTTGACGTGACAGCGATGACGATGCCGCTGTCGCGCCACGTCATCAGCGACATCACCATGCCGCCGGCGAGCTCACCGTTGACGGTGTCAGGGTTCGTCGCCAGCGCGAAGCGCACGAGATCGGACGGCGTGGAATAGAACGCCATCCCGTTCGCGCAACAGGCCAGGTCGCGCATGTACATCAGTCGTCGTCCACGGCCGGGATTGTCATCGGATCTCGGAACATAGAACGTTGCGCGATCGCCCGGCAATGGCTGCGCAGGGGCGAGACCGATCGGCCTGAAGACGACGTCGCGGAGGAGCGTGAACAGCGGGAAGTCCTCTTCCGGCTCGCCGATGTGCTCAGGACTCCATTGTGCCGCCGAGTCGGCGCCGGTATTGGTCAGCCCGAGCGGCGCGACGGCGGCGGCGACCGCGGACGCCGCCGTGCCGATGTTGAATCGCGTGGCCGGCGTGACGGGCGCCCGCGTCACGACGTCCCTCCATCCAAACCCTTCGGCCCAGACGACGGTGCCGCCGGCACCGACCGCCACGGACACCCCGGGCAGGCTTTGCTCCAATACGGCTGCGCACACGAGCTCCCGCGCGCGCTCGACGGCCGCCGCATATTGCGGCGACGGCGCCGAGTCGACGACCGATGGCACCTCCTGCGACTGCGGGAAGAGAGGTGCGGTCACCACGACCCCATGGGTCAGAAATGCCGCGAACGCGGCGACGACGACGCCGACAGCAAGCGCAGTGCGGGCAGCCCATATCGGGAGCCGGTTGCGCGCAGCCCTCAGACCGAGCACGACTCCGACCACCATCAGCAGCATGCCCATGACCGCGGCGCCGGGCGCGTCGTCGGCGTTGGCCAGATAAATTCCCATGGCCGCGATGGCCAGGCCGAGGGCGATAAGGGTGACTGCCTTCACGGGGTTCCTCACAGTGGTTTTCATGCCCGCAGTGTGACCGAGGCCCGGCAGCGAAGTCCTCACCAAACCGTGAGCAGCCGATGAGATTCGAGTGAAATCGCGCGCCTAAGCGCGGTTCAGACGTACGACGGCGCCCGTCAGGGTGTCCGATCCGATCGACAAGTACAGCTCGCGGTCGGTTACGGAGACGCTGAATGCGACGCGCCGCTCGAGACGCTCAACGAGCGCGCTGACCAGGGCGCGATCGATGGCATGCAGCTCCAACGCCTCGCCGCGGTGAATCCTTTCGCCGGCGAGCTGCTTCAAGAACTGCGCCGGGTCCTTGTGCGTGTAGACGGCCACGCGGCCCGAGGCCTTCGACGCCTTGTGCAGCCGCGCCGCATCGGGCGTCCCCACATCGATCCATGCGATGATCGCGCCGGTGCGATCCCGGATGGCAATGGTCGGCTCATCGGGGTCCGAGACCCCGCGCGAAAACTCGATGCCCTCCTCGAACTCCAGCAGATAGGCAAGGACGCGGGCGATCAGATACTCATCGGACTCGGAGGGGTGCTGCGCCACCCGCAGCGCGAGCGACTCGTAGACCTGCCGGTCGTTGTCTGCGAGCTCGATATCGAAGTTGTAGAGGGTCGCGCCGAGAGCCATCCTGACATCATGCCCCGATCCGGTGAGCCGATAACTCTCCTGTTACAATAGGGAGTTCGTCACTCCTCGAAACTCCTCAGCAAAGGCCTGTTCACATGATTTCGGTCAGCGGTGTGTCCATGCGGTTCGGCTCGAAGGTCCTCTTCGAGGACGTGACCACGACTTTTTCCCCCGGGCGGCGTTACGGGCTCACAGGGCCCAATGGTGCAGGCAAGTCCACGTTCATGAAGCTGCTGACCGGCGATCAGCCGTCGCAGCGCGGATCGGTCACCCGTCCACCGAAGCTGGGCGTCCTGCGCCAGGACCAGTACGCCTTTGACACGTTCCGCGTGATCGACACGGTAATCATGGGCAACCAGCGCCTCTGGAACGCGCTCCAGGAACGCGACGTGCTCTACACCCGCGTCGACATGTCCAACGAGGACGGCATGCGGCTCGGGGAGCTCGAGGGCATCGTCGGTGAAGAAGACGGATACACCGCCGAGAGCGACGCAGCAATCCTGCTGCAAGGGGTCGACATCCCGAGCGCGCTTCACGAAAAGACGATGGCGGAGCTGCAGGGCGGACAGAAGGTGCGAGTTCTTCTGGCGCAAGCGCTCTTCGGCCATCCGGCAGCGTTGCTGCTCGACGAGCCGACGAACCACCTGGACCTGGACTCGATCCAATGGCTGGAAGAATTCCTCAACCGCTATGACGGCACGCTGATCGTCATCTCGCACGACCGCCATTTCCTGAACAACGTCTGCACGCACACCGCCGACATCGACTACGAGACGATCATCACGTATACCGGCGGCTACGACGACATGGTCCTCGCCAAGACTCAGGCGCGCGTGACCATCGAGGCTCAGAACGAACAGCGCGAGAAAAAGATCGCGCAGCTGAACGACTTCATCGCCCGCTTCTCCGCCGGCACGCGGTCCAGCCAGGTGCAGTCGCGCCGCAAGGAAGTCGAACGGCTGGCGACGACGGATCTGGCACGGTCCAACATCCAGCGCCCGTACATCAAGTTCAAGACCAAGCGGCCGTCCGGCAAGGTGCCGCTCGAGTTCGAGGGGCTCTCCAAGGCCTTCGGCGAGCAGAAGGTGATCTCAAAGTTCAACGCTGTCGTCAACCGTGGCGATCGGATCGTGCTCGTCGGACGCAACGGCGTCGGCAAGACGACGATGCTGAAGGCGTTGCTGGCGGATGCGCCAGGCCTGCCCGCCTCACCGGGCGATGTGGACGCAGGTACTTTGAAGTGGGGACACGAGGTATCGATCGGTTACTTCCCGCAGGATGCGACGGGCGTCATCGAGAAGGGGCTGACGGCGGTCGAATGGCTGCACCGCTTCGACCCTGACGCGTCACGCCAGGAAATCCACGGCCTCCTCGGGCAGATGCTCTTCAGCGGCGAAGAAGGCCTCAAGCCGACCGAGGCGCTCTCGGGCGGCGAAACGGCGCGATTGCTGTTCTGCCGCATCATGCTCGAGAAGCCCAACGTGCTCCTGCTCGACGAGCCGACGAACCACCTGGACCTGGAATCGATCAACGCGCTGAACGTGGCGCTCCAGAAGTACGACGGGACGGTGCTCCTCGTGACGCACGATCAGGACCTGCTGGAAGAAGTCGGCACCCGCGTGTGGCACTTCGAGGACGGGCGCATCGTGGACTTCAAGGGCTCTTACGAGGAACTCACGTCACAGACCGCGAACGCGTAGTTCCAATCCCGACAGTCCTATCTTCTCCCATCGACACTCACATCGAGGGCCCAGCAGTCACCGCGGTGGACGCTCTCGCCGGCGACGACGCTCACCGGCGACGAGAAGCGCGGACAGTTGGTCACCATCGTGTGGTACTCCCCGAATTCGCCGCAAGGATCGACTCCGATTGCTTCCATGCGGCGCACGGTCTCTTCGTTCAGCGGCAGGCCCAACCAGGACCGATCGAGGGGCGGTACTCTGACTGTCACGAGCCGGGCCTCGCCGCCGAGCGTGATGAACTCGCGGACGAGTTGAGCTGTCGGCTGCGCCCACAGCGGCATGATCGGCGTGAGGCCGTGCGCGCGACACACCCGCTCGTTCCATTCACGATGTCCGTCACCAACGATGTCGCCGAACACGACGTGCGTCACGCCTCGCTCCGGCAGGCGCGCCAGCGTCGAGATGTATTCGTCAGTGTAGGTGTCCCAGCTGCACCGGGCGGAGAGCTCCTCCAGACCGAGCCGGGCCGCCTGTGCCGCGATCAGTACAGGTCGCAAGCCGTGCGAACGGCTTCGCTCGCCATCTTCATTGAACATCGTGACCATGGCGACGATGTCGAAGCGGTGCCATGCGCGCAGCATGGCGAGGCAACAGTCCTTGCCACCGCTCCACGAGATCGCTGCCTTCGGTTTCGTCATGTGACCTGCACTGCAACGTATCACGCGGCGATGCGAGGCGCGGCGTCGCCCGATCCTCTTCGACTGGATAGCGATGGAGATGGCGTCGGTGTAGCGGTGGCGTGCCAGGCGACGTCGACTACCGGCGCCGGTACAGGAAGAACCGGTCTCCCGTGAATTGCGAGACGTCGGTCGACGCAGGGCGATCTTCCATCGGGATGTCGACATGCCCGAGCGACTCCATCGGGATGCCGCCCAGCGGCTCGACCGCCTGGTTGCTGATGAACACACCGCCCGGCCGCAGCATCGCAGCGACGTTGGCGAGCGCCAGCGACTGCTCGAAGACGTCGTAATACACGAGCACGTTCGTGGCGACGATGAGATCGAACCGGGCGCCGGGCGCCGGCTCCATCCGCTGCAGCACGATGTCGAGGTCCTCCGGCGCAATCGCCTGCACGACGTCGGGGCGCACACGCACCGCCCGCATCCGGACGCGATCGCCGATCTCGGGCGGGACGGCGACCGGTGGGGCATCCATCCCGATCTTATCGCCGAGATGCTCCCAGTACGCCACCAGGTACCGTGACCAGGGAAACAGGTCCAGCCGCCGCGGCAGGTTGAGCACGTAAGCCTCTCCGGCCTCCGCTCGACGTCGGGCCACCTCGAGGTGGTGGTTTACCCTCGGGCTCACGTCGAACGTCGTCACGCGGACCTGGCCCGGCTCGGCGAGCCCGAGCCGGAGCACGGAGTCGACGATCGCAAACGGCTGGATCGTCTGCACCGGATAGAAGTCGGTGCCCTGCCGCTTGTCGACGAAGTCGAGGCCCGGCCCGACGACGCCGACGCGGCGGACGCTGCCGGCGGACAGCAGCCGGTTGGTCAGCAGGACCGCGAGCGCCTGCTCGATGCCGAAGCCCGGATAGATAGATGTGTCCGAGGAGAGCCCGCGGTCCCGGAAGAGCGTCGAGCGCGACGCGTCACTCACAGCCCTCTCACGAACGAGATCGGCCTGCTTGCCGTACTCGGCGATCACGCGCGCCGTCCCCGCGGCGAGCCACTCGCGGAGCCGCCGTCTGGCGTTCGCGGCTTCGAAATCGATCGATTGCCGACCGGCGACGAGCCGGGCGAACTCGAGCCGCTCGTTCCCAGCTGAAGACAACAGGGCGTCGATGAGGCGCTCGATCCGCAACCGCACGGCATCGGTTGTCGTCTTGCCGCCGCTGGCAGCGGCGATGTCGCGCTCGGTGAGCGGGGGCCGGTCGGTGAACGTGGTGCCGAAGAGGGCGAGATTGAAGACAGAGTCCTCGTCGCCCGCGGCGAGACGTGCTCTGATGTCCCGGTCACGCGCCGAGGCCCAGGCCGGCCAGTCGCGCGCCAGCTCCGACGGTGCCTTCGACCGCAGCTCGGCGGGCCGCTGCGCCGGCGGGATCGCTTCGAGAATCGGCCGCGCGGCGGCATCGGGGATGTAGGAGGGGACCGACGCGCCCGATGATGGAACGGTCTGTTGAGAAAAGGCGCCGAACGGGATCTCCAGGCAGAGAAAAGCTGCCAGAGCGAGCGGGATCACCCTTTCCATGATCGAGCTATGCCATCGACAGCGGGGCCACGCGCTACGGCGTGACCCCGCGGAAGAAACCTCCAGGCCTCTCGAGAGCTCAGAAGTCCAACTGGCCGGTAATCTTCACCCAGCGGGCCGGCATGAACGTGGTCGGCCGGAGCCACGTCGTCCCATATGTGTTGTTGTAGGTCAGCGTCACACTCGAATTCGTGATGTTGTAGATGTCGACGCCGACAATGGTCCGCGTGCGGCCGAACCGCAGGATCTTCCCGAACCGCAGGTCGAGCTGGTTGATCCGGTCGCCGTATATCTGGCCCGGGTTCAGCAGGTTCACGTTCACGTTGGCCACGCCGCCCGAGAGCGGGCGCCCCAGCGACGGCTGGATCACCGAGTTCGGCACTGCCCAGTTCGCCACGAGCTCCGGCCCCGGCTTGCTCTGCCAGGCCGTCGCCACCTGCACGTCGATGCGCGGGACGGTGTAGGACGCCAGCCCGCGGATGTCGGTCAGGAACGGGTACTCCACCGCGCAGTTCCGCCGGCTCGGGTCGTCGACGATCAGTTCGCAGGCGTCCAGCACCCGGCGTCCCGTGCTCGTCCCGCCCTGCAGGACGAGGCCGAACGCCGTCCGCGCGCTGACGTTCACGTCGACGCCGTGCCAGTAGTTCGTCGAGTCCCCGAAGTTCCGGGGCAGCGTAACGAAGTTGTCCGTCTTCCCGAACGCCGCGTTCGAGATGTTCGTCAGATCGCTGATCACGTAGTTCCCGCCCCCAGGCAAGCGCGGATCCGACGGCGCGGTGATGCTGAAGAAATCGTAGTCGGCCGGCGTCACCGCCCGATTATCCGTCGTCGTCGTCGTGAAATCCGTTTCCCCTGGCGGTCTGTATAGACCTGGGAACCAGCGCTGGCTATAGCCCGCCTCCACCGAGACTCGGGGGAGCACTTCCTGCTGCACCGAGACATTGATCTGGTAGTGCCGGGGTCGGATCCCCCAGCCACCCATGATGTCCGGGTCGTAGGTGTTCGAGGGCGTCTGGACCTGCCCGAAGTTCACGTTCGACATCGTCCCGCACTCGCCGTTGGCCTGCGGGTTCAGGAAGTCGCACTGCGGGACGTAGTCGCCGTTGCGATCGCTCCACGACCGGTTCACGGTCGGGGGGCTCCCGCCCCCGATCTGCGCCCGCATCGGGTTGGCGTCGATGTAGATGCCATCCCACTGCACGGTCTCGATGTACTTGCCGCCGCTCACTTTCAGTGATGTCTTCCCGGTGCCGAACACATCCCACGCCAAACCGCCCCGCAGGCTGAAGTCCCGGTAACCGGTCACCAGCTTCTGCGCCGGGAACACGATCGGATTCGGGAACCAGCGCGACGGCCCCTCTTGCTGCTCCGGCACGCTGCTGCTCCCGTAGTCGAACCGCAGCCCGCCCTGGAACGTGAACCGGTCCCGCGTCCACTCGTCCTGCCCGTAGAACGCCCCGCCTCGCACCGTGGCGTCCTCGCTGTGGCCGCTGGCGTACATCGTGATCTGGTTCGGTATCCGGTTTTGAACCCGGTACCGCAGATTCAGGTTGTTGGTCTCCCACGTGCGGACCGCATGGTTCATGTAGTGATCGAAGCCGACCTTCATATTGTGCGACCCGGTCACGTACGCCATGTGCGCGCGCGCTCGAGGCGTCCACGACACGGTGGGCCGCCACTCGTGCGATCCGAACGTGATCGGCCCGGTCTGCTCCGTTACGTTCGGGACGTCCTTGTTGTTGCCCGGCTTCTCCCGGCTGTAGAGAGCGCCCAGGCCCGAGAACGCCGCTTCGACCAGCAGGCGGTTCGACACCGGCGCAGTCCACACGGCCTGGTACACGCGCACTGCCGGGACCCTGGTCCCTTCGCTTGCCTCGGGCGAGGTCGTGGGGCTGCCGCCTCCCTCCTGCCCTCGCTTCTGCTGCTGCTCGTTCCAGAAAACCGTGAACTTGTTGCGCGGCGTCGCCTGCCACGTGAGGCGCAGCGACTCGTCCAGCCACTTCTGGTCGTTGAGGACCCGCCGGCTCAGGTCCGGATCGTAGAACCAGAAGGCCGGGTTGGGATTGCCCGCGTTCCTGTTGTAGAAGGTGTCGGAGATGGAGAGGAAGCTCCCCATGCTGCGTATGGTCCCGAAGAACCACAGCTTGTCCCGCATGATCGGTCCGCCCATCGAGAAATTCA
>Ga0075418_10001610_pt1 | contig 25646 bp, 14 predicted proteins | sample SoiMetdeltSBSDD2_FD_81776 | JGI IMG/M metagenome (GOLD analysis project Ga0075418, IMG submission 81776) | Bulk soil microbial communities from a Populus tree surrounding site in Tennessee, USA - Soil MetaG P. deltoides SBSDD2 | ecosystem: Environmental > Terrestrial > Soil > Tree plantation...
ACGCTCGAGCTCGGCGAGCTCGTTCTCTTGAACTTCCAATACGTGGAGCATGCCTGTCGTCGGAGGACCGTCCCCTTCGACCGCCCACATCTGAAGCGGCGCGAGGCGCGAATACAGACGTGTGCCGCCACGCATCGCCAGGATGTCGTAAACGACTTCGGCGGTGCGGTTGTGCAGCTTGTCTTCGAGCGCGTCGGCCTTCTGGACCACGTCGTCGGAGGCTTTCAGCAGCTCAGTCACGCCGGATTCCTCCTTGCGTGATTCGAGCGCTTTCGAACGCGCCTTCAGCTGCTCCTTGACCGAGCGCAGGTCGTTGACGAGCGATGTCAGCTTCGTCACGTCATTGCGCACGCGCAGTGCGTGCGCGAGCTGGGCTTCGAGATCCGCCTGGTTTGCTCCGCCGCGTGGATCGGGGAGAATCTGGAGCGGCGTCGATTGCGTTTTGCCGTCGACGGTCAGGCGAATCGTGTAGGGTCCGGGCACCGCACGAGGGCCTTCGATCGGATCCCCCGTATCGATCTTGGCACCTTTAATCTTTGCCGCCCCTTGCCAGGCGAGATCCCACGAAGTCCGCTGCACGCCGGCCTCGACCGACAGGGCGGCTTTCTTCAGGTCTTCGGGATCCTCGTTGTCGTCACTGCCGTCCGGTTCACGCGGGATGCTTGTGAGCTTTCGCACGACGGTGCCTTGAGCATCGAGGATTTCGATCTTGACCTCGCCCTTGGCTTTCTCTTTGAGAAAGTACGAAATCGAAGCCCCGCGCGGCGGGTTGGGAAACCCCGCGGCTTTCGCGCCATACGCATCGCTTCCAAGCCGCCACCGGATCGGATCGGCAGCGGGAAACAGGTGAACGGGGGAGGACGCAACAGCGGCGTTGAAATCGCGGATCGGCCGCAGGTCATCAAAGATCCACAGCGAACGGCCGTGCGTGCCGACGACGAGATCATCATCTTTGACGACAAGGTCGTGCACCGCCACGGTCGGCAGGTTCAACCGCAGATCGCGCCAGCTTTCACCACCGTCGGTCGAGAACATGACGCCGCGCTCCGTCCCGAGATACAGTTGCCCTTTCTTCTTCGGATCTTCGCGCACCGCGTGAAGGTAAACGTCTTGCGGCAGCTTTGCATCGAGTCGCTTCCACGTCTGCCCGTAGTCGGTGGTCTTGAAAAGAAAGGGATGCATGTTATCGAGGCGGTGTGCGTCGACGACGACGTAGGCGATCGATGGATCGAACGGCGAGGGCTCGATCATGCTGACCGTGCCCCACTCGGGCATGCCGGTCATTGTTGCCGTGACGTTCGTCCAGGTCTGACCACCGTCGCGGGTCACATGCACGAGTCCATCGTCGGTTCCCGCCCAGATCAATCCCTTCTGCATCGGCGATTCAGCGATGGCAAAGACGGTGTCGTAGGTTTCGACGCCGGTGTTGTCGCCGGTAATCGGTCCGCCCGCCCATTTCTGCTTCGCCTTGTCGTTGCGCGTGAGGTCCGGAGAGATCGCGTCCCAGCTGTGCCCGCCGTTGGCGGTGCGGAAGATCATCTGCGCTCCGTGGTAAATCACTTTCGGATCGTGAGGCGAGGCGGCAATGGGAGCAGTCCACTGAAAGCGGTACTTCATGTCCTCACCGCCATGGCCCGATGGATTTTCCGGCCAGGCGCTGACGTTGCGCGACTCGCCGGTGCGATGGTCGTAGCGGGTAATGATGCCGAGGTACTCGCCCGCGTAGACGATGTTCGGATCGCTCGCGTCCGAGACGACGTGGCCCGCTTCACCACCGCCGACATCGTGCCAGTCGGATAAGGCAATGTTGCGGCCAAACGTTTGGCTCGGTCCCTGCGCGGTGCCGAGATCCTGCATCGCGCCGGCGACGTGATACGGCGCCCGGTTGTCGACCGCGACGTGATAGAACTGACCCAGCGGCAGCGGCGGAGCGAACCATGATTCGCCGCCGTTTGTCGAAATATCGACCCCGCCGTCGTTCGCCGCGATGATGCGTTTCGGGTTTTTGGGATCGATCCAGACATCATGGTGGTCGCCATGATGCAGACCTTTGACGTACTGGATCGTCTTGCCACCATCGATCGAATGAAGCAACGACACCTGCGGGAACCACACGTCTTCGCGGTTGGTGGGATTGACAGTCAGCGTTGAGTAATACCAGGCGCGCTGGCGGACCGCGCGCGAAGGGTTGGCCAACTGCCAGGTCGCGCCGCCGTCGTCGGATCGAAACAGTCCGCCTTTCTCCGCTTCGATCAGCGCATACACGCGGCGGCTGTCCGACGGCGCGATTGCGATCCCGATTTTTCCCCAGATCCCTTCGGGCAGACCTTCGCCCTTGAGTTGTTTCCACGTGTCGCCGCCGTCGCGCGATACGTACAGGCCGCTGCCAGGTCCGCCGCTGACGAGGTCCCACGGCAACCGCCGCGCCTGCCAGAAGCCGGCAAAAATGACCAGCGGATTGGACGGGTCCATTTCGACATCGGATGCGCCGGTGTTCTCGTCTTTCTTCAGAACCTGCATCCAGGTCTTGCCGCCGTCCTTCGTGCGATAGACACCGCGATCGGTGTTCGATCCGAACGCATGCCCCAGTACCGCGGCAAACGCGATATCGGGATTCTCCGGGTGAACCACCATCTTGCCGATCTGGCCCTCGTGGTTCCAGACGTGCGTCCACGTCTTACCGGCATCCGATGATTTGTAGATGCCGTTGCCGGCCGCGACGTTGCCGCGAATATTGGCTTCGCCGGATCCGACATAAACGATGCTTGGGTTCGAGGGTGCGATGGCGATGGATCCAATCGAGGAGATTGGCTGATCGTCGAAGAGCGATTTCCAGCTCGCGCCTGCGTCGGTCGATTTCCATACGCCGCCGGACGCGGCGGCGAGATAGTAGGTCGCCGGGTCCCCAGGGACGCCCGCCGCGCGCGAGACGCGTCCGCCCGCTGCGGGTCCAATCGCCCGGTATTTGAGCGCCTTGAATTCCTTTGGCGTCGTCCCCTGATTTCTGTCAGTCGTACTCTGCGATGACTGAGAAGTGAAAGTGTCCTGCGCAAGCACCGCCACGCCGAGCGCCACCGTCAACGCGAGCGCAGTTGAAATCTTTCGCACGTCGAACATGCAGACCGTACCTCGCTCTGATGGTGCTGGAGAATTGGGGATAGGCGGGGAACAGTATATCGTGTGGCGTCATGCGTCCCGTGAGCGGCTTCGAACGGCCCGGCCTTCAATGGCTCTTTCTGGCTCTCGGGATCGTGCTCATTCTCGTCGCCGCAGGGGCGGGCGTTCGGTTGCAGCAGGCGCGGACGGAGATTGCGACTTTACGTGCTGCAGAGCGGAGTGCTCGGACTGAAATTGATCGGTTGAGCGCAGAAGCGGCTCGCGAACGCGCGGCACGCGAAGCCTTCTCGCTTCAACTGGCGCGGCAGCGCGGCGTCGCCGCACCCGCGACGCAGCCAACCTTGACGCTCTCTCCTTTACTGAAGCGAAGCGCTCAGCCACCCGACCCGACGGTCGCAAAACCTCCGGACCATCAGTCGATCCAATTGCGTCTGCTGCTTCCCGGCCGCAGCGAAGCACAGGATGCCCATTACACGATCGTCATTCGCACGTGGAGCGGCGGCGACACCGTCTGGTCGCGCAGCGGCATGACCATGACGACCGTCGACAACAGGCGGATGGTGACCGCATTCATCACCGGCGACGTATTCACACCAGGAGCCTACGAGGTCGCGCTGACGCGCATCGTCGCTGGCGGTAGTCCGGCGGATGTGGCGTCGTACGAAGTGGCTATTCGGCCTTAAAAGGGAAAAGGGAAAGGGAATTCGTCCCAGAATATTGCCGGTTCGTCCCAGGCTGAACTCCATCGACAAACTCCCCTGTTCCGCCACAATCCTGTTTGGGCGTGTGCCACTCTGGCACACGGCGCTGATATCGATCGCTTCAATGCGTGCCGAATGCGCACAGTAGCGCCGGTACGTCCCGTGCTGCGAGCAGTCCTCGACCATTCAACAATTCGTCCCGGGTGTTCGGAGAAGTGTGAGGAGTCGCAAGTCATGAGGCGCATCGTGTATTTCGCCATTGCCATCGTGTCGCTGAGTGCCGCATCGGTATTCGCGCAGGGACAGCAGTATGGAAGCGTGAGCGGACGAATCGCGTCCCAGGGGAACGCACCCTTGCCGGGTGTCACCGTCACCGCAACGTCGGACGCGTTGCAGGGAAGCCGCACCGCGACCACCGATGTCAACGGTGTCTATTCGCTGCCGGGTCTTGCACCGGGTCACTACCTTGTGAAATTCGAACTGGACGGGATGAGCTCTGTCGAGCGCCGCGCGACTGTGAGCCTGGGCACCGTGTCGGTCGTGGATCAGCAACTCGCCGTCGTGCCGGTCAAGGAATCGATCGATGTCCGCGCGTCGACGCCGTCACCGATGACATCGCGTGGTGCATCGAACCTGGAAATGTCCGATCTCTCGAAGTTGCCGGTCGGGCGAACGCCGTTCTTGATGACTGAACTGACGCCGGGTGTGACGGACAACACCCCGAGCAACTCGCAAATCTCGATCTCCGGCGGGTTTGCCTACGACAACGTCTTTCTGATGGACGGCGTCGACATCAATGACAACGTGCTCGGCACGGCGAACAATCTGTTCATTGAAGAAGCAATCCAGGAAACGCAGGTCCTGTCGTCAGCGGTTTCGGCAGAACACGGTCGATTCAGCGGAGGGGTCGTTAACATCATCACGCGGAGCGGTGGCAACGCGCTGTCCGGTGCCTTTCGTGTCAATCTGACGAACCCGGCGTGGAGCGCCGAGACGCCGTTTGAAAAGTCGGCGGCCATCTCCAGAGCGAGCAAGTATTCGCCGACCTACGAGGCCACTATCGGCGGACCGCTGCGCCGCGATCGGGTGTGGTTCTTTGGCGCCGCGCGCCTCGAGCGGACCACGACGCAGAGTGCGTTCGCGCAGACACGCATTCCCTTCACCACGAACAACGACAACACGCGGTATGAAGGCAAGGTCACGGCGACGGTTCATCCGGGCCACACCCTGCAGGGAACTCTCATCGACAACCAGACCGATCTGCGCCAGCCATCACTCGGATCGAGCATCGATCCGGCGACGATGACGACGCCGTCGACGCCCAACCGGATCGCGGCGGTCGCGTGGCGGGGCGTGCTGCGCCGGGTGTTCGTCGAAGCGCAGTTTTCGCAGAAGAACTGGAAGCTTGAAAACGCCGGCGGCACGGGTGCGGCGATCGTGGATTCACCGTTCCTGACCCGCGGCGTGTCCGGCATGTCGGCGAATCTGCAGTACAACGGTCCGTACTTCGACTCCACCGATCCCGAGGAACGGAACAATCAGCAGTTCACGGCGAGCGCGTCGGAAACGTTTGCGTCGCGACGGCTGGGGACGCATGAGTTGAAGACGGGATTCGAGTCGTTCACCTCGACGCGGGTTGGCGGCAATTCGCAAAGCCTCAGCGGATATGTCTTTCAGACCGACTACAAGGTGGCAGCCGACGGTCGTCCTGAACTGGACGCCAACGGTCGCCTGATACCGCGTTTCGTGCCCGGTACGTCACGCCTGCAAACGTGGATGCCACTGCGGGGATCGTCGATCGATATGACGACGGTGTCTGCCTACGTCAACGATCGCTGGACCGCCGGTTCGCGTTTCACGTTCGATTTGGGCCTCCGATACGAACGCGCGCACAGCACCGCAACCGGCAATATTTCCGGTGCTGACGGTAGCTCGGTCGTGCCTCGCCTTGGCGCGGCCTACGATCTGACTGCGGACGGCCGGACGGTCGTGCACGCGACCTACGGCCACTACGCGGGCAAGTACAACGACGTGCAGTTCTCGCGTAATTCGAACGTGGGTAACGCCGATCGAATCACCGGCAACTACATTGGACCGGCAGGAGAGGGACGTGACTTCACGGCGGGCTTCGATCCGGCGAATTATCAGACGTTCACCGGCACGTTCCCAACCGCCAACGTGTTCTTCGAGGACGGCCTCGAATCGCCTTTGACACGGGAATTCACGGTCGGCTTCGCACGCGAGCTTCGCAATCGTGGCTGGGCGCGTGCAACCTACGTCAAGCGGCACGCGACGAATTTCGTCGAGGACTTCATTACCATGGCCGAAGGGCAGACGATCGTGTCGAAAAACGGCGTCAACCTGGGCGCGTTCGACAACGCCGTCTATCGAAATACGAACCTGCCGACGCGCGATTACCAGGCGTTGCAATTCGAAAGCGCATATCGGCCGACCGTCAACCTGTCGGTGAACGGTCACTGGACGTTTCAACTGCAAAACGATGGCACGTTCGAAGGGGAGAGTTCCAGCGGACCGGCATTGCCATCTTTGATCGGCGACTACCCTGAGATCTACGTTCCGGCGCGCAATTTCCCGACCGGCCGGCTCGATGATTTTCAGCGCAATAAAATCCGCGTCTGGGCAACGTATCAACTCGCGCTCGGACGATTCGGTGCAGTCGATGTCGCACCGTTGTATCGCTACAACTCGGGTCGAACCTACAGCCTCGTCGCATCCGGCGTTCCGCTATCTGCGCAACAGATTGCACGAAATCCTGGATATGCGCGGCTTCCGACAAGTCAGTCGATCTTTTTCGGCGACCGCGGCTCGCAAAGCTTTGAAGGCGTCCACCTCGTCGATCTCGCGGCCACTTACTCGGTGCCGGTGTGGGAGTCACTGCGGCCGTGGGTGAAGCTCGAAGTCCTGAACGCGTTCAACAATCAGAAGCTGGTCAGCTGGAACACGGCGATCACTGCCGACGCTTCCGGTCCGAAAGACGAGAACGGACTTCCGATCAACTACATCAAATCTGTGACGTTCGGGACCGCGACGGGCCCGGCGAGCTACCCGCGGCCGCGGCCAGGGATGGACGGCGGTCGGACGTTCCTCCTTGGCGCTGGAGTGCGCTTTTAGCCTTTGTCTTCAAAGGGACAAGGGAAAAGGCAGAAGGCAAAAGGAAAGGGCACAAGGGGAGCGGACTACGACTGCCACAGAATGATGACAAGGACGACAAGACAGTAGGTTGTCCCTTGCCTCGCGCCACGGTACGGGTTGGACTTGGCAGTCTTCACAGACGCGGTCAGCATCGCGACGAACTCGGTTGCTTCGGTAATCAGCGGCTGAGCGCCGCGAGCGAGTGAGGGTTCACTCGCGGCGATCAGACGGAGCCAAAATCGGGCCTCACGCGCTTCTTTCAAGGCGATGCATTGCTTCGACGTGAAGTCTGGCTTCGATTGTCCATCGGTGCTTTCTTCCAGATTCGCACCGACGGATGCACCGGACTTCACCAACTGTGTCGCGAGTCGGCCGAGGATGTAGCCCCGATCAGCAACCACACGCGCGAAGGCGACGATTTCGCAGGCGAACAAGAACGACCGCTGCCGAAAGTCGTAAGGTCTCTGAGCCATGGGCGTGCGACGATGCACGTGTCATTCCAGCTAAAATTCACGAGCAATTTAAAACCCGTTTCCGAATCAGGTCGCAGCAAATGCACAGTGTGAATTCTGGCAAAGTGGTTCTTTCTGCCTCGTTGGCCTTCCCTTTTCCCTTTTCCCTTTTCCCTTTTCCCTTTTCCCTTTTTAAGCGCGTAGCGCGCTCGCTGGTTCGACGCGTGCGGCGCGCAGCGCTGGCGCGTAACTCGCCACGAGCGCGATCAGAAACAAGACGAGCGTCCCAAGTGCAAAGGTGAGTGGATCGCGCGCCGAGACGCCGACGAGCAACCCCGTCATCACGCGCCCGAGCGCGAAGGATCCGGCGACGCCGAGAGCGATGCCGCCGATCGCCATCACCAAACCCTCACGCAGCACGAGGCGCAGGATGTCCCGTCGTCCCGCCCCGAGTGCCATGCGAACGCCGATCTCCTGATGGCGTTGTGCGACCGAATACGCGATCACGCCGTAAATGCCGATCGACGACAGCAGCAATGCGAGTCCCGCGAATGCGGAGACGAGGAGCATGTTGAAGCGTGGGGCGGACATGCCCTGAGCGATGACGTCGGCCATCGGTCGGATGTTGCCGGCGGTTAACGACGGTTCCACCGTAGGCACGACTGAACGTAACGTCGTGGCAAGTGCGTCGAGCCTGCCTGGCGTTCTGACCATGACGTAGAGCCACATGAATGGCGTTTGCGCGAACGGGGTATACAGTGTCGCCGGCGTCTCCTCGTCAAGCCCGCGATATTTCACATCGCCGACAACGCCGACAATCCTTCGCCATTCGGGTGACTGCTCCGGATTGATGATGCGCAGCCGGTGACCGACAGCATCGCCCGACGGGAACAGCTGCGACGCAAATGCACGATTGATGACCACGATCGGCTCGCTGCCGCTGCGGTCGCTCGCATCGATCGCGCGGCCCTGGAGAATCGGCGCGCGGAGCGCCTTGAAATATCCGGGCGTGGCGGCGATGAAATAGGCCGAGTCCTCGCCAGCCGTCAACGTTCGACCATCGATAGCGAAGCGGGCTCCACGCTGTGGGGTTACTGTCGGAAGGCCGGTTGCGGCGCCCGCGGCTTCGACGCCGGGCACCTGTGTCAGCCGCTCGATCAACGTGCTTGCGACCTGGTCGCGAGCCGCGACGTCCGGTAACGCAATGAATTGAACGTTGAACGACAGCAATTGGCCAGGAGTAAAACCGGCATCCGTGCCGCTGAGCGTCAGAAAACTCCGGACGAGCAACCCGGCGCCGAGTAAGACCACGACGGCAAGCGCGACTTCAACCATCGCGATCGATTGACGCAAACGCCGGCCGCGCGCAGTCCCGGCGACGCTTCGGCCGCTGTCCTTGAGTGACTCGGTATGGCCACGCGCGGTTTGTAACGCCGGCGTCAGGCCGAAAATCAGGCCCGTGATCACTGTCGCACAGGCGGAGAACATGAGTACGGTCGCGTCGATCCGGATGCCATCCGCCCGAGGTACGCGCACCTCGAGCACCGATGGCAGCAGATCGACTCCCCACATCGCCAGGAGCAATCCAAGCAGACCGCCAGCCCCAGCGAGGACGAGGCTCTCGATCGCCAAAAGACGAACGAGCCGCGCACGACCGGCGCCCAGGGCTGCGCGGATCGCCATTTCGCGCTCGCGGACCGTCGCCCGCGCCAACATGAGGTTCGCCACGTTGGCGCACGCGATCAGGAGCAGGAGCATCACCGTTCCGAGCAGCACGCGGAGAACCGGGCGCGCATTTCGGACGAGTTGTTCGTACAGCGGATCGACTTCGTAGGTGATGCCCTCATTCGTCGCGGGAAATTCGCGGGCCAATCGTTCGCTGAACGAACGGACTTCCGCTTGCGCCTGGGTCACCGTCACTCCCGGTTTCAGTCTCGCGACCGCGCGGAAAATGCGAAACGCCCGGTTCTTCGCCTGCGCCGGCGACTGACGGTCGATCATGCTGAGCGGGGCCCACACCTGAAAGTTGGCATCAGGAAACCGGAACCATGGCGGTGTAATCCCGATGACCGTGAATGTCGTGCCGCTCAAATTGATTGTTTTTCCGATAATCTGCGGATTGCTTGCGAAGCGGCGCTGCCAGAGTCCATAACCCAGGATGACCGTGGCCTGGAGATCATCCTCCGCCGTGAAATTGCGTCCGATGAGCGGTTGAACGCCGAGAAGCGGAAGGAGATTACGGCTCACTTGGCCACCCAGCATCTGCTCCGTGTCGACGCCGAGCCGAAGGTTGTACATGTTCGAAGCCCAGAACGCCATGTCTTCGAACGACTGGGCCGATGCTTCCAGATCGCGCAGGTCCTGGAGCGATCCACGCGTCAGGACCAATCGATCGGGATCAGCGTACGGCAATCGGCGAAGCAGCACGGCATTGACGACGCTGAAGATGGCCGTGGTGGCACCGATGCCAAGCGCCAGCGTCAGGACAGCGACGATGGTGAAGCCAGGCGTGCGAAGCAGAGTTCGTATGGCGTAACGGATGTCGTTCATTCGGCCCTCAGCGCAGTGACGGGATCCACACGAGCCGCGCGTCGTGACGGAAGATAAGCGGCCATCAGGGCGACGCCGATGAGCACGAGCGCAACGGCGGTATAGGTCAGCGGATCGGTACCGTGCACGTCGTACAGAAGCGTCTCGAGCAGACGTGTCGTTGCCAACGATCCAGCGATGCCGAGCGCGAGGCCGGCACCGGCGAGCACCAGTCCTTCGCGCACGACCGAGCCGACGACTTGATCCGGACGCGCGCCGAGCGCAATGCGGATCCCAATCTCCCGTGTGCGCTGTGCCACGGTGAAACTCATCAAGCCGAAGATCCCGACCGCGGCAAGAACAAGAGCAATCGCCGCGAACGCCGACAGCAGAAGCGTCCGGAACCGTGGCTCCGCGACCGACTCGTGAACGACGTCGCTCAGCGGGATGATTCGATCGATGCCGATGTCGGGATCGATGATCTTGGCTTCACGTCGCGCGGTAGATGCGATGCTGCCCGAGCCGGCTGTGCTGCGAACCGCAATCGACATGAAGGCGAGCGGAAACGTGTCATAGGGAAGATACAGCAGCGGCGTCGGTGGATCTTTGAGGCCGATATTCCGCGAATCACCAGCGACACCGACAATGGTGATCCAGTCGTCTGCGCTCTCCCCGAAGCGCAGGCGACGACCGAGCGGATCCTGGCCTGCGAAGTATTTGCGGGCGAATGTCGTGTTCACGATGCCGACTGCCGGCGCCGGATCACGATCCTGATCGGTGAACGCGCGCCCCGTGATCAGTGGAATACCGAGCGTGCGGAAGTACTGCTTGGAAACCGAGGCGATTGCGGCGAAGGGACGATCGGTCCGTGGCATCGCCGGTTGCCCTTCAATCGTGAAGGTTCCGCTCGCGCTGCGTCCTTGGAGCGGATTCGGGAACAGGATCGCTGCCGATTGAGTTTCCGGCCGACTTTCGAGGGCCTCGAGCATCCGCCGGTAAAACGCCGCCTGACGTTTGCCGTCGGGATAACGCGACAACGGTAGCGGCAATGAAATCAACGTGACCTGATCGGTTCTGAATCCGGGGTCCACGCGCTGGAGGCGAATCAGGCTGTTGAGCAGGAGACCTGACGAGACGAGCAGGATCGATGTCAATGCGATCTCGCAGAGCACGAGGACAGCGCGCGTTTTCGCTCGCCGTCGACCGCCCGCAGTGGTGCGGTCCGCTTCGCGGAGCGCTAGTGACGCGTCGGTCCGCGACGCCTGAAGCGCCGGGATCGCTCCGAAGAGTAAGGCGCTGACCACTGCTGCGGCGAGGGTGACTGCTGCGACACGTGAGTCAAGCTCGATCTGATCAACGCGCGGAATTCCGTCAGGCATGATCGCCAGCAGCAGCGCGATCGCCCAGTAACCCAGAAGCAGGCCAGCGATGCCTCCGACGCCGCCGAGCATCAGGCTTTCGGTGATGAGTTGTCGGACGAGACGACCACGAACCGCTCCGAGAGCCGCGCGAAGCGCGAGCTCGCGCTGCCGCCCGGAAGCACGCGCGAGGAGCAGGCTGGCAATGTTGGCGCATGCGATCAGAAGGACCACCCCAACCGCGCCGAGTAGCAACAGCAATGCGAATCGCACGTCTTCCACGATCGTCTCGCCGAGAGGCTGAACCGAGATTCCGCGTCCGCCATTGCTTTCCGGAAAGCGTCGCGCGAGGTCGTCGGCCAGTCTTTGCAGGTCGGCACGCGCAACATCCCGCGTGACCTCCGTCTTCATTCGGGCGATCACCTGGAAGTAGTGCACGTCGCGATTGCTCAACAAGTCGCCTGGCACATCGATCGGTGGAAGTGGAACCGGCTTCACCGACAAAATCCAGGCCTTCGCGCCTTCCGGAAAGTTAAAGCCCCGCGGCATCACACCGACAACGGTATGCGGCACGCCATCGACACGAACGCGACGTCCGGCGACCTGGGGATCGGCCGCGAACTGCTGGCGCCAGGTCTCGTGACTGATCACGACCAGCGGTTCATTGCTTTTCGTGTCGGAGGCGCGGTTGAACGCGCGGCCGATCGCTGCCGGCATCGCGAATACATCGAAGTAGTCCGCACTGACCCGCGCACCCTGCACGCGCACTGGCTCCCCGCCAGGTGTCGTAATCGTCAGAGCGTCATCTCGATACGCGCCGAGAGCGGCGAGGGTATGGTTGTCCCGCTCGAAGTCCAGAAAATCGCCGGGTGCGAAGGCGTTCCTTGGTTCCGAGGCCGTCGACGACCAAACGCGAATAATCCGCGTCGCGTCCGGATAGGGAAGCGGCCGAAGGAGAACACCATTGACGACGCTGAAGATAGCGGTGTTGGCACCGATACCGATAGCGAGCGTCAGGACGGCAACGATGGTGAAGCCCGGGTTGCTTGCAAGGTTGCGGAACGCGTAACGGATGTCGTTGAGCATTGGGTTCTGCCAGGTTCTGCCAGGTTCTACGAGGTTCTACGAGTCCTCCGAGGCTCCCCCCGGCTCGGTCTTCTGGTCACTCCGCCCTCAGCGCGGCAACCGGATCCAGATTCGCTGCGCGTGCTGCGGGAATGAGCGCTGCTGACATCGCAACAATGACCAGGACGGCACACGCTGCGGCAAAGGTCACGAGATCTGCCATCTGCACTCCGAATATCAGTGCACCGAGCGCGCGCGCGAGTGGATAGGCGAGAACGCTCCCTATGCCGATTCCCACGATGGTCAATTGCAAGCCGTCTTCGACGACAAGTCGTATGAGCTGTCGCGGCGTTGCCCCGAGCGCCAGCCGCACGCCGATCTCTTGCGTACGACGCGTCACCGCGTAGGACATCACGCCATACAGTCCGAGCGCCGCAAGCGTCAGGGCGAGTACGCCGAAAACGGCAAAGAGCGCGCTGATCCCACGCTGCTTGTCTGCGCGATCCCGCATCACATCGTCGAACGATTTCACATCGAACACGGGCAGTGCGGGGTCGAGGGCGTGAATCTCGTTGCGCATCGCAGATCCTGTGATCAGGGAGTTCGTGGCCGATCGTGCGATAGCAGTTTCTCGATCGATCGTGGAATGCTGGGTCAGGGCGAGATAGAGGAATGGTCGCGGGTCCTCGGTCGCCTCGTCGTACTTGGCATTTCGCGCGATGCCCACAATCTGCACACGCAGGTCATCAATCTGCAGGATGCGGCCGAGGGGATCCGAATCTGGCCAAAGCGTGCGTGCGAGCGTTTCATTGACGAGGGCGACGTCCGGGGATCCGCGCCGATCGGTGTCGACGATGCCGCGGCCGCGGAGAACCGGAATCTCCATGGTCTTGAAATAGTCCGGCCCGACGCTGCTCATGAAGGCACGCGATTCGGATGCGGTGCCATTGCTGAACGAAGCGGTCACGATTGTGCTCACCATCGTGCCGCTGAGCGGCGGAAGATCGGCGACGGTGACCGATTCGATGCCGGGCAGCGACCGCAGGCGAGTGATCAGATCGTGACGGAAGGTTTCGCGCCGCTCGTTGGGATAGTTCTGGAGCGTAAGGTCGTATGACGCGGTCAACAATCGTTTAGCGTTGAACCCCAGATCGATGGTCGCAGCTTTTTGAAGCGCGCGGAGACTCAGTCCCGCACCGAGCAGCAGCACCAGTGAGAGTGACAGCTGCATCACGACGAAGAAGCCTTGCGTGCGTGAACGGCCGGTCGCTCCTGCGGTTTGACGGAGTCGTGGTAGAAGTGCGCGACGGGTGGACGTGAGGGCCGGCGTCAGCCCGAAGATGCACGCGCTCGTTACCGCGAGCGCCGACGTAAACAGCAGGACGCGCACATCCACGGTGGACTCCAGCCCGCCGAAATCCAGTTCTGGAAGTCGAGCGACCAGCAGATCTGCCGCCCAGAACGAGAGAAGCAGGCCGCCGGACGCTCCGGCCAAGGCGAGCACGAGGCTTTCCGCGAGCAGTTGGCGAACGATTCGCCAGCGCGAGGCCCCGACTGCGGCGCGGATGCTGATCTCGGTTGCCCGTGCCGCTCCGCGCGCGAGCAAGAGATTGGACACGTTCGCACAGGCGATGAGGAGCACCAGCCCGGTCACGATTAGCAACAGCCCGGCAACCGGCAGCAGTTCTGCGCGCTCTGACGGCCGGACTCCGGAGGCTGCGCTCGACACGATCGCGCCACGATTCTTATTCGTGTCTGGGTGTTCAGACTCGAGGGTCGCGGCGCTTCCGGCGATCACCGCCTGCGCTTGCTGAATGGAAACGTCAGGATGACGTCTTCCGATCGCGCGCAGCCACAATGTGCCACGCTCGCTGAGCCACGTGGCCTGTGTCGTGTTGATGATTGGAAGCACGGAGATCGGGATCCACATATCTGCGGATTGCCCGAGTTCCGGACCGACGAAGCCAACTGGCGCGATCCCGACGACGGTGACCTGCCGGCCGTTGACCACAATAGGGCGATTTGGAACGTGTCCGCCGAATCGCTGCTGCGCAAGGCGATGGCTGATGAGAGCGACCGGCAAGGCGCCAGCCTGATCGTCAGTTGATTGCAGTGCTCGCCCCTCGATGGCGGTGACTCCGAGCGTTGCAAAGTACGAAGCGCTGACGAGGTGCCCTCGGATCCGCTGCGGATCGCCGCCGCTGCCGAGACTAAAAGACGCTGGCGCGAAGGCCAGCACGCTGGAGAACACATCAGCCGTTCGAGCGGCGTAGTCTTGATACTCCAAATACGATAAGCCGCCGGTACGTCCCGTGGTCCGAGAGACTGCGGACAGCCAGACAAGTTCAGATGGTCGGGCGATCGCGGGCATCGATCTGAAGAGCGCGTTATTGGCGAGCGTAAAAATCGTGCTGTTGACGCCAATGCCCAATGCCAGGGTCGCGATCGCCCCGAACGCAAATATCGGACTGCGCGAAAGCGACCGGACGGCGTACTTGAAATCCTGTGTTATCGGCACCGGGGTCATTCAGCGCGAAGTGACGTTAACGGATCAACCCGAGTCGCGCGGCGTGCAGGGATCCAGCAGGCGAGGATTGCGACAACGAGCAGCAACCCCGTCACAACGACAAAGGTCATTGGATCGAGGGGCGTCACGTGAAACAGCAGCTTTTCCATGAAGCGCGTGACGCCGATGGCAGTCAGGACGCCGAGGCCGATGCCCACGGCGATCGGCCGCATTCCCTGGCCGACGACAAGCGTGAGAATCTCGCGCCGCTGAGCACCGAGTGCCATACGCACACCTATCTCGCGCGTGCGCTGGGCCGCGACGTAGCTCACTACACCAAAGATCCCAACCACAGCCAGCAGGAGGGCTACTGATCCAAAGACTGTCGCGATCGCTGTGTACAGCCGCGGCCGCCCGACGGACGCTGACATCACGTCGGACATCGTTTTCACCGTGATCGGCAATGCTGGATCGGCCGCGCGAATCCGCTCACGCACCGCGCGTGTGAGTTCGGCCGGAGCGGCCGCCGTGCGGATCACCACCGAGACTGAACTCCAGGGTTCCTGATTGTGGGGCAGATAGATATGAGGGTAGCTGGGAAGATCGAGGCCGTTGTGATGAATATCGCCGACGACGCCGACAATCGTTACCTCGGGACTGAACATCACGCGAATGCGCTGGCCGATCGGATCGGTGCCCGGCCAGAACTGTTTGGCCGCGCTCTCACTTACGACCGCAATCGGCGCGGCTTGCGGGTTGTCGTACCCGGGCGGAAACGGCTGTTGCGGAAACCAGCGGATCAGCGGCACCGATTGGCGTGCGTCTCCGTCGTTGAACAGCCGCCCGCGGTGAAGCGGGATGCTGAGCGCTGTAAAGTAATGCGGCGTCGCAACGCGAAATGGCGCGTACGGCTCCTGACCGGGTTCGGGTTCCGGCCGGCTGACCAGTCGAAACGGCATCCAGTTCTCGGCTCCGCCGAGCGGCAAGTGCGATACCGCGCCGGCCGATTGCACACCAGGGAGGCCTTCAAGGCTCAGGATCAAACGATCGAAGAAACCACGGCGTTGATGCGCTTCCGCATAACGAGACGCGGGCAGATCAACTGGAACGACAAGGACATCGGTTGTTCGAAATCCAGGATCGACGTCGACGAGCCGCGCAAAGCTCGTGATCATCAGCCCCGCGCCGACGAGCAGCACGAGCGTGAGTCCCACTTCCGCCGCGACTAGTCCATTGCGCAACGTCCGTCCACCGCGATCCTCTGAGACCTGGTGACTCTCACGCAGCCAACCAGGGTGGACGTACGATGAACGCAACGCCGGAACGATCCCCGCGGCGAGTCCCGTAATCAATGATATTGCGGCGGCCAGCAATAAACCGGCCCAGCCGAGCCGCGCCGTTTCCAGGAGCGGGATGCTTATCGCCGACAGCCTCGGTATCAGATCGATGATCCACGCGGAGATCAGCAATCCGACGGCGCCGCTCAGCGCCGCTAAAACCAGACTCTCGACGATCAGTTGCTGCACTACGCGCGCGCGACCGGCACCGAGAGCGGTGCGAATCGCGATTTCGCGCTGACGATTTGCGCCGCGTGCGAGCAGCAAGTTCGCGACGTTGGCGCAGCCGATTAACAGCACGAAACCAACCGCCGCGACCATGAGCCACGAGGTGAGGCGGAACTCGCCCACCATGTCTTCCCGGAGGGACGTGATCGCGACCAAGTGGCCTGTATTGTCTCGAGGCATCTGCAACGCAATTCGATCGGCAATCGCGCTAAGGTCCGACTGAGCCGCCGCCACCGTCGCGTCCGAACGTAGACGCGCGACCGCATAGAGGTTGTGCCGGCCGACAGCACGTATCTCCGCCGGCATGTCGAGAGGCAGGAGCACGTCTGCCGTCAATGACGATGGCAACGGTCGCAGAACGCCGACGACCGCGTACGCTTCATCGTCCAACGCGATCGTTCGCTCCATGATCTGCGGGTCGGCGCCAAAGCGGCGGCGCCACAGACGATCGCTGAGGATCACGACGCGACTCTCGCCTTCGACAAACCCACGTCCGAGGGCGGGTGAGAGACCGAGCGTCGGCAGATAACTCGCCGAGACCTCGATTACCTGGATCTTTTCGGGTTCTCCGCCGCCGGTAAGATTGAGCCCGTTTGGACGATAGAGAGCCATCTGCTTGAACACGCTGTTTTGATCTCTCCACGCGGCGAACTCATGAGCGGAAATCGGGATGTTGGTCCTTCGAGTGGTGGGACGTCGTTCGGCGATTGCCACCAGCCGGTTGGGATCGCTGAACGGGAGAGGATTGACGAAGACAGCGTGGGCCAGGCTCAGGACGGCAGTATTTGCCCCGATTCCCAGCGCCAGCGTGAGAATCGACACCGCGGCGAACCCGGGCGCCTTCAAGAGTCCACGGACGCCATGGCGGAGGTCGTGGAGCATGCCAGGCACGCATAGCGAAGCGTTTGCCATCTGTGGCGCCAGCTGGCAACTTGTTGAAACTGTTACTACTTACGCAGTTGCGGCTCCGCGCTGCTTCTCGTCACACTGTTCGCAAACGGGCGAGTGCGTCCCACAAATGTTCAATGCCCAATGTTTAATGTTCAATGTCTAGTATGAACATTCTGATTGGCACGTCGGGGTACAACTACCCGGAATGGAGAGGCAGTTTTTATCCGGAAAAGCTGAGCACGGCGAAAATGCTCGCGTACTACGCCGAGCGTTTCCAGACGGTCGAGATCAATTACACGTTCTATCGCATTCCGACGGAGAAGCTGCTGGCCGGATGGGCTGAAGGGACGCCGGAGAACTTTTCATTCACGTTGAAGGCGCCGCGGCGAATCACGCACGATTCAAAACTGCAGCGCTGCGAGGATCTCCTGCAGACGTTTTGTCGCACGTCGCGCACGCTTGGACCGAAACTGGCAACACTTCTGTTTCAACTGCCACCGACTTTCAAGAAGGACGCACGTGTCCTCGGCGAGTTTGTCGATTTGCTGCCGGAAGGGACACGCGCGGCAGTCGAGTTCCGTCACGCGTCGTGGTTCGATGCTGAGACTTTTGAAACGTTGAGGCGCCGCAACATCGCATTATGCGTCGCCGACAGCGACAAACTGCACACGCCTGTGGAAGTGACCGCCGACTATGGCTACTTCCGCTTGCGCGATGAGGGCTATCAGCAGCCGGATATCGAGCGATGGGCACAGACGATTCGTGGTCTTGGCCTTCAGGACGTCTTCGTCTATTTCAAGCACGAAGAGCAGGGGTTGGGCCCGGATTTCGCGCGCCGATTAACGACCGCGCTTGGTAGAGGAAACGAAGGGGACGGAGGGAGCGGAGTCTAAAACGGAGGAACGGAGTAAACGAAGGCAAACGGAGGTAAGCTGCTCCCGGTCATCCGCTTCAAATGCTGAATGGTGCGGATGACCGGGAGCAGCTTTGCTTCGTTCGTCTCCGTTTACTCCGTTCCTCCGTTTTGAACTCCGTTTCCTCCGTCCCCTCCGTTAACTTCGCTCGCAAACTCGACGATTTGCCGCTCGGCCCAATAGCCGTCATCGACGCCGTTGGCATTCGAGACAAACCCGCAGTGTCCACCGTGCCTGGTGACGACGACCTTGATGTGCGGATTCCCGCGGAGCTGAGGGGCGCGAAAGATCTCGACTGGGACAAACGGGTCGTCCTCAGCGGTAATCACGAGCGCAGGGATGCGTATGCGGTCGACGACGCGCATCGCACTTGCCCGAAAGTAGTAGTCATCGGCACCTTCGAACGCGAAATGCGGCGCCGTGAAGTACTCGTCGAACTGCCGCACGGTCCGGACCATCGGCAGCCGCTCGAGGAGGAATTGTCCTGGATGCGCGGCAGCCTTGCGACGCATCCGAGCCTTGAGTCCGCGAACGAAGTTCCACTGATACACAAAGTTCGCGCGGCGTTCGAGCGCGCTGACGCACTCAGCGAGTTCGATGACGGGAGAGACGGCGCAAACCCCCTTCAGTGACGGCGGCGGTGCGTCTCCGTAGTCGCCGGCGAGCTTCAGCGCGAGATTTCCTCCGAGTGAATATCCGGCGACAACGACGCGATCGATCCCTTCGCGGCCGAGTTCGGCGATCACGTGCGCGGCATCGGCGGTGAGACCGGAATGATAGAGCCCCTTCGACAGCGCTTCTGTGCCGCCGCAGCTACGCTGGTTCAGCAGGACGACATTGAATCCGCGGCCGTACGCCTTCGCCGCGATTCCCCTCATGTAGTGCGCCGCGCTCGATCCCTCGAGTCCGTGCAGCGCGATGAGTGCCGGATGGGCTGCCGGATCGCGTTGCCAGTGGCAATGCGCGAGCACCCGCGTTGCCGGCTCGATCTCGAAGTGCCGGTCGGTCGCTGGCGGCAGCGCCGGGAAGCCTCGCGGCTTTCCCCAGCAGTAGACGGTCATCAGGTGACCGTTCGTCAGGCCGCGCTTCGGCACGTAGTCGTTCATCGCAGCCGATAGACCCGAAGCGGGCCACTCGAAAAGGCCACCGGAAGTTCGAGCGGTTGAACGGTGACGACAAAGTCCATCTGATAACGGGCGCCCAGCGCCCTCGCCCGCTCCGGGGTCAGCGTATCGAAATCGCGCAGCTCGTCAAGGCGGTCGCGGGTGCGGATCGCCACATCCCGTTCGTACATGCCAATGGCTGCGTCTTTGATTCCTTCAACAAAGACGTCGCGTTCACCTGCGACTCTCAAGCTCGTTCCGTATTGCACGGCGTGGCCAGGGTGGGCGAGCCAGGCGGTATCGTGCGGCGTGCTGCGTACCCATGCCATGACCCGTCCCCAGTCGTTGTCGGGCACGCCGACCTCGGCGATTGGCCGATCGGGAAACTTGACGAACTTGATATAGGCGCTGCGGGTCGCTGACGCGAGAGCGATCACCAGGCACGCGATCCGGGCGCGGCGCGCCGACGGTTTGAGATCTTCGGCGATCAGCCATATCAAGTAGGCAATCGCAAGGAAATCCAGCATCCAGAACACACGCGGTACCTGTAGCTGGATCACGAGCGCGAGCCGGGCGGCGTTCAATGGGAGCGCGATCGCGAACACGACGACAAGCGCGAGGCAACCCCAAACCAGCCCGCGTTCACCGGGTGCAAGGATTCCGGCGGCCGATCGCCGCTTGTAGATATAGAAGATCGTCGGCGCGTAGATGAGATTGAGGACCCAGGCAGAAAGCGGCCATTCGAGCGGAAACAAGTAATCCTTGGTCTCCAACGTTGCCAGCCATTCCTCGTCCATCGTTACCAATCGGCCGGCGAGCGGCCCGGCCGTGAGCATCCAAGCGCCCGCGATCGCCGCCGCCACTGCGGCAACGATCATCGGCAGCCGCCATCGACGATCGTTCACTGAGGCCGCAATCGCAATCCAAATTGAAAACCATAGCGCTGTCGTTGGATGAAGCAAGCCGCCGGCGATCACCAGCGCGGCACTGATGAGCACGCGTTGATGCAAAAGCGCGACGAGGGCAAGAACACCAAGGCTGAATGCGAGCTGCCGGGGGTGGAAGTAGCCCTCGAGTGTATTCGTTCCTGATTTCGCGATGGCATGTCGCAGTGTCAATGCGGCAGCGAAGGCCAGCGCCGCCCACTCTGTTCGATAGAGTATGCGCGCAAGCAGAAGAGCACCCGCGAGCAGCAACGCGAGCGTCATTGAATACAGCGTTGCGAAGAGAGACGGAAGTCCAAGACCGGTGATTCGCGAAAGCGCGGCGATGGTCTCGTCGATCATCGTCAACCGCGCCTGCGAGGCGATCAATGCACCGTCACGCGGGAAGAGCGATGGGTCGAGACGTTCCAACGCTGCGGGAATGTAGAAGGCAAGATCGGACGCGCCGTATCGGTAGCCGGCGGAGTTGAGGGTGGACAGAACCAGGAAAGGGAAAAGGCAGAAGGCAAAAGGGAAAAGTACCCTTGTCCCTTGTCCCTTTTCCCTTGTTCCTTTCTGATTCACCTATTGTTCGTCGGCGGTTGGACCGTAGACGGAGGGTAACGGTACGTTCTTCAGCCGCAGGTATACGGTCAGCTGACCGCGATGATGAATCATGTGATTCATGACGAACGAACGCAGTGCCGCCGCACGCGGCATCGTGAACACCACCTGGCCGTTGTTCTTGAACGTCCACGGTGCGAGGAACTCCGGGTCGGTCATCGCGACGATGCCGGTTCGGGCGGCCCCGACATTTTTGTCGAACTGCGACAGCAGCCAGCCCGTTGACTCGGGCACCCGTGGGCGGGTGTCTTCGGCATCAGCCAGATCGAACACCGTGTTCTGGACGATGGCGGCGACCCAGTGTGGAATATTCGCGACATGTCCGGCCAGCTGGCCGAGGTTGAACGACTTTTCGTGGGGCTTCCAGGCAAACTCTGCGTCAGGGACGCGTTCGAGCACCCGGCGGGTCGTCCCCATTTCGTGATCGAATTCCGGGAGCAACGCATCTTTCAGGGCCATGCTAAGAGAATATGTCGTCCTTCAGCGCCAGTTCAACCGTCAGAACGCCTGAACTATGTGCCCGTTCTTGCGCATCGCGTCCCGGGTCCCGGACACCGGATCCCGACTGCGAAGCCTCAGGACGGACTGAACCCACCCGATGGCAGTGCCGTCTTGCTTCTGGAGCTTGAATGAATGACTGGGCAGGCGGGTTTTCCGGGACGTTTGTGACCCTGGACGAGGATCTCGAACGGGAGTTCGAGGACCGCCTTCGCGAATCGACAACCCTGGCGTTCCGCGTCGCGTACGGCGTGCTGCGACATCGCCAGGACGCCGAAGACGTCGCGCAGGAAGCATTCGCGAAGGCCTATCGCAGCTTCACACAGCTCCGCGATCGCGATCGATTCCGTGCGTGGCTCATGCGGATGACCTGGCGGCTGGCCATCGACAGGTGGCGGTCGGATCGCCGCCGCACGGCGCGCGAACAGGCGGTCAAAAACGGTGAAGAGCCAAGCACCGAGGAAATCGCCGTGTCACGCGAACGTGCTGAGCGGCTCTGGGAAGCGATCGATACGTTGCCGGAGAAGCTGCGCATCGTCGTCGTCCTCGGCGCGATCGAGGGGCACGACATTCGCACGATGGCGCGCCTGCTGAACTTGCCGGAAGGCACGGTGAAGTCGCGGTTATACCTGGCCCGGAAGGGGCTGGCGGAGAGTCTACGATGTCTCGCACCGAGCGATTAACAGAACTGGACGAACGCATCGTGGCGGCGGCGGAAGCGGATCTTCGGCAGTTGCTGTCGATCGAGCCGTCACCCGAACTTACTGCGAAGGTCCGGGCGCGGATTGACGACAAGCGTGAGTCACGTGCATGGAAGTGGTGGGGGTGGATTGGTTTGGCAGTCGCGACCGCGGCAGCGGTCATCCTCGCGGTAGCGCTTCGGCCGGAGCACACCGCGGCGCCAAACGGAGGGGTGGTTGCGAACGCGCGACCGGACGATAACTTGCGGGCGTCGTCCCGGACGGACGACACAACAGATCCGGCACCGAAGACGACACTTCACCCAGTCGCGCGTCATCGAAGCCCAGCACGGGCGGCAGAGCCCGGACCAAATCCGGAAATCATCATCGATCCCGAGATGACCGATGCGATTCGCCGGATGGCGATCGCGCTGAGGAACGCCGAGCCCGATGCGTCGACTGCCGAGCAGTTGCAGATGCAGATGGGCGAACCGGCGCCGTTGACGATTGCGGAACCATTGAACGTTCGCGAACTCGTACTCAAACCTGCCGAGCAGAACGGCGGAAACCAGGAATGATTCGATCCATTTTGAGGAGTGAACCGTGACTAGAGTTTCAAAACAGTTCCTTGCGATTGCTATCGCGCTGGCATCAACCGCGACGCTTGCCGCACAAGACGGTCAACAGCCCGCCGCATCGTCGTCGCGGCCGGCACCAGGGGCACCGACCCCTATGAAAGTGTCCCTCGTTTTCTCGCGGTATCAGGGAGACAAGAAAATCAGCAACGTGCCGCACGTCCTGTGGGTTACGGCTAACGACGGTAACCGCCCCACAAGCCTGCGCCTTGGGACACAAATTCCGGTGACGAGCACGGTGTTCGCCAAAGACGGCGAAAAAACGCAGTCGTACAACTACCGCGATGTCGGTACGAATATCGATGTGACGGCCAACACATCGCCGATTGAAGGCGCGTTCAGGCTGTCGATCACGATCAACGATTCTTCGGTGTACTATCCTGATCAGTCCGATCCGGCAGCCAGATCGATGAGTGCGGCGACAGGCGCGCCAGCCTTTCGCAATTTCAACTCGACCTTCGTGCTCTTGATCAGGGACGGCCAGACTGTTCAATCAACAGCCGTGACCGATCCGGTTAGCGGGCAGGTGATCAAACTCGACGCGACGGTCAACGTGCAGAAGTAAGACCTAGCGACGAAATAGCAAGAGACAGGAAAGGAGAAAAGAGAAAGGAGAAAAGAGATTCTCCGTTCTCTCTTCTCCTTTCTCCTTTCCTGTCTCGTGATCTGATCGCAGCGTGACAGTGAAGCATGTTGATTGGAGACGATCCGTCAACTGCAAATCCTCACTGCAAGAACGTCGAATCCGCTTCAACCACGATCGTCTTCTGACCGATCACCTTGTCGCCGATCATCAGCTTCACGAGATAGGTTCCAGCTGCAACCGGTGGACCGGGGAAACCTCCGCGCCCACGTCCTCCGCCACCACCCCCTGCAGGTGCTGCGGCTGGTGTGGGAGCCGCGCCTCTTCCGGGTGCGCCTTCGTCCGGCGTTGCCGGCGCAGCGGGTTGCTGCGCGGAGGGTTGTTGCGTGCCGGGTTGCGGCGTCGTCGGCGCTCCCGCTTCAGCCGGGGCGGTTGCCTGTGCGGTCCCGCCTGCCTGACCGCGTCCACGGCCGCCGGCTGCAGCGGCCCGCATATCCCACTGGACGCGATTCAGGCCGGCATTCTTCGTCCCGATGAGATTGCGAATCTCCCGCCCCGTGACATCGCTTACGGTCACGCGCACATCGGATGTCGGTGCGCTCTTGAGCCAGTAACTAATGGCAGAACCCTGCGCCGGATTTTGTGCGCGAAAGGATTTTGCCCCTTCCACCGTAATCGCCTTTTGAATATCGCTCACCCATGAAACCGCCGGACGGATGTCAAACAGAACCGCGTCGGACGAAGTCGTCGAATCTGACAACTGCTGCAGGGCAGAGATGTCATCCATGACGTAGATGCTGCGCCCATGCGTGCCGACAATGAGATCGTTCTCGCGCGGGTGCACCAGGATGTCGTCGATCCGCACCGTCGGCAGGCCATTCATGAACCGCTTCCAGTCACGGCCGCCGTTCAGCGATACGTAAAACGCGTACTCGGTTCCGAGATACAACAGGTTCTTGTTCTTCGGATCTTCGCGAATGACGTTGACGTTGCCTTCAGGCAGATTCGATGACATGGATGTCCACGTTTCGCCGAAGTCTGTCGTCTTGAAGACGTACGGCTTGTGATCGTCGGTCCGATGTCCGTCGAACGCCACGTAACACGTGCCGGCATCGTAGTGCGACGGCTCGACGCGCGAGACATGCGTTTCTTTCGGCAAGCCGGAGACTTTGTCGACGACGTTCTTCCAGGTGTTGCCGCTGTCGCGGCTGACCTGAAGGTTGCCGTCGTTGGTGCCGACCCAGATGATCCCCGGCACCAGCGGTGATTCGCCAATGGTCACGATGTTGCTGTAGGACGCCGCGCCGTCATGCTTTGACGCCATCGGCGCCGATCCTTCAATACCGAGAATCGGACGGTCGTTGCGTCCGATGTTCTTCGTCAGATCGGGCGATGCGACCCACGTGTCGCCGCGATCGTACGACCGGAACAATCGATCGCCGCCGAGATACACCGTTCGTGGATTGTGCGGCGAGAGAATAAACGGCGTGTTCCAGTAGAAGCGGTAGAACGTGCCGGACGGCGGTGTCGGAACGACGTTGGGGTTCTGATTGGCGCCGAATCCGAATTGCGGTGCAGCTTGAGCAGCGGGATCGGGAGTTTCACCAGCCGGCGGGGCACCGCCACCTCGTCCCGTCTGTCCCGGACCACGCGGCCGGATGCTGTTGCTGCGTCCGGTACGCAAATCGAGGCGATTCGTATTTCCGTCCTGCGACTCCGAGTACACGACCGTCCAGTCGGACGCGTCGTTTTGTGTGTAGAACCCGTCGCCGCCGCCGACGCGATACCAGTCTGAGTTCAAAATCCCGTTGGCGCTGCGCGTCGCGCTGGGACCGCACCAGCTGCCGTTGTCCTGCAATCCGCCGCAGACGTAATACGGCTTCCGCATATCGGCACTAATTGCGTAGAACTGGGCGACTGGCACGTTGTTCACGTACTCCCACGTGTCGCCGCGATCGTAGGTGACGTCGAAGCCACCATCATTGCCGAGCAGGATGTGTTTGCCGTCGCGCGGATCGATCCAGATCGCGTGGTGATCGCTGTGCGGGATTCCCTGGACGGTGTTCCACGTTTTTCCGCCGTCAGTGCTCTTGAAGAACGGTGCGCCGCCCTGATACGCGATCTCCGGGTTGGTTGGATCGACGCGGATCTGACTGTAGTACATCCATCGATCCCCCTGATTCGAGAGGAAGCGCCAGCTCTTGCCGCCGTCATCGGTTCGCCACACGCCGCTCTTGCTTGGATCCGGCGGAGGTGCCTGACCCCGTCCGCCACCGAACCCTCCGCCACCGCCACCACCGCCGCGCTGTCCCGGAGGCACGAGCGTGCCATCTTCATTGACGCCCGCTC
>Ga0075418_10001615_pt1 | contig 25635 bp, 28 predicted proteins | sample SoiMetdeltSBSDD2_FD_81776 | JGI IMG/M metagenome (GOLD analysis project Ga0075418, IMG submission 81776) | Bulk soil microbial communities from a Populus tree surrounding site in Tennessee, USA - Soil MetaG P. deltoides SBSDD2 | ecosystem: Environmental > Terrestrial > Soil > Tree plantation...
GAGCAGCCGGAGGAGGCCGACCACGAGACCGATCACGTGACCGGCGCCATAACACCGGCTAGCCCGACCAAAACACCGGCTAGCCAGACCAAATCCGCCGATGCCTCCGAGAGCGTGTCGTGACGGATCCGGCAAAGCCGGGCGCGGGCGAGGTCACGGCGACCGTGATCGTGAAGGCTCCGGCCGAGAAGGTCTTCGCCGCCTTCACCCGGTGGGAGCGGCAGGGCGACTGGATTCCGTTCACCAAGGTGCGCGTGGTGTCGGGCGACGGTGGCGAGGGCAGCGTGATCGAGGCGGTCACCTCGGTGCGTGGCGCCCGAATAAGAGATGAGATGCGGGTGGAGAAGGTCGACCCGCCGTTCGAGTTACGTGTTGTCCACTTTGGACGCGTGCTTCGGGGGCCGGGCGTAATGCGATGCACCCCAATGGGTTCCGGTCACACCCAGGTGGTCTGGCACGAGTGGTTCCACCTGCCGGGCGGGGTGGCGGGCCGGGTCGCTTGGCCGGTGCTGTGGCCGGGTTCGAAGGTGGGTCTGACCGCCGCGCTCAAACGCTTCGCACGGCTTGTGGAGTCGGGCCTTCTGCCCTGATCCTCGCCGAATTTCAGGCGGCCCGGCTCGCCAGGGCCCGAGCCTCCCCTTCGGCGGCGGCCCTGGCCGCCCAACCCGGCCCTCTTACCAGGTGGGCGGCGCGCTCGCGCCACGTCCTCGCGGCCTTGAGGTCGCGGGCGATCGACGCGTACTCGTGATAGGCCACGCGCAGCGGGTTGTAGGTGTTGATGTTCTTGGTGAGGCCGTAGACCACGCGCTCGGTCTCCGGGGTGAAGGTGCGGAAGAGCCGGTCCCAGATGATCAGCACGCCGCCGAAGTTCTTGTCCAGGTACCCGCCCTGCGCCCCGTGGTGGACCCGGTGATGCGACGGCGTGTTGAACAGGAACTCGAACCAGCCCCACATCCGGTCGATCCGCTCGGTGTGGATCCAGAACTGGTACACGAGGTTGATGGATCCGCAGAAGGCGATGACCGCCGGGTGGACACCGACCGCCGCCATCGGCAGGTAGAACAGCCAGCTGGTGAAGCCGGTCCAGGGCTGGCGCAGCGCGGTGGACAGGTTGAACCGCTGGGAGGAGTGGTGCACCACGTGGCACGCCCACAGGATGCGGATCATGTGGTGGCTGCGGTGCGACCAGTAGTAGAAGAAGTCCTGCGCCAGCAGGAACAGCGGCAGCAGCGCCCAGCTGAACTGGATACGCAGCGGGCTGGCGGTGTAGACAAGAGCGGTGCCGCCGATCGTGATCAGGCGTCCCCACAGCACGTCCCAGAACAGGCTGCCCAGCCCCATGGACAGGCTGGCGGCGGTGTCCTTGGTGGTGTAGCCGAGCTCGTCGTCGTCGCCATGGAGCTTGTAGGAGATGATCTCCACAATGAGGAGCAGGATGAACGCGGGAACGGACCAGAGCACGACGTCGGGGAAGTCCATAAACATGGAAGGTATTCATGTATGGCGGGCGTGACAAGGGGTGAGGACGGACTTTGGCGCTGCTCATGGGCTGTCGGGCCGCTCTATGAGGCCTACCACGACGATGAGTGGGGCCGGCCGGTGCGCGACGACAACGCGCTGTTCGAGAAGATCAGCCTGGAGGCGTTCCAGTCCGGGCTGTCCTGGATAACCATCCTGCGCAAGCGGCCGGCGTTCCGGGCCGCTTTCTCGGGCTTCGAGATCGGCAAGGTGGCGGAGTTCGATGAATCCGATGTGGAGCGCCTGCTGAACGACGCGGGCATTGTGCGCAACCGGTCCAAGATCGAGGCGACGATCCACAATGCACGGATCGCCGTCGACCTCCGGCTGTCGGTCATCCTCTGGTCGTATGCGCCGGAGTGGCGGCCGAGGCGGGAGGCGGTCCCGGCCACGTCGCCGGAGTCGATCGCCATGTCCAAGGATCTGCGCAAGCGCGGCTTCCGTTTCGTAGGCCCGACAACGGCCTACGCGCTCATGCAAGCCACCGGGATGGTGGACGACCACCATCCGGGCTGCTTTGTTGACCCGGTGACGTAACCCCTGCGGTGGACAACCTTGTCCGTTTTAAAGGCATTCGAGACCCAGGGCATGGGTCCTATAGCCGGACGGTATCTGTAACTTCACGCTCCGTGTCCGAATAGTGGGTCCATGCCTGAGGAAAGGACCCCCCGATTGCCCCATCGACTACTACCGTTCCTAATCGCCGTGTTCACCGCGGGCATCCCGCTGCCCGCCACGATGCTGCTCGCCTTTGAGGCCAGCACCGGGCTCGGAGCCGTCAAGCTCCACCTGGGCTGGGCGGGCATGCCCGACAGCGCACCGCCTGTGGCCTACCGCGTGATCGAGGTCTACGAGGCGGTGTGCGCTTCACTATCCGGTAAGCAAATCCAGCGAGTCACCCGCCGGACCGAGACCGACCCGGACGCCGGCGGCACGATCATCGACGGGCTGGCCCCCGTGATCGGCGCACCCTGCAAGAACGAAACCGGAGAAGACGGCAAGTGGGAAAGCGTGGAGCTGGTCTCCGCGACCTCCTACTCCACCCGGACCCCATGACCCCTCCTGAGGCGCCGCCACGCCTCACAAATACCTTGGGTTTGTGAAGCAATGGTTGGTCAGCCTGGCCCTTCCCATCGAAGCCGAGACAGCCGAGGGCGCCGTCCGCGATTTCTGGCAGTACCTGTCCGACCTTGGCCCGGCCGAGCTGCCCACCTATGTCTGGCCGCCCGATGACGAGCTGTCCATGAAGGCCTTCGTCGAAGGCGGGCCCGCCCCGCTCGACCCCGAGGACGACTGACCCCGGACTCAGCTCCCGGTGAAGGTCGGTTTCTGCTTGTTGACGAAGGCGAACGTCGACTCCCGATGATCGGCCGTGGCTCCGCAGATCGCCTGCGCGCTCGCCTCGAGATCCAGCGCCTCCTTGAGACCCATCGTCGCACCCTCCAGCAGCTCCCGCTTGATCTGGCCATACGCGGTCGTGGGCCCCTCGGCCAGCCGCGCCGCGAACTCAAACGCCGTCGCCAGCACCTGCTCGTCGTCGTCGACCAGTCTTGTCAGCAGGCCCAACTGGTGGGCATCGGCGGCAGTGACCGGCTCGGCGAGCATCAGCAGCTCGGTCGCTTTGGCGTGACCCACCAGACGCGGCAACGTCCACGAGGCGCCGGTGTCGGCGGCCAGGCCCACGCGCGCGAAAGCCATCAGGAACGAGGTGCCCGGGCCGCCGATGCGGAAGTCGGCCAGCAGGGCGAGTGAGGCGCCCGCGCCCGCCGCGGCGCCGCGCACCGCCGCGATCACCGGCTTGGGCATCGTCGCCAGCGCGAGGCTGATCGGGTTGTAGTCCCGTACCACGGTGTCCAGCGAGGAGTTGCCGCCCTCCAGGGAAGCGACATGCTCGCGCAGATCCTGTCCGACGCAGAACGCCCGGCCCGCACCGGTGAGCACGACGGCGCGGACCGCGCTGTCCGCGCTCACGTCGCGGAGAGCCGCGGCGAGCTCCTGCTTCAGTTCGGTGTTGAGCGAGTTCAAGGATTCCGGCCGGTTGAGGGTGATCGTGGCCACACCTTGATCGTGAGTCAGCTGCAATGACATGGGCCTACTCCTTGAGACAGTGGTCAACAAAGCGGTCGGCGGGTGGCCGGAGCCGGCCCGCGTGGCGATCGAAGAATGCGGCGGCCGCGGTACCCATCCAAGGGTCCGGAAGCAATGATGCTGGCAGCTGCGGATCCCGGAACAGGAAGGCGCGCCATTCATGCACGAGGCGGCTGCGCGCGGCGAAGGCGGTCTCGTCATCGCTGTGGGCGTCGACCGCCCGGACCACCGGGGTCAGCCGCTCGATAAAGTCCGCGTAGGCCGCCTCGATCGCGGTCAGATCCCATGCCCGGCCGACCATAACGCGTGCGCCCGCGGCGCCTCCGGCGTGGGCGGCCGAGAAGCGTTCGTAGCGGATTCCCGCGTCGTTGAGCATCTCGTCGACCTCACCGGGGGCGCGCGGGGCGATCCAGGACGACGTGTCCAGCCGCCCGTAACCGAGAAACTCCAGGTTGGCGGCGAGGCGCTCGCGGTCGGCGCGGGCCGTAGGGTTCGTCACGATCAGCAGGTCGAACCGGCCGCTCCAGGAAAGCTGGCGGGTGCGGTAGATCCTCGCTTCGGCGTCCTCGAGCCGGGCGAAGGCCTTGGTCGTCAGCCCGTAGCCGGGGCCGGCCCGGGTTCGGACCGGGGTCAGCCAGCCCTGGCGAACCATCCGTGAGACCGCCGTGCGCACCGCCGGCGCCGCGATGCCCAGCGGTGCCAGCAGCCGGATGAGCGCCGCGACGGGCGCCTGGCCGCCGCGCCTGCGCAGGTGATCGCCGTATAGGTCGAAGAGGGCCGAACGGGCCTGCATGAGGGGTGATTGTGACAGATATGAACCCGTCTGGCGAGAAGATGTCACAACGTGACCAGCCCGGTTTGGGCTTCGGGTGGTCCATCAGGGAAAATCATTGATTGGCACCCCGATGCGGCCGACCCAAACCGCGCCAGGGTCGCCCGCTTTGATTAGGCCGGAAGCAATGCTTGCGCAGGGCGGTGAGCGGCAAACGCTCTCCGAGCTGGGTGCGAGTCTGAGGGGAGACATACATGGCGGCGATGAAGCCGCGGACGGGCGACGGTCCGCTGGAGGTCACCAAAGAGGGTCGGGGCATTGTCATGCGGGTCCCGCTCGAGGGCGGTGGCCGCCTGGTCGTGGAGATGACTCCAGACGAAGCGACGGCACTCGGTGAGGCGCTGAAGACCGCCGTCGGCTAGTGAGCCTCCGCCCAGGGCGTCCCTTGCGCCCTGGGCACACCCGCTTTCGCCGCGCACAAGCTAAGGTCATCTGTGCATACCCGGATGAGGCGACAAGGCGGATAGATGATCTCGGTTCGACTGGGCAACCCGACGGATGCGGGCACCAAGCCGTGGGGCGCGCTGGTCCTTCCGGTCGTCTCCACGCCGCAGGTCACATCCGTTTCACCCCCGCCAGAGTGCGCCGACGAGGTCTTCGCCTTTCTCGCCGACGACGAGCGCGCGGGTGAGGCGGGCCGCGTGAGCAGCTTCTCCCGGCCCTTGCACGATCCCTCAAAGATCCTTCTGGTCGGTGCCGGCTCCGGTGATTCCAAGGGCTGGCGCAAGGCCGGTGGGGCGCTGGCGCGTGCCGCCCGCGACGCCGAGGTGACCGTGCTCGGCCTGCCGCGGGAGGCCGTCGTCACCTTCGCCGAGGGTCTCTGGCTGGGAGAGTACACGTTCCGTCTGGGTGAGCCGCGCGCCATCGACGAGATCCGGCTCGAGCGCGTCATGGTGCTGGCCGGCGAGCCGTCCGACCTGAACGAACTCGAGGCCGGCCTCGACGCCACCCGCGTCATCACACGCCAGGTCAACTTCGCGCGCGACCTGACCAACATGCCTTCCCTCACGAAGACGCCGGCCTGGTTCGTGGATCAGGTTCTCTCTCAAGGGGTACCCGATATCGGCGCGACCGTGCGCGAGCCGGAACGGTTGATAGAGGAGGGATTCGGCGGCATCATGGCCGTCGGCGGCGGCTCGGCGCACGGGCCGCGCCTGCTCGAACTGACCTGGTCCCCGCCCGGAGCGACCAAGCACGTCGTCCTGGTGGGCAAGGGCATCACCTATGACACCGGCGGCATCGACATCAAGCCGCTTGAGCACATGCAGTTGATGCGCAAGGACATGGGCGGGGCCGCGACCGTGGTCGGCGCCACGCTCGCCGCCGCCCAGCTCGGCATCCAGGTGAAGGTGACCGCGCTCGCCCCGCTCGCCGAGAACATGCTCTCCGGCTCGGCCTGGCGCCCGGGCGACGTGGTGCGGCACTACGGCGGGCTCACCTCCGAGGTGCACAGCACCGATGCCGAGGGCCGGGTGGTGCTCGCCGACGCGATGGCCTATGCGGTGGCCGAACTCGCTCCCGACGTGATACTCGATTTCGCGACCCTGACCGGCGCCGCCCGTATAGCGCTGGGCAAGACGACCGCGGCCATATTCACCGACAACGAGCTCCTGGCGAAGTCGATGGAGCAGGCCGCGGCGCTCGCCGGGGAGAACGTCTGGCGCATGCCGCTGGCCGACGACTATCTCAAGGAGACGATCGCCGAGATCGCCGACCTGAACAACGCCGCGGGAAACCCGGGAGCGATCACGGCCGCGCTCTACTTGCGCGAGTTTGCCGGGACGCTGCGCGACCGGTGGCTGCACGTGGACATGTCCGCGCCGTCGTGGTCCGCCGAGAACGACGGCGAGTTGCGCAAGGGCGCCACGGGCTGGGGCGTCAGGACTATCGTGAACTGGCTGAGTGAGGGCGTTCAGGCGTTGGGTTGATACCTAAATGGGCACAGTTCATCACCCGCTTGACTTCGGGGCTGACAATTAAGCTGCCTTACCGCTACTGTCCAGCGTTGCAGTCAGCCTGATGGAAGTACGAGGAGCTAATGTCCGAGCCGCAGCAAGCCCCTCAGCCGGCCGCTCCTTATGTCCCGTATCAAACCGGCCCGCAAACACCGGCGCCGCAACCTGTTGGGCCGCAACAATTCCCGCCGGTTGTGCCGCAGCAGGCCCTGCCGCCGCGCGAGATGACGTTCGAGCAACGGCTTCCCGTGCCACTGCCACCGCAGCCGGCTGTGCTGCTGGCGCCGCCGGTGGCACCGCGCCGCCGCCGCTCGGTGACAACCATCATCCTGCTGATCCTGCTGATATTCGCCGTGGGCGGCCAGACCTTCTGGATCTATCGCTTGTCGGGCCAGCTCTCGCAGGCGAGGACCGAGGCGGCCAAGGATCGCCAGACGGCAAGCGACACGGTCGAGGCGGTCTCCAGCCGCGTCGCCGAGCTGGAGAAGGCGGCGTTCCACCCCGACCAGATCGCCAAGAACGCGCTGCCCAGCGTGTTCCGGGTGAAGGCGGACAGGTTCTCGGGCACCGCGTGGGCGGTGGGCAAGCCGAACGCGAGCGGTGGCGCGAACCTGTTCACGAACTATCACGTCGTCGAGACCGTCTGGACCAAGGGCGGCGATCGCAAGGTCTCGATCGAACACAACGAGAAGCTCTACTACGCCAAAATCGTCGCCGTCGACAAGGACAAAGACGTCGCTCATCTGGAGACCGACGAGAAGTTCCCGGGGCTGGCGGTGGCCAAGGAAACCGTGACCCCGGGCCAGCCGATCGTGGTGGTGGGAGCCCCGCTCGGGCTTGAAAGCTCGGTCACCACCGGCGTCGTCAGCGCCTTCCGCAAGCTCGAGGGTGAGACCGATCCCTACGTGCAGTTCGATGCGCCGATCAACCCCGGTAACTCCGGCGGTCCGGTCATCAACGCCAAGGGCGAGGTGGTCGGGATCGCCAGCGCCAAAGTCCGCAACGCCGAGGGGATAGGCCTGGCCATCCCGATCGGCCTTGCCTGCCAACTCTTTCCAATCTGCGGCTAGGCCGCCCTAGCTCTTCCGATCCGCTTCCCATCCGAGTGGCCTCCCGGCCACCTGATAAATCACGCCTCAATCAGGAGGAGAAATGTCCCAGCCCAACGGGGAACAGGCGGACCCGTTCCACCCACAGGCCGCGACCAGCCAGCCCCCTTCCAGCTTCCAGGAGTCGGCGGCGCAGTTCACCGCCTCCGCCGCACCTACCGCCTTCACACCGGCTGTCACACCGGCTGTCGCACCGGAGCCGGCCCCGAGCTTGGATCCGGCGACGCACCCGGTCTATGCACCGGGCGCGGCCACGGTTCCCGCGGTTCCCGCGTCGCCGGTCTCGGCCGTCACCGCATACCAGGCGGCCCCGGTGTCCGCGACCCCTGGGTCAGCGGCTTCGGTTCCGGCGGTTCCCGGATCAGTGGCTGCTTACCCGCCCGGCTACGCGGCGGAGAGCGGCATGTCGGCCTACCCGGTGACCGGAGTGCCCGTGTCGGCGTACCCGATGGTCATGGAGCCGAAGAAGAAGCGGACCGGCATGATCGTGCTGACGGTGGTGACCATCGTGCTGGGGCTGGCGACCGCGGGGTTGGGGACCTTGTACCTCCTGGAGAACGGCAAGCGTACCCAGGCCGAGACGAAGGTGAGCGAGCAGACCGCCCAGCTCGAGGCCGCGGACAAGAAGATCAAGGAGATCGAGAGCAAGCTGAGCACCTCCAAGGAGGAGAACGCGAAGCTCAACCAGGATCTGACCGGCGCCAAGAACAAGACCGATGAGGTGACCAAGGCGCGAGACGCCCTGGCCGCCTGCTTCCAGGCGATCGATGCTTACGCGCGCAACAGGAACACCACCACCGCCAAGGACGCCGACGCCAAGTGCGCTGAGGCTTCGAAGTACTACTGATTCCGTACGGCCGCGAGAAGACCGTTCTCGTCAACGCACCATGCAGCACAAGGACACCGCCCACGCGGAGCAGGCGGGCGGCCGCCTCGACGCATGGCTCGTAGTCGGTCGGGTCGGCGTCGACGACGACCATGTCGTAGACCCCGTCCGCGAGGCGGTTGAGCACGTCCAGGGCGCGGCCGGTGATGATGCGGGTCCGTGAGGACGTGAAGCCCGCCTCGACGAACAGCCGCCGGGCCATGCGCTGGTACCCCGCCTCGACATCGATCGTGGTCAGTACCCCATCCGAACGCATGCCGCGCAGCAGCCAAAGCCCGCTGACCCCGGTGCCGGTGCCGATCTCCACGACCGAGCGGGCACCGCCGGCGGCGGCGAGCAAACGCAGCGTCGCCCCGGCGGCCGGTGCGACGGGCGCCAGGCCCACCTCCGCCGCAAGCCCGCGGGCCGCGCGCAGCACCAGGTCCTCGGGGGTGTAAGAGCCGATGAACTGGGCGTTTGCTCCCGTCTGGTGATGGATCGTCACAGGACCCTACCTTCCTGGCCGAATCGTGATATTTATTCGCCGCTCCGTGACATCCTGAAGCCAGTGTCGGGTAGCGCCAACGGATGGAGGGCAGGCAGGTGACCGACGGCTGGGCCTTTCGCCGCCGGCCGGAGGACGGGCACGCGAATCGTGGTGAGCCGCCCGTCGCCCCGCCGGTCTCTCATTGGTGGTCCGATGCACTTAACGATCCTTGGCGCGATCCGAGCACGCCCACGACCGTTACGACACCCGCCAAGGCGGACGGGCCACCACCGCAGGTGCCGTGGGCGTTGAGGTCCAAGCGGGCGTGGTGGCTCGCCGGGCTGATTGGCCTGGTCGCCGCGGTCCTTTCCGGACTGCTCGGCGGCGCGATCGGAATCCGCCTTGGCGAACAGGACCCCACCCAGTTCAGGACGATGATCGGAGGGCGAGCGGGCGCACCGGTGCCGGCGCTCGACTCGCTAGCCGGGGTGGCGAAGGAGATCCTGCCCAGCGTGGTGACGATCCGGGTTCCGGTGGATGGCGGTACGTCCCTGGGCTCGGGCTTCATCGCCAGTGACCAGGGGCACGTCATCACCAACGATCATGTGATCGCCGGCGGGGACGGCTCCGCAACGGTGATCTTCGACGACGGTTCGGTGGCGCAGGCCAAGCTGGTCGGCACCGACATGGAGTCGGACATCGCGGTGTTGAAGGTGGTCAACCGCCGTAACCTGCCGGTGGCCATGCTGGGCGACTCCGACTACGTGGCGGTCGGCGACCAGGTGATCGCGATCGGCTCGCCGCTGGCCCTGCGCGGCACGGTGACCGCCGGCATCGTCAGCGCCGTCGACCGGCCCATCGCCACCGGTTCCTATCAGGGCGGCACCCGCTACTACGCCGCGATACAGACCGACGCCGCGGTCAACCACGGCAACTCCGGCGGGCCGCTGGTCAACGCCGCCGGCCAGGTCGTCGGGATCAACGCGGTCATCAAATCGCTCGCCGTCGATGAGGAAAGCGCGGGCAACATTGGGCTCGCCTTCGCCATCCCGATCAACCATGCGCAGCGGGTCGCCAACGAGATCATCGACCATGGCCGCGCTCACCGCACCGTGATCGGCGCCGAGCTCGAGGAGTCCGGCCGCGGTGCCGCCGGTGGGGTGCGCCTCAAGAAGGTCGTGGCCGCCGGACCCGCCGAGCAGGCTGGGATGCGCTCCGGGGACGTGGTCGTGACCTATAACGGCAGGCCGCTCAGCGAGCCCACGGATCTCATCGCACTTGTGCGGAAAACTGCACCGGGTGAGCGGGTGCCGATGACCTACAAACGCGGGCCCACCAGCCATGATGTCGAGATCAAAGTGGTTGCCGACGCGGAGTGAGGACTGGTGGGCGGCGCGTCCCCGGCTTACTGTTAATCCGTGTTCGAGAACCTCAACGCGTGGGAGATAGGTGGGCTTCTACTTCTCGCGCTGCTCATCTTCGGCGAGCGACTGCCCAAGGTGATCGCCGACGGCATGCGGATGCTGCGCAACCTGCGCGCGATGGCGACCAACGCCACCGGTGACCTGAGCCGCGAGCTGGGCACCGACATCCGCCTTGAGGATCTCAACCCGAAGACGTTCGTGCGCAAGCATCTGCTCAGCGAGGAAGACCAGGCCACCCTGACCAAGCCGCTGCAGGGCCTCTATGACGACGTCAAGTCGGACGTCTCCCACCTCAAGAACGTCGCCGACATCAACGCCCCGGATCCGGAGCCCGTGACCTCTTACACCCCGGAGCCGCGCCAGGCGATCCAGCGCAACTACGACGACATGACGTGATTGCTTGCTCGTGCTAAAGCAAGTCGCGGGCAATGCATCTAGCGCCTGACGGGGGTTAGGCCCAAAGACTTGCCCAGCAAGGATTCCTTGCGCATCGCCAGCTGGTCGGCCACCGCGATCAGGGCCTTGGCCGCGGCCGAGTCAGCCGAACTGAGCACCACCGGCGTGCCCTCGTCACCCGCCTCGCGCACGGATGTGTCGAGCGGGATCTGGCCGAGCAGCGGCACCCGCGCCCCGGTGATCCGGGTCAGCGAGTCCGCCACCGTTTGGCCGCCACCGGAACCGAATATCTCCATCTTCTGACCGTCGGGCAACGTCAGCCAGGACATGTTCTCCACCACGCCGAACAGGCGCTGGTGGGTCTGCATCGAGATAGCGCCGGCCCGCTCGGCCACCTCGGCGGCGGCCTGCTGCGGCGTGGTCACGACGATGATCTCGGCGGTGGGCAGCATCTGGGCGAGCGAGATCGCCACGTCGCCGGTGCCGGGCGGCAGGTCGAGCAGCAGCACATCGAGCTCGCCCCAGTAGACATCGGCCAGGAACTGTTGCAGCGCACGGTGAAGCATCGGGCCACGCCAGACGACGGGGGTGTTGCCGGCGGTGAACATGCCGATGGAGATGACCTTCACGCCGTGCGCCTGCGGCGGCATGATCATGTCCTGGACTTGCGTGGGTTTGCCGCTGACACCGAGCATGCGCGGCACCGAGTGGCCGTAGATATCGGCGTCGAGGACCCCCACTGACAATCCGCGCGCGGCGAGTGCGGCGGCGAGGTTAACCGTGACGCTCGACTTGCCGACGCCGCCCTTACCCGAGGCGACCGCGTAGACGCGGGTGCGCGAACCCGGCTGTGAGAAGGGGATGACGGGCTCGGGGGCGTTGCCGCGCAACTGCTGTTGCAGGGATTGGCGCTGCTCGTTGGACATGACCCCGAAGTCGATCTCCACGCCGGCGACCCCGGCGACGGTCATGGCTGCGGCCGTGATGTCCTCGCGCAGCTTGTCGCGCAGGGGGCACCCGGCGACGGTGAGCAGGATGGCTATCCGCGCCGTGCCGGACTCGACGGTGGCGGACTCGACCATCCCGAGCTCGGTGATGGGGCGGCGGATCTCGGGGTCGTTGACCTTCGCGAGTGCTTCAATGAGGGCATCGGCGGGCATGTCGCAATAGTAACTCCGTGGGTGATCATGAATTGCCCGCTCGACGTGGCGGCGTGATGCATGGCACCATCAATGGGTATCAAGTCGCGCTTCGTGCCCCTTGCGAAGCGCGCTTGATTTTGGCTGCCGGGCCAGTTCGTCGCCGAGTTTGGCCAGCTCAGAGCGGATGAAGTCCCTGGTCGCGACCTCGCCCAGGGACATGCGCAGCGACGCGATCTCCCGCGAGAGATATTCGGTATCGGCCTTCTGCGCCGCCGCGCGGCGTCGATCCTCTTCGATGGAGATGCGATCGCGATCCGCCTGCCGGTTCTGGGCGAGCAGGATCAGCGGCGCGGCGTAGCTCGCCTGCGTGCTGAAAAACAGATTCAGCAGGATGAATGGGTATGGATCCCATCGCAGGCCGAAGACCCCGACCAGATTCAGCGTGATCCAGACGATCACGACGACGGTCATCCAGACCAAAAACTGAGGTGTACCCATGAAGCGCGCGAACTTCTCGGCGAAGTTGCCGAACGCCTCTGTGTCGAGCGAGGGTATCCGGATCGTGCGTCCCGGTGCCCTCGGCTGGTCCAGGCGGTCGGTGCGGTCGGTGCGGTCGGTCATGTCAAGCGCCAGTCGGCCGGCAGCAGATGATCGAGCAGGTCGTCGACGGTGACCGCGCCCACGAGCCGGCCCTCCCCGTCGGTGACCGCCATGGCGACGAGGTTGTAGGTGGCCAGCCGCCGGGTGATCTCGTCGAGCGGCTCGGCCGGTTCGAGCGGGTCGATGTCGGTCTCCAGCACCTTGCCCAGCAGCTCACCGGGCGGCTCCCGTAGCAGGCGCTGAAAATGAGCGGTGCCAAGGTATCTGCCGGTGGGCGTGTCGATCGGGGCGCGCGTGACGAAGACCTGTGAGGCGATCGCGGGTGACAGGTAGGGCGCGCGGATGCGGGCGAGTGCGTCGGCGACGGTCATGTCCGGGGTGAGCACGACGGGCTCGCTCGTCATGATGGCGCCCGCCGTGCCCTGCCGGTAGTCCATCAGGGCACGCACGGGGGCCGACTCCTCCGGCGTCATCAGATCGAGAAGGTATTGCCGCTGGATCGGGGGCAGCTCGGCGAGCAGGTCCGCCGCGTCGTCGGCGTCCATCTCCTCGAGTACGTCGGCGGCGCGCTCCTGGTCGAGCCGGGCCAGGATCTCCACCTGCTGCCGCTCGGGCAGTTCCTCGAGCAGGTCGGCGAGGCGCTCGTCGTCGAGGGCGGCGGCGAGGGCGTGGCGCCGCTCGGCGGGCAGTTCCTGCACGGTGTGCGCAAGATCGGCCGGGCGCATGTCTTCCAGCAGCGCCAGCAGCGACTCGGTGCCCTGGACCGCACCGGGCTCGATCAGGCCGGGCAGCTCGGACCACTCGTACTGGCGCAGCTGCCGGTGATACTTCTGTCGGCCCCGCCCGCCACCGGACTCCTGCACCGCGACCCGGCCGAGGTACCACAGGCCGGGACGGTCGCTCTCCATGGCGATGTCGACCACGCGCGCCTCGGCGCCCGAGGGTGTCGTGACCCTGCGGTCGAGCATCTGGCCGATCACGAGTAGCTCGGTGGGGCGGGGCTGGAACCGGCGCAGGTTGATCACACCCGAGCTGAGCGCGACGCTGCCGCCCTCGACGGAGGTCACCCGGCCGATCGGCAGGAAGATCTGCCGCCGCATCGGCAGCTCGGCGAGCAAGCCGGTGACCTGGGGCGAGGCACCGCCGGAGCGGAGGCGGACGACGACATCGCGGACGCGGCCCACGTGGTCGCCGTTGGGATCGAACACGGCGAGACCGGCGAGCCGGGCGGCGAAGACCCTCGTCACCGTGGGCATATCCGAATGCTAGGTGCGTTTGCGCCTAACTCGGTGCAATTTAAACGGTTTGCGGGTGGCGGTCCCGGCGGTCGTGGGCCTGGGCGGGGCGAACTCGCCCGACGAGTCGGGCGGCGCCGGATCACCGGCCGGGGTCAGCGCCCAGACCGACGCCTCCCGCGCCCACCTCTGCACGACCTGCTCGGTCGGGCCGGTGGAGTTGAGGCGCTTGCCCACCAGCTGCGTGGTCACCGCCTCCCAGCGCTCGCTCTCGGGCCGGATCCGGGTCACGGTCACGGGGAACGTCGCGATGTTGCCGCCATGGTCGCCGCGCAGCGTCACCGCCACCGAACTCGCCCGGGCCAGCCCCGGCAGCTCCTGCTCACCCGGCCCGAGCACCAGGCAGATGTCGCCGTCGATGGTCAGGCACCACAGCGCCCGCGCCGGGCCGCCGTCCACCGAGAACCAGGCGATCGCGGCCTTGCGGGCGGCCTCCTCCACCAGAGGATGCGTCATGGTCTTAGATAGTACGGCGTGCCTCGAAGGTGGGATGGTCTGACAATTCTGGCCGTGGTAGTCGGGGTCGCCACCGTGTCCTCGTCAGGCGCCCTGATCGTGCTGGCCGCGGCGCCCGGGCTCGCCATCGCCTTCTGGCGCAACGCGTTGGCGGTCGGTGCCCTCGCTCCGATCAGCCTCACCATCCGCCGGGATGAGCTGCGCCGTGCGGGTACACAAAAATGGTCATTAATGGCTGGATTGGCGTTGGCCGTCCATTTCGGCACGTGGGTCCCGAGCCTCAAGCTCACGACGATCGCCACCTCCACCGCGCTCGTCTGTGCCCAGCCGATCTGGACGGGCTTGTTCGCGGCGGCGACGGGGCGCCGGCTGCATGTGCTTACCGGGCTCGGGATCGCCACGGCGGTCGGCGGCGCGGTGATCGCGATCGGCCCGGATTTCCGGCAGGGTGGCGCGGCCCTGCTCGGCGACGTGCTCGCGCTGGTCGGTGGGGTGGCGGGCGCGGTCTATACCCTGCTGGGTGAACGGGCGCGGCAGGACCTGACCACCACAAGCTACACGTTCGTTTGTTACGGGGTCTGCGCCTCCGCGCTGCTGCTGACGTGTGTCCTATTTGGGGTGCCGCTGATCGGGTATAGCGCTGGCACCTGGGCGGCGATCGCGGCGCTGACGGCCGGCGCGCAGCTGCTTGGGCACTCGATGTTCAACTACGCCGTGCACAAGGTGCCAGCGACGACGATTAGCGTGCTCATGCTGCTGGAGGTGCCCGGGGCCGGGCTGCTCGGTTGGCTGCTGCTCGGCCAGACGCTGCCGCCGGTCGCGCTCGCCGGCATCGCGCTGCTGCTCGCGGGCGTCGCGATCGTGGTGCTCAGCCCTGCCGAACGGACTGCCCGCCATCCACCACAAGCATCTGTCCCGTGATGTAACTGGCGCCGGGGCAGCACAGGAACGCGATCGCCGCGGCGACCTCCTCGGGCGTGCCGGGGCGGCCGGTCGGGGTCTCGTAGCCCTGCTTCAGCTCGGTCAGGGTCGATGCCGAGGTGTGGATCGTGCCGGGGGCGACCGCGTTGACCGTCACCCCGTCGGCGACGAGCTCCATCGCCAGCGCGCGGGTCAGGCCGAGCACGCCCGACTTGGCCGCGGCGTAACCGGCCTCGGCGGGCAGCGCGTTGACCGGCCCGGCGGTGGCGGCGAGGTTGACGATGCGGCCCCAGCCGCGCTCCGACATGCCGCCCAGGAACGCGCGGCTGCACAGGAACGCGGTGGTGAGGTTGCGGTCGATCTCAGCGTGCCACTCGTCGATGGTCAGCTGGGCGACGGGGCGGATCACCTCGACGCTGGCCCGGCTGGTGAGGCCGGCGTTGTTGACGAGGATGTCCACCTCCCCCAGCTGCTCGACCACGGCGTCGGCGAGCGCGCCCACCTCGGCCTCGAGCGTGAGATCAGCCACAAAGCCAAGCACGCCAAGCTCTCCGGCGCGCTCGTGGATGCGGCGGGTGGTGGAGACGACCGCGACCTTGGCGCCCATCGACGCCAGCAGCCGGGCCGTGGCATAGCCGATGCCGTGCGGACTGCCCGCCCCTGTCACCAGGGCCACCTTGCCATCAAGCCGGAAAGCCGCCGCCAGATCGTTTGCACCAATCGCGGAACCCATAAGCCGATCCTGCCGGTTTGCCCGGCCTGACGCCAGTCGCCCGCACCCCTTACTCTTGCCGCCATGAACGACCCGAGCAGCGTTCCACCCCCGGTGACCCCGGTCTGGACACCACCGCCTCCGTACGCCTATGGCTATCCCTACCAGCTCCCGCCGCCCAGAAAGACCAACGGACTGGCGATCGCGTCCTTGATCGTTTCCATCGTCGGTGTGGTGGGAATGTGCGGTTGGGGCCCACTGTCGGTTTTCGTCAGTCCGGTCGGGGCGATCCTCGGTCACGTCGCCCAGCGCCAGATCAAGACCTCCGGTGATCAGGGCTACGGGATGGCGCTGGCCGGCATCATTGTGGGCTGGATCGGGTTCGTTCTCGCCCTGGCCTACCTCGCCTTGTTCATCTGGCTGTTCACTCAGGGGGACTCGCTGTTCCCGCCGGACACTGGGTACCAGGACGACTTCTAGTCTTGAGGGCATGACCACTTTGCCCGAGGCGCTGGCGGAGATCCGGGAGGCGCTGCTCGCTCCCGGCCTGATCCACGGTGAGGGGCGGGGCCGGCGGCGCGACGCCGCGCCCAGCGTGGTCAAGGCCACGGTCCGGCCGGTGGTGCTCAAGTCCGGGCCGATGCTGCAGATCGTCACCGACGACGGCCAGCGCCCGACGACCAGAAACGTCAACGGCCCGGCGGAGATCGACAAGCTGCTCGAGGAGCCGTTCGGGAGCTGGGTGGTGGCATCCGAAACCGGCACCATCAGCCTCCAGACCACCCGCAAGGGAGCGATCATCCACCGCGGCGCACCGCCCGCGGGCGGTCAGGCCCAGCAGGCGCACGATCGGGAAAAGAAGCACCTGCTCGACCCGGGAGATCCGCTGTTCGCGGCGGTCGAGGCGGACGCGCGCAAGCGGCGCCAGGTCGACGCCTTCCTGCGCCAGCTCGACGTCGACCAGTTGCCGCGTTCGCCGCACATCGTGGATCTCGGGTGCGGCAACGCGTACCTCACGTTCGCGGCCTACAGCTACCTGTCCGGCCTGGGCTTCGACGTCCGGGTCACCGGCGTCGACGTGCGCGAGGACCAGCGCCGCCGCAACACCGAGCTGGCCTCGAGGCTCGGCTGGGCCCAGCGCGTCCGGTTCATCGCCGGCGACATCGCCGATGTGAAGATCGAACCGTTGCCGGACATGGTTTTCGCGCTGCACGCCTGCGACACCGCCACCGACGACGCGCTCGCCCGAGCGATCGAGTGGGAAGCCGGGTGGATCCTGGCCGCGCCCTGCTGCCACAAGGACATCTCGCGGCAGCTGCGCCAGGGCCCCCAGCACCTGCTCACCGCCCACGGGATCATGCGCGAGCGCTTCGCCGACGTGCTCACCGACGTGATCCGCTCCGGGATGTTGCGCGAGCGCGGCTACGACGTCGAGGTGCTGGAGTTCATCGACTCCAAGCACACCCCACGCAACGCGATGATCCGCGCCCGGCGCACGGGCCGGCGAGTCAGCGACCCCGAGCTGGCGGAGCTGGTGCGGGAGTGGGGGATCAATCCGGCTCTGCGGCAGAGGTTGCCAGCAACTCGATGATGGCCGTGGCGGTGTCGGCGATGAGCGTGCTTTGCTCCAGCCGCACACCCGCCAAGGTGGACACCAGGTTGTTGAAGCCCGGAAGCACGAAGCCGTCGTCGGCGGCGACCGAGGGGGCCAGGCGCGCCATCGACTCCCGGGTGCGTTCCCACGCCTCGAGCACCTCGGCGCGCGACGGCACACCGAAACCGTGCCCGACCGGGGCGCTGTGGCGCAGCCTGATGATGGCGGATCCGTTGAAGCTCAAGGCGATCCGTGAGCCGATCGTGACCGTCTCGGCCTCGCGCGGCGACAGTCGCGTATAGACGGTGCAGGGCCGGGGGCAGGAGGCGGCGCACGTGGCCAGGGCGTGCGACATTACCGAGTGCTGCCGGTCGAGGTACGCGCGCCAGCCCACCACGTTCTCCTGCGAAACGTGTAGCACCCGCTTGGCCGCGGACTTCTCCGCCTTGGTGTGCGGGCATCCACGATCCTCGAAGTGACCCCACGACGACTTCTTGCCTCCGACCGCATCGGCCATGAGGGCCGGGTCGCCGGCGTGCCCGAGCACCCGCTCCCACACCAGCAGCGGCGCATACTCGCAGGCGATGTGGGCGGCGGCGACCACGCCCATGGTCTCGCCCCGCCGGAACCGGACATCGATCACCTCCAGCAGCAGCCGGAAGGTCGGGTGCAGGCTGCTCAGGGCGCCCCGCGGGGTCTCGCGCGGCGCCTGCGGCATGCGGCATTCCAGCGCCCGCTTGCGCAGCGCGGGCGGGACGGTGGCGTCGGCGAACCGCGCAGCCACCTCGTGCTCGACGTTGGAGGAGACGGTGGCGTCGGCCGCGCCGAAGTCCTCCGCGTCGAGCTCCATGAGGCGCTGCCCGAACGCGCACAGCTGCTCAAGCTGGGCGATGGTCCGGGTATCGAGCGAAGCGCCATCCATCCCCGCGGCCAGCAGCGCCGCCACCTCAGCGAAGGAGTAGCGCCGTGCCAGCACGCGAACCGCGTCGAGTGCAGTCTCCATCATGCGAAGTCTTGCACGATCACCCCGGATCGCGTGGCCCGAGCGGCAGGGGACGGTGAAGGTCGACCCCCGCGGCGATCTTCATAGCTTTTCAGGGGGTACCTCGTAGGGCCAAGAAAACCCCGACCCGGCTGTGATCCGGGTCGGGGTCTGGTGTCTTTACTCGGAAGGCTGAGCGCCGGCCGAGCCGCCGGAGCGGCGCCGCCGCCTGCGGCGCGGCTTCGACGCGGCGGCCGTTGGGGCGTCGGCGGCCACGACCGGCTCCGCCGGCGTTTCGGTTGCCGGCGCGTCGGTCCCGGATGGAGAGCCAAGCCGGCGGCGGCGACGCTCCCGGCGCGGGGCCGGTGTCTCGGCCGCGGGCGCCGCCTTGCCCTTGCGCCGGCGGCGGGACTTGCCGCTGAGATCCTCCTCGATCTCGGCGCTCAGTCCGGCGCGCGAGCGCTGGGCGCTGGGCAGCGTGCCGGTGACGTCGGTCTGGATGTCGAGGTCGGAGAAGACCCACGGCGATGTGTGGTAGGTCTCCGGCGGGTCGGACAGGTCGAGGCCGAGTGTCTTGTCGACCAGGCGCCAGCGCGGCATGTCCTCCCAGTCCACGAAGGTCACCGCGACGCCGGTGGCGCCGGCGCGGCCGGTGCGGCCGATGCGGTGGACGTAGGTCTCGGAGTCCTCCGGGCAGTCATAATTGATCACGTGTGTGACGCCGGACACATCGAGCCCGCGGGCCGCGACGTCGGTGGCGACGAGCACGTCGACCTTGCCGGAGCGGAAGGCGCGCAGCGCGCGCTCGCGTGCGCCCTGACCCAGGTCGCCGTGGACGGCGGCGCAAGCGAAGCCGCGGAAGTCGAGGTCCTCGCTGACCCGGTCGGCGTTGCGCTTGGTGCGCGTGAAGATCATGGTGAGGCCGCGGCCGTCGGCCTGCAGGATCCGCGCCAGCAGCTCGAGCTTGTTGAGCTGGTGAGTGCGGTAGGCAACCTGCTTGGTTTGCGGGCTGACGCCCGGCTCGTCGTTGGCGTGCCCGGCGTGGACCGTGACCGGGTTGCGCAGGAACTTGCGCGAGAGGGTCTTGATCGGATCGGGCATGGTGGCCGAGAAGAGCATGGTCTGGCGATCGTCGGGCAGCATCGACAGGATCTTCTCGACGTCGTCGAGGAAGCCCAGGTCAAGCATGCGGTCGGCCTCGTCGAGCACGAGCGCACGGATGCGGTCGAGCTTGAGTTGCTTCTGCTTGGCCAGGTCGAGCAGGCGGCCGGGCGTGCCGACCAGGATCTCCACGCCCTTCTTGAGCGCGTCGACCTGCGGCTCGTAGGCCACACCGCCATAGATCGGCAGCACGCGGATGCCACGTGTCTTGCCGGCGCCCGCCAGGTCCTTGGCGACCTGCAGGCCCAGCTCGCGCGTGGGCACCACGACCAGCGCCTGAGGCGTGCCGTCGGCGCCTTCGTCGCGAGACAGCAAGCGGTCGAGCAGCGGGACGCCGAAACCGAGGGTCTTGCCTGTACCGGTCGGCGCCTGCCCGATCATGTCACCGCCCCGAAGGCCGATAGGCAGGGCATACTCCTGGATCGCGAATGCTCGATCGATGCCCATCGCGGACAGCGCGGTCACCGTCTCGGGTCGGGCGCCAAGCTCGGCGAAGGTAGGTTTGAGAGGATTGTGCACTCTTTGATCTGTCATGGGGTTTTGGGGTGCCCTTGTTAAGTGCGCCCCATTTTCGCCGTGGGGCGCCATTTGTCGTCTTCGCACGGGCCGCACACAGTGGCGTCCTAAGCGCCGACCGTGGGCCTCACGTGCAGACATGAGCATTTGGCCCATGTCAACTCGCCTATCTTACGGGGTGAGGGCGCCCCTGGTCACCTATCTTGCGGTAAAGCCCACTGATCTTGGTGAGGCCTCAGCGATCTCTACGTATGCCAGCTTGTCGATCGGCACGATCACCCGGCGGCCGCGCTCGTCCACAAGACTCAGCAGCTTCTTGTCCGAGGCCAGGGCGTCGGTGACGATCTTCTCCACCTCACCCGGCGTCTGCGAACTGTCCAACGTCAACTCGCGAGCCGCGAACTGAACGCCGATCTTGACCTCCACCGCATCCTCCTAGCGCATAAGCCTTCAGCGACCTTAGCTCAGTGATCCGGGTGAAGCGGGAAGCTTGCGATGCCACGCCAGGCCAGACTGGACATCAGCTGCTCAGCCTCCTCTTGCGACACCTCACGCCCGCCGGCGAGCCAGAAACGAGCCGCCACTTGTGCCGCACCGCACAAACCCGCCGCCAGTATCTCAGCCCTGGCTCGACTCACACCGGTGTCGACCATGATGGTCTCAGTCACAGCCTCCACGCTCATCCGCTCCATGCGGTCCACCCGAGCCCGCACGGCCGGGTCGTTGCGCAGGTCCGACTCGAAAACCAGGCGAAAAGCCTCGCTCTCGTGCGAGACAAAGTCGAAGTACGCGTGCATCGCGCCCTTGACCCGCTCGGAGTTGTCGGACGTTGCGGACATCGCGTTGCGGATCTTCTCGGCGAAGGCGTCGCAGTGAGTGTCCAAAAGGGCCAGGTAGAGTTCGAGCTTCCCCGGAAAGTGCTGGTAGAGGACTGGTTTTGAGACGCCTGCGCGTTCGGCGATGTCGTCCATCGCCGCGGCGTGGTAACCCTGGGCGACAAAGACGTCCTGTGCGGCGGCAAGCAGTTGCTTACGCCGTGCAGACCGCGGTAGTCGCGTCGGCCGGCCCGTCGCGCTGGATGCGGCGGTCATGCGCTCTCCTCCGTAGCTGCTCGTAGCTCCTCCGGGGACGGATCTTGCTAACTGGCCCGTCGTTGCAACTTATCGTCATTCACCGTTCACGGTAGCCTCAGCATGGGGCGACTGAGGAGCGCACGGTGGATGGTCTGGGACAAACGAGTGTTGGCCGGTCAGGTGACCACGAGGAAAACGGCGTGGTCAATGGGCACTCCGCATCCTGGTCCAGGCAAAAATGGTCGAGCGCGGGAGCGGCCCTCGAGCCGTCCCCGGAGTCTCTGCCCACCTTCGGCGACCGCCGCGGGATCGACGCCCTGACCGGCGCCAAACCCGAAGCCAACAACGCGGTCAACAAAGCGGTCAACGCCGCGAGCACCGCTAACCCGGCGACCCCGCTGGACGCGCCGCCCCATTTCGTCCCCTTCGGCATGATCGAGGACCCCTACGCCGATGAGCTGGCCCAGCGTTCCGCCGAGTTCGCCCGGCACGCCGCCTTCGACGACCCCACCCCGCCCCAGGGGCTACCGGTCTGGAACCCGTCCCCACCGTTCGTCCCCGCGGCGGCGCCGGTTTCCCCGGCGTCCGCGCCCCCTGAGCAGGTGGCGCCGGAGCCTGAGGTGACCCCTTCAGCGGACCCGCCGCTGGCCGCGCAGCTGTCCCTCGGTCAGCGGTTCGAGCTGGCCTTCGCCGAGCTCGAAAGCGAGACCGATGGGTTTGGTGGGATTGATGCGGCCAGAGGTGCCGATGATGGCGCTGACTCCGCGGATGCCGTTGACACGGGTGATACCGGTGATCTGTTGGCGGAGCTCGAAGCGGATCCGATGGACGCCACCCTCGAGATCCCGGGGGACCAGACGTCGGGGCTCGGACCGCGGTTCGAGCCGCTGCCGCCCGTGACGCTGCCACCTCTGAGCGAGCAACCCACGCCGCCGCCGCAGTTTCACCCGCAGGTGGTCACCGATCCGGCCGCACCCGCCGACCCTATGGATCACTCGATAAGCCCGATAAGCCCGGTCTCGCCGGCCGGACCGCACGGCCGGCCGCGTCTGGCGGCGGTCCCGGATCCGCAGGGTCACCAGCGTTTCCGCCCGGCGGAGCAGCCGTTCCCGGCGCAAGACCCGCCGGGCTGGGCCCGGGAGAGGCAAACGCCGCAGGTCGGGCCCCAGATTGGGCCGGTGACCGAACCGCCGGTGGCTGATGCGCATGGTGGAGCGCGCCTTGGCCCGGTTGGCGAGCAGCAAAGCCAGGCGCACCTTGGCCCCGTGGCCGAACCGCAGGGCGGGCCGCACGTTAGGCCGATAGCGGATCCGCAAGCCCTGCCGCACCTTGGGCCGGTGGCTGATGCGCATGGTGGAGCGCGTCTTGGACCAGCGCCGGAATCGTGGGCCCCCCCGTTCGCCGGACCGGCGACCGACCCCCCGGGGACGCCGCGCGCCGGGCTGGGTTCGGATCCGCTGGGCAGGCGGCACCTCGCGCCCGTGGCCGACCGCGCCGCCGAGCCATCTCGGCCGCATGAGTTACGCGGCCAGACGCCATCCACGACATCCAGGGAGGACCAGGGATTGGGTTCGGAGCCCGGAGATGAGCTGCCGCAGCGCGTCCCCTCCCATCCCGACGTTCCCGCGACCGTCGAACCGGCCGACGACGCCCACCAGCCCGCCGACCCCCAGCTGAGCCGGATGCTGGAGGGCCTGCGGCAGGTCGATGCCCCTCCCGCGGAGCGCCCGGTGGGCTTCGACACCGAGGCGGTCCTCGCGGCCGTGCGATCGGTGGCGGGGGTCCGGCAGGCGACCATCCGCACCACGGTGACCGGCGGGCATCACCTCCGGCTGGAGCTCGCCGAGGGCGCCGACCCCTCCACGATCAGCCGCATGGTGGCCAGGATGCTTCAGGAACAGATGGGCCTTGACGCGGCGCTCACCGGACCGCCACCCGGGCGCCCCGAGGAGCCCGGGCCGCCGAAACCCAGGATCCCCGGGCGGCACGATCCGGGTGGCCAGACCGGCCAGCCGCCGTTCACCCTTCCCGGGCCGCGAGTGGGGGCCGGCGCCACGCCGCCGAGCACGTTCGATGATGTGCCGCCATCGCGCGAGCCGCGCCGGCGCCATCCGGTCAGTGTGCCTCGGCGCCAGCCCAGCGACATGCGACCGCCGGCGGAGTTCCGCTCGCCCACCGACTTCCGTTCCCCGACCGACTTCCGGCCGCCCGGCGCGGCCCGCCCACCCGCCGACAAGCGTGCCGTGGGCGAGTCCCGCGCGCCGGCGGACATCCGCTTCGGCGGCGACCCGCGTGCGCAGGGGGAGCCGCGCTCACCGGCTGATATCCGCTTCGGCGCCGACGTGCGGCAGCCGGAGCGGACGCCGCCGGCGTGGCGGTCGAGCGCCGAGACCGAGCATCCTGCGCCCGGCGTGCCCCCGGCCGTGCCCACCGATCGCGATCAGGGGCCGCGTGCGGTCATCGAGCACGTCCAGACCAGCACCTACGGGCTTGACGCCACGGTCGAGGTGCGGTTGACCACCGACGGGCGCGAGGCGCGGGGGGTCGCCAGCGGCCCGGCGGTCGACGCCTATGTGCTGCGGCTTTGCGCGGCGGCGACGGCCAAGGCCGTCGACGAGCTGCTCAAGCGCGGGACGACGACCGGTGAGGCGGGGCGCTGCTTCGTCGAGCATGCGGCGATCGTTCCGATGGGCGGCTGCGATGTCGCGGTGGTCGTGGTGCTGCTGGTCTGCGGGGGCTGGGTGGAGCAGCTGGCCGGGTCGGCGCTGGTCTCCGGCGATCCGCGGCACGCGGTCGTGCGGGCCACGCTCGGCGCGGTGAACCGCCGCCTCGCCGCGCTCCTGCTGTAAGGAGCGCTCCAAAAGGCGATTAAGTCCTGATTTTTCGGGCCGGCATGGCAGCATGAGCGGGTGAGCGGCAACCGTGGGGGCCGTTGGGCGAGTCTGCCGCTGATCATCGTGGTGGTGCTGGTGGCGATCGCGATCATCCTCGATCGCGAGCCGGATTGGCCGTGGTCATCGCCGGCCGGCTCACCCGAGGCCGGGCCTGACCCGCGCGAGGACGAGCTTCCCAGCTCGGGGCCGGGCACGTTTCTCTACGACAACACGACCGGGCCGGAGCTGGGCGGTGGCGGGCCGGTCAAGCGGTTCAGCCTGGCCGTGGAGTCCAATGTGGAAGTGGACTTGGGCGAGTTCAGCCGGCTGACCGATGCGACCCTCGCCGACCGGCGTGGCTGGGCTTTTGAGAAAAAGCAAGGATTTCAGCGGGTACCAGATGAAGCTCCTTCTGATTTCACCATCGCCCTCGCCACCCGCGAGACCGCTTTCCGGTTGTGCGCCAAAGCGGGACTGGACATCCGTGACGGCGGGATCCCCTACACGTCGTGCCAGGCCGGCGGGTGGGTCGTCATCAACCTGGATCGCTGGCGACTGTCCACTCCGGACTATGTGCGCTCCGGGACCCCGCTGCTGACCTACCGGCAGTACGTCATCAACCATGAGGTGGGACATCAGCTCGGCCACGGGCACGAGGACTGCCCGGGGGAGGGGCAGCCGGCGCCGATCATGCAGCAGCAGACACTCGGCCTGCAGGGCTGCCTGGCCAACCCCTGGCCGCACCCCACGCCGTGACGTAGCTCGCACCGGGCGGCTCGTAATCCCAAGCCGCCCGAGGGAGAATATGACAATGTCGTTGCCGCCGCTCGTAGAGCCCGCCGAATCGCTGTCGGTGGACGAGGTCCGCCGCTACAGCCGCCACCTGATCATCCCTGACGTCGGCGTCACGGGGCAGAAGAGGCTGAAAAACGCCAAGGTGCTGTGCGTCGGAGCGGGTGGCCTCGGTTCTCCGGCTCTGATGTATCTCGCCGCGGCGGGTGTGGGCACGCTGGGCATCGTCGAGTTCGACACGGTCGACGAGTCCAACCTCCAGCGCCAGATCATCCACGGCCAGTCCGACATCGGACGGCCCAAGTCCGAGTCCGCCGCCGCCTCGATCCGCGAGATCAACCCCTATGTCAATGTGGTCATCCACGACGTCGCGCTCGATCGTGACAACGTCAAGGAGATCTTCGCCCAGTACGACCTGATCGTCGACGGCACGGACAACTTCGCCACCCGCTATCTCGTCAATGACGCGGCGGTACTGCTGAAAAAGCCCTACGTCTGGGGATCGATCTATCGGTTCGACGGGCAGGCCAGCGTCTTCTGGGCCGAGCACGGCCCCTGCTACCGCTGCCTGTACCCGGAGCCCCCGCCGCCCGGCATGGTGCCCAGCTGCGCCGAGGGCGGCGTGCTCGGCGTCCTGTGCGCCAGCATCGGCTCGATCCAGGTCACCGAGGCGATCAAGCTGCTCACCGGCGTGGGCGAGCCGCTGGTCGGCGGCCTCATGGTCTATGACGCCCTGGAGATGACGTACCGCAAAATCAAGGTGCGCAAGGATCCCCAGTGCGCCCTGTGCGGGGAGACCCCGACCGTCACCGACCTGCTCGAGGACTACGAGGACTTCTGCGGC
>Ga0075418_10001618_pt1 | contig 25620 bp, 17 predicted proteins | sample SoiMetdeltSBSDD2_FD_81776 | JGI IMG/M metagenome (GOLD analysis project Ga0075418, IMG submission 81776) | Bulk soil microbial communities from a Populus tree surrounding site in Tennessee, USA - Soil MetaG P. deltoides SBSDD2 | ecosystem: Environmental > Terrestrial > Soil > Tree plantation...
AAGCTGACTGAAAACTTAACGCGCTTGCTGCAATTATAGGATTTACGCGGCTGAAACGACTCGTGTCGTAGAGACGGAAGCTCTTCCAAGTTGAGGGCCGTTTCAAATGACGCAGAATCGTCAGGTCGCGCTGGGGCTGCGTGGGGTCAGCAAACGGTTTGACCGCCCCGCTGTCGATGCGCTCGATCTCACTGTCCATTGCGGCGAGTTCTATGCCTTGGTCGGCCCGAACGGCGCCGGCAAGACCACAACCTTGCGGATGGTGGTCGGTCTGCTCCGCCCTGACGCAGGCTCGATCTGCATCGATGGCATCGACGCGCTTGCCGATCCGGTCGGCGCCAAGCAAATCACCGCGTGGCTCTCGGACGAGCCGATGATCTACGAAAAGCTCACGCCCTACGAATATCTTGAGTTTGTTGCAGGGCTCTGGCGGATTGAGCCCGCCGTAGCAGAAGCGCGCGCGCGAACTGATCGGCTGGCTGGGCCTTGAGCCGCACGCGCACGAGCGCTGCGAGGGGTTCTCTAAGGGCATGCGGCAAAAGGTGGCCCTTGCCGGCGCGCTCGTGCACGACCCGAAGCTGATCATCCTCGACGAGCCATTGACAGGTCTCGACGCCGGCACTGCCCGGCAGGTGAAGAACGTGCTTCGCGAGCGCGTGCGTGCCGGCGGCACCGTCATCATGACCACGCATATTCTCGAGGTGGCGGAGCGCATGGCCGATCGCATCGGCGTAATTGCGGGCGGGCGGCTTATCGCGGAAGGCACGCTTGACGACCTGCGCCGGCAGACCGGTGAAACCGCTACAAGCCTCGAGGATACATTCCTCATGCTGGTGGCCGAGCAGGCGGCCGCAGCGTGAGCCAGCCGGCTTCCCTGACCTGGCTTACCAGTCACGAGCTGCGTCTCGGTTGGCGAGATTGGGCTTCCCTGATGACGGCGGGAGGACGCACGCGCGCGCGCACCGCGGCCATCGCGCTGATCGCCTTTGCAGGCTTCATGCATGTGTTCGCCTATTGGACGGTCGCGAGCTTCGCCAATGCCAATCTGGCTTCCGACACGGCAACTCTGGTCGGCATCACCGGCTCGCTGGTGCTGTCATGGTCGCTGCTCCTGTCGCAAGGAATGGAGTCGGTGACGCGTGCATTTTATTCGCGCTCCGATCTCGATCTCGTCCTCACGTCGCCCGCTTCGGCACGCAAAGTATTCGCGGTGCGCATGGCGCGGATCGCGGCCGCTGCTATCGCAATCGCCGTGCTGCTGGCCGCGCCATTCATCAATGTTCTGGCGGTGCTCGGCGGTAGCCGATGGCTTTCAGCTTATGGTGTGGTCGCGGCAATGGGCGCGGTGGCAACGGCAGCAGCGCTTGCGCTGACCGTCGCATTGTTCCGCATCATCGGTGCCAAGCGCACGAGGCTGATCGCCCAGATCGTGGCGGCGGTCATCGGTGCCGCGTTCGTTATCCTTTTGCAGATTGCGGCCATTTTTTCTGCGGGCAGCCTGTCGCGCTTCGCCGCATTGCAGTCGAATTGGATGCTGTCCCACGCGCCCGATACGACCAGCGCCTTCTGGTGGCCCGCACGCGCTGTGCTTGGAGATTATGCGGCGCTGGCCGGCGTCATGGCCTTCGGCATTGCTGCGCTCGGTGTGACCATTTGGCTTTTCTCGCGGCGTTTCGGCGAGCACGCTCTGGCGGCGGCCGGTGTTTCGAGCGCCGCCGTGCGTCAGCGTCGATGGTCGCGCGGCTTTCGCCGCCGCTCTGCGAGCCGCGCGCTGCGGCACAAGGAATGGACGCTTCTGCAGCGCGATCCTTGGCTCGTTTCGCAGACGCTGATGCAGATTTTGTATCTCATTCCGCCGGCGCTGCTGCTTTGGATCACATTTCATGACCGCAACGACTCTTTTGTCGTGTTAATTCCGGTGGTGGTCATGGCGGCCGGCCAGCTCGCCGGAGGACTGGCGTGGCTTTCGATTTCAGGCGAGGACGCCCCCGATCTTGTCGCCACCGCGCCGATTACCTCGCCACGCATCCTGTGGGCCAAGATCGAAGCAGTCATAGGAGTGATCGCGCTCGTCTTCGCGCCGATCGTTGCCGTTTTGACCCTCGATACTGTATTCGCGGGCATTGTTTGTGGCCTCGGCATATTGACCGCGGCAGCAGCCGCGACGGCCATCCAGCTCTGCTTCCGCGTGCAGGCGCGGCGCAGTCAATTCCGCCGCAGGCAGACCTCATCCCGCCTCGCCACATTCGCGGAAGCTTTTTCCTCGATAGCCTGGGCTGCGACAACCGCGCTGGCGGCCGCGCAAACCTGGGCGGCGCTGGGGACGGCGGCGATCGCCCTCGGCATCCTGGCAGGCGTCTGGCTGATCAGTCCGTCGCGGACCTGATTTCTCAGGCTAACGCCGCGCGCAAGCGCCCTCGGCCGACCAGAATCCCGATCAAGACCAGATTGAGAATATTGGCGCCGATTCCCGCCGCGAAAGCTGGCGCATAGTAACCGAAATGATCGTAGAGAAGGCCCGCGAGCCAGCCGCCGAGCGCCATCCCGCCGCCGCTAAACAGGAGCAACGTTGGAATGCGCCACGAGGCCTCGGAGGCGGGAAACAATTCGCGCAATGCCAGCACATAGGCCGGGATGATCCCGGAGAATCCGAGGCCGAACGCCGCGGCTATCGTGAACAGGCCCGCTTCGTTTTGCGTGAAGAGAAAGGCCGTCATCGACGCAGCCTGCCATGCCGAGCCGATCAGGACCGTTGCGAGCCCGCCGATGCGATCAGAAATGGCGCCCCACATCTGCCGGCTAAGAAAGGCCGTGCCAAGCAGGACCGACAGCATCAACGCACCGTTCGAACGCGTAATGCCAATATCGCTGCAGAAGGCGACGAGATGACCTTGCGGCATTGCCATTGGAACGCAGCACAGCACCGCGGCGACACACATCATTCCGAAAACCAGATTAGGCGGCCACCCAAGGACGCGCGCTTTCGCAGCGGCGGGATCAGACGAAGCGGCCGGCAAGACCAGTTCGGGTGGGGCGCGAAAATAAAGCAAGGCGAGCGGGATGATCACCACAATTTCGGCCAGCGCGTACCAAAGCATGGTGCTGCGCCATCCAAAGGCGGCGATGGCGCGTTCGAACACGGGTGGCCACATTGCGCCGGCCAGATAGCTGCCGCTCGAAATGAGTGCCAACGCCGAGCCACGCCGGCGGTCGAACCAGCGGCTGACATAGATGTACATGGGCGCGTTGATGCCGCCCAACCCGATCAGCCCTATGAAGAGCCCGTGGCCGATCCAAAGCGGCCAAGGCGGGCCAATGGTCGAGATCGCAAGACCGAGGCCGATCATCAAGGACCCGCAGATCACGGTCCATCGTGTGCCGACCTTGTCGGCGATCCTGCCCATCAGAATTCCGCCGAAACCTGAGCCAAGCCAGGCGAGGGCGCTGGCGAGTGCCGGGATCGACCGGATTCCGTCCACCTCAGCCGCAATGTCCTTGAGCGCCACAGCCGTGATCCATGCCGCTCCGAATGCCATCAGCATCGTGACGAGTGCCACCGTGGCAACTGTCCAGGACGCTTTGCTTTCGATTGAGGAAGGCGGCGATTGCAACATCAAGGGGAGTTCCCGGCGGGACACTCTTCTGGCAGCCGCGGCCGCGTTTGACCACCCACATCGCCGTAGGTCTGCTCTGTCTGCTGCATTGCGCCAAAGTGCGCGTAGGCGTCGACCACGGAAATTTCCTTTTGTAAGCAGCGGCAATAACGAAATTGACCCAAACTCGTTGAGGTGTAGCTTTGCTGGCGTTCAGCGCTTTGCCACGCGCAGGACAAGCCTATATGAGTGGGACCCGGCGCCGTGGTGCGCCACGACGACAAGGCCATCCATGGCATTTCGAACGGTCAGCCTCGACGACAAATACGACCTGAGCCAGTCGCACGTATTCGTCACAGGCTATCAGGCGCTGATTCGCGCCTGCCTGATGCAGAAAGAGCGTGACCGGCGCGCTGGCCTGAACACCGCCGGGTATGTCACCGGCTACCGCGGTTCCCCCCTCGGCGGTCTCGACCAGCAATTTATGCGTGCGGCAAGGCAACTTGTGGCTGCCGACATCAAGTTCCAGCCCGGCTTGAACGAAGACCTCGCGGCCACCGCGCTGTGGGGCTCACAGCAAGCTGAACTCCGTGGTGAAGGCAAATTCGGTGGCGTGTTCGGCATGTGGTATGGCAAAGGACCGGGCGTCGACCGCACTGGCGACGTGTTCCGCCACGCCAATTTGGCCGGTACCTCAAAGCATGGCGGCGTCATTGCTCTGATGGGCGATGACCACACGGCTGAATCATCAACGACCGCGCATCAATCCGAATTCCATTTCGTCGATGTGATGATTCCGATCCTCAATCCCGGCGGCGTGCAGGAGATTATCGACTACGCGCAATACAGCTGGGCCATGTCGCGCTTCACAGGCGCCTGGACCGCGCTCAAATGCATGCATGAAACCGTAGAGTCGACGGGGGTGGCCGATGGTTCGCTCGATCGCATGCAGATCGTAACGCCGAGCGATTTCAGCATGCCGCCAGGCGGCCTGAATATCCGCCTCACCGACACATTCCTCGGCCAGGAAGCGCGCCTGCACGATTTCAAGCGCGATGCCATGCTGGCCTTTGTGCGAGCCAATAAACTCAATCGCATTATTATGTCCGGGGGACGGGCGCCAAAGATTGGCATCATCACCACCGGCAAAGCGTATCTCGACGTGCGTCAAGCCTTCGACGAGCTCGGGATCGATGAGATCAAATGCAATGATCTTGGCCTTCGGGTTTTCAAGGTTGCCTGCGTTTGGCCGCTCGGGCGACAGGAGCTGGCGGAGTTCGCACGAGGGCTCGACCTGATCATTGTTGTCGAGGAAAAGCGCTCGCTGATCGAAGTGCAGGTTCGTGAAGAACTTTACGGCACGGCAAATCAGCCGGTCTGCATCGGCAAGAAAGACGAGCAGGGAAACTGGCTATTCCCGGTCAAGGGCGCGCTTGATCCGAACGATATCGCCATCTGCATCGGCGAACGGTTGCTGCGCTATGGCTCCAACGAAGAGCTCGCGGCAAACGTGGCCCGCCTGAAATCCGCGCAAAGCGCGCTCACCGAAACGACGGACGTTGCCCAACGCATTCCGTATTTCTGTTCGGGGTGCCCGCACAACACGTCGACGCGGGTCCCCGAAGGCAGCCGCGCCTATGCCGGCATCGGGTGCCATTACATGGCGCAGTGGATGGACCGCAAAACGCTCGGCTACACCCAGATGGGGGGCGAGGGCGCCAACTGGATTGGCGAAGCGCCATTTTCCAACCGCGGGCACGTTTTCCAGAATCTTGGGGACGGCACTTACAACCACTCCGGCTATCTCGCGATCCGCGCTGCGATCGCTTCCGGCGTGACCATGACCTACAAGATCCTGTTCAACGATGCGGTCGCCATGACCGGCGGACAGGCGAATGACGGCGGGTTGACTGTCCCGCAGATCGCATCGCAAGTGGCCGCCGAGGGGGCCAAGCGGGTGGTCGTCGTCACCGACGAGCCCTGGAAGTATGGGAAAGACATCGAATGGCCGCGCGGACTTACGGTGCATCACCGCGACGAACTTGACGCCGTTCAACGGGAGCTCGCCACCGTCCCCGGCGTTACCGTGCTCATCTACGACCAGACCTGCGCTGCCGAGAAGCGGCGACGCCGCAAGCGCGGGGCATTTCCTGATCCCGACAAGCGGGTGGTCATCAATGACCTGGTTTGCGAGGGGTGCGGCGATTGCGGCGTCAAATCGAATTGCGTATCGGTGCAGCCGCTGGAAACCGAGTGGGGCCGCAAGCGAACGATCGATCAGTCGAGTTGCAACAAGGACTACTCCTGCCTGAAGGGCTTTTGCCCTTCCTTTGTGACTGTGCACGGCGCGAAGCTCAAGAAAGGTGAGGCCCTCGCCGAGCCTAAAGAGTGGCCGGCCCTCCCGGCGCCCAAGGCGCCGCTGCTCAATCACCCTTACGGGATCATCGTCACGGGTATTGGCGGGACTGGAATTGTTACTATTGGAGCCATCGTCGGAATGGCGGCGCATCTGGAAGGCAAGGGCGTCGGCATCATCGATATGGCCGGTTTGGCGCAAAAGGGCGGCGCAGTATCGAGTCACATTCGCATCGCCAATACGTCGTCGGATATTCATGCGATTCGAATCGCGGCGGGCGGCGCCGACCTGGTCCTGGGCGGGGACATTGTCGTTGTCGGCGCCAAGAAAGTGCTTGGCGCGATGAAAAATGGAATTACGCGGGTTATCGTCAATACCGCGGAATTTTTGCCCGGCGATTTCACGCGCAATGCGGATTTTTTTCTGCCGACGGAGCGTCTCAAACGCGCCATCATCGCTCACGCCGGTCGCGAGCATACTCAGTTCGTGGACGCCGGGCGGCTCGCGACCGCGCTGCTCGGCAACTCCATGGGCGCGAACATGTTCATGCTCGGCTATACCTACCAAAGCGGAGCGTTGCCGCTTTCGGCGGAGGCCGTCGAGCGGGCGATCGAAATGAACGGCCAAGCTGTGGCAATGAATATTGCGGCGTTTCGTTATGGGCGCCGCGCTGTCGTCGATCCAAGAGGGCTTGAGGCACTGGTCAAACCGCGGCCGCAGGAACAGAATGATTCACTAAGGCTGTCGCAATCTTTCGCCGACACCGTGAATCGTCGCGTGGAATTTCTGACCGCCTATCAAAATGCGGATTACGCGCGCCGCTATCGAATCTGGGTTGAGAAAGCTCGCACAGTGGAAGCCGAAAAAGCGGCGGGGCACTGCGGACTTGCGGAAGCCGTTGCGCGCTACCTCTTTAAACTGATGGCGTACAAGGACGAATACGAAGTGGCGCGCCTGTACAGCGAAACGTCGTTCCTTGATCGGGTTAGATCGACATTCGACGGCGACAAGCTGCGATTCGAATTTCATTTGGCGCCGCCGTTGCTGGCGCGGCGCAATCCGGAAACGGGCGAACCAAAAAAGATCTCGTTTGGTCCTTGGATCCTGAAAGCTTTTGCGCTATTGGCGAAGTTCAGATTCCTGCGCGGCACCGCATTCGATCTTTTCGGCTATACAGCCGAGCGCAAGACCGAGCGCCGCCTGATCTCCGACTATGAACAGCTGCTCGAGGAGCTACTGGAGCGGCTGACGCCGGCTAACCACCATGTCGCCGTCGCGCTTGCGACAATTCCCGAAAAAATCCGTGGATACGGGCCGATCAAGCAGCGGCATCTGGCCGCGGCAAAGGCCGAAGAAGCGGCTCTGCGGGAGGAGTTTCGCTCCGGGACGACAAGTTTTCTCAAGGCAGCGGAATAGCTTGGCCCCCTGCGTGACCCATTTACATGTGATCTGATACTTGACCGCCATCCGGTGGTGTTTTCATATCGAGACAACAAGATCGTCACTGCAGACGGCGAGGGGTTATCGGGCCGCGCAGGCGCGCGCGGCCGCACCGGGAGGACTGAGTTGTGGCGTCGAACGCCGCCGCGGGCGAGGAAACGTTTCCGAAGCTATTGATCCGTAACGCCAATGTCTGCGGCGCGCGGCCAGCGATGCGGCACAAGGACCTTGGCATTTGGCAAACCTGGACCTGGAGCCAGACGCTGGACATCGTCCGCGCCTATGCTGTCGGTCTGCATCGACTGGGTGTCAAACGCGGCGAGACCGTCGCAATAGTTGGTGGCAATAGACCGAAGCTTTATTGGTCCGTAATGGCGGTCCAGATGCTGGGCGCGATTCCCGTGCCGGTCTATGCCGATGCTGTCGCCGACGAACTGGCGTATGCGCTCGCTCACGCCGAGGTTCGCTTTGCCGCGGTCGAGGATCAGGAGCAGGTCGACAAGATCCAGTCGGTCATGAAGCGGCTCCCCCAGCTGGAGTTGATGGTCTACGACGAGAAGCGTGGCCTGCGCGATTACGATCACAGTCGCCTTCGCCCGATCGACGAGGTTATTGACGAAGGTCGCAAAGCTCTGGCCGATCCCGCCGTCGCGGCCTGGCTCGATAACGAAATCGCGACCAGCAAAGGCAGCGATCCTTCGATCATTCTCTATACTTCAGGCACGACCGGCACGTCCAAGGGCGTCGTGCTCACCAACGAACGTTCGATACATGCTGCGGCCGATACTGTCGCGTTCGACAAGCTAACGGAAAAAGATGTGGCACTCGCGTATCTGCCGCTCGCCTGGGTCGGTGACCACTATCTCAACTATGCGCAAGGCCTGGTCTCCGGCTTCTGCACCGCCTGCCCGGAAAGCCCCGACACGGCGATGAGCGATCTGCGTGAAATCGGTCCCAGTTTCTATTTCGCGCCACCGCGCACGTTGGAGCAGCTGCTCACGCGCGTGATGATCCGGATGGAAGATGCCGGTCTCATCAAGCGAAAGGTGTTTCACTATTTCATCGCCGTGGCGCGCCGCTATGGCGAGCGCATTCTCAATGGCGAAAACGTGCCGCTGACGGGGCGTGTTCTCTACGCAATCGGCAATATCCTGGTCTATGGCCCACTCAAGAACGTGCTGGGCTTCTCGCGCGTGCGCGTCGCCTATACTGCCGGGGAGGCCGTCGGGCCGGATCTTTTCAGCTTCTACCGCTCTATCGGGCTGAACCTGAAGCAGTTGTACGGACAGACCGAAGCATTTCTCTACGTTACGGCCCAGCCAGATGGCGAAATCTATGCCGATACGGTGGGGCCTGCATGCCCCAACGTCGACATTCGGATCGCCGACAATGGCGAGGTGCAGTTCAGGTCACCGGGTATGTTCTCCGGCTATTTCAAGGATGAGACAAAGACCGCGGAAGTGATGACCCCGGATGGCTATGTAAAAACCGGCGACGCCGGCTTTTTCGACGAAAAGACCGGACACCTCAAGATCATCGACCGCACCAAGGATGTCGGAAAGCTGAACGACGGGACGATGTTCCCGCCGAAATACATCGAGAACAAACTCAAGTTCTTTCCGAATATCCACGAGGCCGTGGCGCTGGGCGACAAGCAGGATTTCGTCACGGTGATGCTCAACATCGATCTCACCGCGGTTGGAAGCTGGGCGGAACGCAACAACGTGGTCTATGGCTCGTATCAGGAGCTCGCCGGGCATCCGCTGGTTTATGACATGCTCGAAAAGCATGTGGCGGAAGTGAACCGCTCGCTCGCCGAAGACAAGGTGATGGCGGGGGCGCAGATCAGGCGGTTCCTGATTCTGCATAAAGAGCTCGATCCCGACGACGGGGAAATCACCCGCACACTGAAGGTGCGGCGCGGTTTTATCGCAGAACGCTATGCGCCGCTGATCACGGCGCTCTACGACGGTTCAAAAGAGGCAGATATTTCGACCCAGGTGACCTTCGAAGACGGTCGCAAGGGCACGATCAGCGCCCGCGTGAAAATCCGCGACATGAAACCCGCAGCCACTCCCGCCATGGGGAAAGCGGCATGAGAGCGACCGGGGGCCCGGACGTTGCGGTCGGCGACGAGCTGTTATCGGTCGAGAACGTGTCGCTCTCTTTTGGCGGCGTAAAGGCGGTCAGCGACGTTTCCTTCGACATCCGCAAAGGCGAAATCCGGGCGATCATCGGGCCAAATGGCGCCGGCAAGACGTCGATGCTCAATATCATCAACGGCTTCTACCACCCGCAAAAAGGTTGCATTACGTTCAAGGGGCAAACCCGCGCAAGGATGCGCCCTCATGACGCTGCCTATGGCGGCATCGCGCGCACGTTTCAAAATGTCGCCCTGTTCCGGGGCATGACCGCGCTCGACAACATCATGGCCGGCCGCACCCTGAAAATGCACAGCAATTTCTTCTGGCAGCTTCTCCGCTACGGTCCCGCGATACGAGAAGAGGTCGAACATCGTCATCGTGTCGAAGAGATCATCGATTTCTTGAAAATCCAGGAGATCCGACGTGTGCCTGTAGGGCGTCTCCCCTACGGTTTGCAGAAACGGGTCGAGCTTGGCCGCGCGCTCGCCATGGAGCCGGAATTGTTGCTGTTGGACGAGCCAATGGCCGGAATGAATCTCGAAGAAAAAGAAGACATGTCGCGCTTCGTGCTCGATGTGAACGATCACTATGGCACGACGATTGCGCTGATCGAGCACGACATGGGCGTGGTGATGGATCTCTCGGATCGGGTGGTGGTGCTCGATCACGGCATCAAGATCGCCGACGGCACGCCCGACGAGGTCAAACGAAACCAGGCCGTGATCGACGCTTATCTCGGCGTGGCGCACTGAGGACGCATGGACATCCTTTACAAGATCTTCCTCGATCCCTTCGTGCAAATGGGCACGGCGCCCGACCTGCTCGTGCAGACGCTGTGGGAGGGGATGGTCGGCGGGGTGCTTTACGCCCTGATCGCGCTTGGCTTCGTCCTGATTTTCAAGGCATCGGGGGTCTTCAACTTCGCGCAAGGGATCATGGTGGTCTTCGCGGCGCTCACGCTGGTCGGACTGTACAATGCCGGCATACCGCCCTTTCTGGCCCTTGGGCTGACCATTGCGGTGATGTTTGGGCTCGCCTTCGCGGTCGAGCGCGTCGTCTTGCGGCCGCTGATCAACCAGTCCGACATCATTCTGTTCATGGCGACGTTCGGCCTAACCTACTTTCTTATTGGGTTCGGACAATTTGTCTTCGGCGGCGACCCAAAAGTCATGATCACCGAGCAGCTTTATCTGCCGAAAGGCACGGTCACCTACAAGGCGTTCGGCGGGATCGTCTCCCTGCAGAAGCTCGACATCGCTGCGGCCGTCATTGCGTCGGTCATGGTGGCCGGTTTGGCCGTGTTCTTCTCGAAAACACGGATCGGTCGGGCTCTTCGCGCGGTGGCGGATAGCCACGAGGCCGCACTGTCGGTCGGCATTTCACTTGAGCAGATATGGGTGATCGTGTGGTTTGCCGCCGGCCTTGTGGCATTGGTTACGGGCATCATGTGGGGCGCGCGCTCGGATGTCTCGTTTGCGCTGGACGTAATCGCGCTCAAGGCACTGCCTGTCCTCATTCTCGGCGGCCTGACTTCAATCCCGGGTGCCATCGTTGGCGGCTTGATCATCGGCGTCGGCGAGAAGCTCTGGGAATTCTACTGGGGGCCGTTGATCGGCGGGGGCACCGATTCCTGGTTCGCGTTCGTGCTTGCACTGGTGTTCCTGCTGTTCCGCCCGCAAGGTCTGTTTGGCGAACGCATTATTGAACGGGTGTGACGAGCGATGCTTTACCGCGAGGCCGGCCAGTTCAAGACCAGCTACGCCACAGACCAGGCGATTTTTCCGATTCTGCAAGACCGCATCGGCATTATCGTCATCCTTGTCATCGCATTCGTCGGCATTCCGCTTATCGGCAATGACTTCCTCACCAACGCGGTGATGTCTCCGTTCCTGATTTTCTCGCTGGCTGCAATCGGGCTCAACCTGCTTACGGGTTACACCGGGCTCCTTTCCCTCGGCACCGGCGCTTTCATGGGGGTAGGGGCCTATGCCTGCTACAAGCTGACTACGATCTTTCCCAACGTGAACATCATCATTTGGGTGATTGCGTCCGGTTTTTTCTCTGCGGCTGTCGGGGTCGCGTTCGGCCTGCCTTCCTTGCGCATCAAGGGTTTTTATCTCGCGATTGCGACCCTCGCGGCGCAGTTCTTTCTGGAATGGTGCTTCATCCGAATTCCCTGGCTTTACAATTACAATGTGTCGGCGGCCATCGAGGTCCCGCAACGCGAACTGTTTGGCATCATCATCACCGGTCCGCGCGCGAGCGCCGAGACGCGCTATCTGATCGTGTTGACGATCGTCGTCATCATGACCTGGATGGCCTCGAATATCGTGCATGGGCGCATTGGCCGCATGTGGATGGCGATTCGCGACATGGATATTGCCGCCGAGCTGATGGGAATTCGCCTGCTGCCGACCAAATTGCTCGCCTTCGCCGTGTCTTCATTCTATTGCGGCGTTGCAGGCGCGCTGTTGGTCTTCCTCTGGTACGGGGGCGCCGAGTCGACCGTGTTCTCGATTAATGAGAGTTTCACGGTCCTGTTCATGATCATTATTGGTGGTTTGGGGAGCCTGCTGGGCTCCTTCCTCGGCGCAGCATTGATCTACATCCTGCCGATCATCCTGCGTTTTGTGCCGCCGCAACTGGGCCTGCCGCTGCACGCTGCCACAGTTGAGCACCTGACGTTCATGATTACCGGGGCCCTAATCGTGTTCTTTCTTATCGCTGAGCCGGCGGGCCTTGCCCGCCTGTGGCAGATTGGCAAGCAAAAACTGAGGGTGTGGCCGTTTCCCTATTGATGGTACAAGATAGACCCAAGTTTGAGGCTATGGCTTGAAGCCATGGCTCGGAAAATCGCCTTTCAGCCAAATCGGACAGGCGAGTTACACAAACCAGAGGTTGCGCCGCCGGGCGTGAACGAAGGGAGGAATGCGATGAAGGCAAGACAATTTTTAGTCGGTGTGACCTGCGCGAGCGTGGTGGGAGCCGCTGTGCTCGTCAGCCAGGCGCAGGCGCAGGATTCAATTTATGTGCCGTTGCTGACTTACCGAACAGGCCCGTACTCGGGCTCAGGCATTCCGATTGCCAATGGCATGCACGATTATTTGGCCATGCTCAACGAGCGCGACGGCGGCATCGGCGGCGTGAAGCTCAACGTCGAAGAGTGCGAAACCGGTTACGACACCAAGAAGGGGGTTGAGTGCTGGGAATCGGTCAAGGGCAAGAAGCCAGCCGTCGTGAATCCGTATTCGACCGGCATCACCTTGCAGATCATCCCCAAGGCTGCAGTCGACAAGATCCCGATCCTGTCCATGGCCTACGGCTTATCGGCCTCGGCCGTCGGTAAAGATTTTCCCTGGGTGTTCAATCCGCCGGCTACCTACTGGGACGGCTTGTCGATGGTCATGCGCTACATCGGCGGCAAGGAAGGTGGCCTCGACAAGCTTAAGGGAAAGACCATCGGCTTTATTTTCCTCGAAAGCCCGTATGGCCGCGAGCCGCTCCCGCTGTTGCAGCAGTTTGCCAAGGACTATGGCTTCACGGTGAAGGAGTATTCGGTCGCAGGCAAGGAAATGCAGGATCAGTCGGCGCAGTGGCTGGCGGTCCGTCGCGATCGGCCGGCGTGGATGATCATGTGGGGCTGGGGCGCGATGAACCCGACGGCGGTCAAGCGCGCAGCCGAGAACGGATTCCCCATGGATCATTTCATCGGCATCTGGTGGTCAGGCAGCGATGACGACGGGCGCGGCGGCGGCCAGGAAGCCAAGGGCTATCTCGCGCTCAATTTCAACGGACTGGGTCCCAACTATCCCGCGCTCCAGGACATCAAGAAACATGTCGTGGACAAGGGCAAGAGCCAGGTCGAGAAGGACAAGTTCGCGGAGAACTTCTACAACCGCGGCGTCTACAACTCGGTGCTCGTCGCCGAAGCAATCCGCAACGCTCAGAAGCTGTCGGGCAAGAAGGTCGTGACCGGCGAAGATGTCCGCCGTGGCCTCGAGACGCTCAACATCAGCGAAGCACGCTGGAAGGAGCTCGGCTTCGCCGGCTTTGCGGCGCCGATCTCGGGCGTAAACTGCACCGATCACAACGGCCACGCGCCCGCCTACATGCAACAGTGGGACGGCGCCAAGTGGGTCAAGGTCTCCGACTGGATCCAGCCCATGAGAGACAAGGTGCGACCGATGCTTGAAGAGGCGGCCAAAGAATACGTCGAAAAGAACGCCGGCTGGCCGAAGCGCACCGAAGCGTGTGACAAGTCATCGTAACTTGATGCGCTGAAACATAAGCCTCTCCCCTGACGGGGAGAGGCTTCCCTTGCTTGGAGTGGTGGCTGATGTCCGCTGTCGAGCAGAATCCGGCAACGACCGCGCAAAGCGAGACCATTCTCTCGGTCAATAATATTGAGGTGATCTACGATCACGTCATCCTGGTGCTCAAAGGCGTTTCTCTTGACGTCCCCAAGGGCGGCATCGTTGCCCTGCTTGGCGCCAACGGCGCCGGAAAGACCACGACGCTGAAAGCAATCTCCAATCTGCTCCATGCCGAACGTGGTGATGTCACTAAAGGTTCGATCGTATTCGAAGGCGGCGAGGTGCAGGACCTTTCCCCAAACGAACTGGTGCGACGAGGCTGCATCCAGGTGATGGAAGGGCGGCACTGCTTCGGCCATCTCACCATCGAAGAAAATCTGCTCACGGGCGCATTCACCCGCCGCGACGGCAAGGCAGCGATCAAACGTGATCTCGATCTGGTCTATTCGTATTTTCCCAAGCTCGGCGAGCGGAAAAGTTCGCTTGCGGGCTACACGTCGGGGGGCGAGCAGCAGATGTGCGCAATCGGCCGCGCGTTGATGTCCCGTCCGAAGATGATCCTGCTCGACGAACCGTCAATGGGGCTTGCGCCGCAAATCGTTGAAGAAATTTTCGGAATCGTAAAGGACCTCAACGAGAAGGAGGGCGTGTCCTTCCTTTTGGCGGAACAGAACACGCATATGGCGCTACGCTTTGCGCGTTACGGCTATATTCTGGAAAACGGCCGCGTGGTGATGGATGGCGAGGCGACGACGCTCGCGGAGAACGAAGACGTCAAGGAATTCTACCTCGGCATTTCAGAAGGCCGGCGCAAATCGTTCCGCGAAGGCAAGCATTACCGACGGCGGAAGCGGTGGCTGGCGTAAGCCATGCCGGAACATTACGACGCGTTGGAAACCCGTGATCCCGTCGCCCGCGAGCGCGAACAATTCGCGCGGCTGGGCGAACTAATCGCGTGTGCGATGACTGCGCCCGGGTGGGCCAAGCACCTTGAGGGCATCGATCCCAAATCGGTCACGTCGCGTGCATCGCTGACGAAATTGCCGGTGATGCGCAAGTCGGACCTTGCGGCGCTGCAGAAGGCGCACCCCCCATTTGGCGGGCTGAACACCACCGCGCCGGGAAGGGTCCGGCGCTTGCTGATGTCACCGGGGCCGATCTTCGAACCTGAAGGCGAGGGCGCCGACTGGTGGGGAGCCGCGCGCGCTGTCTATGCGGCCGGGTTTCGTGCCGGTCATATCGTGCATAATTCGTTTGCTTATCACCTCACGCCCGGCGGCTTCATTCTTGAATCGGGCGCGCACGCGCTTGGCTGCGCTGTCATTCCGGGCGGCGTGGGCAATACCGAGCAGCAACTGGATGCGATCGCGCATTACCGGCCACAGGGATATGTCGGTACGCCGGACTTCCTCAAGATCCTGCTCGACACCGCTCAAAGCGCCGGAAAAGACGCATCCTCCATCAAGCGCGCGCTTGTTTCCGGCGCCGCGTTGCCGGCTTCGCTGCGCCAGGAACTCGGCCACCGCGGCGTTGCCGTATTGCAATGCTACGCCACCGCCGAACTCGGGGTAATTGCCTACGAAAGCGACGCGCGCGACGGCATAATTGTGAATGAGACCGTGATCGTCGAAATCGTTCGGCCCGGTACAGGCGATCCCGTGCCGGAGGGCGAGGTGGGAGAGGTCGTCGTCACCTCCTTCAATCCGGATTACCCGATGATCCGGTTCGGTACGGGCGATCTTTCCGCTGTCATGCCCGGCGTTTCTCCATGCGGGCGCACCAATGCCCGTCTACGAGGATGGATGGGACGTGCCGACCAGACGGCGAAAGTGAAGGGCATGTTCGTTCATCCAAAGCAGATCGCCGAACTGGCCTCTCGCCATCCAGAACTCAAGCGCCTGCGGCTGGTCGTCGGGCGTGACGCGGAACAGGATTCCATGACCTTGCTGGCCGAAAGCTCCACGTCGGATGCAGCTCTCGAAAGCGCAATTGCCGCCAATCTGCAATCGATCACCAAGCTCAAGGGGATCGTAAAGCTGGTTGCGCCGGGCTCGCTGCCGAATGACGGCAAGATTATCTCCGATGAGCGCAAGTCATGAGCCCGGATAAAGGTCCGGCTGCAAGCGGCCGGATCGGCGTACTGCTGGTCAATCTCGGTACGCCGGACTCGACCGGCTACTTGGCCATGCGCCGATACCTGAAGGAATTTCTCTCCGATCGGCGCGTGATCGAAGAGAACCGTCTGAAATGGTGGCTTGTCCTTAATCTGATCGTTTTGACCGTTCGCCCTGGCCGCAAGGGGCGTGACTACGACAAGATCTGGAACAAGGAGCGGAACGAATCGCCGCTGAAGACGATCACGCGCTCCCAGTCCGACAAGCTCGACGACATTTTCGATAAGGTGGACAAACGAATCCGCGTCGATTGGGCGATGCGCTATGGCAATCCGTCGATCCGCTCGCGTCTGGAGGCGCTTGCCGAGCAGGATTGCGAGCGCATCCTGGTCGTTCCCCTCTACCCGCAATACTCCGCGGCGACTACAGCCACCGTCTGCGACGAAGCGTTTCGCGCGCTCAAACGGATGCGCTCCCAGCCCACGCTACGCATCGCCGCGCCCTACTATGCCGAGCCCGTTTACATCGATGCCCTGGCAGCTTCCCTGAACGCGGAGCTTGCGAAGCTTCGCTTTAAGCCCGAGGTGATCATCGCCTCCTACCACGGAATGCCAGAGGATTACGTGACCAAGGGCGACCCGTATCTCAAGCACTGCACCGAGACGACGACATTGCTGCGCAAGAAGCTGAAGCTCGACGACAAACGTCTGATCATGACGTTCCAATCGCGTTTCGGCACCGCAGAGTGGATCAAGCCTTACACCGATGCCACGGTGAGGTCGCTTGCCGAGGGGGGTGTGAAGAATCTTGCCGTCATCACCCCTGGATTTTCCTCGGATTGCCTTGAGACTCTTGAAGAGATCGCCATGGAAAATGCCGAGATCTTCCGACACGCAGGCGGAGAAAACTTTGCCGCCATTCCCTGCCTCAATGATACGCCCGGCGGAATGGCAGTGATCCGCGACATCGTCACGCGTGAGCTCAAGGGCTGGGCTTGATCGGCTATTCGCCGGCCGCTATTTGCCGTCGAGCAAGCGGCGCATTTCTGAGCGTAAGTCTGGCGCTATATCCGCGCGCTCGAGGCCGTAGGCCACATTGGCCGTGAGAAAGCCGATTTTGGAGCCGCAATCGAAACTGCGCCCCTCGAATTCGAGACCGTAGAAAGGCTGGGAATGCGACAGCGCGAGCATGGCGTCGGTGAGCTGAATCTCGCCGCCGGCGCCGGCCGCCTGCTTTTCCAGGAGCTCAAAAATCTGCGGTTGTAGGATGTATCGTCCGGTAATCGACAGATTGGACGGCGCTTCGCTCGCTTTCGGCTTTTCAACCATCTTGGTGATCGCGAACGCCTTCCCCTTCGGAGCACCGACGCCGACGACGCCGTACATGTGCACCCGCTCCTGCGGCACCTTCTCAACGGCAACGATATTGGCATTGGTGTCGAGGTCCTTCGCCGCGTCGATCATCTGCGCGAGGCAGCCCCGGGTGTGCTGAACGAGGACATCCGGCAACAACAGGGCGAACGGTTCATGGCCGACCAACTCGCGCGCGCACCACACCGCGTGTCCCAGGCCGAGCGGAGATTGCTGGCGGGTGAAGCTGACGGTGCCGGCCTCAGGGAGGTCCTCCGACAGCAGCGCGAGTTCGGTCTTCTTCCCGCGCTCTATCAAGGTTAACTCGAGTTCGAACTGGCGGTCGAAATGGTCCTCGATCACGCTCTTGTTTCGACCTGTAACAAAGATGAAATGCTCGATCCCGGCCTGCCGCGCCTCGTCCACAACGTGCTGGATAAGCGGTCGGTCTACGACCGGGAGCATCTCCTTTGGCATGGCCTTGGTCGCAGGTAAAAAGCGGGTTCCAAGCCCGGCCACGGGAAAAATGGCTTTGCGGATATGGGTCATGCGGGATTTTCAGAGTTATCCGGGTCGGGAGCCATGGTGGCCGATAGAAAAGCACACGTTTCTGCCAAGAAACTACACCATGAACGCAGCTGAAATGATATCGGGTCAGCCATATATTCGGGATATTAGGTTATGGGTCGAGGGGAGGTAATGCGCAAAGCGTGGCCTTTTTTGATCGGCGCAGCGATCGTGGCGGCCGGTTCTGGCTTTGTGGCGGCACAAGACGCGCGCGATGGCCACGCTCCGGTCACGACCGGCGCACTGCCGCCGACGACGCAGGCGCCGCCGCCTTGGAGCGGGGAATCGGGCTCGTCCGGTCACCCTCTGATGACGGCCGACGCCATCCGTGCCGCGGCCGCTAATTTCCATGACTGCATCGAACGGCTGTGGCCGGCCGCCGCGCACCGCGGTGTCTCGCGAAGCGTCTTCCAGAAATATGCCGGGTCACTTACGCCCGACCTGCGAATCATGGATCTGCTCGACAACCAGCCGGAGTTCACCAAGTCCTTTTGGGATTACCTGGACATCCTGGTGAACCCCGAGCGCATCGAGCAGGGCCGCGCTCTGCTCGAGAAATATCGCAGCACCTTCGATGCGGTGGAACGTGCCTATGGTGTCGATCGCTTCACGATCGCTGCGATCTGGGGCGTCGAAACCAACTACGGGACACTTATTGGTGAGCGGTCCGTAATCCGTTCAACCGCGACCCTTGCCTGTATCGGCCGGAGGCAAAGCTTTTTCCGCGAAGAATTTCTTTCCACGCTCGAAATCCTCCAACGCGGCGATGTCCGGCCTGAACATCTCGTCGGTTCCTGGGCAGGTGCGTTTGGCCCGACGCAGTTCATGCCCACCTCGTTCAAGAAATATGCCGTGGACTTTGACCGTGATGGACGCCGCGACGTCGTCGATTCTGTGCCGGACATCATTGCTTCCACTGCGAACAACCTGAAGAAGGATGGTTGGATCCCGGGCCGCAGTTGGGGCTACGAGGTGGTGGTGCCGACGACGTTCAACTTCCTGCTTGCCGATCACGCGCGGCCGATGAGCATTCGCGAGTGGGAGCGGCATGGGATCAGGCGCGCGAATGGCCAGCCGTTCGCGCGGCCCGATGACCAGGCTTTCCTTCTGATCCCGGCGGGTATCCAGGGACCGGGCTTCCTGATGCTCACCAATTTCAGCGTGATCATGAAATACAATCCTGCCGAGGCCTATGCACTCGCGATCGGACATCTGGCCGATCGGCTGCGCGGGGGTGGCCCCTTCGTCCAGGAATGGCCGCGCTACGAGCGTGTGTTGTCGCGCGTGGAGAGGCTGGAACTGCAGCAACTGCTTTCGCGCCACGGCTATGATGTCGGCGAGCCGGACGGCCTCCTCGGCGTCAAGACCCGATCCGCGATTCGCGATTTCCAGGCCAAAAACGGCCGAATTCCGGACGGGTTTGCCTCAGCGGGCGTGCTCGATCAGTTGCGGGCGCGTTAACCATGGTATTTCGTCAAGTTTGAGTTGACATTTCGCGGGCGCTGTTAGTCCATGGCGGTGGGCGGCGAGGGCAAGCCTTCACACACGCCGAATACGTTACGCAGTGGGCGGTCAGCATGACTGGCAAACACCGGTTTTCGCGTTGGCTCCTCGTTGCGGCGCTGTTCGCCGCGGTCGACTGCGCCGGCGTTGTCGCCATCGAAGCCGCCCTGATGTCGTCAGCTCAGGCTCAGTTTCCGTTTTTCGGCGGGCAACAGCAGCAGCACCGTTCGCGCTCCGGAGGCGGATTTTTCGGTGGATTGTTCGGAGGCTTTGATCGTCACTCTGAGCCTTACGAACAGCAGCAGGCGCCGGTTGACAACTCGCGCGCGCCAGCTCCGCGCAAGCCGGATCCGAAAGCTGACCCGATTACAGTCACGACGTCGATTGTCGTTCTGGGCGATGCCATGGCGGACTGGCTGGCCTACGGGATGGAGGATGCATTCGCCGATTCGCCCGAGATCGCGATCATCCGCAAGAACAAGGTTCATTCCGGGCTCATCCGTTATGAACAGAAAGGCGATCTCGACTGGGGGCGGGTTGCGCGCGACATCCTCGCGCAGGAGAAAGCGAATTATGTTGTGATGATGCTTGGCGTCGGCGACCGGCAGTCGATCCGGGAGCGTGACATCGCCAAGGAAGCCGAAAAAAAGAAGGGCAAGGATCAAAAGGAGCAAGCGGACAAGCCTGCCGCGGAAAAGGAAGCGCAAAGCAAGGAACAGTCTGGCGAACAGGAGACCGCCACAACCGCGGCGGAGACACAGCCTGCGAAAAAGGCCGGTGGAGTCGCTGAGTTTCGCACCGATCAGTGGGCAGAGATTTATTCCAAGCGCATCGATGAAACGATCGCCGCCGTCAAAAGCAAGGGGGCGCCGGTCTTTTGGGTCGGCTTGCCCTCGATGCGCGGCGGCAAGGCCACGGCCGACACGGTCTATCTCAATGATCTTTACCGCGCACGCGCCGAACGGGCCGGCGTCGGTTACATCGATATCTGGGATGGCTTCGTCGACGAATCCGGCAAGTATTCGAACTTTGGCCCCGACTATGAAGGTCAGGTGCGCAGGCTTCGTTCGCAAGATGGTATTTTCTTCACAAAATTCGGTGCGGTGAAGCTTGCGCACTATGTCGAGCGCGAAATTCGACGTCACATGAATAGCCGCGTGACGCCGGTTGCGCTCCCTTCCGGGCCGGTCGCGCCCATGACGCCCGACGGTAAGCCGGCGGCCCGGCCGGTGGCGGGACCGGTGGTTCCCTTGACCGTCAATTCCGGAAATTCCGAGGAATTGCTTGGCGGTGCCGGCAACAGCTCACCGCATGGCGACGCGATGGCCACGCGCGTTCTTGTCAAGGGAGAGCCGGTCGCCGCTCCGCGCGGACGGGCCGACAATTTCGCGCTCCAGCCTGGCAATGATGACAGCTCAGCGGCGCCGGCAGCCGCCCTCGCCTCGACACCAGCCGAAACTGCACGCACCGAGCCGGTGGCCACCGAGACGACGCCTGCTCTGGAGAAAAAGGCCTCCGCACCGAAAACAACCAGCGCCGAGCGAACTGCGCAAAATGCGGCCACCCGGCCCAGGCTTCCGCGTCCCCCGCAACGGGATGATGTGCCCCGTCCACCCCAGGGCATTCCCTTCGGCGGAGGCTGGCCGTTTCGTTGAGCCTCAGCGCGGTAGGGTCGTTGTTCCCATCAGGAATTTGTCGACGGCGGACGCGGCCTGGCGGCCTTCACGGATCGCCCAAACCACCAGCGACTGCCCGCGCCGCATGTCGCCGGCAGCGAAGACATTTGGCAGTGACGTCTGATACGCCGTGGTGTCCGCGGACACATTGCCGCGCGCATCGAGAGCCACGCCGAGGTCCTTCAGCATACCCTCGTGGACCGGATGCACGAACCCCATGGCGAGCAGAACCAGATCGGCCTCGAGCTCGAACTCGGTGCCCGGCACGGGTTTGAATGCACCATCCACATGCGTGCAATGAAGCTTCGTCACCCGGCCGTTCTCGCCGGTGAATTTCTGCGTCAGGACGGCGAACTCGCGGGATACACCTTCTTCGTGGCTGGAAGAAATGCGGAGCTTGAGCGGCCAATCCGGCCACGTGAGCATCTTGTTCTCGTGTTCCGGCGGCTGCGGCATGATCTCGAAGTTGGTGACCGAAACCGCGCCCTGGCGGATCGAGGTCCCGATGCAGTCGGAACCCGTATCGCCCCCGCCGATGACCACGACCTTCTTGCCCTTGGCGAGGATTGGCTCGACGTCACCCTGCGGCTCATTGCTCACGCGCCGGTTCTGCTGAGGCAGAAAATCCATCGCGAAATGGATGCCTTTCAGTTCGCGGCCGGGGATCGGTAGATCGCGGGACTCCTCACTTCCGCCGGTCAGCACGACTGCATGGTGGTCTTTGACCAATTTGTGCGCCGTGACGTTTACGCCGACATGAGCGTTGTAGTGAAAGACGACGCCTTCGCCCTGCATCTGCTCGATGCGGCGGTCGACGTGGATCTTTTCCATCTTGAAATCGGGAATGCCGTAACGGAGCAGCCCGCCCGCTTTTGCCCAGCGTTCGTAGACATGCACCTCGTGGCCGGCACGCGCGAGCTGTTGCGCGCAGGCAAGGCCCGCCGGCCCCGACCCGACAATCGCCACTTTTTTGCCGGTCCTGCCTTGCGATTTCTCGGGCTTGAGACCTTGAGCTATCGCGCGATCCGCGATCTCGCACTCGATTGTCTTGATGGTGACCGGGTTCTCGTCGATGTTGAGCGTGCACGATGCCTCGCACGGCGCTGGACACACTCGGCCGGTGAACTCTGGAAAATTGTTGGTCGAATGCAGATTGCGAGCGGCGTCCTCCCAGTTGCCGCGATAGACCAGATCGTTCCAGTCCGGAATCTGGTTGTTGACCGGACAGCCGGTGGGCGCGCCGGTGATGCGGCTGGTACCATGACAATAGGGCACGCCACAATCCATGCAGCGCGCGGCTTGATCGCGGAGTTCCTTTTCCGGAAGCGGCAGCACGAATTCGCGCCAATGCTTCACGCGCTCCGCAACCGGTTGATAGTCGCGATCCTCCCGCTCGATTTCCAGAAACCCGGTGACCTTACCCATACTATTCCGCAGCCTGCATCGTGGCGGCCTTCTCCTTTGCCATTTCGGCCAGCGCGCGGCGGTATTCCACCGGCATCACTTTGCGGAATAGCGGACGATAGGTATCCCAGTTGGCAAGAATTTCAGCGGCGCGCTTCGATCCGGTGTAGCGCGCGTGATTGGAGATCAACAGTTTCAGGCGTTCGGCGTCCTTCGTCGTCAGGTCTGACATGACGTCGACGCGCCCATGGCTTTCGAGATCGTTGTAGTGGCCGAACTCCTGCTGCGCGATCTCCTCCTCTTCGGGCACCGGCTCGAGCTCGATCATGGCCATGTTGCAGCGCGACTTGAACGTCCCGTCCTCGTCCAGCACGTAGGCAACGCCCCCGGACATTCCCGCGGCAAAATTGCGCCCGGTGCGACCCAGCACCACGACAATGCCACCGGTCATGTATTCGCAGCAGTGATCTCCGGCACCCTCGATCACCGCGATGGCGCCGGAATTGCGCACGGCGAAGCGCTCGCCGGCGACCCCGCGGAAATAGCATTGGCCTTCGATTGCGCCGTAGAGAACCGTGTTGCCGACGATGATCGATTCCTCAGGCACGATGCCTGAGTCCGCCGGGGGGCGGATGATCAGGCGTCCGCCGGAGAGTCCCTTACCGACGTAATCGTTCGCATCGCCGTCAAGCTCGAAGGTGACGCCGCGCGCAAGCCAGGCGCCGAAGCTTTGTCCCGCCGTGCCGGTGAAGCGGACATAAATGGTGTCATCCGGCAGCCCTACGTGGCCATAGCGCTTAGCCACTTCACCGGAGAGCATGCCGCCGCAAGCGCGATCGGTGTTGCGGATGACGGCCTGAAGCCGCACCGGCGCGCCGCGGTCAAGGGCAGCCTGCGATTCCGCGATGAGCTTGCGATCGAGAATGTTTTTGATCTTGTGATCCTGCGGCTCGCACTTGTAGATCGCCGTGCCCTTTTCCGCCGGAGGCTTCGTAAACAGCCTGGAGAAATCCAGCCCCTTGGCCTTCCAGTGTTCGACCAATTTCCGGCGATCGAGCATCTGCATCTGCCCGACCATGTCATTGAAGGTGCGGAATCCGAGCTCGGCCATCAGCTGGCGCACTTCTTCGGCAACAAAGAAGAAATAGTTGATGACGTGTTCGGGCTGGCCCCTGAAACGCTTGCGCAGCACCGGATCCTGGGTGGCGACGCCCACCGGGCAAGTATTGAGGTGGCACTTTCGCATCATGACGCAGCCGGCCGCGATCAGCGGCGCGGTCGCGAAGCCGAATTCGTCTGCGCCCAGCAGCGCGCCAACCACCACGTCCCGGCCGGTGCGGATGCCTCCGTCCACCTGAACCGAGATACGGCCACGCAGCCGGTTGATGACCAGCGTCTGATGCGTCTCAGCGAGGCCGATTTCCCACGGGCTGCCCGCATGCTTGATCGAGGTCAGCGGGCTTGCACCCGTGCCGCCCTCGAAGCCAGCGATCGTGACGTGATCGGCGCGCGCCTTTGAAACGCCGGCAGCGACCGTGCCGACACCGACCTCGGAGACAAGCTTGACCGAGACGTCGCCGGTGGGATTGACGTTCTTGAGATCGAAGATGAGCTGCGCCAGGTCCTCGATAGAATAGATGTCGTGATGCGGCGGCGGCGAAATCAGGCCGACGCCGGGCGTGGAATGTCGCACCTTGGCGATGATCTTATCGACCTTATGACCGGGCAGCTGGCCGCCTTCTCCGGGCTTGGCGCCCTGGGCCATCTTGATCTGCATCATGTCGGAGTTCACGAGATACTCGGCGGTCACGCCGAAACGGCCCGATGCCACCTGCTTGATCGCCGAGCGCATGGAATCGCCGTTCGGCAGAGGCTTGAATCGGTCTGCCTCCTCCCCGCCCTCGCCGGTGTTCGATTTGCCGCCAATGCGGTTCATCGCGATGGCCAGCGTCGTGTGAGCCTCGCGGGAGATGGAGCCGAATGACATCGCGCCTGTCGAGAAGCGCCGCACGATATTCTTGGCCGGCTCGACTTCCTCAAGCGGTATAGGCTTTCGGCTATCTTCCTCCGCGGTCTTCAGCCGGAACATGCCGCGGATTGTCAGCAGGCGTTCGCTCTGCTCATTCACGATCTGCGCGAAGGCTCGATAATGATCCTGTGAATTCCCGCGCACTGCATGCTGCAAGCGCGACACTGTCTCCGCGTTCCATACGTGGTCTTCGCCGCGCATGCGCACCGCGTAATCGCCGCCGACATCCAGCATGTTTCGGTAGATCGGTGCATCGCTGAATGCGTCCCGGTGACGTCGCACCGATTCTTCTGCGATTTCCGCGAGGCCGACGCCCTCGATGCGCGTATGCGTCCCGGTAAAGTACTTGTCGACGAATTCCTGCCGCAGGCCGACGGCATCGAAGATCTGGGCGCCGCAATAGGACTGGTAGGTGGATATGCCCATCTTGGACATCACCTTCAGCAGACCTTTGTCGATCGACTTGATGTACCGCTTGATGATCTCCTTGTCCTCGAGCTTCTGAGGCAGATCATCCTTCATCGCGATCAGTGTCTCGAAGGCGAGGTACGGATTGATGGCTTCCGCGCCATAGCCGGCGAGACACGCGAAGTGGTGCACCTCGCGCGGTTCGCCGGTTTCGAGCACCATGCCGACGGACGTGCGCAATCCCTTGCGGATCAGATGATGATGGACGGCAGCGCATGCGAGCAGCGCCGGAATGGGAATGCGATCGGCGCCCGCCTTGCGATCCGACAGGATGATGATATTGCAGCCGTTGCGAACTTCCTCCTCCGACCGCTCGCATAATTCGTCGAGCGCCCATCCCATGCCGTCTGCGCCGTGCTCGGCAGGAAAAGTGATGTCGAAGATGCTGGACTTGAAATGATCGCTGCCGATCTCGGAAATCGCACGAATCTTTTCAAGATCCTCGTTGGTGAGGATTGGCTGACGCACCTCAAGGCGCTTGGTTTTTGATGTGCCCTCGAGATCGAAGATGTTCGGACGTGGTCCGATGATCGAGACAAGGCTCATGACGAGCTCTTCCCGGATCGGATCGATCGGCGGATTGGTGACCTGCGCGAAGTTCTGCTTGAAATAGGTGAACAGCGACTTCGGCTTGTCGGACAGGGCCGAAATCGGCGTGTCGTTG
>Ga0075418_10001619_pt1 | contig 25612 bp, 23 predicted proteins | sample SoiMetdeltSBSDD2_FD_81776 | JGI IMG/M metagenome (GOLD analysis project Ga0075418, IMG submission 81776) | Bulk soil microbial communities from a Populus tree surrounding site in Tennessee, USA - Soil MetaG P. deltoides SBSDD2 | ecosystem: Environmental > Terrestrial > Soil > Tree plantation...
AACGAAGAGGCCCGCACGCGGCGGGCCGGATCGAGCGTAAGACTCGGGGTTTGTATCGCCCGGAACCTGCCTATCCGGTTCCTTCAACCACTTCGTCCTCCAATTGCATCTCCGCCCTCAACGCCTTCTTGCGCTCCAGAATTCGCGCACCCAGTTCCTTCATGTCGAGATCGGTTTTCCTTGCCTTGGGGAACATTTCTTCCTGTTCCTCCTTTACATGGTGAGCGATGTATTCCCCCAGCACGATGACTTTAGCCGCATACTTGTCATCCGCGGTAGCCATCTCCAGGATTTGCGCGATGAGATCCTTTGCGGTCGCATGTTCAACTTCAGCTTCGTCCAGGAGATCCTCATCGTCGATGGCTTCACGTACTTCCGGATAGAAGATTTCTTCTTCCACCGTCGCGTGGACCGTCAGTTCGTTGCATATCTGTATGGCGACCTGTTCTGCTTCTTCATCTGCTTCGTCTTCGTGCAGCCGTTCGAAATCTTCGAAGAGCTTCGTCACCTTGTCGTGGTCCGCCTTCAGGATTGCGATGGCGTCTGTGGAGGCGCGTTTTTCGGACATTGGAAAATCCTCTGGTAGAGTTGATTAGGAAACCCACCGGCGTTCCCGGTCGAGCATGATCATTGAAGGCTGCCGTGGGCCCTGTAGGCGGAACGCGTTATCAGCGTAAGACCCCTCCTGAAAACATCCGGGACAATCCCGGGTCACGTAGGATCGGTCTGCGCGGCCTCAGGCATCGCGATCGCTCGCGTTAATCAATACAACCAGGGGGCCGGACACGCTCATTTCCTATCACCGAGGAAACCTCGCTTCGGCGCGCCGATGAACTCGCGGCGCAGCCGCGTGTCACTCTTGTTGCACATTGTTGTGTCGAGGATGCCCATGTGCTCGGCGTGAAACGTCCTCGGCGAGCCCCCGATCACTACAGACCCTACAGGAGATCCAATGGAAGCCACTGCAACGGGTAGCAATTTCCCAAGCACCGGAGCGTCAGGAACGGACGGAAACCTGAACAAGGTTGCGTCGAGTGCGCATCAGGCCGTCGATTCGGTGGCCGGCAAAGTCGACGAAGCAGCGCGCAAAGCCGGGCCCGTCGTCGACAGAATCGCGAAGGCGGCCCACCAGGCGGTGGACAGCGCGGCCAGCACCGCCGCACCTGCGGCCGACTGGATCGCCGAACAGGGCGAACATCTGAACGAAGCCCAGAAGAAATTGGTCGACGACCTCTGCAAGTACGTGTCGGCAAACCCGATGAAATCGCTCGGAATCGCGCTGGCGGCCGGCTTCCTCATAAGCCGTATGACCCGATAGGGCCCAGGGTATGAACCCCGCGGGCGACGAGACGCGAAGTCCGATGGCCGGCATGCTCGAGGAAGTGATGGGCACGCTCGCGTCGGCGCGGGCGGCGCTCACGCACTTCCTCGACTTACTTTCGCTGGAAGCACGTCGGGCCGGCATCGCACTCGTCGGGATGGTCGCGGTCGGCTTCGCGGCTGCGGTGTGCGCCGTTACGGCCTGGCTCGGGATCATGGCCGCTCTCGCGATGTGGACGGTGTCGCTCGGCCTGCCTCCCGTGGCCGCGGTGATCGTCCTCGCGGGGTTAAACCTCGCGGGGTGCGCGATTCTGGCCTACCGCTGCATCGGGATGAGCCGGGATCTTCTCTTCCCGGCCACGCGGCGCCAAGTGGCAGGCACAACGGCCATTCCGCCCGCAGTTTCCTGATGCAGGCCCCCGACAAGGCTGAGGTCTATGCCGCCGAGTTGAAATTCGCTCTGGCGGCGCAGGACACGGTCAATAGCGCGCGCCGGGCGCGCGCTGCGCTCCGCTCGACTCTTGCGCAGCCCTCGACGCTCGCCTGGCTCGCGGGGGCCGCGGCCTTCGGGGGTTTCATGCTCGCGCGAAAGACGCTGGCGCAGGAGAAAATCTCCGGGCGTCGGCGCGTGCAGCGAGCGCCCAAGGCGTCCACAGCGGCCTTGTTGATGGCCTTCGTCCTGCGCGAGGGACTGCGGCGGCTACCCCTTCTCGCGCAGCTTTGCATGGCGCGAGGAGCCACCGCTGTGCGCCAAAGCCCGCGCCGGTAGGGCACGAGTCTCTAGTCCCTGCTCTTGAGAAACCGCAGAAATCTCGTCTCGTCCACGTCCATGCTGCTCGCACCCCGCCTGGCCCCGTTCCGGAGGGTGCCGGCGAGGTACTCCTCCAGGATAGCCGGATGGACGTACGATTTCCGGCAAATGGCCGGCGTGTTGCCCAGCCGGACGGCCACGGCCTTCATGGCGTTCACGATATTTGCCCGTGCCTCCCCCTCCGCTTTGCAAGGCGCGTGGGAAAGCTCGGACATGGCCAGCACGCTCGCCGCCCAGGTGCGGTACTCCTTCGCCGTGAAGTCCGCGCCGGCGGCCGCCTGCAGATAGGCGTTCACGTCGGTCGACCTGACCGGGCGCGGCTCGCCCGCCTCGTCCAGGTAGTTGAAGAGATCGTGTCCCGGAATGTCCAGGCAGCGCCTGATGATCCGCGCGATGCGCGGCTCGTTCACGGTCACCCTGTGCGTGATTCCGCTTTTCCCCTTGAACTCGAAGCGCACATCGTTCCCGTTCACGCTGACGTGCCGGTTGCGCAGCGTCGTCAGGCCGTAGGACCGGTTGCTCCGCACGTATTCGTCGTTGCCGACGCGCATCAGGGTCGTCTCGAGCAGGCGCACGACCGTCGCCAGCACTTTCTCCCGCGGCATTCCCGGCTGTGCCAGGTCAGCTTCGACCTGCTTCCGTATCCGCGGGAGCGCCTTGCCGAACTCCAGCATGCGCTCGAACTTGGTGGCGTCCCGCACCTCGCGCCAGCGCGGGTGATAGCGGTACTGCTTGCGTCCCCGCGCATCGCGCGCGGTCGCCTGTATATGGCCGTCGGGGTCCGGGCAGATCCACACGTTGCTGTACGCCGGCGGAATGGCGAGCGAGTTGAGCCGCGCGATAACCTCGGGATTGCGCACTCGCCTGCCTGCGGGATCGAAATAGGCGAAGCGCTTGCCGATTCTGCGCCGGCTCATGCCCGCGCCATCGTCGGTCACGTAGCGCAGCGAAGCCGCGCGCACCACCGGGGCATTGGACACGGCAGGATCCGTATCGCGACCCGCGGACTCGCTTTGTCGTCTCGAGAACATAGCCCGGCAGCGGCTCTCCGATGATTTACCGCGATTTGACCGGGCGCAAGGAACAGAAGTTGCTGCAGTAGCTCGCTGCGTTGTCGCGCTGCAGCGACGTCAGTCACCGCCGACATGACGAATTCGACGGGTCCGACTGCCGGAGTGTGACCAATGCCGCAAGATGGTGACGCTGGACCGGGAGGGAGGAGAGCAACTTTCAAGGAGATCAAGACATGACGCGAACTGCAACAGTACCCCCGACCACCCACGCCACCGCGCCCGGCGGCGCAAAAATCGCCGGTAATCGCGGCTCGAGTCACGGCGGACCCGGACCGCATGTGATGGCGGCGAGCACGCTCGAAGGCAACAACGTCTTCAATCGCGCCGACGAAGAGCTGGGCGAGGTGAAGGAGATCATGCTCGACGTTCCGTCCGGCCGCATCGCGTACGCCGTGATGTCCGCCGGCGGCTTTCTCGGCATAGGCGACAAGCTGTTCGCCATTCCGTGGGGCGCGCTGACGCTGGATACGGAAGGGAAGCGCTTCATCCTCGACGTATCGAAGGACCGCATCAAGAACGCGCCGGGGTTCGACAAGGACCACTGGCCGTCGATGGCGGACCAGGCGTACTGCGGGACGCTCCACAGCTACTACGGCGTGCGTCCGTACTGGGAAGAGCTGTAAGCCCTGCGATCGCGACACAGCGCGAAAGACGGACCTGCGGGTCCGTCTTATTCGCGTTCCCCCTCAGCCCCGGGAAGGGGGGTATTGTCGTCGTTCATCCAGCCCTGCTGCAGGGCGTAGCGGACGATTTCGCTGCGGCCGCGCAGCTTGAGCTTCTCCACCGCGCAGGCCCGGTAGAATTCCGCGGTTTTCACGCTGATGTTCAGGCGGCGGGCGATTTCCATGTTGCTGTAGCCCCACGCCACCAGTCTCAGCACGTCGGTTTCGCGCCCGGTGAGGGCGGGGGCGCCGACCGGCTGCCTCCGCCGGCCGAGCAGGTCGTCGTGTAACCGGTCCCTCAGCGCCGCGTCGATGAAGGTATTTCCTTTGGTGACCGCCCGGATCGCGTTCACCAGATCTTCGGCGGCCGAGCGTTTCAGCACGTAGCCCCTCGCCCCGATGCCCAGCATCCTGTGCAGGTACTCGGCATCGGCGTGCCGGGTCAATGCGATCACCCGCACCTGCGGACACTCTGCGAGCAGCCGCTCCGAAGCCTGCGCACCGTTCATATCGGGCATCGACAGGTCGATAACGGCGACGTCCGGCTTCAGCTGCCTGGCGAGATCGAGCGCTTCGCGCCCGCCGCTCGCCTGGCCGACCACGCACATGTCCGCCTCGCGGTCTATGAGCAGCGCCACGCCTTCACGCAGCACCGCGTGGTCGTCGGCGACGAGGATCCGCACCTTGCCGGTTACGACCGGCGCCTGCACCCGATCTTCGCTCATCTCGCGCTCATTCCCTCACCCCACCCTTCCTCACCCCAGCCCCCCCCCCGCGGGGCATCGACAGATTATCGCCTCTCGTCATCAATGGGACGGTGAGAAAGATAGTGGTGCCGCTGCCGGGAGTGCTCTCGATCTGCAGCGCGCCGCCCACGAGAACCGCGCGCTCGCGCATTCCCCTTAGACCCAGCCGCCGGGCGTCGTTTATGGACCCCACGTCGAATCCCCTGCCGTCGTCTTCGATGATGACCCGCAGCTCGTTCGCTCTGCGCTCGGCGATCAGGGCAACGCGTGTGGCTCCCGCATGCTTTGCCACGTTGGTCAACGCCTCCTGGACGACGCGATATATCGTTGTTTCGATGATGAAGGAAAAACGCTCCGGACCCAGGATCGTGATCTGCGCGTCGACGGCGATCCCGGTTTCCCGCGACCACTCTTCCAGGTGACGGCGCAGCGCCGCCTCCAGTCCCAGGTCGGAGAGCGCGAGCGGACGCAGCGCGTGGGAGAGCCGGTCTATCTCCTCGTCGAGGCGCCGGGCTATCCCCTGCATCTGCAGCATGCGTCCACGAACCTCCGGGGAGCAGCCCTCGGCCAGCTCGACGGCCTTCAATCCCATCGCCAGCGCGGCGAGGTGCTGCCCGAGCGAATCGTGCAGGTCGCGGGCGACCCGGTTCCTCTCGTCTTCCTGCGCCGTCGCGAAGTCGAGCAGGAGCTTGGCGCGCGCTTCTTCGAGCCGTATCCGCCCCGCTACCTCCGTCAGCATCCGCTGGTTGGCTGCGGAGAGATCGCGCGTGCGCTCCGTCACGCGCTGCTCCAGGTCGTCCTTCGTCCTCGCCAACTGGTCCTGGGCGTTCCTGCGCGAGGTCACGTCGGTGAACATGACGCCGATCCTGATGCTGCCCGGACCGCCGATGCGGGACACGAACACATCGAACCAGCGCTCCAGCGACGGAATGCTCGCCTCGAAACGCATCTGCTCGCCGCTCTGCGCCACCTGCCGGAAGTGCCGGGTCCACCCCGGCTCCAGATCGGGCAGGGTCTCGCTGACCGTCTTCCCCACCACGTGGGTGAGGCCGGTCTGCTGCGCGAACGCCGGGTTGACCTGAAGGTACTTGAAATCCTCCTTCCCACTCGAGTCGGTGATTGTTTCAAGGAGCGCCACCGCTTCGTCGATGCTGTTGAAGAGGTCGAGGTAGCGGTTCTCGCTCGTCGCGAGAGCCTCCCGGATATTGCGCAGCTCGGTGACGTCCACGAACGTCAACACGACGCCCGCGATGCGATCGTCCATCGTCCGGTACGGCAGCAGCCGCACGAAAAACCATCGCCCCCCGGCGCGGCCGACCTCGCGCTCGATGGGCACGAGGTTTTCCAGGACGCGCTGGGCGTCGCGCTCCAGGCCGATGTAGTCGAGACGATGCGTCAGATCGGTCAGCGGCCTTCCCACGTCCGTGGGAATCAGGTTGAACAGCTCCACCGCCGTGGGCGTATAGCGCGTGATGCGCAACGTCCGGTCGAGGAATATCGTCGCGATGGCGGTCGAGGCCATGAGGTTCTGCAGATCGCTGTTGGCATGCGCCAGCTCGTCCACATTGCCTTTCAGCTCGTGGTTCACCGTCGTCAGCTCCTCGTTGATCGATTGCAACTCCTCCCGGCTCGTTTCCAGCTCCTCGGTGGCGGAGCGCAGCTCCTCGTTCATGGCGTGCAGCTCTTCGTTGCTCGCCTTCAGCTCCTGGGTCGAGGTCTCGTGCTGCTCGATTGTGTCGCGCAGCTGCCCCTGCACCCGCTCCAGCTCGCCTTCGAGATGCGTCGATGGGGGAGCTTGGTCGCCCGCCGCAGTCTCTTCGTTCTTGCGGACGAGGGGCGACATCTGCGCATCCAGCGTGACCAGCATGAACCCGTCCGCCAGCTCGTAGGCCGGGACTACCCGCATGTCCACCGCGCGGCGCGTTCCGTCGATATCGATGGGTACCGAGAGGGTTTCGGCGGGCGCTCTCGTCTGGCCCGCCCGGTACAACGCCGCCCGCAAGTCGACTCGGAGAGCCGGATGAATCAGATGAAGCAGGTTGCGCGAAGGTTCGCCTCCCGACACTCTCAAGTACTGGCCGGCCTTTTCGGAAAGATGCACGACCTGGTGTTCTCCGTTCACGAGTATGGATGGCGGCGCGAGCCAGTCGACGATCGTGGCGTGCACGCCCGCCCAGGACTGGGTGCTGGGGATATCGGGAATGGACTGCGCCGGCGTTTCCTCGCGCGCGCGGAAGGCCGGTCCCGGCAGGACCGGCGGCTTCCTGGGAAGTGGTGTCCGCAAAGCAACAGCCAGGCTGGAGGGTCCGGGCATGACCGGCAGTCCCCGCCTCTGGCCGCCGCGGTGCAGGTATATCCGCTGCTTCTTGTCCAGCTCGGTGAAGCTCGCGATTCCGTCCGCGGTTTCCGACAAGCCGAGGAAGAGCAGGCCACCGTTGTTGAGCGAGAAATTGAAGATGTCGAAAGCGCGGACCTGGGCGGGACGATCCAGGTAGATCAGGAGGTTCCGGCAGGATATCAGGTCAAGGCGCGAGAACGGCGCATCCTTGAGCAGATCGTGGGCGGCGAACATCACCGATTCCCGTATTTCCCGGCGCACGCGGTAACCGCCGGGCTCCTTGGCGAAATAACGGCGCAGCCGCTCTTCGCTCACGTCGGCGGAGATAGTGTCGGGATACACGCCGTTTCTCGCGGCCTGGATGGACTCGTCATGCAGGTCGGTCGCGAATATCTGGATGAGCGGCGGCGAATCCAGCTTGCGCGAGTACTCGGAAAGCAGGATCGCGAGCGAGTAGGCCTCTTCGCCGGTGGCGCACGCCGGCACCCACACTCGCACGATATCGTCGGGGCTCTTCGCATCGAGGATTTTCGGCAGATGTGACGTGAGGGACGTGAAAGCGTCATGGTCGCGGAAAAAATTCGTGACGCTGATCAGGAGATCCTGCAGCAGGGAGTTCGCCTCGCCGGCATGCGTGCGCAGGAACGCCAGGTACGCCGGCAGGTCCTCGACGCTGTTTATCTGCATGCGCCGGGCGACCCGCCGCAGTATCGTGGCGCGCTTGTAGTACGAGAAGTCCCGGCCGGTGCGCGTGCGCAGGAAGGCCAGCGCTTCCCGCAGCGCCGCCTCGTCATCGCCCGGCGGCGTGGTCGGGGGAGCGGCCGGCTGCGCTCCTTCCTCCGCAGGCAGCTTGAGCTTTTTTTCGAACGTGCCGTACTCGACGAGGCGCTCCGGCATCTCCCCCACCCGCAGCACCCAGTCGACCATTCCCGTGGCGATCGCCGTCTGCGGCATGCCGGGATATTCCGCTTCCTCGGGATCCTGGACGACGGTAAGCCCGCCCCGCTCCTTGATCCGCTTGATCCCGATCGCCCCGTCGCCGTCCAGTCCCGAGAGGACGATCGCCGCGGCATGGGGGCCGTGACTGTCGGCCAGCGTGCGGAAAAAGATATCCACGGTCATGCGCTTGCCGCGTTCCTCGCTGAGATCCTCGAGCTCCAGGAAGCCGTCCGCAGCGATCAGCGACTTGCCGGGCGGGATCACGTACACCTGGTTGGGTTCCACCTTCGCCCGCCTTGCAACCTGGGTGACGTGCATGCTGGTCGTGCGCTGTATCAGGGTGCTGAGCACACTTTCATGCTCCGTGGAGAGATGGAGCACGACAACGAATGCCATCCCGCTGTCGGGAGGCATGGCGCTGAAGAACTCGCGCATGGCTCCTATACTGCCGGCCGATCCCCCCAGTCCGACTATGGGTATCTGCCTGTAACCCCGGGAAGGAACGATGTTGTCGAAATCTCCCGAAAGCTGCTGTTCTGCATGGTCAGGAACAAGATGCGCCGGCCCCGGCGCCGGTGCAGGCGCTCTGTTCGTTCGCGAACGCTTCGACTTGCCGCCCGGGCGCTTGGGCATGGCCCCTTTCCTCGTGTGTGCTTCAGGAATCCGGCGATGTTCCCGCCTGCAACAATGCTACGCCAAATGGGAAGCGCGTGCGGCTCGCGGCGACTGGGGACGCGATCCATGCCCGGGGGTTCCCCCGGGATCAATGGTTTTGCCCTTGCGCTACGATAGCCTGACACACAGGTTCTCCGTGAATCCCGCCGACAGCCATCTCGCCGGGCATCTGCTCGATCTTCTCAGCGCGCAATCACGCGCGCTCGCCGTAATCCTGCTGGACAATGAAGGAAAAATCGTCGGCTGGCTGGCCGGAGCAGGCGAGATTTTCGGCTACGAGGAATCGGAAGTCCTGGGGCGCCGCCTGGACTTTCTGCTGCCGCTCTACGACCGGGAGCGCGGGGGATGGCGCTGCGAGCTGCAGGACGCGCAGACCTGCGGTGAACACACGGACACGCGCTGGCTGCTGCGCAAGGACCGCACGCTCGTCTGCATGGACAGCGTACTCACTCCCCTTCGCGACGAGAATGGACAGCTCGCGGGGTACGGCAAGGTGCTGCATTACTCGGCCGCACACCGGGCGAGCGACGAGCACCTGCGGATTCAGAGCGAGGCGCTTCTGCGGCGCAACGCGGAGAGGAATGAATTCATCGGGACGCTCGCCCACGAGCTGCGCAACGTGATCGGCCCGCTCTGCAGCGCGGCCCAGCTGCTCCGGCTGAAAGCCGATGGCGGAAAGCCCGACCGGACTGCTGAAGTCATCAGCCGCCAAGTCGGCTTCATTGTCCGTCTGGTAGACGAATTGATGGAAATGACGCGGCTCGATCACGGACAGGTCGAGCTCGCCGTCGCCGAGACGGACCTCGCTACCGCCCTCGCGCAGGCGCTGGAGAGCTGCGACGGACAGCTCACGGCGCGCGGCCAGTCCGTCCTCGTGGCGATAGCACAGCCGATCGCACTGCAGGCCGACCCCATCCGCCTGCAACAGGTGCTCGTCAACCTGATCTCGAACGCTTCCAAGTACAGCGCGCGCGATTGCCGGATATGGATCAAGGGAGAAGCGGATGACGGCCATGCCGTAATACGCGTTCTCGACCACGGGTGCGGCATCGCGCCGGAGTTTCTTCCGCATGTGTTCGAACCGTTCAAGCGGGGCGGGCCATGTTGCGACGGCGATTCGAAAGCGGACGGGCTCGGGCTCGGGTTGGCGATAGTCAAATCGATCGTGGAGCTGCACGCCGGCACCATCGACGTGAAAAGCGACGGCGCGGGCAAGGGATGTGAATGCGTGGTGCGCCTTCCGCTCCGCCGAATCTAGAAATACTCTCTACTCTGATCGAGGGTCCAACCTAGCCCCGTCGATTGTGAGTTTTTGAGGCCGGATCCAGTGGCGTCGTTCCGGGCGCCGGATTCGCGAAAACGCTGCCCCAGCCGTGACCCGTGCCGTGAAGGGCCTGCACCGCGGCGCTCAGATAGGCCAGCTTCTGCGGCTGCGTCAGACGCTCGAACGCGGTGTTCGTCAGAAAGCGGAATTTCTCGTCCTCAGCCAATGCGCTATCTCTTCCTTGGGCAAGTTACCCGGGGAATCCCCGGGTAACACCAGTTTAGGCCTTTGCCAGCTTTGCGCAAGCGATTTACCGTGCGCTTCGCCCTCGTGACGCCAATTCACCCGCAGCCCACGTCACCTGTCCGGCTTTGTCCTACAAGCACCGCGCTTGAACATGCGCCGGCACTCGCCGCGAACAAACATCCGATGGGGCCGTCTTATTAGCGAAACGGCTGGCGCCCTCATGGCTCTCGACACCTACCGCAGGAAACGCAACTTCAGAACGACCCCGGAGCCGAAAGGACGCATCGGCAAACGCCGGGCGAAGGCGCTCGCATTCGTCATCCAGAAGCACGCCGCAAGCCGCCTGCATTACGATTTCCGCCTGGAGCTGAACGGCGTGTTGCTCTCGTGGGCGGTGCCCAAGGGCCCGAGCCTCGACCCGCAGGACAAGCGCCTCGCCATGCACGTCGAGGACCACCCGCTCGAGTACGGCAGCTTCGAGGGCATCATCCCGCCGCAGCAGTACGGCTCCGGCACCGTGATGCTCTGGGACGCCGGAACGTGGATACCGAAGGAGGACCCCGAGTCAGGCTACCGGAAGGGCCGGCTCAAGTTCGAGCTCCACGGCGCGAAGCTTCGGGGCGGCTGGATGCTGGTGCGCACGCGCGGCAGCAAGTACGGCAGCGACAAGTCGTGGCTGCTCATCAAGGAAAACGATGAATTCGCGCAGCCGGCGGCGGAAGGGCGCGTTGTGGAGGAGGAACCCGACAGCGTGGCGACCGGCCGCAGCCTGGAGGAAATCGAGGAAGGCGCCGACCGCATCTGGCACTCGAACAAGTCGGTAGCGCAAAACGTGCGCGAAGGCGCCATAGCGCCGCGGCGAGCACGGGCCCGAACGAAACGGACTCGCGCGGCAACGGGAAGCTCAGGCGGACGGACGCGAAGGTCCGGGGTGAGAACATCGGGACGCGCGTCCGCGTTCGTCAAAGGCGCCGCAGCCACTTACCGGGCGGCCCTCTCCGCCATGGACGATGCGGTGTCGGGCACCCTTCCCGGATTCGTCGAGCCCGAGCTCGCCACGCTGGTCAAGGAGGCCCCCGGCGGTGCGGGATGGCTGCATGAAATGAAGCTCGATGGTTACCGCATCCTGTCCCGGGTCGAGGATGGCAAGGTCCGGCTGTATACGAGAAACCGCAACGACTGGACGGAGAAATTCCGTTCGATCGCGGACGCGGTTGGCGGGTTGCCCATCGAATCGGGCTGGCTGGACGGCGAGGTCGTCGTCATGAAGGCCAACGGCCTCTCCAGCTTCCAGGCGCTGCAGAACGCGCTGTCGCAGGAAGACACGGGGAGCCTGCACTACTACGTGTTCGATCTGCCGTACCTCGATGGCCGCGACCTCCGGAAGGCGCCGCTCATCGAGCGAAAGAACCTGCTGGAGAAAGTCGTGTCCGGCGCGCCGCCGGTGATCCGCTACTCGAGCCACGTGCTCGGCTCGGGCGACGAATTCTACGGCCAGGCCTGCAAGCTCGAGCTGGAAGGTATCGTATCCAAAAGGGCCGACTCCCCGTACAACGCCGGGCGCGGCCGCGACTGGCTCAAGATCAAGTGCGGCCTGCGCCAGGAGATGGTGATCGGCGGCTACACCGATCCCGCCGGCGCGCGGAGCGGCCTTGGCGCGCTGCTCCTCGGCGTCCACGAGCGTGACGGGACGCTGCGCTATTCCGGAAAAGTCGGGACCGGATTCGACCACGACACGCTCGTCGCGCTGCGGAAGAAGCTCGATGCAATAGCCAGCAAGAATCCGCCGTTCAGCAATCCGCCGCGCGGCGCCGAAGCACGGCGCGCGCATTGGGTGAAGCCCCGGCTGGTCGCGGAAATCGCATTTACCGAATGGACCGACGAAGGCACGCTGCGCCACCCGTCGTTCCAGGGATTGCGGGAGGACAAGAATCCACGCGACGTGGTTCGCGAAAATCCGGCAGGGGTCACGCGTCAGGGGGCAGGCGTGAGAGGTCAGGCGTCAGGGGTCAGGCGTCAGGGGTCAGGCGTCAGGGGTCGGGGGGCAGGCGTCAGGCGTCAGGCGTTAGGCGCCACTGGTCGCCGGCCGCGCGCCACGAGCAACGAGTCACGGGTCACGAGTCACGAGTCACGCGGTTCGATAGTGGCAGGCATCGCGCTCTCCCATCCCGACAAGGTGATGTACCCCGAAGCGGGCATCACCAAGCGTGACCTGGCGCTTTACTACGAAACGGTGGCGGACCGGATCCTGCTCCATTTGAAGAATCGCCCCCTCACGCTGGTGCGCTGCCCCGACGGCTGGCGCAAGCACTGCTTCTATCAGAAGCACGTGAAAGAGGGTGTTCCGAAGGTGGTCGGGCGCGTCGTGGTCCCGGAAGGCGACGGCAAGGCCACCTACATGATGGCGAATTCGCTGCCGGCGGTCGTCTCGCTCGTGCAGATGGGCGTGCTGGAACTCCATCCCTGGGGCTCCTCGGCGCGCAAGCTCGGCTCTCCCGACCGCGTCATTTTCGATATCGATCCGGACGACGACCTCCCGTGGAGCAAGGTCGCCGATGCAGCGCGGCTGATGAAAACCCTGCTGGAGGAAATCGGCCTGCGCGTTTTTCTCAAGACCACCGGGGGCAAGGGCCTGCACGTCGTGGCACCGGTCAGGCCCACGCGGGACTGGGATACCGTCAAGGCGTTCACGAAGTCCGTGGCGGAGCATCTCGAGAAAACCTTCCCCGACCGGTTCACCGCCACGATGTCCAAGGCAAAGCGCAGGGGAAGAATCTACGTCGATTACCTGCGCAATGCTGAAGGCGCCACTTCCATTGCGGCGTACGCGGTACGCGCGCGCGCGAACGCCCCCGTTAGCCTGCCGATAGACTGGAGCGAGCTGGATGAAGACGTGCGATTCGATCACTTCAACGTGCGCAACGTCCCCTCACGGCTGGCGCGAATGAAGAAGGATCCCTGGGAGGAATTCCTCGAAGTCTCGCAGGCGCTGACCGCGGCCGTCATCAAGAAACTAGGATGACTGGTTCGCTACATGCCCCGGACCGGGACGAACACCGCGACGGGGATGACGGCCACCTGCTTGTCGTCGAAGTAGAAGCCGATTGCGGTATCGAAAAACACTCCGAAGCATCCCTCGTAGCGCTTGCCGTCCTCCTCCCACGTCGCGCGATTCTTCAGGTTCGAGACGTCCTTCAGCTCGCACGCCTCGCGATACAGCGTGACGGCGGCTTTCCCGTGCTGAACCACCGCAAAAGGCTCGGCAGACACGCCCGCCGCAGCGGCCATCATCACAACCATCAGCGCTTTCTTCATCGGGTCATTCCCTTTTTTCAGGTCCGGCCGCCAATCCGGCTCGACGATTGGAGCATGCTCGAGGCGCTGCGGGTATCGGCGTAGCGCTGTCAGCGCCGCACGGACAGACGACCGGAATGCGGAGTACCACCATGGCGGGGACAATGGGTTCATCGGCTTTCTTACGCTGGCGGTGGCTGGTAATCAGCGCGGTCGCGTGGCCGGCACTGACTCTCGCCCCGGTGCCGCAGCACACCGCGCTCTGGACCGCTGTGTTCGCCGAGCGCGGGATGGATGCCTCCACCGGGGGCGCTGCGACGCGTGTTCCGCGCGGGACCGCGGACTGGGTCGTCCTCTCCCGGGACAACGACGGGCTCCCTTTCATCGTGATCGACAAGGTTGCAGCCGAGCTCCATGTGTTCGACGCGGCGGGCACGTTCCTGGGAGCCACGCCGGTGCTGCTCGGCGCCGCGAGCGGGGATCAATCGGTTCCCGGGATCGGCGAGCGCCCCCTGGCGACCATAATGCCCCACGAAAAAACCACGCCCGCGGGCCGGTTCGTGGCGGAGCGCGGGCGCAATCTGAAGGGCGAGGACATCATGTGGGTGGACTACGACGCGGCGGTGTCCCTCCACCGGGTGCGCGCCACCAATCCCCACGAACACCGGCTGGAACGGCTCGCCACCGCCACGCCGCTCGACAATCGCATCTCCTTCGGCTGCATCAACGTCCCCGCGAAATTCTACGACGCGGAGATCGAGCGCGCTTTCGCGGGAGGTCACGCGATCGTCTATATTCTTCCGGAAACACGCCCCGCCTTCAGCGTTTTCGACCGGTCGTCGGTGCGCCTCGCCGCGGCCGGATCCCGATAGCCGCCCGTTTTCTCTACCCAAAAAAATGCCGGGCCCGCGGGCCCGGCAGGAAGTGTGGCTGAAAGCTCGTCCTAGTCTTAATTGCGATCGGCGCGCGGTGCGCGGGCGACGGTGTCGCTACGCGACATGCTGCTGCCCGAATCCGTAGCCGTGGCAGTGCTGCTCCCGGTCGTGCTCGAGGCAGCCCTGCGGCTGGCGCGGGACTTGCCCATGCTGGAGCCACTCTCAGCAACGTCCGGCTGGCTCGAGGGGCCACCCGGCTGACTGGTCATGGGACGCGAATCGGTCTCCTTCCCGGCCGGAGTGCCGGAGCCCGATGCAGCACTGCGGTTGCTTGGGGAGCCAGTGGTTCCCGACGGACCGCTCGGCTGTGCAGTCTTCTCGGCCGAATCCGGCGAAGAGCTTGCCGGCGGACGAGCCTGGGTCGAGCCCGAACCGGGCGTCACCCCGCTGCCGGGCTGAGCTGTTTGCGCAAGTGCTATTCCTGTCGCCGCAGCAATAGCGGCTGCGAGGGCAATGTTTACCGCAGGTTTCATATGAACATCTCCTTTGGGTTGACGGAGAAACAAGGTCGCCAACCTGTAAGAAGGCGTGCAGGCGACCGTGACCTATTTCACCCTGCTTCGTCGGCAACCGAGTTCAGGTGGACGCTGAACCACGTGTAGGCCTAGTCCTGCATCAAGGGGACGTCTCCCCGGGGGTGTCCGGCACTTCCAGCACGCCTTCGGTGACCAGCGCCGCGATCTCCTCCTCTTGCATCTCCAGTATGTCCCTGCAGATGTCGCGGGTATGTGCGCCGATTACCGGTGACGGCCAATTCTGCTCGGAGCGGGCGCGCGGCAGCCTGAACTCCGAGCGCTGCACGGGATGCCGTCCCATTTCCGGGTGCTCGTAGTAGACGAAATGGCCGCGATGCTCGAGCTGCGGGTCCTCGAACAAGCCCTGGTTGGAATGCACGATACCCGAAGGAATCCCGGCGGCCTGCAGCATCCGCATCAATTCTTCGGCATCACGGGTCCGGGTCCAGTCGGCGAGCAGGGATTCGAGCTCGTCTTCATGCGCCTTGCGGCCGGCGAGCGTCGCGAAGCGCTCGCCCTGCGCCCAGGCGGGCTCGCCGATAGCGCGCTGCAACGCCAGCCAGTGCGCGTCGGTCAGGCAGGCGATCGTCACCCAGCGATCCTCGCCCCGGCACGGAAAGGCGGCGTGCGGCGCCGCGGCCGGGTCGCGGTTGCCCACGCGCTCGCCTTCGCGGCCGTTCAGTGCGCGATCGAGCAACGCCGGTGCGCTGAAGTGCAAAGACACTTCGAGCTGGGACATGTCGAGGTGCTGGCCGCTCCCGGTGCGCCGGCGGTAGTCGAGCGCGGCCAGGATGGCAGCCACGGCGAACCGGGGCGTGATGAAGTCGGTATAGGCGCCGTAGGGATTGGTCGGCGCCCGGTCCGGCCAGCCGGTGATGCCGGTCAACCCGGAGAGCGAAGACAGCACTGCGCCGAAACCGGGCAGGCTCGCATACGGTCCGCCACGGCCCAGCATCGAGGTGCTGAACATGATGATGTCGGGCTTGATCGCGGCGAGATCGTCGTAGCCCAGCCCTCTTCTTTCCATCGTTCCGGGCGTGAAATTCTCGGTGACCAGGTCGGCCCAGCGGACCATGCGCTTCACGAGCGCCGGCGCTTTCGGGTGCGCCAGGTTGAGGCCCAGCGCGTGCTTGTTGGCGTTGTAGTTGGCGTAATAGCCGCTGCGATGCAGTCCCTTGCCCTTACCGCCGAACGGCGGCGAGCCGCGGAGCACGTCCGGACGCTGGCGCGATTCCACGCGCACGACCTTGGCGCCGTATTCGGCGAGGTAGCCGGTGGTCATCGGTCCGGCCGCGACCCAGCAGAAGTCCAGGACCTTGAGTCCGGCGAGGGGTTGGGGATTTTCCTCTTGCTTCATGTCGCACCTGTCATGCTGGACCCGTAAATATCCTTGATATTTGCAGGACCGTCATGCCGGTGAAAACCGGCATCCAGGCAAAGCGCTCTGGATTCCGGCCTCCGCCGGAATGACGGTACTGGTTGCAACATCAGATCGCGCCGGCTTCGCGCAACCGCTCGAAATCCGCGCGCGACAGTCCGAGCTCCTGAATGTAGATCTCTTCGTTGTGCTGACCGATGCGCGGTGCTGCATTCGATTCGAGCGGGGTGGCGCTGGCGCGAACGAAGGGGCCGAGGGTCGTCAACGGCGTGGCTATCCCCGGATGCTCGACCGTCTGGAAAAACTTGCGCGCTGCCAGCTGCGGATTCGCGAGGATATCGCCGAACGTGGCGACCGGGAACAGCAGCACGCGCCGCTCGATCGCGCCTTCGAACAGTTCCTGCTTGGTGCGCTGCATGAGGAAATCAGAGACGGGGCCAACGATCCGGTCCAGCATCTCCTTGCTGATCGTGCCGTAGCCCAGGGCCTTGAAGTCCAGGCTCTGCATGTACGCGTCGCCCATGCCTTCGTCGGCCATCCAGCGCACGAAGTTGTTGACGCTCTGGCCCGACGACGCGCCGCCGGAGAACTGGAAGTTGACGAAGCCGTCCTTGCACGGCCACGTGATCCGCATGAATTGTCCCTTACCGGTCTGGCGATAGGAGCCCTGGCGCACGATCACCGCGCGCTCGACGGCGTAGGCGGCCGGCGCATTCGCGAGCGCGCGCGTCACGGCCTCCTGGCAGGACACGTCGACGTGCTGCCCGCGGCCCGTCAGGCAGCGTTGCGCATGCGCCAGCATGGCTCCCGTCGCGCCGGCGGCAGCGCCGTGCAGGTAAAAGTGCGGAAATCCGACGCGCACCGGCGGACGGTCCGGGTCTCCCGTCACGTACATGAAGCCGCTGAGCCCCATGCCGACGAGATCGCTCGCACGGTAGGCCGCGTACGGCCCGGTCTGGCCGAACGGCGTGATCGACACGACGATCAACGCCGGATTGAGCGCGGCGAGGTCGTCGTAACCCAGCCCGAGCGCCGCCATCTCTCCCGGCCCGCCGGACTCGATCAGAAAATGCGCCGAGCGAACCAGGCGCGCGAGGAGCGCTCTGCCGTCGGGCACGGCCGGGTTCAAGGTGATGCTGCGCTTGTTGCTCGCGTACGACCACCAGTAGAGGCTCCGTTCGGGATCGGGCTCGTCGCGATAGAAAGGCCCCACGCGGCGCGCGGTGTTGCCCGCCGGCGGCTCGACCTGCAGCACGTCCGCGCCGAGATCGGCGAGTATGCGTCCGCACAGGAGCCCGCACTCGTCGGTGAGATCGAGCACCCGGTAGGGACTCAGCATCGAGGCGGGTTCGGGGCCGGCTTTCATATCGTTTCATGATAGCAAGCCCTGGAGGGAACGCGGCGTTTCCCGGGTCCGTTTATACTTGCGCCTCCGAGGAAGGATACCAATCATGATACGGACTACACTCAAGCTCGCCACCGCGTGCTGCGCCGCGGCTTTCGTCTCTTCACCGCTCAACGCCGCCCAGGGTGATGCAGCCGCGACCTACCCGACGCGGCCCGTGCGCTTCATCGTGCCGTTCGCTCCCGGGGCGGGCACCGATACCACCGCGCGCACCCTCGGGCTCAAGCTAAGCGAAGCGTTCGGGCACCAGTTCCTGGTCGACAACCGCACCGGCGCGGGCGGCGCGATCGGAGTCGATACCGTGGCGAAAGCGCTGCCCGACGGCTACACGATAGGGCTCATCTCGGCCTCGAACACGGTGGGTGCAGCGACGAATCCCGGGCTCCCGTACGACATGCAGAAGGACTTGCAGGGGGTATCGCAGGCGACGTCGCTCTTCTACGTCATGTACACGCATCCGTCGATGCCGTTCAAGACGGTCAAGGAATTCATCGCCTATGCCAAGGCAAACCCCGGCAAGCTGAACTACGGCAGCTCCGGCAACTACACGCTGCAACATTTCTCCGGCGAGCTGTTCAACCACCTCGCGGGCGTGAAGAACGTGCACATTCCGTACAAGGGCACGGCTGCCGTGATTCCCGCGATGCTGTCGGGCGAGGTGCAGTTCGGCTTCGGCTCGTTGATCGGCACGCGAGCGCAGATGCAGGCCGGCAAGCTGCGCGGCCTCGCGATCACGGCAGCGAAGCGCTCGCCGTCCGTCGATCTGCCGACCGTCATCGAGGCCGGCGTGCCGGGCTTCGAAGTGGATCAGTGGTACGGCGTGATCATCTCGACCAAGGTGCCGCAGCCGATAGTGAAGAAGCTGAACGCGGCCATCGTGGAAGCGTTGAAGGCCCCCGACGTGGCGCAGCGGCTGGCGGGCGACGGCTCGACGCCCGTCGGCAGCTCGTCGGCGGATTTCAACAAGCACATTGCGGCCGAGATCACCAAGTGGAAGAAGCTCGTCAAGGAAGCCAATCTGCCGCTGCAGAAATAGACCCGTCATGGGTCATGGGATATGGGTCATGCGGGCCCTACTGCGACACGCTTGAGGGCTGACGCCTGACGGGTGTTGAGACGCCTGATGCCTGACCGATGACGCATGACGGGTGTTGACAGCCATGGAGGCCATCTTCATCGTCAACGAGGACCAGAAGGCCATCCTCGAGACCGTCAAGCGGTTCGTGGATGTCGAAGTACGGCCGCGCGCGGCCGCGCTCGATGCGAATCCCGACCCTGCCGCCGGCTTCTCCTGGGAAATCGTCGAGAAGGCGCATGAGGTGGGCATCCGCACGATGACGCTCTCGGAAAAATGGGGCGGACTCGCCACCGATTCCCTGACGACGGCGATGGTGATCGAGGAGCTGGCGAAGGGCGACATCGGCGTCTCGGTCATCTTCGCGCAGACGCTCAAGATCGCGCAGATCATGGAAAAGGCGTTGAACCGGGAGCAGCAGGAGCGCGTGCTGCCGGGATTTGCCGGAGACCCGCGCGGAATGCTCGCGATCGGGATCACCGAGCCCGATAACGCGTCGAACTACTTCCTCCCCTTCCCCACGCCGTTTCGCACCAGCGCCGTGAGGACCCAAGGCGGGTGGATCGTGAACGGCCTGAAGCATTTCATCTCGAACGGAAACCGCGCGAGCTGGTACCTGGTTTTCGTGCAGACCGATCGGGCCAAACCGATGGCCGAGGGCGCCACGTGCTTCCTGCTCGAGCGCGGCCACCCCGGCTTCACCATAGGGCGCGTGCACGACAAGATGGGAGAGCGCCTCGCCAACAACGCCGAGCTCGTCTTCCAGGACTGCTTCGTACCCGACGGCAACGTCGTCGGCGAAGTGGGCTGCGGATTCAAGGTGCTGGCCGATTTCTTCCCGCAGAGCAATGCCTATGCGGGCGCGACGGTGATCGGTGTCGCCGAAGCGCTGTTCCAGAAGGCGCTCGACTGGACCCGCGTGCGCGTCCAGGGCGGGAAGCCCTTGATCGAGCACGGGGAAATCCGGGCGCAGCTGGCGGAGATGCGCATGCTGATCGACGCGTCGCGCTCGTACATCCACCGCGCCTGCTGGCTCGCCGATCACCGCGAGCACGGGTGGGACAAGACGCTCGGCGCGCTGCCGAAAGCGATGGCGGCCCAGTCGTGCTGGAAGATCGCGACCTGGACGATGGAGCTCCACGGCGGGCACGGCTACATGAAGGAACTCGGGGTGGAGAAGCTCGTGCGCGATGCGGCCGCGTTCCTGCACTCCGACGGCGTCAATCGCACGCTCTTCCTCAAGGCGGCCAATTTCATGTTTGGGGTCTGACCCCAGTAAGTACCGGAACTGACGGGATTTTCTGCCTGACACGACTCATTTTTCGGCCTTAAAAGGCGGATTTCGCTATCGAAATCGCGCCTCCAGGCCGGACAGTTCCAGCCGAGCTTACGGACGGCTCTAGAACGCTTTCCCTATCCCGCGACGAGCGTACGGAAATGCGCTTCCATGCGGGCGGCGTCGGCGCTGCGGCCGGTGAAGAGGCGGAACGCGCCCGCCGCCTGGAACACTGCCATGCCGCCGCCGTCGAGCGTGCGGCAGCCTTTCGCGCGCGCCGCGCGCAACAGCCCGGTTTCCAGTGGCACATAGACGATCTCTGCGACCCAGTGCCGTTTTTCGAGGAGCTTCGCCTCGAGCGGCATACCCGGGCGCTGCTTCATCCCGGTCGGCGTGCAGTGAATCAGCCCGTCCGCCGATGCCATCGCCTGCGCCACGTCCGCTACGGCCGCGACACGGGACTTCGGGAACATGGCTTGCAGCCTGCTGGCGAGCCCATCCGCGCTCGCGGTCTGGATGTCGTGCAGCAGCAATGCCTTCACCCCCAGCGCAAGCGCTGCGTAGCCGACTGCCGAGCCGGCGCCGCCCGCGCCCAGCATCAGCACGCGGTCGAGCTTCGCTCCGGGCAAGCCGCGCGTAAAGTTTTCGGTGAATCCCATGGCGTCGGTGTTGTGGCCGGCGCGCCTGCCGTTGCCGAGCAGAACGGTGTTCACGGCACCGAGGGCACGTGCTTCGGGCGAAAGCTCGTGCAGGAGCGGCACTACCGCCTGCTTGCAGGGATAAGTGATGTTGAGCCCGGAGTAGCCCAGGCGCTCGGCATCGGCCAGCAATCCGGGCAGCGCCTCGACACCAACCCCGAGCACATCGAGGTCGATCAGCTGGTAGTCGCAACGTAGCCCCTGCGCCGCGGCCTCCCGCTCGTGCATCGCTGGCGACAACGATCCCTGGATGCCCGAGCCGATCAGGCCGCAGAGAAAGGATGTGCCGGCAGAAAGCACCGCTCCGCTCATTCGGCGACTCCTCGTCGTTCAGACCCGGCGGGACCTGGAAGCGCGCAGCCGATTGATGTACTCCGTCACCAAGCCGACGGCGAGACAGGCCCCGAGCCCAGCCGCGGCGCACCGGAAGGCGAAGCGGAAACCCTCCAGAAACGCCTCTTCCATCCCCGCTCCGGCGTTTAGCGCGGCAGCCTCCGCGTCGCGCAGGAGCGCCGTCAACAGGGTCGCCCCGGCGGCGACGCCCAGCATGCGCGTCAACATGGTCAGGCTGCCGGCGACGCCGCGGTCTCTTCGCGGCAACGTCGCCATCACGCGATCGGCATAGGCCACCTGAAACACCCCTGCGCCGAACCCCAGCGCGAAGAGCGCGGCAGCCGCCGCCACGAGCCCGGTCTGCGCGCTCCATGTCCCCACGGACGCCAGCCCTGCGACACACAGTGCAATGCCGACGAAACCGCTGCGCTCCAGGCCGAACTGCCGGCCGAGCCGCTCGGCGAGCGCTGCGCCGGCGAGTGCCCCGCCCGCCCACACCCCGAGCTGTGACCCGATACCGAGCGCATCGAGTCCGCTCACGCGCGCGAAGTAGAACGGCCCCAGGAGTGGCACGGCAAATGCAGCCAGGTTTGTGGCAATACTGAGCAGGTTGAGGATCGTGAACCGGGCATCGCGGAACAGCGCCGGCCGCAGGATCGGCTCCGCGATGCGCGACCCGCGCACGACGAACCCGGCGAACGCGCACACTGCCAGCAATGCGAGCCACATCCGGGTCTCGTCCGCAGCCGCGAGTGCGAGCACGAACGCGCCGGTCCAGGCGGCTAGCAGCATGGCGCCCGCCGCGTCGAAGGGGCGATCGCCGGATCGCGCAGGCGCTGCGGAAACCAGCCGCAGCAGCGTGAGCGCCCCGAGCGCGAGCGGCACGCGCATCCAGAAAACGGACTGCCAGCCATAGAGATCGACCAGCGCACCGCCGGCGAGGACCCCGACCGCGCCACCGAAGGCGAGCATCGAGGTGTAGTGACCGAGCACGCGAGTGCGTTCGCCCTCGGGAAACTGCGACAGCGCCAGCGCCGGACCGCACCCGAGGACGAGCGCAACACCCACGCCCTGCCCGATCCGCGAGGCGAGCAGGACTTCATAGCGCGGGGCGAGCGCGCAGGCTGCGAAGCTCACCGCTACCACGCCGAGACCGAAGCCGAACACCCGCCGGTAGCCATGGAGATCGCCGAGCCGCCCGCCCACGAGCATGAGCGCGCCGTAGGTCAGCACGTAGAGCATGACCAGCCAGCGGATCTCGGGCAGATCGAGACCGAAGGCGGCGGTGATCGCCGGAAAGGCGACGTTTACCGCCGTGTCGAGCGGCGCGACGGATGCGCCCGCAAGGACGACGGCAAGTGCGAGGCGCGGACGCACAGGAGACCTTGTTCAGGGTCGTTCAGACTAGCCTACCACGCGCGCGCGACGGAACTCCCCGGCAGACGGCGTGTCGCAACGTAGGGGGAAATTCGGTCGAGGAGGCGCATGTGAAACTCAAGCAATGACGGTGCTCCTCATGCTGGCGTCGTGGTCCGTCGTCGGTGGCATTCGCGCCGCGGACAACCTGCCGCCGCCGGTGGTGCGCGCCGGCCCACCCGTCCCTGAAGCTACCTTCAGGGCGCTCGACATGGACGGAGACGGCTACATTTCCCGCTCGGAAGTCCGGCGCGGGACCTACCTGCAGCGGTATTTCGATCAGCTCGACGTCAATCGCGACGGGCGGCTGTCGCGGGAAGAGCTGGGCGGCATGTACGCAGTCGAGCGCCCCGGAGACACCACTAACAGGAGAAGTGGCTTCTAGGGAGCACGGCGTCGTATTCAGGTGCGCGCAGCCACGCGCCGCGCCACACCCGCCGGCGCGCGAAACGGAAACGCGTCGCCCGAAGCGGCGAGCTTCGCGTTGTCGCGTTTTGCGATGCCCCAGTGATCGTTGCGGTTGGGCGGCCACTTCCAGTCGTCCGGCCCGCCCGTGCGGTAGCTGTCGTCGACGCGCTGCACCTCCGCCGTGTACTCGATGCACGCGCCGAAGGGCGCGATGAAATACGCGAATATGTTGTTGCCGGGACCGTGGCGGCCCGGACCCCACGCCGGCTCGAAGCCGGCATCCGCCAGCCGTCCTACCCCGCTCATGACGGAATCCAGGTCGGGCATCTCGAACGCGATGTGATTGAGTGATGCCTTTTTCGCGTCGGCGTAGGCGATGGCGTGATGCGTGCTATCGCAGCGCACGAAGTTCATGATGCGCGTGCGGTCCGACAGCTTGAAGCCGAACGCGTCCACGAGCGTCCGGCTGCCGGCCTCGCGATCGAGCGTATTGAATACGACGTGCGAAACCTGCAGCGGCCGATTGGATTGCGCCGGGAGCGCTTTCACCGGCTCTCTTTCCACCACGAAGCGGTAAGGCTCCCCTTCCGGCCCCGTCGCGTAGAACCCGGCGCCGCGCCCGGGTTCGTCGAAATCCGCCATCCAGCCGCTGTGTGGCAGCCCCCCCGCCTCCATGCGGGCGAAAAGCGCCTCGACCTCCGCTGCACTGCCGGAGAACGTCGCCGCAGCGAAGGCAGCTACCGGGGCTTCGGTAACCGAAACGACGTAGGCGTGATTCTCCGTTCCCCGCAGGTAGGTCGTCCCGCCGCGCGTCCCGGCGTCGATCAAGCCCCAGGGGTCTTTCAGGAATTCGGCCGCCGCGGCGCGGCCGGGCACTTCCAGTTCTACACTGCGCAGGCGCATGGCCCCTCCTATGAGGGTTGCTGATCCGAGCCCGGTATCGTATCAGAGGCGGCAACGCGCGGCCTTCCTCCCTGACCAGTGTAAATTAGGCCGTTCCATATGAGCTGCCAGCCGCCAGCTGTCAGCCGTTTGGCGGCAGGTCACAAACTCACAGCTGGTAGCTGGTAGCCGATAGCTGATAGCCAAGGAGGAAACGAAATGAGCGACGACAGGTACGAAAGAGGCAAGGCCATCGCCCGCTCGGTGCTCGGCAAGAGCACCGACTGGAACATCGACGGGCTGGCGAAGATCTCGCCCATGCACGGCCGGGCGATCTACGAGTACTGCTACGGCACGGTATGGGCCGAGCCCCACCTGTCGATCAAGATCAAGGAATTCATACTGATCGCGGTCTGCGCCGCCCAAGGCGAGTACGATGCCGTGGAACGGCAGGTTCGCGGCGCGCTGAACCAGGGCGCGACGCAAAAGGAAATCATCGAAGCGATTACCACCTGCGCCCCGTACATCGGCTATCCCCGGACCAATGCGTCGCTGCGCACCGCCCAGCAGGTGTTCGACCTGTGGGAGGAAAAGAAAGCCGAGTGGAGAGGCGTGTGAGCGGCGTGAAGCGTAAGGACGATCGCCGCAAGGTGATCCAGCGTCGAAAAAAAGGGAACCGCGCTCTACGGGGTACGGGCCGGCGGAGCGGCCAGCGACGCAGGCCGGTCACGCCCACTTGATCCGCTCGCGGATCGAGCGCCCCATCACCCAGTCCTTGTCGCTCTCGGACATGAAGGTCAGCTCCTGCGTGAAATGGGCGATGCGCTGGCTCCAGGTCGCCCGGGCGAAATTGGCCGTCATGTCGGTCCCCCAGTGGCAACGGCGCGGCCCGTAGGCGTCGAACACCCGCTTCAGATGTTCGTTCAGGTCGCGGAACGGATAGGGCTCCAGCGACGAGCTGACGAGATTGGACATCTTGATGCTGACGTTCGGATAACGCGCGAGCGCCACCGCGTCGCCGATGGCCGCCGCCGTCCGCCCTTCCTTCGCGATGACATTGTTCACGCCCATGTGGTCGATAATGAGCACCAGTCCCGGGTGGCGCTCCGCGATCGGACCGAACTTCGACACGTTCCCGAACGCGAGAAACATGACGGGAACCCCGGCCTTCTCGGCCGCCGGCCAGAACCAGTCGGCGGTGCCGTTGGAGAGCCACGCAATCGTTTCCGGCGTATTGAACGTCACGCGCACGCCGAGCATGCCCGGCTGCTCCTTCCAGCGCGGCAGCAGCGCGGCTGATTTCGGATCCTGCAGCGGGATTCGCCCCATGACTCTGAAGCGGTCGGGATAGCGCCTGGCGGCTTCGAGCCCATAGCTGTTGTTGTCGTTCAGGGCCGGCGGCACGACGACGACGCGGTCGACGCCGGCCTCGTCCATCAGCGGCAGCGCGCGCTCGATGGTAAAGGGCTCCGGCAGCTGCGGCTTGGCGCCCGGATTCCAGGTGTAGTCCGGACCGCTTGCCTTCCACAGATGCACTTGCGCGTCGACGATCATGCGCTTGCCCGTGGGCTGCGTCGCGCAACCGCCGGTTGCCAGCGCCACGCCGGCCCCTATGGTCGTACCGATGAATTTGCGTCGTGTGAACATGGCAATCCTCCGATGGTGTCGTTCGTTGCGGGCGTTGTTGTTGCGCGCACTCTAGCACCTCACGCGACACCGGTTCCCTGGAGCGTTGATTTTGGCCGCAAAACTGGCTCTCTAAGGCTTAATATGGCCGACATTTTTACGACTTATTTCTTGAGATCCAATACTTACTGGGGTCAGACCCCGGCGCGGGCCCCGCGCACCAGATCGATGAGCTCCAGCGGAGCCGCCGGTTCCTCATCGCCCCGCCAAGCCACGTGCTGGTCCGGTCGCACCAGC
>Ga0075418_10001620_pt1 | contig 25610 bp, 18 predicted proteins | sample SoiMetdeltSBSDD2_FD_81776 | JGI IMG/M metagenome (GOLD analysis project Ga0075418, IMG submission 81776) | Bulk soil microbial communities from a Populus tree surrounding site in Tennessee, USA - Soil MetaG P. deltoides SBSDD2 | ecosystem: Environmental > Terrestrial > Soil > Tree plantation...
CCTGACGGCTCACGTACAGCGGTTCAGATACAGCGGTTCAGATACAGCGGTTCAGATACAGCGGTTCAGATACAGCGGTTCAGATACAGCGGTTCAGATACAGCGGTTCAGGTACAGCGGTCCAGATACTGCGGCCGCCTCACTGCATCGCTCTATCCACACCGCTTTACCCGCATCGCTTTGTCTGCACCGCCTTATCCGCACCGCCTTATCCGAACCGCTTCATGACGCCAGTCTGACGTGCACGCCGTCGTGCGCCGAGCGCGCCATCGCGTCCGTCAACTGCACGCTGCGCAGCCCGTCGATGCCTGAAGGCGCAGGGTCGCGCCCCTCGATCAACGCCTTGCTGAACGCCGCGACACACGCCGCGTGTGCGTTGACCGACGGATATTCCGTGGTTCTCGTTTTCCCGTCCGCCGTCGTCACCAGTAGCTCGCCGCCGGCACGGCTGCGGGTCAGGCCCCTGCCCAGGATGCGGCCCTTGCTGCCATAGATCACGAAATCGTTGTGAGGGTAGGGCGTCTTCTCGTGCACGCTCAACTGGCCGAGCACGCCGTTGGCGAAGCGGAATAGCGACAGGTTGGTCTCCTCCATGACGTTGCGCGGCGTGTCGAAGAACGCCGACACCATGGTGATCTCGGAGGCGAGCAGGTAGCGCAGAATGTCGTAGACGTGCACGCCTATGGAGTAAGTGGTGCCGAGGCCGGCCACCGCCGAATCGACCCGCCAGCTTCCCAGCCTGCCGCCCGGGCGCGCGCCCGGGCTCGCTTCCACCTGCACCACCTGCAGCTCGCCGATCTCGCTGCTCTCGATGATCTTCCGGGTGTCGATGAAGCACGGCATGAAGCGGTTGTGAAAATTGACCCCGAGCTTGACGCCCGCCTTCTCGCACTCGCGCACGATGCGCTCGGCGTCGGCGACGCTCGTCGCCATCGGCTTGTCGCAGAACACGTGCTTGCCGGCGCGGGCGGCGGCAACGGCCTGGTCGGCATGCTGCGCGTTGGGCGTGTGTATCGCCACCACCGTTATGTCCGGGTTGCGCAGCATCTCCTCGTAGCTCGTATACGCGTGGTGCGCGCCGAACTTCGCGGCAAAAGTGTTGGCGCGTCCCTGGTCGCGGCTGCAGACGCCGATCAGCTTGTTGCCTGCGAATGCGCTGATGCCGGGCAGTATGCGATCGTCCGCAATGCGGCCCGTCCCTATCAGTCCCCAGCCGTTCGTAGTCATCGCTTTCCCTCGTGGCGAGTCTCATCCGTTCTATCAGCAATCGGCGCAGAGCCGCAACCGGGCCGAAACTTCCAGATTGCGGACGCGCCCCTCACGGCTTGCCCAGGAACGCGGACTTTTCTGGCGCCTGCGCCGCTGAGCTACTACTATAGCAATCCCTGTGACGCCGCTTTCGCGTCCTGGCCTATTCATGTAGAGCGCCTGTCAACAGAAAGGACAGACGCCCTGATGTAGGGGAGTGTGAGGGGAGTGTCCCCTCATTTCGTTGGTTACGGCAATTCCTGAAGGAGAGGGGCAAATGGCAACGAAGGTTTACAAGCGACTGGCCGAGGCGTTCAAGGCGGAAGGCACCGAAGCCACGTTCGGCATGATGGGCGACGGCAACATGTACTGGATCTACGAGCTCGACCGGATGGGGGTGAAGGTCCACGAAGTCCGCCACGAGGGCGCCGGCCTTGGCATGGCCGACGGCTACGCGCGGACCACGCACACCCCGGGCGTCGCCACTGCAACGTGCGGCCCCGGCGTGACGCAGCTTGCCACCGCTCTCGTGACCGCCAGTCGCGCCGGCTCGCCGCTGGTCGCCTTCTGCGGCGAAGCGCCGAGCACGGACGAGGAATATGCGCAGGCCTACAACCAGCCGCGCTTTGCCGAAGCGTGCGAAAGCGGCTTTGTCCAGCTCCTCTCGCCCGATCTCGCGGATGACGCGGTGCGCAAGGCGTTCTACCTGGCCAAGCTCGAAAACCGGCCGATCATGCTCTCCTGCCCGATGGATATCCAGCAGAAGAACTTCCCGGACGACGAGCCGTACAAGCCGTCCTCCGAGTACTTCACGCGCGGCGCCGTGCACCCGGACGAAAAAGCACTGCAGCGCGCCGCCGACATCATCGCCGGCGCCAAGAAGCCGGTGATCATCGTCGGCCGCGGCGCGCAGTGGGCGGGTGCCGGGCAGGCGGTGGTCAAGCTTGCCGAGCGTATCGGCGCGCTGATCATGACCACGCTTCTGACGAAGACCTTTCTGAACGAGAACGAGTACCACGCCGGCATCTCCGGGGTATATGGCTCGCGCACGGCCATGCATCTGGCTCACGAGGCCGATGTCGTGATCGGGGTCGGGGCGAGCCTGAACCGCCACACGCTCGAGAACGGCTACATGTATCCGAATGCCAAGTACGTGCACATAGATCAGAAGGCGCATCTGATGATGGGCGGCGGCAAGGCAGCCGACGCTTTCGTCCAGTCGGACGCCAAGATCGGTGTGGAAGAGCTGGAGAAGCTATTGGCCTCGCGCGGCGTCAAGGGAACCGGCTACCGCACGCCGGACGTGAAGTCGAAGCTGGTCAATCACAACGCGGACCGTACCGAATTCCAGATCGAGCCGGGCACGGTGGATCCCCGCGAAGCAGTGATGGTCATGGACCAGATCGTGCCGCCGGAAATCGGGGTGCTGTCGGGCAGCGGCATGACCTCGGCGTTCTGCAGCATGCTGATGACGCGCCGGCGCGGCCTGGTGCAGGGCGGTCATTTCTTCGGCTGCATCGGGCAGATGCTGCCCGCGGCAATGGGGGCGGTGGTGGCGACGAAGAAACCCGCCATGCTGCTCGACGGCGACGCCAGCGTGATGATGCACCTCGCGGAGTTCGAGACGGCTGTCCGTTACAACATGCCGCTGCTGGTGGTCGTGATGAACAACGAGGCGCTGGGCGCGGAGTACTACAAGCTCGACGCGCACAAGATGGAAGTCAGGGGTTCCGAAATCACGACCCCGGACCTGGGCAAGGTTGCCGTCTCCTTCGGTGGACGCGGCAAGCAGGCGAAGACCATCGACGAGCTGACCGCGGGCGTCAAGGAGTTCGTGGCGAAGCCCGGGCCCATGATGATCGACCTGCGCATCTCGAAGGCCGTGCCGAGCGTGCCGTATCGCCGCGTGCATTACGGTCGCGACGAGTAAGCCGACGCACACATCGGCTGATGTAGAAGTGCCCCGTGGTCCGGGGCGCTTTTGTTTTGTAATGCTTGCCCTCCCCTTCAAGGGGAGGGTTAGGGTGGGGATGGGGTTGAGCTGCTGGCCGGGTCCTGTCAGGGTGGTCGGCTCTGCCCCCGATCCTCCCGCTGCATCAGGCAATAGACTTGGCCATCGTGTTGTCTTGAGGCGGTAACCGGTACCGACTACCCGATTCTCTTAAGCGCATGTGGTGTGTGACTTGGCCGTCGCATGTTCTGGAGACCGCACCCGGTACTGGAGGACCGGTGTCACTCACCGCCCACCCTGCCACCCGGCCGCAGCTCGGTGGAGCCCATGCGCTACGCTGCGTCCCGATTCTTTTTAAGGTGGGCCCACTAACCGCCCCCGGCCACCCGCCCCTGTCGTGCCGCGCAGCATGAGTCTGGTCACACCCTGAAGAACTGCGCGGCGACACGGAGTCTTAGAGGCGCGTTTTCGCTGCCAGAAATGCCCGTTTAAGGCGAAAAGACGTGACGTTTCGAGCGCATTACTCCGTGCAATCAGTACGTTGGTGAGGTCCGACCCGGGACCCGCGGCGCGCCCGCGCGAGCCCCAGCCAGCCCAGTCCCAGCGACAGCAACAGGGCCGGGCCCGGCTCGGGCGCGCTGCCGTTGGCGGGCGCCCGCAGCGTAAGGAAATCGAGATTGCCGTTGCCCGCGTCGGAGAGGCGGAACTCGTATCCCGCCCCCAGCCCCTCGAACAGAAAACTCAGGTTGCCGTCGAAGAAGTCGGCATCGAGGAAGTGGAAGGTGTCGCCCGCCTGCGGGGTGTAGCCCTCGAAGATGAAATTGATCCTCGAGGTGCCGCCGAAATGAATTCCCCCGAGCACCCTGAGGATGTCGAAGTTGCCGAGCCCCGCGATCTCGATGTCGAGCTCGCCGTCGAACATGACCCCGGCCGCGCCGCCGTCGAGCGTGAGCGTGCCGATGGAATGAAAGGGACTGACGGTACAGTCTCGCTGGATCGTGAAACTCAGCGTGCCGGAAGCCGTTGTGGTGATGGTTCCGCCACCGTTCACCACCCCGCCAACGCAGTCGAAGGCACCCTGGGCAATCGAGCCGTCGACTGTCGTCAAGCCGGCGGTCTGGGTGAAGGTGCCGGTTCCGGTCATGCTGCCGGTCGAGGTGACGGTGAACGTGTCGCTGTTGGCGATGGTGCCGTTGTTGACGATCGAGCCGTCGTTGGCGAGCGTGCCGGCATTGCTGAGGCTGGCGCCAGAGAGGTTGCTCAGCGCGCCGGCGTTCGACAGGAGGGCGCCGGAGTTGTTGTTCAGCGTAGCGCCTGAGTTGTTAAGCAGCGTCTCGGCATTGAACAGCGTGGCGCCGGAGTTGTTGTTCAGCGTGCCGCCTGAGTTGTTGTTAAGCGTGCCGTCGTTATACAGGAGGGCGCCGAAGTTGTTGTTCAGCGTGGCGCCTGAGTTGTTGCTCAGCGTGCCCTCGTTATACAGGGCGGCGCCTGAGTTGTTGCTGACCGTGCCGGCGTTCGACAGCGTGGAAAAATTGTACAGCCTGCCGGCGTTCGACAGCGTGGCGCCGGAGTTGTTGCTCAGCGTGGCGCCGGAGTTGTTGCTCAGTGTGCCGGCGTTCGACAGCGCGCCGTAGTTCGCCAACGTCGCGCCGGAGTTGTTGCTCAGCGTGGCGCCGGAGTTGTTGCTCAGTGTGCCGGCGTTCGACAGCGCGCCGTAGTTCGCCAACGTCGCGCCGGAGTTGTTGCTCAGCGTGCCGGCGTTCGCCAGACTGCCGCTGCCGTAGTTGAACAGAAAGAAGTTGTTGTTCAGCGTGCCGGCGTTCGACAGGCTGGCGTGGGCATAGTTGCGCAGGACGCCGAGGTTGTTGATGAGCGCGCCGCCCTCGTTGGTCAGGAGGATATTATTGTTCAGCACGCCGGTGTTCGACAGGGTGCCACCACCGCGGTTGCGCAGGGTGTTGATGTTGTCCAGCACGCCGCTGTTCGACAGGCTGGCGTAGTTGACCAAGAGGACGTTGCTCAGCGCGCCGGCGTTCGACAGGCTGCCGGTGTTGCGTAGAGCGCCCTTGTTGTTTAGCGTGCCGGCGGACGTGTTGGTCAGGGTACCGGAGTTGCGCAGGTCCCCCCCGACGGCTGAGTTGTTGTTCAGCGTGCCGGCGTTGGACAGGCTGCCGGAGTTCTCCAGCGACGCGCCAATGTTGTTGTTGAGCGTGCCGGCGGACGTGTTCGTCAGGGTGCCGGTGCTGCTGATAAACAGCGTACCGTTCGGTGCGTTGATGTTGCACAGGATGGCGTTGGTAGCGCCCGCTACGACGATGCTGACCAAGCCGTTTACCGGGCAACTGATCTGTTGCGCTGCCGCATCCGTGGGCGAGAATGCGAACGCGCCCGCGCCCACCGCGAAGGCGAGTTGCACGGCGGCTGCGAGCGCGCGCCGCTTGAATCCAGCCGAGCTGCAATGCGAGCGGACGCCGGGAGTGGTGGTGCGGTTGCTTCGGCAGGATCTGGCGGAACGCCTCATTTTTCCCCCTTGCTTGCGCAGCGCGTGGCGGTTTCCAGTGCTTACCGGTCACTGGTCACTTGCTCTTGAGATAGAGCTTCCAGAACTGCGCCACGTTCTCGATGTTCTTCCACGCGTTGCTCTGGAACACCGCGTCGTCGTACACCGTCGGCCACTGCGGCGGCTGCGGCTCGACCTTCTGCCGGATGACGTGCAGGTCCTTGAAGCCGTACACGAAGTCGTCCTCGAAGGTGACCTGCTCCACCCGCTCGAAGTCGTGCTGGCGGCTCTCTTCTCCTAGGAACTTGTAGACGCCTTCCATAATCGCCTTGGGCCGGCGCGTGAGGTCGTCGTAGTCGATGAAATGCATGCGGTCCTTCCATCCGCGCGTCACCGCGTCGCGGATCGCGTTGTAGGCGCGCCCCACCGGCTGCGCGTCGTCGATGAACACCTCGACGCGACCCAGCGCGGTCTTGAATTTCAACGCCATGTTCGCTTCCTGCGGTAACTGCCCCAGCGCCGAGGTCTTGCGGTAGAGATTCTCGAACGAGGCCACGACGTCGCGCAGGTCGCGCACCGTCACCAGCACCTTGACCCGGTCGCGCCCCCCGACGAGTTCCGCGCCCATCTCCAGGAACTCGGCCCAGTAACGGTTCTTGTCGATGCACACGGGCCGGTCCACGTGCCCAAAGTAGGCGTGGAGCATCGCGCGTAGCACGGCACCCTTGATTCTCTCGGAGAGCTTGCGCTCCATCGCCTGGAACGCGTCGTTGCGGTCCCACCCGTTCCTGACCTGCACCAGCATGTCCACCACGCCGGACGTCGGCGTGACGTGGATCTGCGGGTGCTGGGCGAGGATGTTGGCGAGCAGGGTCGAGCCGCTGCGCGGCAGACCGGCCAGGAAGTAAACGCGTTTCTCGGTGGGCATAAGCTCCCCTGCTGTCACCTCTTCTGGCTCCGCTCCGCGGTCAGCTTCGCGATCTGCGGGCCAGCGTCGGCAGATCGGGCCATGTCAGGTTCCGGGTCGGACCGAGCTTGCCTTTGTAATCCGGCCGATTCTGATCGAAATATGCGCGACTTCCTGGCTTAGAGCAAGGATTTCGCTCTGGAAACCGTTGCTCTAAGGTGCCCCGCGCCCGACAGCTTCTGGGTCGAACCTGGCGGCTGCGCCGCAGATGATTGTCTAAAGTGGGACAGACACAATTTCGGAAGGCTGCCGAGCATCCGCTTCTGGGCTTTCCAAGAATTGTGTCTGTCCCACTTTCCAATCGCGTAGTCCGTGTGGACAAGCACGATGGCCGCGCGTGAGTTGCGCAGACTGCCGGGCCGGCCGAGCACTCGCAGGGGACCGCTACGAGTTTACGAGGTAGCGGACGCTGACCGGGACCGGAGGCCATCCCGTTCCCAGCCTTCAATTCACCCGTGGGAGAATCGGATCGGGCACCTGTCATGCCGACAGGACCCGGCCAGCGGGTCTGCGGCTGGTCTATACTGGCCACCGGCCGATATCGGGACGCAGTGCGAGTCCGGCGTCCGATTCAAAATAGTGGAATCCAGGAGACAAAGCTCATGAGCGAAGCGCCAGTAGTGCGATTCGAAGTCGAGGACGGCATCGGCGTCATCACCGTCGACAACCCCCCCGTGAACGCGCTCGGGCCTGGCGTCCGCGAGGGCATCATCGAATCGGTGGACAAGGGCAATGCCGATCCGAACGTAAAGGCGATGGTCCTGATCGGCGCCGGGCGCAGCTTCATCGCGGGCGCCGATATCCGGCAGTTCGGCAAGCCGCGTCCCACGCTGCCGCGTAACAGCCACGATGTGCTGGACCAGAGCGCCAAGCCGATCGTCGCGGCGATTCACGGCTTTGCGCTGGGCGGCGGGCTGGAGCATGCGTTGTCCAGCCATTACCGGCTCGCGGTGCCGAGCGCGAAAGTCGGGCTTCCCGAGGTGCTGATCGGGGTTCTGCCGGGCGGCGGGGGCACGCAGCGTCTGCCGCGCCTAATCGGTCCCAAAGCGGCGATGGAGCTGATCGTCAGCGGGCGCCACGTCCCTGCGCCCGAGGCGAAAACCCTCGGCATCATCGACGAGATTGTCGACGAGAAGGACCTGCGCGGCGCGGCCATCCGCTTCGCGAAGAGCATCGCCGCAAAACGGCCTCTGCCGGTCGTGCGCAACAGGACGGAGCGGCTCGCGGAGGCGAAAGCCGATCCCGGCATGTTCGAGGCGATGCGCAAGTCGATTGCGAGAAGGGCGCGCAACCAGAAGGCGCCGTACCACTGCATCGCGTGCGTGGAGGCGGCGACCACGCAGCCATTCGACGAAGGCATACAGACGGAGCGACGGCTCTTTGCCGAGCTGGAGAACTCCGAGGAGGCGAGGGCGCTGCGCTACGCGTTTTTCGCCGAGCGGGAGGTGGCCAAGATCCCAAACGCGCCGAAGGACCTGAAGCCGCCGAAGGTGAAGACCGCGGCCGTGGTCGGCGCCGGCACCATGGGCGGCGGCATCGCCATGAGCTTCGCCGATTTCGGGATACCGGTGAAAGTCCTCGAGGTCTCGCGCGAGGTGCTCGACAAGGGCATGCAGCGCGTGCGCGACAACTACGCGGTGAGCGTCAAGCGCGGCAGCCTCACGCAGGCCGAGATGGACAAGCGCCTGCCGCTCATCCAGCCGGTCGAGCGCTACGAGGACATCGCGGATTGCGACGTCGTCATCGAGGCCGTCTTCGAGCGGGTGGACGTGAAGAAGGACGTGTTCGCAAAGCTCGACGCGGTCATGAAGCCGGGCGCGCTGCTGCTCACCAATTCCTCGGCGATCGACACCGACATCATGGGGGGCGTCACGAAGCGGCCGCAGGACGTCGCGGGAGCGCACTTCTTCGCGCCCGCGAACGTCATGAAGCTGTACGAGGTGGTGAAGGGCACGAAGACGTCCATCGAGACCATCGCCGGCGCCATGCAGGTGGGCCGCGACATCGGCAAGATCAGCGCGGTGGCCGGCACGTGCGACGGGTTCGTCGCCAACCGCAGCCGGGCGCCGTTTACCACCGAGATGATGCTGATGCTGGAGGAGGGCGCGCTGCCGGAGCAGGTGGACAAGGTCATGGTCGATTTCGGCTACCCGATGGGACCGTTCGCAGTGAGCGATCTCTCGGGGCTCGACATCGGCTACGACACGCGCAAGCGGCGCGCGGCGGCCGATCCGAACTACCGCAAGCTGCCCGTGCCCGACCGCCTGGTCGAGATGGGTCGCAAGGGGCAGAAGACCGGGGCCGGCTGGTACCGCTACGAGAAGGGCGATCGCACGCCGCATCCGGACGAGGTGGTGAAGAGCGTGATCGCGGACGTCGCGAAGGAGTTCGGCATACCGCAGCGCACCTTCACCGACGAAGAAATCCTGCGCCGGCTGCTGCTCGCCTCGGTCAACGAGGCGTGCAAGATTCTGGAAGAGGGCAAGGCCTACCGGGCGAGCGACATCGACGTGATGTGGCTGCACGGCTTCGGCTTTCCGCGCTATCGCGGCGGGTTGATGTTCTGGGCCGACATGAACGTCGGATCGAAAGAGGTTCTGCGGCAGATCGAGGAGTGGCACCAGCGCTACGGCGAGCGCTGGAAGCCGTCGGCGCTTCTCAAGGAGATTGCCACAGCCGGCGGGGCGTTCCGGGAGGCGAAGCCCAAGAAGCCAATGTGAGCGGCAGGATTCGGGAGTCGGGATTCAGGATTCAGGAGGCTGAGATGGAAAAGCGAGTGAAGTCGGAGCTGCAGGTTTTCAATCAATCGACGGTGAGCGAGTCGCCCGGGGTCATACCGGGCCTCAAGATCCGCAAGCTCGCGGGCTGCCCCGAGCATCCCAGCGAGCGCATCAGCGTCGGGCTGGCGACTTTCGGGCCGGGCACCCACGAGCACCTGCACTGGCATCTCATCGAGACCTTCCACTACGTCGTCGCGGGAAAGGGCATCGTGCGGGACATCGAAGGAAACGTGTACAACGTCGGCCCGGGGGACGTGATCTACGGGCCGCCGGGGATGCGCGGTTCGCACGAGTGGGAAGTGAAGGACATGCTCCAGATTCTCACCATCAAGGGCACCACCGCCCCGGAGCGGGCCATTCAGTTCAATATCGACCGCGCCACTATGGAGTCGAAAGCCGATCTGGATTACCTCGTCGCCCGCGGCGCGGCGGACATGAAGGAGTCCTTCTACGAGTAACTAGAGACTAGGGACCAGAGATCAGGGACTGGTCTCCAGTCTCAAGTCTCCAGTCTCTGTCCTACTCCGGCTTCGCGCCGGACGTCTTGACGACTCCCGCCCACTTGGTGATCTCGGATTGTATGTACTTCGAGAACGCCTCTGACGTCTTGCTGACCGGCTCCATGCCCTGCGTAAGCATTTTTTCGCGCACGTCGGGCGTATTGAGAGCCCGCGCGAAGTCCTGGTTGAGGCGCGTGATGATTGCAGGCGGCGTCTTTGCGGGCACGACCATGCCGAACCAGTTGGCGGCCTCGTAGCCGGGGAACCCGGCCTGCGGCATCGTTGGCAGATCGGGCGCGGCCGGGGCGCGGTTGGCGCCGGTCGTCGCCAGTGCGCGCAGGCGACCGGCTTTTGCGTGGGTCAGCCCGGCCAGTATGGTCGGTATGCTCACCTGCACCTGCCCTGCGAGGAGATCGACAATGCCCGGCGCAATGCCTTTGTACGGCACGTGGATCATGTTGATGCCGGTCATGGTCTTGAGGAGCTCGACCGCAAGATGGCTGGGCGCTCCCACGCCGGCGGACATATAGATGATCTGCCCGGGCCGCGACTTTGCCAGCGCGACCAATTCCTTTACCGAGCGCGCCGGCACCGAGGGATGCACGACGACGATGCCGGGAGCGGAAGCGAGCTGAGTAACGCCCTCGAAATCGCGCCGGCTGTCGTAGGGAAGCTTCGGGTACAGCGTCGCGTTGATCGTGAAACCCGCCGTGATCAGGATCAGCGTGTGGCCATCCGGATCCGCTTTCGCTCCCAGCTCGAACGCGATGATGCCGTTCGCGCCGCCGCGGTTGTCCACAATGATCTGCTGACCCCACGCTTCCGTGAGCCTGGGAGCGAGAAGACGGACCTGGAAATCGGCCGGTCCGCCCGGCGAGAACGGGACGATCACTCGTACCGGCTTTGCAGGAAACGCCTGCGCGCCCGCGTTGCCCGTAACTGCGGCAATCAGCAGCGCGATGCACCATCTACGAGTCATGACCTGTCTTCGTCGGGATCGGCACATCCAGGTCGATGCGCATGTCGTCGCGAGTCTCGCTCGTCATGGCCGGACGTAAATGTCCCCGGGCGGCAGGTCGGCCTGATAGCGCTCGTACATCTGCAAGTACGCGGACTCGATATGTCTCGCGAAAAGCTGCGTATCGAAGAGCGCCGTGCTGAGCCGGTTATCGGCCAGCTTCTTCCTGATTCCCTGCAGCCGCGACGGATCGGTGGCGAGCTGGACCGCCCGTTCTTCGTACTCCGCCTGAGTCGAGGTTACCAGCTCGGGCAGGCCGACGGCATTGAGCAGGCTGGCAGCCACCCTGCCCGCAAACGCGTGTCCCGCGCAGGTCAGAAGCGGAAGCCCGGCCCACAATGCGTCGCTGGCGGTCGTGTGGGCGTTGTAGGGCAGAGTGTCGATGAACAGATCGGCCGCGCGATGCCTTGCGAGGTGATCGGGGAGGGGCATGCGGCCGGCGAAGATCAGGCGCTTGCCGTCGACGCCGCGCCGCCCGGCCTCCGCGACCAGGTTCGCGGCAGCCGCGGGATTGTCTTCGAGAAGCCACAGCACGCTGCCGTCCACTTGCTTCAGTATGCGCATCCAGCCATCGAAGGTAGAGGGCACGATCTTGTAGTTGTTGTTGAAGCAGCAGAACACGAAACCGGTTTCCGGCAAACCCAGCTCTTCGCGGCTGTAACGCCGGTCTGCTATACGTCGCCGGGCATCGTTGACCTGATAGCTGTTCGGGATATAGGCGATCTTCTCGTGATAGTGCTGCCGGCTCTCTTCCGGAATCAGCGTCGGATCCGCGATCAGGTAGTCGATGAATTCCGCGGCCATCGTGCCCGGATAGCCCAGGTAGCTGACTTGCAGGGGAGCGGCATTCATCGCAAAGATGCCGGGACGCGCGCGCTCCGTATAGCCTTTCAGGTCGACGGCGATGTCCACTTCGAGACTTCTGGAGAGCAGCGCGATATCGCGATCGGACCGATTCCGCACGTCGATGAACCGGTCGAATGCCGCCTGCACCCGGACGCGCATTTCGTCGTTCCTGTCGGGTCCGAACGAAAAGCCGATCAGCTCGAATCGGGACCTGTCGTGGTGCTCGAACAGGTGCGCCATCAGATACGCCGTCGCGTGGTCGTGAAAGTCCGCCGAATAGTAGCCCAGGCGAATCCTGTCGTGCCCGTAGTGCCTGCGGATCTCCGGCAGGGAAGGGCCGGGCGGGTACATGGATTCGCGCCACCGAGCGGCGACCATTTCCTGAAGGCGGGGATCGTCGATTACCGACAGGACGGTGAATGGCGGCGCTGCCTTGTCGTTTCCTTCGATCTTTGCGGTGAGCTTCGCGAGCTCCTGCTCCGCGTTACTCCAGTCACAGACCAGCATCCTGGCGTAGAGGCAGGTCCCGTACAGGAAGTCGTAGTCCGGTTTCAGGGCAAGCGCTTCAGAGTAGCATTGCAACGCGGCTTCGTGATTTCTCAACTGCAGGAAGGCATCTCCGCGGCGGCAATGGGCTTCGGCAAGCCCGGGTTTGAGCATGATTGCCCGGGCATAGCTCGCGAGCGCCGCTTCGTGCTGCTGCAAACCCAGGAGCGCGTTGCCGCGTGCGTAGTGCGCATCCGCATGCGCGGGTTCCAGCTCGATGACCCGGGAATAGCTTTCCAGGGCAGCCTGGAGTTGTCCGAGCGCCTCCAATGCGACGCCCCGGTTGAGATGCGCCTTGACGTGGTCCGCCTTCAGCTCGATGGTTCTGGCGTAGCTGTCCAGCGCCTCTTCCATCCGCTGGAGATCCAGGAATGCATTGCCGCGGTTGTAGTAGGCCTCCGCGAAAGCGGGGTTCAATGCGATCGCCCTGTCGAAGCTCTCCACCGCGGCCTCGTGCCGGTTCAACTCCCTGAGCGCTCTGCCGCGGTTGTAGCGGGCCGCCGCGAAATCGGGCTTGAGGGCGATGGCCGTGTCGAAGCATTTCAGGGCCGCTTCCGGCTGCCCCAGATCCTGCCACGCGTTGCCCAGGTTGTTATGAGCGTCCGCAATGCCAGGATCTATCGCGATAGCGCGACCGATCAACTCGACCGCGTGGGCGGGATCTTTCGCCTGGTACGCGGCGACTCCGAGCAGATGCAGCGCATCGAAGTTCTCCGGCTGTACCTGGAGCACCTGCTGGTAAAGCTCCTGCGCTTGCGCGAGCGCGCCCTGCTGGTGCAGCGCGAACGCCTGCTTGAGCGTTGCGCTCAGCTGTGTTGCCGCCTGGTCGGCTGCGGCGGGCACCGCCGATCACGCCTTCGCAACCTCGTGATTGGCCATTTTCTCCAGCGCCCGCACCATCGCCGAGTGGTCCCACTTCGCGCCGCCGGCCGCGGCGCAGGAATTGAAGAGCTCCTGCGCCGTTCCCGTATTGGGAAGCGAGACGCCCATCGCGCGCGCGCCGGATAGCGCGAGGCTCAGGTCTTTCTGATGCAATTCGATCCTGAACCCGGGATCGAACGTGCGCTTGATCATGCGCTCGCCGTGGACCTCGAGGATGCGCGAGGCGGCAAATCCACCCATGAGCGCCTGGCGCACCTTCGCCGGGTCGGCGCCGGCCTTGGACGCGAACACCAGCGCCTCGCTCACCGCTTCGATGTTGAGCGCAACGATGATCTGGTTGCACACCTTGCAGGTCTGGCCGTCGCCGTTGCCGCCCACCAGCGTGATGTTCTTGCCCATCAGGTCGAACACGGGTTTCACTTTGTCGAACGTGGCCTGCGCGGCGCCCACCATGATGGTGAGCGCGGCATTCTTCGCGCCGACTTCCCCGCCCGAGACTGGCGCGTCCACGTATTCGCAGCCGAGCTCGTTCACGCGCTTCGCGAAATTCTTGGTCTCGATCGGGGAAATGGAGCTCATGTCGATGACGGTCTTGCCCCGGGAGAGCCCCTCGGCGACCCCGTTGGCGGAGAACAGCACATTCTCGACATCCGGCGTATCGGGCACCATCACGATGACGATGTCCGATTTTTGCGCCACTTCCTTTCCGCTGGCGCAGGTCTTGCCGCCCGCGGCGGTCAGCTCCTGCGGCACGCCGCCGCGGGAATTCAGATAGAGCGTGTGGCCGCCCTTGATCAAGTTGGCCGCCATGGGCTTGCCCATGATGCCGAGACCGATGAAGCCGATGTTGCTCATGAAGACCTCCAGAAGATGAACCGCAGAGACACAGAGGCGCAGAGGATAGCAGAAATGTCCGTCTATCCGGACCGTGGGGCTATGAGCTGCGAGCCGTGAGCTGTGAGCCGGAGCTCATAGCTGATAGCTCATACCTCAGAGCCAGGGCTTGGCCCAGGCAAGGCCCGCATCCGTGGTCGTCGCCGGCTTGTACTCGCAGCCTATCCAGCCCTGGTAGCCGAGCCGGTCTACGTGCGGTAGCAGGAAGCCGTAGTTGATCTCTCCGGTGCCGGGTTCGTTGCGTCCGGGGTTGTCGGCGAGCTGCATGTGAGGGATGAGCTTCAGGTTGGCCTCTATCGTGCGCGCGAGGTCTCCCTCCATGATCTGCATGTGGTAGATGTCGTACTGCACGTACAGGTTGTCCGAGCCGACGGCCTTGATGATTTCGAGCGCCTGCTTCGTGTAGTTGAGGAAGAACCCGGGAATGTCCCGGGTGTTGATCGGTTCTATCAGGAGCTTGATGCCGGCGTCCTTCAATCGAGGCGCCGCGTACTGCAGGTTCTTGATGAACGTTTCCCGCGCGTCGTTCGGATCCACGTGCGGCGGGCGGATGCCGGCGAGGCAGTTCACCTGTTTGCAGCCGAGCACGGTGGCGTACTCGATCGCCTTCGCTACGCCGTCCTGGAACTCCTTCGCGCGGCCCGGGTGGCAGCCGATCCCGCGCTCGCCTCCCGCCCAGTTGCCGCCCGGCAGGTTGTGCAGGACCTGCGTCAGGCCGTGCTTCTTCAGCTGCTCCGCGATCCTTTCGCCCTCATGGTCGTAGGGGAACAGGTACTCCACTCCCTTGAAACCGGCCTTCGCCGCGGCGGCGAAACGGTCCATGAAGTCGAGCTCGCTCCAGAGGAAGCTCAGGTTTGCGCAAAGTTTCGGCATGATAGTCCTACGCGCGTGCGAGTGCGGCTTTCATCCGCTCCGGGGTGATCGGCACGCGGCGCACGCGGATACCGGTCGCATCGAAAATCGCATTGGCGATCGCCCCCGGCACCGTGCGAGTCGAAGGCTCGCCTGCGCCAGTGGGCGGGAGCTCCGGCCGGTTGATGAGCACGACCTCGACGGACTCCGGCGCGTCGGCGAGTTCGACGATGGGGTAGGTCGCCCAGTCTGCGCTCAACACGCGGTTCTCGTTGAACCTGACCTCCTCGAGCAGCGTGCGCGAGATCGCCTGCACCACGTTGCCTTCTATCACGTTCTGCATTGACCCCGGGTTGATGATCTGGCCGCAGTCGTGGGCGACCCAGAACTTCTTCGCCCAGACCCGCCCGCTCGCCCGGTCCACATCGACTTCGGCGACCATCGCCACGACCGTGCCGTTCCTCTCGGTGTACGAGAAGCCGCGGCCGGTCATTACGTCGCCCTTCCCGCGATTCGGGTTGGGGCGGGCCTGCCAGTTCGCCTTGTCCGCCGCCGCCTTGACGGCCGCGATGGCGCGCGCGTCCTTGAGGTAGCGCAGCCGGAATGCGACCGGATCCGCGCCGGCCGCCAGGGCGACCTCGTCTATGAAGGATTCGCTGGCGAAGTGGGTCTCCGCCCCCAGCGGGTCACGGAAGTGACCGGTCCGCAGCGGTGAAGCGCGGTTGAGCATCGCGGGTATCGTTTCCCAGGAGCAGCGCTTGTTCGCGAAATCGTAGCGTTCGGCGGGGGTCTGGAAGATGTTTTCACCCTTGGCGGCGAAACCCGTCAACTGACCCGCCAGCGTGTCCTTGGGATGACCCTCCAGCTGGATCACATCCTGGCGCGAGAACCCCTTTCCGTGAAAATGGTAGGCGACGACGTTGCCGCCTGAATCGAGGCCCGCGCGGCCGTGATAAACCGCTGCCGGGCTCTTCGGGTCCCAGGCGGTGGCATCGTGGCGCATGTACTGCAGGCGCACGGTGCGCCCGGTCAGCTTCGACAGCAAAGCGGCATCGAGCGCCGCATCGCCGGCGTCGTTGCGGCCGTACGAACCCGGCCCGACGATCCAGGTAGCTCGCACCTTTTCGGGCGGCAGGCCGGTCAACATTGCGCAACCGACGCGGCCATAGTGCGGCTTCTGCGAGCCGGTCCACAGGCGCGGCTCGTCGCTCACCATGTCGGCGATCGCGCAGGCCGGTCCCATGCTGGCGTGGGATTGCAGCGGCCACTCGTACTCCGCGGTGACGACGCGGGACGCCTTCTCGAGCGCCGCCTCCACGTCGCCGCGGTTGACCGGGGCGCCGCTGCCGTTCGGCTTCGCATCGCGTATGTACTGGTGGAGCTTTTCCATCGGCGGGAACGGCGCACATTCGCCCGACCAGGTGACCTTGAGACTCTCTGCAGCGCGCACGGCGTCCCATTCGCGATCGGCGACGACGGCGAGAAAGTCCTTCTCGCGCACGACGCGTGCGCCGGCGATGCCCTTGATCGAGCCCTCGTCCACCGACACGGGGTTGCAGCCGGCATTGGGCGGGCGGATCACGCGGGCGTGCAGCATGCCTTCCACGCGCACGTCGGTGATGTACTGCTCCCGTCCCATCACCTTTTCGGTAATGACTTTCTGCGGGAAGGATTTGCCCACTACCTTGTGCTCTGAAGGCGGCTTTGGCTTCCCGGGGCCGCTTACTTCGAGCGGATTGCCGTAACGCTTGTTCCACTCTAGCTTGTGGTGAAAGTGGCGGCCCCCGATCAGCTCGCCGTAGGACACGCGCTGCAGCGCGTACCCGGGAACCATAACCACGCCGTTCTCGACGGTGAGGCTTTCCGCGGGCACCCCGAGCTTCTTCGCGCCCATCTCGACCAGCACGCGCCGCGCCTCGGCGGCGGCGTTGCGCAGGGCCTTGCCGCCCCACTGTATGCCGGTGCTTCCGGAAGCGCCGCCCTGGTTGCAGGTAAGAGCGGTGTCTCCCATCACGACCTTGACCTTGGCGAACGCGACATCGAGCTCTTCGGCGACGATCTGGCCGATGGCGACGTCCACGCCCTGGCCCATCTCGGTCTTGCCGAAGAAAGCGGTGACGCTGCCGTCCGGCAGCACGGCGATCCACGAGTCGAGCTCGTCAGGCAGGAGCGGTGGCTTGCCGCCCAGCGTAGTGCCCTGGCTCATCGCGGCGGTGATGGCGCCGGGAACGGCCACGCTGACGAGGAGGGAACCGGAAGCTTTCAGGAAATCACGGCGGGTGATTGGGTTCATTGTCTCTCCTTGGAGCCCCTGTCGGAATCATCGACAGGGGGCCGATGTAGGGGTGCATGAGGGGAGCATCCCCTCATTCGTCGGCTCCTAGGCCATGTTCACGGCAGCGCGCTTGATCGCGCGCATGATGGCCATGTGCGTGCCGCAGCGGCACTTGATGCCGGTCATCGCCTGCCGGATCTGCGCATCGGTCGGGCGTGGGTTCTCCTTCAGGAACGCCGCGGCGGTCATGATCCAGCCGGACAGGCAGTAGCCGCATTGCGGCACCTGCTCGGCGATATAAGCCTGCTGCAGGGGATGGGGCTTCCCCGGCGTTCCCAGTCCGGCGAGCGTAGTGACGCGCTTGCCGGCCGCGGCGCTCACCGGCAGCACGCACGAGCGCACCGGCGCGCCGTCCAGGTGCACGGTGCAGGCGCCGCATTGCGCCTTGCCGCAGCCGAACTTGGGGTTGCCGAGCCCGAGGTCGTTCCGCAGGGCGTAGAGAAGAGGCATCGCGGGGTCGGCATCCACTCTTGCGGGCTTGCCGTCGACGACCAGGCTGAATTTCTGGCTCATGGCGGGTTCCTTGTTATCGGGACTATCGGGATACAGTAGACGCCGCTGCGCCGAGGCTGTCAAACCACCAGGAGCAGCATCTTTGCAGGGCCTCTTATAATGGCCGTGCCATGGCCGACAACGTAAAGCACATCGCCGCCGTACTCCTTGCCGCCGGAGCGGGGAAACGCTTCGGCGGCGACAAGCTGCTCCATCCGCTGGGTGATGGTGTGGCGATCGCCGCGCATGCGGCGAGGAATCTCCTCGCCGTGCTGCCGGACGTCGTGGCCGTAGTGCGCTGGGGTGATTTTCCCCTCTACGAGATGCTGGAGCAGGAAGGCTGCCGGGTCACGATGTTCCAGGGGGCGGCGCGCGGAATGGGCGCGAGTCTCGCGCACGGGGTAGGGGAGGCACGGAGCGCCGACGGCTGGATCATTGCTCTCGCCGACATGCCGCGGGTCCCGACGGCGCTGATCGGGGAGATCGCAGAGGCCCTCGAGAAAGGCGCGTCGATCGTCGCGCCCGTCCACGACGGCGAACGCGGCCACCCGGTCGGCTTCAGCGCGAAGCTTCGCGACGAGCTGCTGGCGCTCGACGGCGACACGGGCGCGCGGGCGGTGCTGCAACGCCATGCAGCCGACGTTCAAACGATTGAATGCAGCGACTCCGGTGTCCTGCTGGACGTCGACCGGCGCGAGGACGTGGCGCGAGTGGTGAAGGGAAGCGGCGGTGGATGATGCGATCGGTGCTTCGAAACCTCCGCGGCGGTTTGCGGCTGAGCTTCTTCGGAAGAGTTCGTCGAGAGGACTTCGACGCTACCGGCGAGGCGTTTGCCGCTCTCGTCCTCCTGAACCTGGCCCTTCTTTTCCTCCCCGGACTCAGGGAAGTCGGGCTCAAAGGCCAGCTGAGCTATCCCGACCTGCAGCGCGCGCTCCTGGTCGTGCCGCTTATCCTGGCGTTCGGCCTGATCGCCGCCCGCATCGCGCGGGAGCGTGCGGCAGCGCTCGACCTGCCCATCGCGCTCATGTCCGCGGCCGTGACGATCAACGTCCTCACGTGGGTGCTGGGAATGCTGCTGAAGAACACGCCTTTTCCCGCTCGCTATTGGCACTACGTGTACTACCTGCCCTTTGCGTGGTGGGCTGTAGCGATCGCGGCGGCGGCCGCCAGGCTGACACCGCCGAATCCGTCCGGCCGCCTTGGAATCGTCGTCGCCGGCGTGTTGATCCTGCTCGCGCCGGCGTGGTGGCTGCCGCAGGGCCCGCTGTGGGTACCCACCTCTGATCCAGGCGCCGAAGCGTCCCGCTGGGCGCCGGTGGAAGAGAAGGGCTATTACGCGCAGCCCGATGTGCTGGCCGGCGCCCTGGGCGCTCTCGAGCCCGGCCGGCCGGGCATCCCGGATCTGTACCTCATTGCAGCCGGGCTATATGCGCGAGAAGACGTGTTCATGAAGGAAGTCATCGTCATCGAAACGCTGTTCCGCGAGCGATTCGATGCGAATGGACGCACCCTCGTGCTGATCAACAATCCAGGGACGATAGATGCCTATCCCGTGGCGAGCCTTACCAGCCTCGCCGCCGGGTTGAAGCGCGTGGGCGAGGTGATGGACCGCGGCGAGGACGTTCTCGTCCTCTACCTGTCGTCCCACGGATCGGACACGCATCGGCTTTCCGTGGACTTCTGGCCGTTGCGCCTCGACCCGATCGATCCGCCGGCGCTGAAAAAAGTCCTCGACGAGGCCGGCATCAAGTGGAAGGTGGTGGTGGTCTCGGCGTGCTATTCCGGCGCTTTTGTCGAGCCGCTGAAGGACGAGTTTACGGCGGTCATCACTGCATCGAGCGCGACGAAGCAATCGTTCGGATGCGGCAGCGAATCCGACGCCACCTACCTCGCCAAGGCGCTCTTCGACGAGGAACTGCGCCGGACCTATTCGTTCGAGAAGGCTTTCGACAATGCCCGCAGGTCCATCGAGGAGCGCGAACGCAGCCAGGGGCACGTTCCGTCCGAACCCCAGATGCACATGGGTCCGGCCTTGCGTGGCAAGCTGGCGGAGATCGAGCGGCGCCTTGCCGCACGCGAGCCGTCCACCGGAGCCAGGGATGCGCGGTAGCGCAGCTATGAGCTATGATGCTGCCGACAGCCCGTCATATCTCCATTTATTCTTCCGGAAAAAAATGAAACGCTTCGAAGGAACGGACACCTATATCGCGACGGATGACCTGATGATGGCCGTCAACGCGGCGCTCACGCTCGAGCGCCCGCTGCTCATCAAGGGCGAGCCGGGAACGGGCAAGACGATGCTGGCGATCGAGATCGCCAGGGCGCTCGAGCGGCCGCTCTTCGAATGGCACATCAAGTCCACCACCAAGGCGCAGCACGGCCTCTACGAGTACGACGCGGTGTCGCGGCTGCGCGACTCGCAGTTGGGCGACCCCCGAGTGCACGAGATCCGGAACTACATCATGCAGGGCATGCTGTGGAAGGCCTTCCTGTCGGAGACGCCCGCGGTGCTGCTTATCGACGAGGTGGACAAGGCGGATATCGAGTTCCCCAACGATCTGCTGCGCGAACTGGACCGCATGGAGTTCTACGTCTACGAGACGCAGGAGCTGGTCCACACGAAGCACCGCCCCCTGGTCGTGATCACCAGCAACAATGAGAAGGATCTGCCGGACGCTTTCCTGCGGCGGTGTTTCTTTCACTACATCCGTTTCCCCGATCACGAGACGATGGAGCGCATCGTGCGGGTGCATCATCCCGACATCAAGAAGAACCTGCTGAAGGAGGCGCTCGCGAGCTTCTTCGAGATCCGGGAGGTGCCGGGCCTGAAGAAGAAGCCTTCGACCTCGGAGCTCCTCGACTGGCTGAAGCTGCTGATGGCCGAGGACATTCCGCCGGAGACGCTACACAGTCAGGACACCCACAAGATCATTCCGCCTCTGCATGGCGCGCTGCTCAAGAACGAGCAGGACGTGCACCTCTTCGAGCGCCTCGTCTTCATGTCCCGAAGAAAATGAGGCGCCGCCGCCGACGCGCTTTACCACACGAGCCGTGACGGCCGCGACTGCGTACGTACGGCGGGCGGCCCGGCCCGCAAGACAGAGACCGCCCGCTACGCACGATCAGCGGTAATTATGGTGATGGTGCCTGTGATGGTGTCTCCATCCGTCCCTGTAGTAAACGGAGACCGCAGGGGGCCCGTAGTAGTAGGCCGGCGCCGGCGCGTAATAAACAGGTGGCGGCGGCGCGTAATAAACGGGTGGCGGCGGCGCGTAATAGGTGTATGCCGGCACGCCGAACGCCAGGCTGAAGCTCACGTTGTCGCGGGCGGCCGCAGTGCCGCTCAGCCCGGCCAGCACTGCACCGGCGATTATCAATCCTTTCCAGCGTGTCTTCATGGCAACCTCCTTGTTGGCTGGCAGCGCGCAGGTTTCTTGGCGCGTTGTCATGAGCGTATGATCCTCTCGCGGCAGGGAAAAATCCTCGCTGAAGTGTAAAAGTTGTTACGAAATGTGACTTGCTGATGGCTTTTTCGATTCAATGGCTTACATGTTCGATCGGGAGCCTGGCGCTGGCCTGTCTCGTGGCTGCCGATGGAGGGAGAGCCGCCGGGCCCGAGACTTCCGTCACGGTTGACGGGCACCATCACCCGCCAATTGCGCTGGGAGCGGCGGGGGCATCCGCCGCAACTGGCGGGCCCATCAGAACGACAAAAGACACGGTCCCGGACTTTGCCGGCGAGCCCACGGTTACGAGCAGGCAGAGCGGGCCGTGGTTTTCGGCCGCGACTTGGGTGGAGGGACGGATCCCGGGAGCGCAGGACGTGGTAAAGATCGCTGCCGCACACGCGGTGCGCTATGCCGGGTCGAGCGACCTCGCTCTGGCTGCGCTGGGAATCGAGGGGGCGCTCGTGTTCGATGCCGGCGAGCGCACGCGGCTCAAGGTGGGGACGATCGTGGTCTATCGCACCGGGCGGCTCCACATAGGTACTCAGGCGAAGCCCGTGACCGCGCAAGCGGAGATCATCATCGCCGATCGGCCGCTTGCGGTAGAGACGCCCGATCCCCAAACCAAGATCCTGGACCCCCTGCGTTTCGGTACCGGCCTCCTGGCTTTTGGCGAAGTGCTCATGTGTGGCGCGCCAAAATCGGCGACCTGGATCCGGCTCGCGCGCGAGCCGAAGGCCGGCGACACGACGCTGCTTCTGGAAGCGGCGCCCACGGGCTGGAAAGCAGGCGACCGGCTCGTGCTGCCGGATACGCGGCAGATTCCACTCGAGCCGCCGGCGTCCGGAAACCCGCCGAAGCCGATTGCGCTGCAGATCGAGGAACCGGCGATCGCGAGCGTATCGGGAAAACGGGTCATGCTGACGGCCCCGCTGCAATTCGATCACCCGGGCGGCAGGGACACGGCGGGCGCGGTGGTCGCGCTGCCCCATGTCGGCAACGTTACGCGCAGCGTCGTCGTGCGCTCGGAGTCCGCGGGCGGCACTCGGGGACATCTCCTTTTCACCGAGCGCGCGCGCGTCGATATCCGCTACGCGGCATTCGAGCACCTCGGGAGGACGACGGCCGCGCCGCTCGCCGGCGCGAACCAGATCGGCCGCTACCCGGTTCACTTTCACCACCTGATGGGCCCGCGCAATCCCTCCAATTCAGGGCATCAGTTCGTTTTCTCCGGCAACAGCGTGGTCGACGCGCTCAAGTGGGGCGTGGCCATTCACAACTCCCACTACGGACTGGTGAGCGACAACGTCGTATACCGGGCGGAAGGCGCCGGGATCGTCACCGAGCAGGGCAATGAAACGGAGAACGTCATCGAAAGAAACCTCGTGATCCGGACCGGCACCCCGATCGCAAACTGGTATAACCCGACCTACGGCGGTGCGGGCGGCGACGGCAGGCCGGCAGGTTTCGGGGATTTCGGGTGGGAGGGCTCGGCCCTGTGGTTCACGGGCAACGACAACTACGTGCGCAACAACGTGGCAGCGAACGCGTCCTTCGCGGGCGTGATGTATAACGGCCGGTCTTCCGGCGGCCATGCGTTCAACCAGCCGCTGGTCCCCAAGCTCCGGGGCGCGGACATCGCGTTGCCGGCGGAATGGACGAGCTACGCCGGCAGGCCCGCGCCGGCCGTGCGCGACTCGAGCGGCAACGAGGTCTATGCGAGTGCCATCGGCACCTGGGTCGGTTTCTCGGGTGCGGTCGGCGAACTCAGGAAATCCCTGCACTGGAACATCCGGCAGCAGGGGGTCTATGCCGGCCGCAACGCCTCGGTTGCTTTCGATGGATTTACCATCGTGAGCCAGCAGCAGGTGTCGAACGACAACGCCCTGCGGTTCGGCAATCGCGGGATGGATTTCGGCGCCGTCACCTACACCTCGGGCGGCATCGTGGTGCGCAACTCCAGGGCGGAGGGCTTCAACATCGGGATCATGCTGCCCGGGAACACGGCGCTCATCAGCCGGAGACTGTGGCCCGATGTGCCGCCTGCTACCGTGCTCGACAAGCTCTACCTGCGCAACTACGTCAATGTGGTCGAAACGTCTCCCCACGTGCCAAAGCACACGCTCCTGCGCGACGTGACTTTCGTCCAGAACCCCGCTCCTGCGAGGAGGGGGCTTTCGCCCGAGCCGGCTGCCATCGTGGCGCAAATGGAGCCGAACCAGCACGAGGCGAACGTCGCGGTCCTGTCGAGGACGCTCATCTTCAACTACAACAAGACCGGAAAAAATCTCGAGTTCTTCTTCCCGGAACAGGCGCCGGATTACGTCATGCCGCCGCGCTACCAGGCGGCGGGCGTGCTGCGGGCGAAGGCCAATTGCCCGACGCAGGGACTCACCAATCAGCAATGCTGGGAAAAGCACGGGGTCGCGGCGCTGGGTCGCGTGGCGACCTGCACGGACGTCTCTACGTACCCCGAGGTGAAGGGCTTTGCCTGCCCGTTACCGCCTGACGGCGCTTCCTTCGAGCGCGTTCTGGCGGGACTCAACGGAGCGTCCCAGTGAAATTCATTCGCTTGCAAGCATGCTGACCGCTTTCTTCCTGAAGCTCAAAGAGGGAGGGGTGCCCGCCTCGGTGCGGGAGTTCCTGACGCTCCTCGAGGCCATGAAGCGCGGCGTGATTTTTGGCACGGTCGAGGACTTCTACTACCTCGCGCGCATCTGCCTGGTGAAGGACGAGAAGTACTACGACCGCTTCGACCAGGTGTTCGCCGCCTACTTCAAGGGCATCGTCGACCTGGAGGGGGTGACGCTCGTCATCCCGGAAGAATGGCTGAAGAAGCTCGCCGATAAGGTGCTGACGGAAGAGGAGAAACAGCTGATCGAATCCATGGGCGGCTGGGACAAGCTCATGGAGACGCTGAGAAAGCGGCTGGAGGAGCAGAAAGGGCGCCACCAGGGCGGGAACAAGTGGATAGGCACCGCGGGCACCAGCCCTTACGGCGCGCACGGCTACAATCCCGAGGGCGTGCGTATCGGCCAGAACGAGTCGCGCCATCGCCGCGCGGTGAAGGTGTGGGACAAGCGGGAGTTCCGCAACCTCGACGATACCGTGGAGCTCGGCACGCGGAACATCAAGGTGGCCCTCAAGCGTTTACGCCGCTTTGCGCGCACGGGCGCCCCCGAGGAGCTGGATCTCGACGACACCATACGCTCGACGGCCAAGAACGCGGGGTGGCTCGATCTCAAGCTGGTGCCGGAGCGGCACAACGCGGTCAAGGTGCTGCTGTTCCTCGACATCGGCGGCTCGATGGACGATCACATCCGCATCTGTGAGCAGCTCTTTTCCGCCACCCGTGTCGAGTTCAAGCATCTGGAGTACTTCTACTTCCACAACTTTCTCTACGAGCGCGTGTGGCGCGATAACCGGCGGCGCGCGACCGAGCGCATGGCGACGTGGGACGTGCTGCACAAGTATCCCCACGACTACAAGGTGATCTTCGTGGGCGACGCGACCATGAGCCCGTACGAGATCATGTATCCCGGCGGCAGCGTCGAGCACACCAACGAGGAGGCGGGCACGGTCTGGATCCAGCGCCTGCTCGCGGTGTACCACAACGCCATCTGGCTGAACCCGCAGCCGGAAGCCGTGTGGGAATATCACGAGTCGATCCGCATCACCCGGCAGCTCATGGGCGAGCGGATGTTTCCTCTCACGATCGAGGGGCTGGACCGCGGAATGAGATTACTGACGAAATCCCATTGAGGAGACGCCAATGGAAACCAAGCGATTTTTGCTCAAGTTAGCTGCCGTTCTGGGCGTCATTTTCCTGCAGGCAGCACCCCATCGGCTCCAAGCGCAGACCCAGACGCCGGCAGCGCTGACCGGGCAGGTTACCTCCGCCGAAGAAGGCGCGATGGAAGGTGTGGTGGTCAGCGCGAGAAAGGACGGCTCGACGATCAGCATCAGCGTTGTCACCAACGCCCAGGGTCGCTTTGCCTTCCCTGCCGCGAGACTCGAGCCCGGACGCTACACCATGAAGGCGCGCGCCGCCGGCTATGAGCTCGACGGAACCAAGGCCGCGGATGTCGCCTCCGGCCAGGAAGCCAGGGCCGACATCAAGCTCAGGAAAGTGAAGGACCTCTCCGCTCATCTCACCAATGCCGAATGGTTGATCAGCATGCCGGGCACCCCGGAGCAGAAGAAGTTCCTGCTCAACTGCGTCGGCTGCCACACGCTCGAGCGCATCGTGAAATCGACCCACGACGCCGACGGCTTCGTACAGGTTTTCCAGCGGATGAGCTTGTATTATCCCGGCAGCACGCCATTGAAGCCGCAGCGACTTGCCGGCGATGC
>Ga0075418_10001621_pt1 | contig 25607 bp, 23 predicted proteins | sample SoiMetdeltSBSDD2_FD_81776 | JGI IMG/M metagenome (GOLD analysis project Ga0075418, IMG submission 81776) | Bulk soil microbial communities from a Populus tree surrounding site in Tennessee, USA - Soil MetaG P. deltoides SBSDD2 | ecosystem: Environmental > Terrestrial > Soil > Tree plantation...
GAGTGCCTGCGCGCCGGCGCCGACATCGTGACGTTCGCGTCGCCCTCGGCGGTCGAGAACTTCGCGGCGGCGGCGGGCGAGCTCGTCCCGCGCATCAAGGCGGCCGTGATCGGCCCGGTGACCGAGGAGGCCTGCCACCGCGCCGGGATCGAGGTCGTCCTGGTCGCGGCGCCCTCAACTGACGAGGGCCTGGCCGCCGCGCTGGAGCGGCGCTTCTCACCTCGCTAGCCGACCTCGACTTGGTCCCGCCGCTGCGCCGGCGCCTTGACACTCCGCCTGTAAGTCGTCTAACATCCGATCTTTAGTCCAAGGCGCACTGCAGCCGTTCTGGTCGTCCTGGACCATCCCAATCCTGGAGGTTGAGCCATACCCATGCCGGAGATCGAGAAGACAGACAGGGCCGTTGCCCCCATCCGCGAGAAGGTCCAGACCGCCGAGGCGGAGCCGCGCGACGCGCGTGACGATCGCGACGAGATGGACGGTCGCGACGAGCGGGCGCTGGACCCCGAGGAGTACGAGCGGCTCCTCGACATGTACGACGTCAGCTTCAAGAACTTCGCGGAGGGCGAGGTCGTCAAGGGCACCGTCCTGCAGGTCTCCGAGTCCGAGGTCATCGTCGACGTCGGCTACAAGTCCGAGGGCATCATCGCCATCGAGGAGTTCCGCGACGAGACGGGCAAGGTGAACGTCAAGCAGGGCGACCTGGTGGACGTGCTCCTGGAGAAGACGGAGGACAAGGAAGGCTACGTGGTCCTCTCCAAGGAGAAGGCCGAGAAGATGAAGGTCTGGGACGACGTGGAGCGCGCCTACCAGGAGCGCCGCATCGTCACCGGCCGCGTCATCGAGCGCGTGAAGGGCGGACTGGCCGTGGACATCGGCGTGCGGGCCTTCCTGCCCGGCAGCCAGGTGGACCTGCGCCCGGTGCGCAACCTGGACAGCCTGCGCGGGCAGGAGCTACGCATGCGGGTCATCAAGGTCAACAAGAAGCGCGGCAACATCGTGCTCTCGCGCAAGGCGGTACTCGAGGAGGAGAACGCCGAGAAGAAGCGCGACACGCTGGAGACCCTCGAGGAGGGCAAGGTCCTCATGGGCACGGTGAAGAACATCACCGAGTACGGCGCCTTCGTGGACCTGGGCGGGATCGACGGCCTGCTGCACATCACCGACATGTCCTGGGGCCGCATCAACCACCCGAGCGAGGTCCTGAACGTCGGGGACGAGATCAAGGTCCAGGTCCTGAAGTTCGACCGCGAGACCGAGCGCGTCTCGCTCGGCTACAAGCAGCTCAAGGCCGACCCGTGGACCACCGCCACCCTCAAGTACCCGGTGGCGGCGCGGGTGAAGGGCAAGGTCGTCAGCCTCACCGACTACGGCGCGTTCGTGGAGCTGGAGGAGGGCGTCGAGGGCCTGATCCACGTCTCCGAGATGTCCTGGTCCAAGAAGGTCAAGCACCCGTCCAAGATCCTGACCGTGGGCCAGGAGGTCGAGTGCCAGGTCCTGGGCATCGACCAGGAGGCCCACCGCATCAGCCTCGGGCTCAAGCAGACCGAGAGCAACCCCTGGTCGCAGCTCGTCGAGAAGTACCCCGTCGGGTCGAAGATCAAGGGCAAGGTCCGGAACCTCACCGAGTTCGGAGCCTTCGTCGAGGTCGAGGAGGGGATCGACGGCCTCATCCACATCTCCGACCTGTCGTGGACGAAGCGCGTCAAGCACCCCTCGGAGGTCCTGAAGAAGGGCGACGTGGTCGAGGCCATCGTGCTGAACATCGACGCCGAGAACCAGCGGCTCTCGCTGGGGCTCAAGCAGCTGGCCACCGACATGTGGGACGAGTTCTTCGCGCACCACAAGGTGGGCGACATCGTCGAGGGCAAGATCGTCCGCCTGACCAACTTCGGCGCCTTCGTGGAGCTGCACGAGGGGATCGAGGGCCTGGTGCACGTCTCCGAGCTGGACGAGAAGCGGATCGAGAAGCCCGAGGAGCAGTTCAAGCCGGGCGACGCCTTCGCCATGAAGATCCTGAAGATCAACGAGGCGGAGAAGAAGATCGGCCTCTCGATCAAGGCCGTCAAGCAGGACGAGTACCAGAAGGACCTGGAGAGCTACCGGGAGCAGGCGACGAGCGACAGCTCGACCGCGATGGGCGACGCGTTCCGGGCGGCGCAGGCGGCGCGGACCGACAAGGACGAGGAGTAGCGGGAGGGGCGCCTTGACCAAGGCCGAGCTGGTGGACGCGGTCTCGAAGGTCTCCGACCTCACGCGCAAGCACTCCGAGGTCATCGTGGACGCCGTGTTCTCGTCGATCATCGACGCCCTGCACAAGGGCGAAAAGATCGAGCTTCGCGGCTTCGGCAGCTTCCGCGTACGCCGCCGCGACAGCCGCACCGGCCGCAACCCGAAGACGGGGGCGGGGGTGCTGGTGCCGGCCAAGAGGGTCCCGCACTTCAAGGCCGGCAAGGAGCTCCGCGAGCTGATCAACCGGGGCTGAAGACCGCGTGGGTCCCGAATCCCTGTACCTCAAGGATCCGGCGGCCGCGCGCTTCGTGGCCGGGGGCATGGCGGAGGCCGAGTCGCTCCTCGGCTCGCCGCTCCCGCGGCTGCCTCCCGCCGAGGCCGATGCCGGCCGCATCTTCTACGGGGTGCGCTTCGACCCGCGCCTGCGCGCCGAGCTCCAGAAGTTCCTGGGCGCGCTGCTGACCCAGATCGGGGCCACGCCACCGTCGCCGGCCCGCGGCCGGGCCGACCCACCGGAGAAGGTCCAGGCGGAGTACGAGGCCTCGCTGGGCCGCCTGCTGCGGTCGGTCCGCTCCATCGACCGCCGCCAGGGCCTGCTGAACCTGTTCTGGCTGGCCCACACGCTGGACGCGGCGCAGCACCTGCGCGAGATGGAGACCCGCAACCCCGCGCTGCGGAAGTCCAAGTATTCGCTCCACCCCCTGCTCTCGTCCTTCTACCGCCGCGTGGACCACGCGGCGCGGCGCGAGGTGGAGCAGGCCAACCCCGACCAGGCGGCGTTCCTGGCGGGCGCGGCGGACAACACGAGCCTCGTGGACTCCCTCATCGAGGACGGCTTCGCCTTCACCGAGGTCTCGATCCAGGACCTCGACTTCAACCTCTATCTCTCCTCCAACAAGCGCTATCGCCTCTCCGCCGACCTCTTCTTCGAGGTCTACTCGATCCTGGTGCGGGAGACGGAGCGGCGCCTGCGCCAGGGCGACCGCGGCCTCCTGGCCCGGGTCTCGCGGCACCTGCCGCGCCTGCCCAAGTCGCACCTCCAGACCCAGGCCGGCGTGGTGAAGGTCATGATGAACACGCAGGTCATGACCTACCTCTTCGGCGACGCCTGGAACACGGGGTCCCGGCTCATGGGCTCGGCCAAGCTCAAGGCCGAGGCCGAGCGGCGCGAGCCGGCCGAGGTCCTGGATGCGTTCCTGGACCTCGTGGCGGGCGTCAAGAGGTTCGAGATCCTCTCCCAGGTGCGGGAGTCCGTCTCCTTCGTCGATACGCCCGGCGGCGGGCCATCCCAGGACGGGCGCGGGCTGCGCCTCTACGAGTTCGGCGACTCCGCCCAGGTCCTGAACAACGCCGTCAACGCCACCATCCTCTTCCTCGACGTGCGCGGGTTCACCGAGACGTCCGAGGGGCAGATCTCGGAGCGCGACCTGACCCGGGAGCTGTACGCGGTCTTCGACGAGTTCGTCCCGCTCGTGCGGCGCTTCGGCGGGATGGTGGACAAGTTCCTGGGCGACGGGATCATGGCCACCTACGGCACCGCAGCCGCCGACCCGCTCGACCCCCTGAACGCCGTGCGCACCGCCGTGCTGTGCCAGGAGACGCTCAAGCGGCTGCGCGAGGAGGGCAAGACCTACTTCAAGATGGGGATCGCCATCCACTACGGCCGGGCCTACGTCGCGCGCTTCATCGCGGGGGAGAACGCCGTCCACACCACCGTCATCGGCCGCAGCGTGAACCTGGCGGGCCGCCTCTCCTCGGCGGCCAAGAAGCACCTGGACGAGGACGAGGGAGCGACGCCGGCGCCCGCGGCCCCCAGCCGCGCCTCGGGCCTGCAGGTGACGGTGGACCGCTCGGGCGTCCTCTTCAACGAGGGGATCGCCATCAGCCGCGACACCCTCGTGCAGCTCGAGAGTCACCTGGCGCTGGTGCACACCGACTCGGAGCAGGGCCGCGTGCTGGAGTACTTCGACGAGCAGATCGGGCGGCGCCTGCTGATACGATACGCGGGGGACGCGAAGTTCAAGGGCGTGCGGTCGAGCTTCCCCGTCTACGAGATCGATTTCGAGGTGTGATGGAGCGGATCTGGGCCCCATGGCGGGAGGAGTACGTGGCCGGGGGCGGGAAACGGCGGGTGAAGAAGGCGGGCTGCGTGCTCTGCCGGACGCTGAAGGATGCGGGACGGCGCGGCAGCCTGGTGGTGCACGTGGCCCCGCTCAGCTTCGTGATGATGAACCGCTTCCCGTACGGCTCGGGGCACGTGATGGTGGCCCCGAGGCGCCACGTGGGGACGCTGGCCGCGGCCAGCGAGGCGGAGCTCGAGGAGATGGTGCTCCTGGCCCGCCGGCTGGAAGAGGTCTTCGCCAAGGCCTACAAGCCGGATGGGATCAACCTGGGCATGAACCTGGGCAAGTCCGCGGGCGCCGGGGTGGCCGATCACATCCACCTGCACGCGCTCCCGCGTTGGACGGGGGACACGAACTTCATGACCGTGGTGGGCGAGACCCGCGTGATCCCGGAGGACCCCGCGAAGGCGTGCGCGAGGCTGCGGTCGCTGTTCGGGCGATGAGCCGCCGCCTGATGCTCGCGGCGGCGCTCGCCTCGCTCGTTCCCGCCGCCTTGACCGGGGCGCCCAGCTCCAATCCCATCGTCACCACCCTGGCCCTGTTCGCGGGGACGAGCTCGGGCCTGCGGCTCTCGCGCGACTGGGGCGTCACGTGGGACCCGCGCGATCCCGCTGTGCGCGACGGCCTGGAGACGGCGGGCGCCGTGCGCGTGATCGTGCCCTTGGGGCCGACCGTCTATCTGGGCGGCGACGGCGGCCTTTTCCGCTCCGAGGACTTCGGCCTGACGTGGGAGAGGCTGGGCGTCCTGGGGTCCGTCCAGAGCATCCTCCTCTCGCGCTACTTCGACATCGAGCCGATCCTGTTCGTCGGCACGCGGGAGGGCCTCCTCAAGTCCGAGGACGCGGGCCAGACCTTCCGGCCCACGGGGCTGCGCGGGACGCCGGTGACCCGGCTCGACTGGCCGGGCCCCGCGCTGGTGGCGGCCACCGGACGCGGCGTCCTGGTCTCGATGGACTCGGGGGCCACGTTCACGGCGGCCGGCGAGGGGTTGCCCGAGGGCGAGGTCCGCGCCATGGTCCTCTCCTCGTTCTATCCGATCGATCCCGTGCTCTTCGCCGCTGTCGGAAGCAACGGCGTCTTCCGCTCCAGCGACGGGGCGCGCACGTTCAAGGAGGCCGGGCTCGCCGACCACGCCGTTTATGACCTGGCCTGGCTGGGCCCGTTCCTCTATGCCGTCACCGATCGCGGGCTCTATCGCACCGAGGACATGGGCCGCCTGTGGACGCCGCTGCGGGACGGGCTCAACGGCGCGGTGCCGATCCGCATCTTCTTCCCTTCCTGGCCGGAGTCCAGCGCGGAGGCGTTCCTGGCCACGGACCGCGGCATCTTCCGCACACCGGACGGCGGCCAGCACTGGCTGGCCACCGGCTTCAAGGACGAGACGGCGTTGAGCGTGGCGGCCTTTCCGCCGCCACCGAAGCTGGGCAGGGGCAAGAAGAAGTCGTGACGGGGCCGGTGCCCTTCGCCAAGGCCCACGGCCTGGGCAACGATTTCATCCTGGTGGACGAGCGCCACCGCCCTTCCGACGCGGCGGCCTGGGCCCGGCGGCTGTGCGACCGTCACGTGGGGATCGGGGGAGACGGGGTCCTGTTCTACGCGTCGAAGCCGTCGGACGGCGCCGTAGCCATGCGGCTCGTCAACGCCGACGGGTCCGACGGGGAGATCTCGGGCAACGGCGTCCGCTGCCTGGCCTCGTTCATGGTCTGGAAGGGCTGGATGCCCCCGCGCCACGTGGTGGAGACCGTTCCCGGTCCGCGGGCGGTCGACGTCCTCGCGCTGGGCGGCGGGCGGTTCCGCGTCGTCACGGACCTCGGCGCGCCCATCCTGGAGAGCGGGGCCATCCCGGTGGCCCTGGTCCCGCCCGCCGCGTCCGTCGTGGACCACGTCCTGGAGGCCGGCGGGCAGCCCGTCAGCGTGACGGCCACCTCCCTCGGAAACCCGCACTGCGCGGTCTTCCTGGAGGAGGTGGCCGACGACGACCGGGTGGCCCGCCTGGGTCCCGCGCTGGAATCGCACCCGTTCTTCCCGCGCAAGACGAACGTGGAGTTCGTGACCGTTTCCGGCCCGGGCGAGCTGCGCGTGCGGTTCTGGGAGCGGGGCGTGGGCCCCACCCGCGCGTCGGGGACGGGCGCGGCCAGCGCCGCCGTGGCGGCGATCGTGAAAGGTCTGGTGGCCCGCCGCGTCCGCGTCGTGTGCGACGGCGGCGCCCTGGACGTCGAGTGGCCGGAGGGCGGCCGCGTCCGCCAGACCGGCGAAGTCGAGGTGCTGTTCGAAGGGGGCTGGCTGGGGTCGGACTGATCTCAGGCCCTAGCGCCGGAACCGTCGGGCGGCCGCCTTGGCCATCAACCAGACGCGCCCCGGCCACGTGCCCCTGAAGGCCGCCAGCTCGGCGAGCGCGCCCTCGAGGCGCGGCGGGTGCGGCCATCGCGGTCCGGCGGTGCCGTCCTCGCTGTCCGTCGCTTTCGGCGCGACGACCCTGGCTCCCGGCTTCGGCGAGGCGATCGGCTTCACCGTCGCTCCGGACAGCCACTCCGCGCCGTCGCTCCCCAGCGGGAACCGGTCGGCCGCTCCCGGAGATCGTGGCGTCAGGAAGACCGTCCACTGGTGTCCCGGGACGGCCGGAGGGTCGGTGCGCCAGACGCCGAGGCCCGCCCGTCTCACGGCGTCGATGAACCAGTCGCGATCGTAGATCACGGCCGCGGCGGGGTCGTTCTCGTCGATGAACAGGCAGGCGTGTCCTTCGGGAAGGAAAGGAAAGCCCTTCCGGTCGAAGAAGAACCAGCTCGTGAAGGCGAGCCCGCCCGGCCCGAGGATGCGGGCGACCTCGTGCAGATAGTAGTCGGCCTGGGCCTGGTAGAGGTGGGTGAACACGGAATGCGCCAGGACGAGGCTGAACGTGTGGTCCTCGACCGGAAAGGGCTCGGCCAGTCTGATCGTGTTGTACGCCCCGTAGGTCGGCGAATAGACGTCGTGGTGGTGGAACTGGAAGTTGGGGTCGATGGGAGAAAGGTTGGCGCGGCACCATTCCACCATCCCCCGATGGATGTCTATGCCCACGTAGCGCCGCGGGCGCGGCGTCTGCAGCAGCATCTGGCGGGCCTGGCGCCCGCAGCCGCAGCCGAAATCGAAGACCGATTCGTACGCCTCCAGCGGGAGGCCGAAACCCTGGTAGATCGGCTGCCCGCTCGGGTTGTCGAAGGACTCGGGGTCGGTCGGCCCGACGATCGTGCGCATCGCCAGGGGCGGCAGGGGCAACCGGTTGGGCACGTGCGTGGTCAGCGCTTCCGGGCGGGGGGTCTGGCCGTGGACCGGGCGGCGGGCTTCGCCGGCGCCCGAACGCGCCCCTTCGGGTGCGCGGCCTCCCAGGCCTCCACCGCCGTGCGGTATTGCGCGGGGAGCGCGGCCGCCTCGGTCCGGGCCGCGGCCGCGGCCCTCTGCGCCTCGAGGATGTCGCCGCGCTTCAGGATCGCCGACACCGCCTCGAGGTCCGCGTTCACCTTCCGCGCGCGCGGCTCCAGCTCTTCGAAGGCGGTGTCGGGCACCCTGGCCTTCACCGCTTCCTCGCGGATGTGGGCGGCCTCGTCGAGCATGACCCGCGCCTCCGCCTGGGCCATCTCCGCGGCACCGCGAGCGAGCGTCCTGGCCGCCGCGGCCGACTTGGCGGCGCTGCGCGCCTTTTCGGCGGCGTCCATGGCGGAGGAGAGGGCCCCGCGGTAGTCCTTCTCGTCCACCTTGCGGTGCGCGTCCCGGATCGCGGCGTCGGCCTCCTGCAGCCGGGCCGGGGCGTACTGATCGGCGCCCGCCCTGCGGGCGTCCTCCAACTGCTTCTCGGCCGCCACGATCTCCTTGTTCGGAGGCTGCTCGCACGAGCAGAGGGCGAAAACCGCGAGAAAAGCGAGGGAACGGCGCATGAGAGCGGGGCGGATGCTACTCGTGGCCCAAGGGAGCTGTCAACGCGCCTTCCGGCGACTCCACGCGCGCCTCAGTCGCGCGCGCGGGCGCCGCGGCCAGGAAGACTGCCATCGCCAACAGGGCGGCGTCGCCGATGAGCAGCCACAGGCCCGCCTGCCGGCCGGCCCCCTCCACCGTGAAGCACCCGCAGTTCTCGATGTCGATGCCCCGATAGAGCGCCGACCCCACCGCGACCAGGAACGTCACGAGCAGCAGGGAGACGACGGCCGCGGCCTCTCGGCGCCACACGCCCGCGATGAGGAGCAGCCCGGCCACGGCTTCGATCCAGGGAAGCGCGACGGCGAGGAGGTTGGCCGGGACGTAGCCGAGCCGCGCGCTGGGCCCGATCACCTGGTAGTGATAGACGATGCGGGCGAAGTCGGCGGGCTGGGCGATCTTCTCCAGGCTGGCGTAGAGGAAGACGGCGCCCAGGACGACGGCCGCCGCGCGGTGGAGCGCGGGATGGCGGAGCCAGGTCACGGCTGCGGGCCCTCCTTCACCGGGTAGCCGGCGTCGGTCCACGCCGGCCAGCCCTCGTGGAGGACGGCCGCGCGGATCCGCTGGCCGGCCAGCTTGCGCGCCACGATGTGGCTGGCCTCGCAGCCGTAGCCGCTGCAGTACACGATGATGTCGAAGTGGCTGCGCAGGCGGTCCTCGATGGAGGCAAAGGCGCGGTCGAAGTCGTCCTCCGGCAACGGCAGGGCGCCGGGCACGTGGCTCATGTCGTAGAAGGCCCGGGGCCGCGCGTCCAGGACCAGAGCGCCCTTCTCGATGCGCGCCCGCGCGTCCTTGACCTCGATCTCCTCGATCGCGTCGCCGTCTCGGACGAAGGCGTTCCCCGCCAGGGCCAACCCGCGCCCGCTCCAGCCGTTCCAGGCCAGGCCCAGGACGAGGCCCGCGGCCGGGATCGCGATCACGCGGCTCCATCGAAGCGCCATTTCAGGACCGTAGCACGCTTGGCGCCCCCCGTGCCACCTATGCTAGATTTGCGGCGCCGGCGACGCGCCTACCCGCTGCCCATGCCACCCATCACCTCGGACGCGCTGGTCCTCCGCACCTACAAGCTGGGCGAGACCAGCAAGGTCGTGGTCCTCCTGACTCGCGAGCGGGGCAAGCTGCGAGCCGTGGCGAAGGGTGCGCGCGGTCCCCGCTCCCGCTACCAGTCGGCGCTGGAGCCCCTGTCGGAGGTGCGGGCCTCCCTGCACGGCCGCCAGGGCGCGGAGCTCTACCGGCTCGGCCAGTGCGAGCTGCTACGGTCCGCGTTCCGGGCCGGCGGCCAGGGGCTGGAGGCGGCGCTGTCGCTCTCGTATTTCGCCGAGCTGCTCGACGCTTTCGCGCAGGAGGGCGAGGCCGAGGACGCGGTCTACCGCCTGGCGGTGGCGGTCATCGCCGCCGCGGAGGCGGGCGCCGACGTCAAGGCGCTGACCCGGTACCTGGAGGCGTGGTTGCTCAAGCTGCACGGCATCTACCCGCCGCTCGATCGCTGCGCCGGGTGCGGCGCCCCGCTCCCCGGCGGCGGCCTCGCCTACCACGCCGCCGCCCACGGGTTCGTGTGCGCGGGCTGTTCGCCCGCCTCGGGACCGGTGCTTGCGGACCCGGTGCGCGGCTTTCTCGCGGCCCTCTTCCGCCGGCCGCCGGCGGAGATCCCGGCCATGCCCGCCGAGGCGAGCGCGCTCGAGGCCTTCCACCGCGACCTGATCAGCCGGCACCTGGAGCGGGACCTGCGGTCCCATCGCGTGCTCCGCGACTCCGCATCGGGGATGCGCGGATGACCGGGAACCCGCGAATGACCCTCCAGGAGATCATCGGCGCCCTCCAGCGCTACTGGTCCGAGCGCGGCTGCCTCATCCACCAGCCGTGGGACGCCGAGGTGGGGGCGGGGACGATGCACCCCGAGACGTTCCTCCGCGTGCTGGGGCCGCAGCCATGGCGCGTGGCCTACGTCCAGCCCTCGCGCCGGCCCGCGGACGGGCGCTACGGCGAGAACCCGAACCGCCTCTACAAGCACCAGCAGCTGCAGGTCATCCTCAAGCCCGCGCCCGCGGACGTGCAGGACCTCTACCTGCGCAGCCTCACCGCCATCGGAATCGACCCCGCCGCTCACGACATCCGCTTCGAGGAGGACAACTGGGAGTCGCCCACGCTCGGCGCATGGGGCATAGGCTGGCAGGTCCTCCTCGACGGCCAGGAGATCACGCAGTTCACGTACTTCCAGCAGGCGGGCGGCATCGACCTCGCGCCCATCTCGGCGGAGATCACCTATGGCCTGGAGCGCATCGCCATGTACCTCCAGGACGTGGACGACGTCTACAACCTGCGCTGGTCGGCGGAGCGGCTCTACGGGGACGTCCGCAAGGAGGAGGAGTACGAGCTGTCCCGGTACTCCTTCGAGCTGGCCGACACGGACCTCCATCGGCGGCTCTACGACAGCTACCTGGCCGAGGGCTGGCGGGTCCTGAAGACGCCGGGCGGACGCACCGCGCTGCCCGCCTACGACTGGTGCCTGAAGAGCTCGCACGCCTTCAACGTCCTGGACGCGCGGGGCGCCATATCGGTGAGCCAGCGCGCGGGGATGATCCTCGGGATCCGCAAGCTCGCCTGCGCCATCGCCGCCCAGTACGTGGGCCCCGCTGACGGCGAGGCCGCCCGTGGCTGAGCTGCTCCTCGAGATCGGCGCCGAGGAGATGCCGGCGTCGTGGATCTCCGGGGTCACCGAGCAGCTCCGCCAGCGCTTCACCGAGGCCGCCGGCCGGGAGCGGCTGCAGCCGCGCGCCGTACGGGCCTACGGAGCGCCGCGGCGGCTGGTCCTGGTGGCGGCGGTGGTGGACCGGCAGCCGGCGCGCGAGGAGCAGGTCTTCGGCCCCGCGGTGCGGGCGGCCAGGGACGCGACGGGCAAATGGACGGCTGCCGCGGAAGGGTTCGCGCGCAAGAACGGAGTCGCGCCGGAGGAGCTGGGCCAGGCGGCCAAGGACCCGGCCCACCCGGACATGCTGAGCCTGGTGTTCGTGCGGAAGATTGCGGGCCGCGAGACCATCGAGGTGTTGCCGGCGGTCATCGGGGCGGTCCTGCGGGCCCTCGCCTTTCCCAAGCGCATGAGCTGGGACGCCTGGATCGACGACGGCAAGGGCGCGTTCCCATTCGGCCGTCCCATCCGCTGGATGGTGGCCCTTCTCGACGGCCGTATCGTCCCGTTCGCGATCCACGCGATGGTGAGCGGCGCCAAGGGCCCGGTCGTGGTGGAGACCGGCACGCAGACATTCGGCAACCGCTTCCTTCCCCGCGAGACCGCGGGACGGCCAGTCGACGTCCCGTCTTTCGAAGGCCTCAAGCAGGCCCTGGCCCGGCACTTCGTCCTCGTGGACCCGGCGGAGCGTGAGGCCCGCATCCGCGAGGAGCTCAGGAGCGCCACGGGGCAGTCCGGCACGGATCATGCGCTGATCCTTGAGTGGCGCGACCTCGTGGAGTTTCCGACGGTCCTCGTCGGGCGTGTCCCGGACGAGTTCATGACCTTGCCGGTCGAGGTCCTCGACACCGTCCTCGTGCATCACCAGAAGTACATCCCGCTGCGGGGAGGAAGCGCTGCCGGCGTACGCTTCGCGGCCGTGGTGGACGGCGACGGCGCGAACGCCGCGGAGATCGTCCGCGGCATGGAGCGCGTGGTGGTGGCGCGCCTGCGGGACGCCGCGTTCTTCTTCGCGGAGGACCGGAAGCGTCCGCTGGCGCAGCGCGTGGCCGACCTGGAAGGCGTCGTCTTCCACCAGGGCCTCGGGACCTACAAGGACAAGGCGGACCGCATGGTCCGCCTGGTCGACCGCATGGCCGGCATGGGCGTGCTCGGCAAGGACGATCACGCGACGGCGCGCGAGGCCGCTCTCCTCTCCAAGGCGGACCTCACGACGCTCATGGTCCGCGAGTTCCCGGAGCTGCAGGGGATCATGGGCGGCCTGTACCTGGAGGCCGAGGGCCCGCAGCGCGCCGACGTGGCCCGCGCCGTGCGGTGGCACTACCATCCGCTTTCCATCGAGGAGACGGCCGCCCCGAAGGGGAGGCTGAAGGCCGAAGAGGCGAACGTGTTCGGCGCCGTGTCGCTGGCGGACAAGCTCGACACCCTCGCCGGCTACTTCGCCCTGGAGCTCACGCCCAAGGGCAGCAGCGATCCGTTCGGCCTGCGTCGGGCATCCCTTGGCGTTATTCGTGTCCTGCTGGACTTCTGGGAGGCAAGGGCCGGGAAACAACCGGACCTCAAGGCATTGATCGGGGAAGCGGTGACCGGATACGCGGGCGTCCTCAAGGCTCTGCCGGCGACGACGCAGCAGGGCCTGGAGACGTTCTTCCTGGACCGGCTCGCCTACGTGCTCGGCACGAGAGGCTTCGATCAGGATGAGGTCGCCGCGGTCGTGCACACGCCCGGAGTTGACGCTCTCCACGATGTCCAGGACGTGCTTCTTCGCCTCCGCGCGCTTCACGCCGCGCGCGCGGAGGCGAGGGATGATTTCGAGCACCTCGCCGTCGCCTTCAAGCGCGCGAAGAACATTTTGGAGAAGGCGCCGCCGGCGGCCATCGACCCGCAGCTGTTCGAGTCCGATGCCGAGCGCGAGCTGCACGCGGCCGTTGGGCGCCTGGGAGCGCGCGACGGATCGTACGAGGACCGGCTGCGCGCCCTGGCCGGCCTGCGCGTGCCGGTGGACCGCTTCTTCGACGACGTTCTGGTGATGGCCGAGGACGCGAGGGTCCGCGCCAACCGCCTCGGCCTGCTCCACCAGACCGTCTCGCTCTTCTATCGCATCGCGGACATTTCGAAGCTCGGAGGATCGATTTGACCCAGTACGTCTACTTCTTCGGCGGCGGCAAGGCGGACGGCAACAAGGACATGAAGGACCTGCTCGGGGGCAAGGGGGCAGGGCTGGCCGAGATGACCAACGCCGGCCTGCCCGTGCCGCCCGGCTTCACGGTGACGACCGCCGCCTGCAACCTCTTCGTGTCCCGGAACGGCTCCCTTCCGAAGGAGCTCGACGAGGAGATCGAGCGAAACGTCGCCCGCCTGGAGACGCTCATGGGCAAGCCCCTGGGGGACGCGGCCGATCCGCTGCTCGTCTCCGTGCGCAGCGGCGCGAAGTTCTCCATGCCCGGGATGATGGACACCATCTTGAACCTTGGGCTGAACGACCGGTCCGTGAACGGCCTGCAGGCCAAGACCGGCAACGGCCGCTTCGCCAAGGACTCCTACCGGCGATTCATACAGATGTACGGCAACGTGGTGCTCGGCATCGACAAGGACCGCTTCGAGCACGAGCTGTCGGCGGTCAAGAAGAAGCGCAAGGCCAAGGCCGATGTCGACCTGGACGAGGCGGCCCTCGACGACGTCATCGAGCGCTACAAGGACGTGGTGAAGAAGGAGACGGGCAAGCCGTTCCCGCAGGACCCGCGCGGGCAGCTCCAGGGCGCGCGCGACGCGGTCTTCCGCTCCTGGACCAACCCCCGCGCGGTCACCTACCGCAAGCTCAACGACATCCCGCACGACCTCGGCACCGCGGTGAACGTGCAGAGCATGGTGTTCGGGAACATGGGCGACAGCTCGGCCACGGGCGTGGGCTTCACCCGCAACCCCTCGACCGGGGCGAAGGAGTTCTACGGCGAGTTCCTCCAGAACGCGCAGGGCGAGGACGTGGTGGCGGGTATCCGCACGCCGCGGCCCATCGCCGAGCTGCAGTCGGTCATGCCCAAGGCCTACGCGCAGCTGCGCGAGATCACCACCCGGCTGGAGAGGCACTACAAGGACGTGCAGGACTTCGAGTTCACCATCCAGGAGAACACGCTCTACATGCTCCAGACGCGCAACGGCAAGCGCACGGGCGTGGCCGCGGTGCACATCGCGGTGGACCTGGTGGACGAGGGGATCCTGAAGCCGGCGGAGGCCGTGGGGAAGGTGGAGCCGCAGTCGCTCGATCAGCTCCTGCATCCGATCTTCGACCCCGCCGCGCGCGGCAAGGCGGAGGTCGCCGCCAAAGGGCTGCCGGCCTCGCCCGGCGCCGCCACCGGGGCGGTGGTGTTCACGGCGGACGAGGCGGTGGCCTGGAGCCAGAAGGGGAAGCGCGTGGTGCTGGTCCGGATGGAGACGGTGCCCGACGACATCCACGGCATGAGCGTGGCCCAGGGCATCCTCACCGCCACCGGGGGCATGACCAGCCACGCGGCCGTGGTCGGACGGCAGATGGGCAAGCCCTCCGTCGTCGGCTGCGGCGCCCTCGCGATCGACGCCAAGGCCCGCACCGTCGGAGTGGGGGGAAAGACGCTGAAGGAGGGCGACAGCATCTCCATCGACGGGTCCACCGGCGACGTGATCCTCAAGGAGCTGCCGACCAGCCCCTCCGAGGTGCTGCAGGTCGTGGCGGGGACGCTCAAGGCCGACCGCTCGCCCCTCTACAAGAAGTTCGAGCGGCTGCTGGCGTGGGCCGACGAGGTCCGCCGGCTGGGCGTGCGGGCCAACGCCGACATCCCGCGCGACGCCAAGGTGGCCTTCGCGTTCGGGGCCCGCGGCATCGGCCTGTGCCGCACCGAGCACATGTTCTTCGCCGAGGACCGGCTGCCGCACGTGGTGAAGATGATCCTCTCCGCGGCGCGCGGCCAGCGGGGCCTGGACGTGACCCGGCGCCTGAAGGACCGGATCGCGGAGGCCAAGGGAGAGCAGCGGACGTCGCTCAGGAAGGAGCTGGCCAAGGCGCAGAAGGAGTACGGCAAGGCGATCGCCGACTACACCGGCGCCCTGGCCAGGCTGCTGCCCATGCAGCGGGCGGATTTCGCGGGCCTCTTCGTGGAGATGCGGGGCACGCCCGTCACCATCCGGACCCTGGACCCGCCGCTGCACGAGTTCCTCCCCAAGCGGGAAGAGCTCATGGTCAGGATCGCCACCCTCGGCGCGAAGGGCGGGAAACGCAACGCGAAGGAGATCGCGCGGCTCTCTTCGCTGCTGCGCGGGGTCGAGGAGCTGCACGAGTTCAACCCCATGCTCGGCCACCGCGGCTGCCGGCTGGGGATCACGTATCCCGAGATCACGCGCATGCAGGCCCGGGCCATCTTCGAGGCCGCGCGTCAGGTGGCGAAGAAGGGCATCCCCGTGAAGCCGGAGATCATGATCCCGCTCGTGGGCCACGTGCAGGAGCTGAAGGCGCAGAAGAGGATCGTGCTCGAGACCGCGGCCGAGGTCCTGGGGAAGGGGTCCGGCGTCGACTACCTCGTGGGCACCATGATCGAGGTACCGCGGGGCGCCTTGACCGCGGACGAGGTGGCGAAGGAGGCCGACTTCTTCTCCTTCGGGACCAACGACCTGACCCAGATGGGTTTCGGCCTGTCGCGGGATGACGCCGGCCGGTTCCTGACGCAGTACCTGGAGCAGGGCCTGCTCGAGAAGGACCCCTTCGTTTCCCTCGACGCGTCGGGGGTGGGGCAGCTGGTGGAGATCGGCGTGCAGAAGGGCCGCGCGGCCAAGCCCGGCCTGAAGATCGGGGTCTGCGGCGAGCACGGCGGCGACCCCGCGTCCATCCGGTTCTTCCACGCCGCCGGCCTGGACTACGTGTCGTGCTCGCCCTACCGCGTGCCCATCGCCCGCCTGGCCGCGGCCCAGGCCCAGCTCGAGAAGCCCTCGGGGGACTGACCCAGCGTTGCTGACCTACTTCCGCTACGTCAACGGGAAGATCGAGCAGCCCGAGGAGTTCGAGCCCGAGCTGCTGACCGAGGACGCGCTGCACTGGATCGACCTCGAGGACCCCACCGTCAAGGAGGCCACGATCCTCGAGGACCCGTTCCATTTCCATCCCCTGGCCATCGAGGACACCCTGGCCGAGGTCCACCACCCGAAGGTGGATGACTACGAGGCCTACATCTTCGTGATCGTCCACGGCATGCGCTTCGACGCCCCCACCGACTCCTTCATCACCCGCGAGCTGGACGTCTTCCTGGGGAAGAACTACCTCATCACCCACCACAAGGGGCCGATGCGCTCCATCGGCACCCTGCGCGAGATGTGCAGCAAGAACCTGGCGAACTCCTTCCCCAAGGGCGTGGACTTCCTGCTCCACCAGATCCTGGACCTGCTCTTCGAGCACTACTTCCCGAACCTCGACGCCATCGAGGACAAGGTGCAGCTCGTGCAGATCGAGGTCTTCGAGAACCCTACGCGCGAGACCCTGGACCGGATCTTCACCCTCAAGAAGGACGTGCTGCAGCTCCGGCGCATCTGCGCCCCTCAGCGCGAGATCGTGAACCGGCTGGCGCGGGCGGAGTTCAAGGTGGTGAGCCCGCGCGCCGCCGTCTACTTCCGGGACATCTACGACAACCTCTACCGGATCGTGGAGGCCTCGTTCTCCTACCAGGACATGGTGCAGAGCCTGCTCGACGCCTACCTCTCCGCGGTGAGCAACCGGCTGAACGAGACCATGAAGCGCCTCACCGTGATCGGCGCCATCATGGCCGCGCTCACCGTCATCACCGGTGTCTACGGCATGAATTTCGAGGTCATGCCCGAGCTGAAGTGGCGATTCGGGTACGCGTTCGTGTGGGCGGTCATGCTCGCGGTGAGCGCCGGGCTCTATTGGTTCTTCAAGAAGAAGGACTGGATCTGAGCCGCGTCCAGCGCCTCCCCGACGACCTCATCGACAAGATCGCGGCGGGGGAGATCGTGGAGCGCCCCGCGTCGGTGGTGAAGGAGCTGGTGGAGAACGCGCTCGACGCGGGGGCCCGGAGCGTCGAGGTCGAGATCGAGAAGGGCGGCAAGTCGCTCATCCGCGTGCGCGACGACGGCCACGGGATGGGCCGGGAGGACGCCGCCCTGGCCGTGGAGCGCCACGCCACCTCGAAGCTGAGGCGTTTCGAGGACCTCAACGACGTGCGGACACACGGGTTCCGCGGCGAGGCCCTGCCCTCGATCGCCAGCGTGTCGCACCTGGTCCTGCGCACCCGCGAGGACCCGGGGCCGGCGGGCACGGAGGTCGAGGTGCGTCACGGCGGGCGGGCGGAGGTCCGCGACGCCGGGCATCCGCGGGGTACGACCGTCGAGGTGCGCGACCTGTTCGGCGCCGTGCCGGCCCGAAGGAAGTTCCTGCGGGCGGACAGCACCGAGACGTCGCACGTGATCGAGGCCGTGACGCTGCTGGCGTTGGGAAGGCCGGGGACAGGCTTTGAACTAACGTCCGGATCACGAACGATTCTGCAGGCGCCGCCGGTGGACCGGCTACGCGACCGGCTTTTTCAGGTTTTGGGAGGCACCGCCCTCGACGAACTCGTACCGATCGAGGGCGGTGTGGATTGGGCGCGCGTCACCGGCTTCGTGTCCCGTCCGGACGGTCATGGCGCGGGCCGTCCCACTATCCGGCTCTTCGTGAACGGCCGGGCCGTGCGCGACCGCGCGCTGGCCAAGGCGCTGAGCGAGGGTTACCGGGCGGCCGCCGCCGGGGAGTGCCGCGGCCAGGCCTTCCTGTTCGTGGAGGCCCCGCCCCACCTGGTGGACGTCAACGTGCATCCCGCCAAGACCGAGGTCCGCTTCGCCGACCCGCGAACGGTCTGGGTGGCCGTGGAGCGGGCGGTGGCCGCGGGCCTCTCCTCCCGGGCCCGCGCCAAGGCGCCGGAGGCGAGCCCCAGGCGGATCGAGGTCGGCGGCGAGAGCGTGACCGTGGCGGCGTCCTCCTACGCGGAGACGGCTCCCGCCCCCGCGCCCGTAGCGCGCGAGGGGCCGCCCCCCCTGACGGCGGCGACGCCCAACGTCATCGGGCAGCACCGCAACACGTACATCCTGGTGAGCGGAGGCGAGGACCTCGTGCTCGTGGACCAGCACACCGCGCACGAGCGGGTGCGCTACGAGGCCGTCCTCGACCGCGCGGCCTCGCGGGCGGTGGAATCGCAGGTGTTGCTCCTCCCGATGGTGCTGACGATGCCCCCGGACCTGCGACCGGTGGTGGAGGCGAACGCCGGCCTGCTCCTCGAGCTGGGGTTCGACATCGAGCCGTTCGGCGGCGACGCGCTGCGGGTGCGGGCCGTGCCGGCGCTGCTGGGCACGCGCGATCCCGGCGCCTCCCTGGAGGCCATGCTCCGCGACATGCTGGAGCGCGAGGCCACCGACTGGATCGTCACGGGCGCGCGCGAGCGCCTGGCCGCGAGCCTGGCCTGCCACTCCGCGGTGCGCGCCGGGCAGCCGCTCTCCCGCGAGTCCATGACCGCGATCGTGCAGGATCTGGCCCGGACGGCACACCCGAACCTCTGCCCGCACGGCCGGGCCACCACGGTCCGCATCCCGCGCGACGAGGTCAGCCGGTGGTTCGGCCGGTCGGGGTGGAAGCGGCGGTGAAAGGCCGCGGGGCGCGGCGCCCTCGCCTGGGACCGTGGCTCCTCTACATCCTGGGCCGGGTCCTCCAGGTCACGGGCCTGGTGGTGACGCTGGTGGCGGCCACCGCGTTCTTCGGGACGCCCAGCACCATCGCGATGCTGAGGATGATGCTCGTGGGGGTCGTGCTGTTCGTCCCGGGCTGGCTGCTGGCGCGCCGGGATCCGCAGGGCCGCTAGGAGCGGTGGCCCGCGGCGTAGTCGCGATAGGCCTTCAGCAGTCGCAGGGTGACCGGTCCCGGGCGGCCGTCTCCCACCGGGTTCCCGTCCACCGACCGCACCGGCACGGCTTCCTTGAGCGTGCTCGTGATGAAGGCCTCGTCCGCTCCCAGCAGGTCCGCCACCCCGAGCGTCTCTTCGCGCATCGGGATCGCGATGCGGCCACCGATCTCGAGCAGGAGCTGCCGGGTGATTCCGGGCAGGATCCCGGCACCGAGGGGCGGGGTGAGCCCCGCGCCACCCTTGACCACGAAGACGTTCGCGCTGGCGCCTTCGGCCACCTCGCCGTTGTCGTTCAGCAGGATGGGCTCGAAGGCCCCCGCGGCCTGGGCCTCGCGCACGGCCAGGATGTTGTTGATGAGGTTGCCGGACTTGATGGCCGGGTCGAGCGCGCGCGGGCTGTTGCGGCGGACGGAAGCCACGATGACCGGGACGCCCTCGCTGTAACAGCGCTCCGGCAGCGGCTCGTAGGGCTTCACGATGATCACCCGCGTCGGGCCCTGGACCCGGTCGAAATGGTAGGAGACGTCGCCCACCCCCCGCGTCATCATGATGCGGATATAGGATTCAGGGTTCCCCGCGCGGGACAGGACGGCGTCCACGTCCCGGGCGAAAGGCTCGTCGGCCTCGGGGACGGGGATGCCCAGCCGGCCCGCCGAGGCGCGGAGGCGGCCCAGGTGGCGGTCCAGGTGGAACGGCCGGCCCCCGTAGGTGCGCAGAGTTTCGTAAACGCTGTCGCCGAACGTAAATCCGGTGTCGAGGACCGAGACGCGGGCCTCCCCGGCGGGCAGGACGGCGCCGTTTACCGACGCGAAGAAGCCGCCGGCCCCCTTCACTTCGCGCGGGGGGCGAAGTAGCCGGGACGGTGGCGCACCTGGGCCCCGCCCCTTCCCGGGGTGAGGATCCCGATGCGCCTCCAGCGGCCGTCGCGGATCGCGTTCGAGGAGACGTATCCCAGGCTGTACTCCGAGCGCAGCTCCTCGGCGATCCGGTCGTAGACCCCGTTCAGCTGGCCGAGGGAGTCGGGGAAGAAGGCCTGCCCGCCCGTGTCGCGGCCCAGGACGGACAGGAAGTAGTCGGCCTCGCCCACGCCCTTGGCGTCCATGCTCGAGATCTCGCCGGACCTCGGCCGGATCGAGTAGATCACGACCTCGTTCTTGCGGGCCAGCTCCAACACCTGCTCGTCGGTCACGTGGGAGGCGGTGTCCTGCCCGTCGGAGAGGAGCGCTATGGCGTAGCGGCGCACCTCGCCCGTCCTCTTCTCCTTGGCCAGGTCCTTCAGGGCCACGTAGAGGGCGGTATAGAGCGCGGTCGCGCCCGAGGCGCGGGTCTGGCCTATCGCCTGCTCCAGCGCCGTCCGGTCCGACGTGAACCCCTGGAGGACCGAAGTCCGCTCGTTGAACTGCATGATCTCGGCCGTGTCCGCGGGCCCGAGCGCGCTCACGAGCCGGAGCGCCGCCTCGCGGACCACGGGGAGCTTCTGCTCCATGGAGGCCGAGGTGTCGATCATCACGACCAGCGAGAGGTCCAGGCGTCGGCGGGTGAACAGCGACACCTGCTGCTGGACCCCGTCCTCCAGGATCGTGAAGTCCGCCTCGGCCAGGTCCGTGATGTAGCGGTTGCGGCCGTCCATGACGCAGACGTTGAGGTTGATCATCTCGACGCCGGACTGGAAGACCAGGCCCGGTTGCCCGGCCTGACCGGTGGGGGAGCCGGCCAGGAGAGCGAGGACGAGAGCAACCCGCTTCGTCATAAATCGCTGGCCGGATCATAATGCAAGAGGTTTGCCAGCGACGATCGAAACCGACGCCCCGGAGAAACGGATACGGATCGCCCTCGTCCTGACGCTCGTCACCATGGTCGGCTCGGTGGCGGGCGGCCTCGCCTCCCACAGCCTGGCCCTGCTCTCCGACGCCGGCCACATGCTGGCGGACGCGGGCGCCCTGGCCCTGGCCCTGGTGGCGCAACGCGTTGCGGCCCGCCCGCGGACGTCGAACCTCACCTACGGCTCGCGCCGCGCCGAGACGCTGGCCGCGTTCGTCAACGCGATCGTGCTCTGCATCACGGCGATATGGGTGATCGTGGAGGCGGTGGAGCGGTGGAAGGATCCGCCGGAGATCCAGGGCCGATGGATGCTCGCGGTGGCGGTCGGCGGCCTGGTGGTCAACCTGGTGGCGGCGCGCATCCTGTCCGCGGACGGTCACGGGCACAACGCCAACGTCCGGGCCGCCCTGGCCCATGTCCTGGCCGACGCCGCCGGGTCGGTGGCCGCCATCGCCGCCGCTGCCTGCGTGCTCTTCCTGGGATGGCGCCGAGCCGATCCGCTCATCTCGGTGGCCCTGGCCCTCCTTATCCTGTGGAGCGCCTGGAGGCTGATCACGCGCACGGCCGACGTCCTCATGGAGGGCGCGCCCGTGGGCCTCATGGTTGCGGACCTGGAGCGCACCATTCGCGAGACCCCCGGCGTGGCGGAGCTGCACGACCTGCACGCGTGGACGATCTCCGACGGCTTCGACGTGGTGACGGTCCACGTGGTCCTGGACGGGTCGCGCCACGGGACGGAGGTGGCGCAGCACGTCAGTGACCGGATCAAGGCGGAGCACTCCATCCTGCACGTCACGGTGCAGCCGGAGCCGCCGAAGCTGCGGGCCTCGGTCCATCCCGTCTCCGCCCTGCGCCCGCGAAACCGTCGCTGAAGCGGCGGCTTCCCGTGCGGTTCTGCTAGCGTAGGTAAATGGGACACGGCAACGGACGATGACCACGCTCCAGGCGATCTTCCTGGGGATGCTGCAGGGCCTGGGCGAGTTCCTGCCCATCAGCAGCTCGGGGCACCTCCTGGTGGTCCCGTGGCTCCTGGGCTGGCCGGAGCACGGCCTTTCCTTCGACGTGGCCCTCCACGTCGGGACCCTGGCCGCGGTGCTCTACGCCTTCTTCGACGACTGGCGGCGGCTGCTCAGTGCCGGCATACGCGGGGTGGTTGCCGGCCGGCCCTTCGCCGATCCCGAAAGCCGGCTCTTGTGGCTGCTGGCCGCCGCCACCATCCCGGGCGTGGTGGCCGGGCTCCTGCTCGAGGAGCGCGCCGAGACCACCTTCCGTTCGCCCGCCCTCGTGGCCGCCACGATGGCGTCGATGGGGCTCGTGTTGTTCGCCGCGGACCGCCTGGGCCGGGGTACGAGGGACGCCCGCGGCGTCAGCCTGCGCGACGCGTTGCTCATCGGCCTGGCCCAGGCCTTGGCGCTGGTGCCCGGGGTCTCGCGCTCCGGCGCGACCATCAGCATGGGCCTCTTTCTCGGCTATCGCCGGGAGGAGGCGGCCCGGTTCAGCTTCCTCCTGGCCACCCCGATCACGGTGGGGGCCGCGGCCCTCAAGTCGCGCTACCTCTTCGAGCCCGGCCACGGCCTGGAGGTCGCGGCCGGCATCGCGGCGGCGGCCATCTTCGGGTTTGCGAGCATCCGGTTCCTGCTGGCCTACGTGCGGACGCGCGATTACCTGCCGTTTGTCTACTACCGCCTGGCCTTCGCCGCGCTCGTGGTCGGCGTCCTCCTGGCCCGCGGTGGGGGCGTGGGTTAGCATCGTCCCTCGATGATCCCGGTCCTCACGGCCGCCGAGATGGGCCAGGCCGACCGCCGCACCATCGACGAGGTCGGGGTCCCCGGCGCGGTGTTGATGGAGAACGCGGGCGCGGCCGTGGCCGCCGCCATCCGGCAGCGCTTCCCGGCGGCCCGCCGGCTGGTCGTCCTGTGCGGGCGGGGGAACAACGGCGGCGACGGCTTCGTGACCGCATCGCGCCTTCGCGACCTGAAGCCGGCCGTCTACCTGGCCGGGTCCCGCGCGGACGTGAAGGGAGACGCCCGGACGCACCTGGCCGCCTGGGAGGAGTCCGGTGGGGCGGTGACCGAGCTGTCCGACGCGGCCGCCTGGCAGGCCGCGCGGGAGACGGTGGGGCGGGCCGACCTCGTGGTGGACGCGCTGCTGGGCACGGGCCTGCGCGACGCGCCCGCGGGCCTCGTGGGGCGGATCATCCAGGACCTCGCCCAGGGCGCCGCGCCGCGCGCGCCCATCGTGGCGGTGGACATCCCTTCGGGACTGTCGTCCGACACCGGCGACGTGGCGTGGGAGACGGTGCGGGCCGCGCTGACGGTGACCTTCGCCGCGCCCAAGGTCGGCCACGTGCTGCCGCCCGCGTGCGAGCGCGTGGGCGAGCTGATCGTCGCCGACATCGGGATTCCCGCCACCGTCCTCACCGAGACGGGCACGCGCCTATGGCTCCTTGAGGCCCGCGATGCCGCCCGCGCGTTCCCGCGCCGCGAGCCCGGCGCCCACAAGGGGACGTTCGGGCACGTGCTGGTCGTGGCGGGCTCGGTCGGCAGGAGCGGGGCGGCCATCCTCTCCGCGTGCGGGGCGCTGCGCGCCGGGGCGGGGCTGGTCACGGTGGCCACGCCGGCCCCGGCCCTGCCCATGGTCGCGGCCGGGCGCCCGGAGCTGATGACCGAGCCGCTGCCGGTCGGCGGTGACGGCAGCCTCGATCGCCAGGCGGTGGGCCGCGCCCTGGCGCTGTCCGCGGAGAAGGACGCCGTGGTCCTGGGCCCGGGCCTGGGACAGGAAGACGCGACCCGTGAGTTCGTCCGCGCCTTCATGGCCGAGTGCGCAGTGCCGCTCGTCATCGATGCCGATGGCCTCAACGCCCTGGCTCCGGGACGTTCATCGAAGGATCGACCGGCCGCGGCCCTCCGGAAGCGGTCGGCGGCCACGGTGGTCACGCCGCATCCGGGTGAAATGGCGCGCCTCGTCGGATCGAATGCCGCCGCGGTCCAGCGGCGCCGCCTCGACGTCGCTCGGGAGTTCGCCGAGGCCAGCCGCGCGGTGGTAGTCCTGAAGGGTTACCGCACGGTCGTGGCCGAGCCGGGCGGCCGCGCGGCCGTCAACCCGACGGGGAATCCCGGCATGGCCACCGGAGGGACGGGGGACGTCCTGTCCGGGATCCTCGGGTCGCTCCTGGCCCGCCGGCTCGACCCGTGGACGGCCGTCACCGCGGGTGTCTACGTCCACGGCCTCGCCGGTGACGTCGCCGCCCTTCGCCTCGGTCAGGAGTCGCTCCTCGCGGGAGACCTGGTCGACGCCCTGGCCGAGGCCATCCGCTCCGTGGGGCACGCCGATTCGTAGCCTTCTCACGCGCTCGGAGGGGGAGACCGAGACGGCGGCCGCGGAGCTCGCGGCGGGATTCCGCGGCGGGGAGGTCGTGCTCCTTCGCGGGGAGCTGGGGTCCGGCAAGACCACCTTCGTCCGCGGGCTGGCCCGCGGCCTGGGCGCCGACCCAGGCGAGGTGGCCAGCCCGACCTTCGTGCTCCTCACGTCCTATCCCGGCCGGCTGACGCTGCACCACGCCGACCTGTACCGCCTCAAGGGCGACGGCGACGAGCGCGAGCTGGGACTCGAGGAGCTGCCGGGAAGGCGCGGGGTGCTGGCCGTGGAGTGGGCGGAGCGCCTGTCGGATCCGCCGTGGGACCGGGCCGTGCTCGTGGACCTGCAGCATGCGGGCGCCGACACGCGCCGCATCACGATCGAGACGGGGCCGTGAAGGTCCGGGCCTTGATCGCCGCCCTGATCCTGGTCGCGGCGGCGTGTCGCGAGCGAAAACCGGCCCCGGCGGCGCGGCCCTCGCCCCGCCCCGGAAACAGCCTGAACGTCCTCCTGGTCACGATCGACACCCTGCGGGCGGACCACCTCGGGATCTACGCGTACATGCGCAACACCAGCCCGCGCATCGACGGCCTGGGGCGGCAAGGCACGGTCTTCGACCGGGCGTACACCTACTGGCCCAAGACGCGCGGGAGCATGGCCATCATGCTCACGGGACGGCGGCCCTCGCAGAACGGCTACAGCAAGGTGCATCCGCTGCTGCTCGACTTCAACCCCACGCTGGCCGGCGTGCTGAAGGAGGCCGGCTACGACACCGCCGCCGCGGTGGACAACCCCAACGTGGCGGCCGCGAACGGCTACGCCAAGGGCTTCGAGACGTACCGGGAGACCTGGGAGGAGGGTGCCCTGGCCACGGAGATGGATCGCACGCGGGCCATCACCGAGACGGCGGTGGCCTTCCTGGCCAGGGCGCGCAAGGACCGCCCGTTCTTCCTCTGGCTGCACTACGTGAACCCGCACGCTCCCTACGCGCCGCCCGCGCCCTACGACACCGCGTTCCTCGACGCGTCGGCGCGGACGGGTCCGCGCCTGCGCACGGTCGCGGGCCTGCACGGCGGCATCCCGAAGCAATGGGCCGTGCCGGGCCAGGACCGGCTCGGCTACTACGTGGCGCAGTACGACGGCGAGATCGCGACGGTGGACGAGCACGTCGGCCGGGTGATGGACGCCCTGCGCGATTCCGCCGCCGCCGGCCGGACGGTGGTGGTCCTGACCTCGGACCACGGCGAGAGCCTGGGCGAGCACGACTACTACTTCGACCACGGCGAGGACGTCTTCGAGCCGTCGCTCGCCATCCCGCTGATCGTGGTCGCCCCCGGCCTCGCGCCCGGCCGCCGGGTGGACGGCTTCGCCTCGACACTGGACATCGTGCCCACCATCCTCGACGCGGTGAAGGTCTCGTACCCGCCCGAGCTGGCGGGGAGCAGCCTCCTCCCGCTGGCGCGCGGCGAGAGCGCGGGTCCGGCGCGGCTGTTCGCGCAGAACGACCGGAACCTGAGCGCGACGTGGGAC
>Ga0075418_10001622_pt1 | contig 25607 bp, 19 predicted proteins | sample SoiMetdeltSBSDD2_FD_81776 | JGI IMG/M metagenome (GOLD analysis project Ga0075418, IMG submission 81776) | Bulk soil microbial communities from a Populus tree surrounding site in Tennessee, USA - Soil MetaG P. deltoides SBSDD2 | ecosystem: Environmental > Terrestrial > Soil > Tree plantation...
CCTTATTTTGCACCTGTCCCGCCCAATGCGGGACAATCTATCCAAGCCTATGTGGTCCGTTTGTAAAAAAGAACTACGTCAATTCTTCAGCAGTCTTACGGGTTATATCGCCATCATCGTTTTCCTTTTGGTAAATGGTGTGATGCTTTTCTTTTTTGACAATAATATTCTTGATTTCGGATATGCAACACTCGACCGGTTTTTTCAATTGGCGCCCTGGATCTTATTATTGCTTATTCCTGCTATCACCATGCGCAGCTTCGCCGAAGAATTCAAAACAGGCACTTTTGAAATTTTACAAACAAGACCTTTGAGTCGTTGGCAAATTGTGTTTGGTAAATATTTCGGCAGCCTGATTGTTGTTATTATTGCTTTGTTACCAACCATCATTTATTATTTTTCTGTTCAGCAGCTTTCCTCAGGCGAAGGGATCGATACCGGCGCAACCATTGGTTCATATATCGGGCTTGGTTTTCTGGCAGCGGTATTTACTGCTGTCGGCATTTGTTCCAGCAGCTTTACCAACAATGCGGTCGTTGCTTTTATCTTGAGTTTAGTAGCCTGTACACTTTTTTATTATGGGTTTAGTGCTTTAAGTCTTTTACCAGCTGTAAGTGGAGGTATCGATTATTATCTTGAAATGATCGGTATCGATTTTCATTATCGGAGCATCAGCCGCGGAGTGGTCGATACAAGGGACCTTGTTTATTTCCTAAGTGTAATCATTTTATTCCTTGCTATTACTAACCGAAACCTTTTGAAAAGATAATTACCAGTGAAAAGCATTAATAAAATATGGACATCTAAATTCTGGTGGTTACTTCTTTTAATTATAATCATTGCTGTCAATTTTCTCGCGTCGGCTTTTCATACGCGAATTGATCTGACAAAGGAAAGAAGATTTACCCTTAGTAATGCAAGCCGGCAATTGCTTAAAAGTTTACAGGAGCCTGTTACTATTGATGTTTTTGTACATAAGAAAGAGCTGCCGTCAGAAGTTAAAAAACTAGAGAATTCTATTGCTGAATTCTTATCGAATTGTAAAGAGTATGCCAGGAACAATAATCTTCAGTTCAATTTTATGAATCCCTATGAAGGGCTTGTTGATTCGGCACAAGGCAGAATGGAAGATTCGCTTAATTATTTTTATGGTCTTTATCCTTCAGTTTTAAGTGCGCCGGAAAAGGCGGGAGATAAGTTGGAAATAAGTAAGCTTATTCATGGCGCCGTTGTAAAGTATCGTGACACGGCTATTGGAGTCGATCTGTTGCGTGGGCAAAAAGGTTTTGGGATGGAAAAGGAACAAAGAGCTGCCTTGTATAATAATGTAGAAGCAACATTGGAATATAAGTTCATGCATGCTATCGAAAAAATTATTTCAGAGAAGAAACCAATTATTGGCTATGCTTTAGGCCATGGAGAAGCTTTTGGTTATAACATAAATGATGCTTTCGTTACCCTTCGCACTAATTATAATACTGATACCATAAATATCAGGCAAATCCCATTCATTACTTCCCAGCTTGATGCCTTGATTATTCTTAAGCCCACTTTATCGTTTTCAGAGGCGGATAAATTGAAGATCGATCAATATGTAATGCGAGGAGGAAAAGTTTTTTGGATGATCGATGTTATGTATGCAGAATTCGATAGCCTGTATAAATCAAACGGGTTTATTGCTTTTGACCGTGGATTGAATTTAGATGACCTGCTGTTCAAATATGGTGCCCGTATCAACCAGAACTTACTGCAGGATATGCAATGTGATCAGTTAGGACAAATGAGCGGTGACCCAAACAATCCCCAAATGAGATTGGTGAGCTGGCCATTCTTCCCGGTGTTGAATGGAACAGATCATCCAATCAGTAAAAATCTTGATGGTGTCAGATCAATCTTCCCCAATACGATAGATACGGTGAAAGCACAGGGGATTAAGAAAACTTTTCTTTTAAGATCTTCTTCCAATGCCCGTGTCCTGAGTACTCCTGCAAAAATTGATTTTGAATTTTTGCAAATAGCACCGGATGCAAAACTTTTTACTATTAGTGATGCAGCTGTGGCTGTGCTTTTAGAAGGCACATTTCAATCTTTCTATGCCGGCAGGGTTCCTAAATCGATAGCAGACTCATTGAATTCATATGGTGTTCCATTTTTAAATAGGTCGGAACAAAATGGGAAAATGATCATTGTAGCTGATGGAGATATTGCAACAAACGAAGTTAGTCAGCAACAGGGCCCAATGCCCATGGGATCTAATTTTTATACACGGCACACATTTGCAAACAAGGATTTTTTCCTTAATTCAGTTGAATTCCTTGTTAATCCTTCAACTATTTTAGAAACAAGAGCCAAAGATTATACACTTCGGTTGTTAGATCCTATGAAAGTGAAAAACGGAAAAGCTCTCTGGCAATTTATCAATATTGTGGTCCCGGTATTACTGGTTATTCTGTTCGGATTTATTTACCAGCAAGTAAGAAAAAGAAAATACTCTACCTGATCACTTTTGCCTGTCCTCACCTTCGTTTCAGCTATCTTTGCTCCTCTTAAAAAGGCATAATGACGAAGGAGCTTGTTACTTATTTGGTATTTGGTGGTGTTCTGATCCTGGCCCTTGTTTTTGATCTCGGATTACTTAGCAAAAAAGATAAGACAATCACGATTAAGCAAGCGTTAAAGCAAACCTTTTTCTGGGTGAGCCTTGCTCTTGCGTTTTTCGTTTATGTTTGGATAGAGCGGGGTCAGCAAACTGCATTGGAGTATATTAGTGGTTACTTGATGGAATGGAGCCTGAGTATCGATAACATCTTTGTTTTTATTCTCATCTTCTCGTCCTTTAGGGTAAAAGAAAAATATTATGGCAGGGCCTTGCTCATCGGTATCCTGATGGCAATCATCTTCAGAGTAATTTTTATTACAGTTGGAGTGGCGCTGGTTCATAAGTTCGAATGGGTGCTTTTACTCTTCGGTGCCTTTCTTGTTTACACCGGATACAAAATGTTTTTTGCAAGTCATGATGAAGAGTTTGATCCTCATGATACTAAAGCGTATAAGTTTATCAAACGTTTTGTGCCGATGATACCCGGCGATCATGGTGGAAAGTATGCAGTGAGAGATGAGCATGGTAAGCGCCGTTATACTATTCTTTTTGTCGTTGTTCTCATGCTTGCATTTATCGATCTTGTATTTGCACTTGATTCAATTCCGGCCATCATGGGACTTGTTGATAATTCACCCGCCCACCGTGCCGATGCGCAATTTGTGATCTATACATCAAATATTTTTGCTGTGCTTGGTTTGCGTTCTTTATTTTTTCTGTTACGAAGTGCAGTCACAAAATTCGATTACCTGCAACAAGGGATTGCCATTGTTCTTGCATTTATAGGTTTAAAAATGCTCTGTGCACACTGGATCAATCAGTGGATCGACAAAACAACCCAGGTATTTATTTCTCTTGGCATAATTCTGGTTTGTCTTTCGGGATCAATTCTTTATTCAATTTTTATGCAGAAAAAAGGAATTCCTCCGGAGATTAAACCGCCTGACGAATCGTAGATCGACAATTTATTTTCTTGAGTTATCTTATAAGTCATATTGCAAAAACGCTTGGCGCTAACGTAAAAATTGTTGCAGACAATCCTGTAGAGTATATTTTTTTTGATAGCCGTAAAGTTTTTTTTCCCGCTACCTCATTATTCATCGCATTAAAAGGACCAAGAAGGAATGGCCATAGTTTTATTCCCGAGCTCTATAAAAAAGGGGTAAGAAATTTTATTATTTGTGAAGAAATAAATCCTGATGATTTTCCCGAAGCCAATATTTTATACGTAAAAGATGGATTAAAGGCACTGCAGCAATTGGCTGCTTTTCATCGAAAACAATTTGATATACCTGTGATCGGTATTACAGGAAGTAATGGAAAAACAATAGTGAAGGAATGGCTCCACCAGCTGCTTCAACCCAATTTTAATATTGTCAGAAGCCCAAAAAGCTATAACTCGCAGATAGGGGTGCCGCTTAGTGTTTGGGAAATGAATAAGCAACATACGCTTGCCATCTTTGAAGCAGGTATTTCTCAACCCGCAGAAATGGAGAAGCTGAATGAGATCATTCAACCCACAATCGGGATTCTTACAAATATCGGGGAAGCTCATAGCGAAGGTTTTAAAGATGTTGATCAGAAAGTAGCAGAAAAAATAAAACTGTTTGAGAAGGCCGGTCTTGTTATTTATTGCAGCGACGAATGGTTAGCGGATAAAGCAATAGTTTTAAAATATGAATCTCTTACACATAAAACAGATAAACAACCCTTCAAAATATTTTCATGGGGTAAGATACAGAAGGCAGACCTGCAGATATTGGAAATTAATAAAACGCCAACACACACGGAAATAATTGCCGTCTATCAAAACTCAGAAACTGCAATTACTATCCCATTTACGGACGATGCTTCTATTCAAAATGCTATTACCTGCTGGTGTGTATTGCTTCATTTTGGTATCAAGGATGCTGTGATAGTAAAAAGAATGAAGCTCCTGCAGCCGGTTAATATGCGATTGGAGCTGAAGAAAGGAATTAATCATTGCACAATTATCAATGATAGCTATAGCGCTGATCTTAACTCTCTACATATCGCTCTTGATTTTTTAAATCAAATGAGCGGTGTGTCAAAAAGGACAGTGATACTTTCAGATTTTTTTCAAACAGGCATGAATGACGAAGAGCTTTATGAAAGAATAGCGGCAGATCTTGTTCAGCATAAAATTGACCGGCTGATCGGGATCGGTTTAAGTATCTCTAAATACCTGAAGATCGAAGAAGACCTGGCGACAAATAAAATACAAAGTGAATTTTATTCATCAACTGAAGAGTTTGTTTCCCGTTTCAGGTTTTCCGATTTCAGAGATGAGGCCATTCTTGTAAAAGGAGCAAGAGTATTTGGTTTTGAGCAACTCATCCAGTTGCTCGAGCTAAAAGTTCATCAAACAGAACTAGAAATAAACCTGAATGCAATTGCTCACAATCTTCAGCAGTATCAAAAACTTTTGCAGCCCTCAACAAAAATGATGGCGATGGTAAAAGCGTTTGCCTATGGGAGTGGCGGCGCAGAGATTGCAAATACTTTACAATATCATAAGGTTGATTATCTCGGTGTGGCTTATGCTGATGAAGGAACTGAATTGCGCAAGGCAGGCATCAGTTTACCGATGATGGTGATGAATGCAGAGAAAGAAACTTTTGAAACCGTGATCGCTAACCAGCTTGAGCCTGTGATTTTTTCTTTCACAATGTTTAAAGAATTTGATGGTTTTTTAAAAAGAGAAGGCATAAAAAATTATCCGGTGCATCTCGAAATTGAAACCGGCATGAACAGGCTGGGTTTTGCCGTGCAGGAAATTGAAAAATTAAGCAAAGAAATTCAGGCAACATCTTCTTTTAGAATTCAGTCTGTTTTTTCACACCTTGCTGCAAGCGAAGACACGATGCAGGATGAATTCTCTAACCGGCAGTTCGATCTGTTTGTCCAGGCATTTAATATGCTTCAAAAAAATCTTGGATATGATTTTCTTCGTCATATTGCTAACTCCGCTGCCATACTTCGCCATCCGCAAATGCAACTTGATATGGTAAGATTAGGAATTGGTTTGTATGGTATCGATAGTTCTGCCTCCGGCAAACTTGATCTTCAACCTGTCGCTACTCTAAAATCAACAATTGCGCAGCTCAGGCATTTAAAAGCGGGTGAGACGGTAGGGTACAATCGCAAAGGAGTGGTTGAGAAGGATTCTATCATCGCGACAATTAGTATTGGTTATGCTGATGGATTTAGTCGCAGGTTTGGAAATGCGGCCGGAAAGATCTGGGTTAGAGGACAACTTGCTCCTGTCATAGGTGCCGTTTGTATGGATATGACAATGGTTGATGTAACTGATATCCCCGGCGTAAAACAAGGTGATGAAGTAACAATATTCGGTAAAGAAATTCCCATACAAGACCTCGCTAATTGGGCCGGCACAATACCTTACGAAATAATGACGAGCATTTCGGAGAGAGTGAAAAGAGTGTATTATGAGGAATGAGTGAATAGTCAATAGTCAATAGTAATTTTAGATCTGAAGCTCATTCTTAAAGTGTTTGACTAACGACTAACAACTATCGACTTATATTTATGACTTATTTGACTCAAGCCCTTCCTTCATTCTGCTTATATTTGCCCCTTAAACTCCAATAGGTGAAACTAAGGAACGTAGTTTTAATTATAGCCCTAATAATAATTGTCGATCAGGTTTTAAAAATTTGGATCAAAACAAGTAACCCCACTGGCAAAGTAGAAGAGATCTTTCCCTGGTTTCATTTACATTTTATTGAAAATCCCGGTATGGCCTGGGGCTGGAAATTTGGTAATGAAACAGGCAAAGTTATTCTTACTTTATTCCGCCTTGCAGCGGTCATCTTCGGTACATGGTACCTTGGCAAAATTGTAAAGAATCATTATCACAAAGGGTTTATCATTTGCGCAGCGCTGATCTATGCAGGCGCCCTGGGTAATCTTATTGACAGTATGTTTTATGGGATGATGTTCGACAAAGGATTAGTTTATGATCCGTCAGTTAAAGATTATATTACCTATACCGGTATTGCATCACTTTCCACAAATGGCTACTCATCATTTTTACACGGCTGTGTAGTTGATATGCTTTATTTTCCAATTTTCGACGCTACACTGCCAAAATGGTTCCCCATTTGGGGCGGTGAGCAATTTGAATTTTTCAGTCCCATATTCAATATTGCTGATGCATCCATTTCCGTAGGGGTGATAACCCTGCTTTTGTTCCAGAAAAGATTCTTTAAAAAGAAAAAACCACAGGAAAACTTTGCAACAATTGAAACCAGCGCTGATATCAGTGATAAAGTACAGGTGCAATAAGCAATAAACTATCGCCGTTTATACAAGTCATACCCCTCCACATTGAGAAAAAAGCAGTATTTTCATAAACCAAACTTCACCTCATGAAGACTTTAATCAGGATATTTTCTTTGCTATTGTTTACATCAGTCCTTTTTGTGGCTTGCCAGAAAGAAGTAAGCTTTGAAAAAGGGAATTCCCGTGCCTCAGTTGGCTCACTTTCAGTAGATGGGTCGGGAAATTGTTTGGGGGCCGTTGTGTCTGGTACTTATTATAAAGACACTGCAATCAAAGCATCAAACTATGTTGATGTAAGCGTGCAGGTTGATACTGCCGGCACATATACGATTTCATCAGACACTGTTAATGGATATTATTTTAAAGCAACTGGCTCTTTCACTGCTACGGGTACGCAGGTAATTAGGCTTGCGGGTGGTGGTAAACCTCTTGCACCAGGTCCAAATATTTTTACGGTAACCTATAATGGCACAATTTGCGAATTTACCGTAACCGTCACTGCGCCAGCCGGTGGTAGTTCTGCATTTACGGTTAATTGTACCGGGGCAACACCTGCAGGTTCCTATGTGGTGGGTACAGCCCTTACGGCAGCTAATACAATTACGTTGAATGTGAACGTAACGGCTATTGGTTCATGGAGCGTAACTACCACCCCGGCAGTCAATGGAATTATTTTTAGCGGTACAGGAAACTTTACAGCAACAGGAGCACAGACAATACAATTAACTGCAAGCGGTACTCCAACTGCAGCAGGCCCATTTACTTTTACGGTAACCGGCGGAACAGGAACATGTACTTTTCAAGTCACTGTAACTTCGTCAGCAGTGCCCGATTACTTCCCGCGTACGGCAAACAGCAACTGGAGTTATGAATTTGATGGAGATCCTACTGATTCTTTGTTGATTTATGTTATTCCCCCAACAAGAGTTATAAATGGAAATACCTACAATCTATTCTTTTATAATGATGGCGCTACAGTAGATAGTTTTGGTTACTACAGAAGAGCAGGCCCTGATTACTTTGAGTGGATCGATATGGGAGCTTATGTAGGACTTGACGACCCACTCTGGATGGAATGGACCTTCCTTAAAGATAATTTGACAGCAGGTGGTACATGGACCTCAGCACAGTTTAGCGGGCCTTATACCAACCAGGCAGGTACTACAACTACCCTGACTTTAAGATGGGAGTTCACTATTGTTCAGCAAAATGTAAATTTTACCGTTGGCACAACGACCTTCGCAAATACGATACAGGTAAAACAGGAACTAAAGCAATTGGTAGGAACAAGTTGGGTGCTTGCTGCTTACTTTAATAGTTACTATGCAAGAGATAAAGGACTGATCAAGCAAGATCTTTATGATGGTACTGCAACGTTATTTTATGAGCAAGATGTTAGAAGACTAGTAGTTTATTAATGATCGCAAAATAATTAAATGATAAAACCCCGCAATTGCGGGGTTTTTGTTTTTATTGGCTCAGGGTTTTATTCGTAACTGGCAAACCAATCACTATCTCTTTCTTCAATATTATCCGGTTGGTTTTGTTTGTTCAGAACCTGCAGTCTCATTTCATCCTTTTTAGTATAAGGATTTACCATTGGAAGCACTTTCAGACTTTCAGCATATTTCTTTTTTCCTTTTGGTTTGGTAATAATATGCAGGTAAGATTTCTTTTCCGGTTCCTGTTGATTCAGCACTTTAAGTGGATAGGCTGAAAAATAGAAACTCGGCTGGCCTGGCGTTTTCATAGCGAACGATTTATTTGATATTAGTTTCATAGAATAATGGAAACGTTAAATTATAAATTTTATGGTGTAGCTCATAGGTAATTTTAAATTAAAAGACCGGGAATTTTCCCGGTCTTTTATCGTATATTTTCGAATTCTTGTTTAATTAATAGGTACAAAAAATAAAACAACTTGTATTTTCAGAAAAACTCGAGCCCCTCTCCTTGGGAGAGGGGTTGGGGTGAGGCCTTTAATTGGTCTTTCCCACCATATTTTCTGGCCTTACCCACTCATCAAATTGTTCCGGAGTCACGTATCCTAATTTAACCGCCATTTCTTTTAATGTTGTGCCCTCTTTATGTGCTTTTTGAGCAATTTCAGCAGCTTTATAATAGCCAATTTTTGTATTTAATGCCGTTACAAGCATCAGGCTATTATCGACATGTTTTTTAATATTTGCCTCGATCGGTTCAATACCAACAGCGCATTTATCATTAAAAGAGACACAACCGTCACCGATCAATCTTGCGCTATGGAGAAAGTTATATATCATCACAGGTTTAAAAACATTTAATTCAAAATGTCCGGTAGCACCCCCAATATTTATTGCCACATCATTTCCCAATACCTGTGCTGCGATCATAGTTAATGCTTCGCACTGAGTTGGATTTACTTTTCCCGGCATAATTGACGAGCCCGGCTCATTATCCGGTATAAAAATTTCACCGATTCCACTCCGTGGTCCAGATGAAAGCAATCGAATATCATTTGCAATTTTCATCAGGCTGACTGCAATTGTCTTTAATGCGCCATGACTTTCAACAATAGCATCATGTGCTGCCAGCGCCTCAAATTTATTTTCAGCGGTTACAAATGGTAAATTGGTAAGTTGTGCAATATGCTTTGCTACATTCTCAGAATAATCTGGCGGAGTATTGATTCCTGTGCCTACGGCTGTTCCACCCAGGGCCAGTTCACTTAAATGAGGTAAAGTATTTCTAATTGCTTTTAACCCATGATCAAGTTGTGATCTATAACCACTAAACTCCTGGCCAAGCGTGAGCGGTGTTGCATCCATACAATGTGTACGCCCGATCTTCACTACGTTCATGAATTGCTTACTTGTTACAGCAAGCGTATTACGCAGTTTTTCAATTCCCGGGATCGTTAATTCAACAAGGCTTTTATAAGCTGCAATATGCATTGCCGTCGGAAAAGTATCGTTTGAAGATTGGGATTTATTTACATCATCATTCGGATGTAAGAATTTCTCTTTGTCACTTAACTTTCCCCCATTTAATACATGGCCACGGTAAGCGATCACTTCGTTCACATTCATGTTGCTTTGCGTTCCGCTGCCTGTTTGCCATACAACAAGCGGAAAATAATCATCAAGTGTGCCTTCCAAAATCTCATCGCAAACCTTGCCGATCAAATCACATTTTTCTTTTGATAAAATACCTGCTTCAAAATTGGTAATGGCTGCGGCTTTTTTTAAATAAGCAAAAGCGCTAATAATCTCTTTTGGCATTCTATCGGTGTCCTGTGCAATTTTAAAATTATCTATGCTGCGCTGGGTTTGTGCTCCATAATATGCATCTGCGGGAACTTTTACTTCTCCCATAGTGTCTTTTTCTATCCTGTATTCCATATCCATTTTGGGTTTTAAAAATAACGTCGCAAAGTTACAAGTCAAGCAGCAAACGGTTGCGTCAAAATTTTAGCTTGGTTCAGTCAGATGCTTTACTTTTAAAGCTAAATCATTACTACGCCAAATGAGAAGCCTCACTATATCTTGCTTGCTGTTTTTTGTATTTAAATTATCAGCCCAAACCTATCAGCCCAATTGGGAATCGCTTGATAAACGGCCCACACCTCAATGGTTCAAAGATGGGAAGTTTGGCATCTTTATTCACTGGGGTGTATACGCAGTGCCGGGCTGGAGCACCAAAGGCAACTATGCTGAATGGTACCAGCAGGGTTTACAAACAACAGATACGGCAAGACAAAAATTTCACAAAGCGAAATTTGGGAATAGAACTTATTATGACCTTGCCAATGATTTCAAAGCTGAACTATATAATCCTGATGATTGGGCAAAGCTATTTGAAAAGTCAGGTGCAAAATATATTGTACTTACATCGAAGCACCATGATGGTTTTACTTTGTGGCCAAATGAGAATGCAAATAAGACATGGGGCTTTCCATGGAATGCAAAAGAGATCGGTCCGAAAAGAGATCTGCTTGGTGATCTTTTTAAAGCCGTTCGAAAAACTTCAGTTCATGCAGGCATGTATTATTCATTGTACGAATGGTTCAACCCGCTTTGGAAAAGTGATCCAAAAAAATATGCAACAGAGCACGTTTGGCCACAAATGAAAGAATTGATCAATACTTATCAGCCAGATGTTTTCTGGACAGATGGTGATTGGGATGTACCTGCTGAGACATGGAAGAGCCAGGAATTTCTTTCCTGGTTATTTAATGATAGTCCTGTAAAAGATAAAGTGATCGTGAATGATCGTTGGGGTAGTGGTATTCGTTTTCATCATGGTGGCATTTATACTCCGGAGTATCAGCCCGATCTTGATTTTGAAGATCATGATTGGGAAGAAAGCCGGGGCATGGGATATAGTTATGGATACAATCGTGAAGAAGATGCCTGGGATTATAACACTACTCAATCGTTGGTAATTGCATTGATCGATAAAGTAAGTCGTGGTGGAAATTTTTTATTGGATATAGGTCCTGATGAACATGGCAAAATCCCGCCCATCATGCAGGAGCGATTATTAGAGATCGGTGAATGGCTGAAGTTAAATGGAGAGGCCATTTATAATACAAGAAGATGGAAAACACCATTTCAATGGAGTGAAGGGCGTCGAGATTATAAAGGTGGGAATGAACATATAACCGGCGATTGGAAAACGGGTGGTGATATTATGCTTAAGTTAACTGTTGATCCTGACCCGGGGTATGCGGTGAAAGAAGTTTTTTATACGTATAATCCTTCAAAAAATAATCTTTACGGAATATTCCCTAAATATCCTGATAATAGAAAATTAATTTTAAAAGATATTGCAGTACCAGCCGGCACCAACATCAGTTTACTTTCAACCAAAGAAAATTTGCCCTGGAAACAAGCAGGCCAAAATGTGGAGATAAGTTTACCTGAATACAATCCTAACAAAATAAAATCGCCTTTTGCTTATGCACTGAGAATTGAGAATTTTGGAAAGTTTGCTTCGAAGCCACAAATCAGGATTGATTATTCGAAAGATCCAATGAAACCTACCGTAACTATGAGTAGTGAAATGGGCACAAAAATTTATTATACTATTGATGGTTCACAACCCACAAAAAATTCTCTACTGTATGCAGGACCTTTAGTAATGGATAAAACAACAACAATTAACGCAATTGCGATCAGTCCTATTCCACCTGTTTCGCCGTCCACCAATAATTATAACCTTTTGAGCAGTTCTGTTTCATCTCATACTGCACAGGCTTATAACTGGATGAAAGCAATCAAACCATCAGGTACAAAGCCTGGTATCAATTTTAGATACTATGAACCAACAGGAAAAATTAACATGAAATCAATAACCGGTACTCCAGCTGCTTCGGGAGTAACTGAAATAATCTCACATCAAAACAAAAAACGTCCTGATAAGTTTGCTTTTGAATTTACCGGCTATATTAAAATAGATAAAGACGGCATTTATACTTTCTTTACTGATTCTGACGATGGCAGTATGCTTTATATCGATGACGAAGAAATCGTGAACAATGATGGTGATCATGGTAACATAGAAAAAAGCGGTAAGGCTGCATTGAAAAAAGGTTTTCATAAAATAAAAGTGCTTTACTTTGATAGTGGCGGTGGCAATTCATTAAGAGTGTCATTGCAACCGGAAGGTGGAAAGAAAGAAGTAATACCAGCATCATTATTGTTTCATTAATCAAACTGCAGCATGAACCAAACCAGGAACTCCTATCTTTTTGCTTTTATATTAGTCACCAGCCTTTTTTTTCTTTGGGCTTTTTTACATAATACCAATCCAATTCTAATACCTCATTTGAAGAAGGCCTGCGAGCTGACAGATACACAATCGTCCTTCATTGATCTTGCTGTTTACTTTGGTTATTTTCTGGTTGCTATCCCTGCAGGGCTGGTCATGCATAAGTTTGGATATAAGCGAGGAATCATAATCGGGCTATTTCTTTATGCAGCAGGAGCCTTGTTATTTATACCGTCGGCATCCTCAAGAAGTTTTGCCTTGTTTCTGGCTGCATTATTCATACTTGCAGCAGGCGCTACTTTTCTTGAAACAGTGGCCAATCCCTACATTACAATATTAGGTCCGAAAGAAACTTCTGAACAACGATTGAATTTCGCCCAATCATTTAATGGTGTCGGCGCATTTGTGGCACCGATCATTGGCGGTAAATTTATTTTATCCGGTGTTGAACATACAAAAGAAGAATTGAACCAGATGGCTGCAAATGGCACGCTGAATGCTTATTTGCAGTCAGAAGCTGATACAGTGAAAATTCCCTATTTGATCATTGCAGCGGTCGTTATTTTGGTTACCATTGGTTTCTTATTTACCAAATTACCTGAAGTAAAAGAATCTGATACAGCTGATGCGCATACGGGATTTTCATTTAAAGTATTACGTCATCCGCATGTGCTCTGGGCCGTGATCGCACAATTTTTTTATGTAGGTGCACAGGTAGGCGTGGGAAGTTTTTTATTCGGTTTTCAAAACAAGTAATGGATCTTGGCGAAAAACCTGCTTCCTACTTATGGGGCTCAATTGCCATGGTCGGTTTTATGGTTGGACGCTTTGCCGGAACTTTTTTAATGAGATATATAAAGCCACAAAAGCTTTTGCTCATTTATGCATTGATAAATATTCTATTGCTGATAGTCGCATTGAATACAAGTGGCAATATAGCAGTGTATGCAGTCATCGCTGTTCCATTTTTTATGTCGATCATGTTCCCGACGATATTTGCTTTAGGTATAAAAGAATTAGGCGAAGAAACAAAAATGGCTTCATCACTATTGGTGATGTCAATTGTTGGTGGTGCTTTGGCTCCTTTAGCAATGGGCTTAATTTCAGATTACACTGGCAGCATGCAAAAAGCCTATATCATACCTTTACTTTGTTTCCTAGCAGTTGCCTGGTTTGGCTGGAAAGGATATAAAATAAAACAGATCAATGTTTCGTCTTGATAATAAGAATGCGGTGATCACGGGCGGAGGTAGTGGTATTGGAAAAGCTATTGCAAAACTTTTTGCGAGGCAGGGTGCCACCATTCACATTCTTGAATGGAATACCGATACGGCAACTGAAACTGTCGCGGAGATCACAAAAGATAATGGTAAAGCATTTGTACATAAATGCAATGTGGCTGATCATAAAGAAGTACTGGCAATATTCGAAACCATCGGCGCAATAAATATTCTTGTCAATAATGCCGGCATTGCTCATATCGGCAAAGCGGATAACACCAAGGAAGAGGATTTTGATAAAGTAATTTCTGTGAATGTAAAGGGAGTTTACAATTGTATTCATGCATCGATACCACAATTAAAAAGATCAGGCGGCGGTTGTATAATTAATATGGCCTCTATTGCCGCACAGGTAGGAATACCCGATAGATTTGTGTACAGTACTGCAAAAGGCGCGGTAATGGCAATGACCTTAAGCGTTGCCAAAGATTATTTGCAAGAAAACATAAGATGCAATTCCATTTCACCAGCAAGAGTGCATACGCCATTTGTAGATGGGTTTTTAAAAAATAATTATCCCGGCAAAGAAGCAGAAATGTTTGAAAAACTTTCAAAAACACAACCAATTGGAAGAATGGGAACACCGGAAGAGATAGCTGCACTTACTTTATACCTCTGTAGCGATGAAGCATCTTTTATTACTGGTTGTGATTATTTGATCGATGGTGGGTTTGTTAAACTCAATAATTAGAACCGGGATAAACTGGATTAAATGGGATTTGGAGGAAATTTTTGATCAATCGAAATAATATGAAGAAACTAATTTTAATTACACTATTAAACACTTTTGCTTTTTTTTCAAGTGCACAATCCGGGTATAATCCAACCCCCGAAAATCTTACAGCGAGAAAAGAATTCCAGGATATAAAATTTGGAATGTTCATTCATTGGGGTGCATCCAGTGTTCTCGGTGCGGGTGAATGGGTGATGAATCAAAGAAATATTAAAGTGAGTGATTATACAAAGCTCATTCATATTTTCAATCCGCAAAGTTTTGATGCCGCAAAATGGGTGGGTATTGCTAAATCTGCCGGAATGAAATACATCACTTTTATCACCCGCCATCATGATGGATTCAGCAATTGGGATACAAAGCAATCTGATTGGAAAATAACAAAGACGCCGTACGCTAAAGATGCCTTTAAGCAATTGGCAGATGAATGTCATAAACAAGGCATGAAACTTTTTTGTTACTATTCACTGCTTGACTGGTATCGCAGCGATTATCAATATGAAACCGGAAGAACAGGGAAGGGGACCGGCAGAACAGAAAAAAGTAATTGGGAAAGTTATGTTCGGTTTATGAAAGCTCAATTAACTGAGTTGCTCACCAATTATGGTCAAATCGACGGTATCTGGTTCGATGGTCATTGGGACCAATTGGATAATGATCATGATAAAAAACAGGGATCAAAAGTTAACTGGCATTATGATGAGATTTATAAACTCATTCATAGTTTACAGCCGAAATGTTTAATAAGTAACAATCATCATTTAACGCCGATACCGGGAGAAGATTTCCAGGCGTTTGAAAAAGATCTGCCCGGTCATAATACTACGGGATTTGGGGGTGCCTCAGTTTCTGAATTACCGTTGGAAACCTGCGAAACAATGAATGACAGTTGGGGTTTTAATATTACTGACAGAAATTATAAATCGGTAAAGAGATTAGTTCAGTACATGGTAAAAGCCGCCGGCTATAATGCAAACTTTTTGTTGAATGTCGGTCCAATGCCTGATGGGGCGATCCAGCCTGAGTTTATTGATACGTTAAAAGCAGTTGGCAAATGGATGCAACAATATGGCCAATCAATTTATGGCACGAGAGGAAATATAATTCCACCAAAAGACTGGGGGACGATGACCATAAAAGGTAACATGGTTTATATGCATATTTTAAATAAACCTGAAAACCCTGCCTTTGTTTTTATTCCTGAGTTTACAAAAAAAATTTCCAAGGCTTTATTATTGAATAGAAACAAGGAAATAAAATTCAAACAGCAGGCCGAAGGAACTTTTATTTACCTTGATGGAATTGTGTTAGATGATATTGATACGATCATTCAATTAGATGTAAAATAAGATCAGATGAAACTAATTCGTTTTGGCGATATGGGAAAAGAAAAACCTGGTGTGATAATTAATGACCAATGGTTTGATGTATCAGAATATATAAATGATTACGATGAAAAATTTTTTGAGAATGACGGGCTTTCATTGCTTAAAACTATTATCAGCGAAAAACTCCCGATGGCTACCGGGATAAAAGAAATTTCAAGAGATACACGTCTCGGCTCACCTGTTGCAAGGCCATCCAAGATCATTTGTATAGGCTTAAATTATTCAGATCATGCAACAGAAAGCAAGATGCAATTGCCTCCTGAGCCGGTTATTTTTTTTAAAGCAACTACAGCTATAGCTGGACCAAACGACAATCTCGTCATTCCTAAGAATAGTAAGAAAACAGACTGGGAAGTTGAACTTGGGGTGGTGATCAGTAAGAAGGCTTCTTATGTTGACGAAGCCGTTGCTTTAAATTATGTTGCCGGTTATCTGTTGCATAATGATTACAGCGAAAGGGAATTTCAGTTAGAAAGAAGCGGTCAATGGGTTAAGGGGAAAAGCTGTGATACATTTGCCCCGCTTGGTCCTTATTTAGCAACCCAAGATGAAATTTCAGATGTAAACGATCTGCGACTTTGGTTAACAGTCAACGGAACTATAATGCAGGATGGAAGTACAAAAAATCTTGTTTTTAAAATTCCTTATCTCGTTTCCTATCTCAGTCAGTTTATGACTTTATTACCCGGGGACATTATCTCGACCGGAACACCGGCAGGTGTTGGATTGGGTCAAAAACCGGAACCAGTTTATATAAAACCGGGTGATGTGATCGAATTGGGTATTCATGGATTAGGGAGTAGTCGACAAGTTGCAGTTCCTTACAATAATCAATAATTATTAATTAGTAATTATTGATTATTAAAAAAGAGATTATGAAAAAGTATTGCCTTGCTTTGGATTTAAAGGATGATCCCAAACTTATTGCTGAGTATGAAGACTATCATAAAAATGTTTGGCCTGAAATAATTGAAAGTATTAAAGGATCTGGGATAGAAGTTTTGGATATATACCGGACAGGCAACAGGATGTTTATGATAATTGAAGCGGACGATAATTTTAGCTTTGAAAAGAAAACAGCAATGGATGCAAACAATCCCAAAGTGCAGGAATGGGAAAACCTGATGTGGAAATTTCAACAGGCATTACCAGGTGCAAAACGTGGAGAGAAATGGATATTGATGGATAAAATTTTTGAATTGCCATGATTATAGATAGCCACGTTCATTTTTGGAAGTATGATAAGGTAAGGGATGCCTGGATAACTAACGAAATGAAGATTCTGAAACAGGATTATTTGCCTGCTCATCTTTTATCTACATTCAAAAGAAATGGGGTTGATGGATGTGTTGCGGTTCAAGCCGGGCAAAGTGAATATGAAACTCACTTTCTGGTTGAACTTTCAAAAACGCATCCTGAAATCAAAGGTGTCGTGGGTTGGGTTGATCTGCTGAATACAAACCTTGAAGAGCGACTTCAGTTCTTTTCACAGTATGATATTATTAAGGGCTGGCGGCATGTTGTACAATCAGAGGCTGATAACTTTCTATTAAGGCAAGATTTTCAGGACGGCATCCAAACGCTGGCACCCTACCACTGTACTTATGATATTCTTATTTATCACGACCAGTTAAAACCAGCCTTAGAGTTTGTTTCAAAATTTCCTGATCAGAAATTTGTGATCGACCATTGTGCCAAACCTGATATCGGAAAGAAGCATATTGACGAGTGGAAAACATTGATAAAAAAAATAGCTCAGTATCCTAATGTTTATTGCAAGGTTTCCGGATTGTTTACAGAAACACAATGGAAACAGTGGAGTCCGGCAGATTTTTATCCCTATCTTGATGTTGTGTTTGAGGCGTTCGGTACAGATCGCCTGATGTTTGGAAGTGACTGGCCTGTAATGTTGCTTTCAGGAATTTATGTGCAATGGAAAAGTTTATTAGAAAAATATATGGAAAATTTTGTTGAGGAAGATAGACTCAAGGTGTTTGGAGAAAATGCAATTCAATTTTATAACTTATAAAAAGAAAGCCACAGAAACGCTGAAACACTGATCCGTGTTTCTGTGCATCAGTGGCTAAAAAAATATGGATCTCCAATTAAAAGACAAAGTTGTTATTGTTACGGGGGGTGCCAAGGGCATTGGCGCAGGTATTACAAGATCCCTGGCAAATGAAGGTGCAATTCCAGTAGTAATTGGAAGAAATGCGGAGGATAATGATGCGATCATTAAAGAGATCGGCGCTGGTTTCGGTATCACTGCTGAGCTTACTCATCCTGATGAATGTGCAAGAGCAGTAAAAGAAGCAATAGAAAAATTCGGAAAGATCAATGGCGTAGTGAATAATGCAGGAGTAAATGATGGCGTAGGATTGGAAAAAGGGAATTATGAATCATTCGTTGCGTCATTGCACAAAAATCTTATTCATTATTATTTGATCGTTCATCATGCTTTGCCTGAACTTATCAGGAACAAAGGATCTGTTGTAAACATCGGAAGCAAGGTGGCTGACACGGGACAGGGCAACACATCAGCTTATGCGGCAGCCAATGGAGGACGAGATGCGCTCACAAGAGAATGGGCAGTAGAATTATTAAAGTATGGAATTAGAGTAAATGCAGTGATTGTTGCAGAGTGTTATACTCCTTTATATGATAAGTGGATAAAGACCTTGCCCAATCCTGAAGAGACATTGAAGAAGATCACTGACAAAATTCCATTAGGAAAAAGAATGACAACTGCCGAGGAAATTGCTGATATGGTTGTGTTTCTTCTTTCAGAAAAATCAAGTCATACAACAGGCCAATTGATATATGTTGACGGCGGATATACCCATCTTGACAGGGCCCTGCTATAATTTTTACAAACGCATGAAAAGAATTCTTGTCTCCCTCATTCTGAGCCTTTCGATCGTTTTGACGAACGCACAACAAGCGGATAATATTATCATCATAACCACGGATGGTTATCGCTGGCAGGAATTATTTAAAGGAATGGATTCCGCGATAGCGAATAATTCAAAATTTAACCAGGGCGATAGTGCTTATATCTTTCAGCGGTATTGGAGTAATGATGAAAATGAAAGAAGAAAAAAACTGATGCCATTTTTCTGGAATACAATTGTGAACCATGGACAGATATATGGCAACAGGAAGTTTGACAATAAAGTTGATAATGCAAATCTTTTTAAGTTCAGCTACCCGGGTTATAGTGAGATCATGACCGGTTATGCTGATACGGCGATCAATTCAAACGAATACGATCCTAACCCGCATGTTACAGTTCTTGAATTCTTAAATCACCAACCAAAGTTTAAGGGTAAAGTAGCCGCCTTTGGTGCATGGGATGCTTTTGATCGCATATTGAATCAACAAAGAAGCGGTATCCCTGTTTTTTCAGCATATGATAGTGTCGGTGGTAAAGTACCTACAGCAAATGAAAAACTGATCAATACCATGATGCAGGATTCATATCGACCGTTTGATAATGCAGAGTGTCTTGATGTGTTTACGCATTATGCAGCCATAGAATATTTAAGAACAAAGAAGCCCAGGGTCCTTTATATCGCTTATGGTGAAACCGATGAATGGGCACATCACAGTTATTATCGTTCTTATTTGGATGCCGCGCATCTTGTTGATAAATGGATAAAAGACATCTGGAATTACTTGCAAAATGATCCTCAATACAAAAATAAAACTGCTTTGTTCATTACTACTGATCATGGTCGTGGTGATGTCAATAAAGATGAGTGGACAAGTCATGGTAAAAAGATCGTTGATGCAAATGAGATCTGGTTTGCGGCAATGGGGGCAGGAATTGCTCCAAGCGGTGAACAAAAAAATAGTGCACAATTCTTCCAGGATCAGTTTGCACAAACAATTGCAAAACTTTTGGGATATACCTATAAAGCAAAACATCCTGTTTCACCTGAAATTAAATCTGTACTTAAAAAATGAAAAAACTATTTATTTACTTTTTGCTTTTTGATTTGTCAATTTGCCTGCAAGCCCAGTTGATCAAAACACCATTGCCAACTAAGCAACAGCTTGCCTGGCATGAAATGGAATTTTATCTCTTTATCCATTTTGGCCCGAATACATTTACTGATAAAGAATGGGGACATGGTGATGAGCCTGAAGATATTTTTAACCCAACACAACTCGATTGCAGGCAGTGGGCAAGAATCGCAAAGCAAGCCGGTGCCAAAGGAATTATAATTACAGCAAAACATCATGATGGATTTTGTTTGTGGCCAAGCAAATATTCAACGCATACTGTTCGTGAAAGCAAATGGAAAAATGGGAAAGGTGATGTATTGAAAGAATTATCACAGGCATGTAAAGAACAAGGGTTAAAGTTTGGAGTTTATATTTCTCCATGGGACCGAAATCATCCAAAATATGGTACGGCAGAATACAATGACGTATACGTAAATACCATGAAGGAGATCTTTGCCAACTATGGCCCCATATGGGAACTGTGGTGGGATGGAGCAAATGGCGAAGGACCAAATGGAAAAAAGCAGGTTTATAATTGGGATCGGTTTAAGAAAACAGTAAATACGATTTCACCAAGAACAGTCGTGTTCAGCGATGTGGGCCCGAATATCAGATGGGTTGGCAACGAAAGAGGAATTGCAGGTAAAACAAATTGGAATTATCTCGATACAATTGGATTTACACCCGGTCAAGGGGCTCCGCATGTAGATACGTTGAACCAGGGAAATGCGTTTGGAAGAGTATGGATACCCGCAGAATGTGATGTAAGCATTCGTCCTGGTTGGTTTTACCATGCTAACGAAGATGAAAAAGTAAAAAGCGGTGAGCAGTTATTTGATCTTTATTTAAAATCTGTTGGACGTGGATCGAATTTATTATTGAATGTCCCTCCCGACAGAAGAGGTGTTATACATGAAAATGATTCTGCAGCTTTAATGGCGTTTAAAAAATTAAGGGACGAAAGTTTTGCAAAGAATTTATTGAATGATGCAAAAGCTTATTGGGAAATAAATGAAGAAGCGTTTCTAAAGGATAGTATCAATTATCGAACACTAGATAAACGAGGAGCCATATATGGCATCAACACGCAAAGTTTTATGGTGCAGCTATCTGCTCTAAAGCAAGTAAATTGTATTGTGCTCCGCGAAGCGATCCATCTTGGGCAAAATGTTGAAAGTTTTAAAATTCTTTTATTGAATGGTGATCGGCAAGTGGCCGAAATTAACGGAACTACTATCGGCAGAAAAAGGATACTGACGTTCCCTGTTCAAACTATTACTTCATTTAAAGTTATTTTCGAAGATCGTTTTGGCAATGATAATGTAAGCGGTGTAGCTGCATATCTGCTTGAAGAAAAACTCATTGAAAAATAAATAATAGCTAGTAGAATTACGTGTCCCACTCACACATAATAAAAAGATTGTCATCCAAGCTTAAAAAGTCCGAACAAGTGTTATTATGAACAAAGTTTCTCCCTATTTTTAGAGACTGATTACCCTCACCAAAACAAAACCTTTATGAGAAAGTTTCTTCTGCTGTTATTTTTATCAGCAATCATTACTACAGTAGCGTTTTCACAAAACAATTATTGGTCTGTCAATAATGAAAACAGAAATGCTATTGCTACCAATAAAGCTGTTGCACGATTATCGTATCCTAAGGAGTATAAATTATTTAATTTAACTATTGCTCCCCTTAGGCAACAATTATTTTCTGTTGTGGATAAGCAATCTAGACTATCAACAATCATTACATTACCAAATGCTGCAGGTGCTCTTGAACAGTTTGAAGTATATGAATCTTCAAATTTTGAACCGGCATTGCAAGCCCAATTTCCCGAAATAAGAGCTTATTCGGGAAGAGGTATTACCGATAAATTCGCCACGCTGAAATTGAGTATCTCACCACAAGGAATTCAAACGATGGTTTTCAGAACTGACAGAGCGAATGAATTTATTGAACCTTATTCCCAGGATCATAATGTTTATTCGGTTTATAATTCTCATAGAGACAAAGGCCAATTACCATGGACCTGCAGTACAGAGGATAAACAGTTAAATACAACTATAACTTCTTCGTTCTCCCAGCTGGCCAATACAGGTAGTTCGGGCGGCACAATAAAAACTTTGCGTTTGGCACAATCGTGTAACGCAGAATACTCTAATTGGTTTGGTGCTACAAGTTCTGCGCAGGTAAACCTGGTTTTGGCCGCTTTTAATGCAACACTTACGCGTTGTAATGGTTGTTATGAAAAAGACCTGGCATTACATCTGAACCTTATTGCAAATACAACAGCGGTCATATATTATAATCCTTCAACTGACCCTTATACAACCATGTCAAACTGGAATAACCAGCTACAATCAACTTTAACGGCAAACATCGGTGAAGCCAATTATGATATTGGTCATATGTTTGGCGCCTCAGGTGGTGGCGGCAATGCGGGTTGTATTGGTTGTGTATGTGTAAACAATCAAAAGGGAAGAGGTATTACTTCACCTGCCGATGGAATTCCGCAGGGAGATAATTTTGATATTGATTATGTAGTTCATGAAGTAGGACATCAATTAGGAGGCAACCATACCTTTTCGCACGGATTGGAAGGAACGGGTGTAAATAAAGAAGTTGGCTCTGGGATTACTATTATGGGTTATGCCGGAATTACTTCTTATGATGTCGCACCACATTCAATCGACATTTTTCATGAAGCCACCATTGCACAAATACAGGCAAACATCGCAACCAAATCATGCCCGGTAACAACGGTGATGACAGCTAGCCATGCTCCGGTTGTTTCACCTGTGGGCAGGTGTACAATTCCGATCAGCACTCCGTTTGCGCTTACTGAATCTGCAACTGATCAGGAGAACGATCCGATAACTTATTGTTGGGAACAAAACGATAACGCCACAACATCCGGTTCTAATAGTGTTGCATCACCCACGAAAGCAACAGGTCCAAACTGGTTATCATTTTCACCTGTTGCATCTGGAACAAGGACATTTCCAACCTTATCAACGATCCTGGCTGGCTTAAATGTGACAGGACCACTGCCCGGTGGTGATGCAGTAGCAAACATAGAAGCATTAAGTTCTGTTTCAAGAACACTGAACTTCAGAGTAACCGTTAGAGATAATCATCCTTATGTTGCTGGTTCAACAATTGGACAAACAGGTTTTACAGATGCAGTGGTTAATGTTACTAATACAGCAGGACCATTTGCGGTAACTGCACCAAACACTAATGTTAACTGGGGAGGCGGTAGTTCACAAACCGTAACCTGGAGTGTGAATGGCACCAATGCCGGATCGGTAAATTGTGCCACGGTAAATATCTTATTATCTACTGATGGTGGTCAAACTTTCCCAACGGTATTAGTTGCTGCTACTGCCAATGATGGTTCACAGGTTATAACAGTTCCAAATACACCAGGCATTACAAATAGAATAAAGGTGGAAGCTGTTGGAAATATTTTCTTTGATATCTCAAATACAAATTTCACTATTGGTACGGCACCTGGTTGCGGCAATCCTACAGGATTAAATGAAACATCTATAACGACTAATAGTGCGACTGTGAACTGGAGTGCTCTTAGCGGAGCTTTGAATTATGATGTAGACTATAAAACTGCATCATCTGGTACATGGATCAATGCGGCGACCGGCACAACTTCTCTTTCAGTAAACCTGAGTGGTTTGTCATCTTCAACAGTATATGATTGGAGAGTAAGAGGAAATTGTTCGGGAGGTCCCGGTAGCTATGTTACAGATCAGTTTACAACAGCGGCAGCATGCGGTGATCCAAATGGTTTGAATACAACTGCAATTACAACAAATAGCGCAACTGTAAACTGGAGTGCCGTTGCAAATGCCATCGGTTATGATGTAGATTATAAAGCGGCTTCATCCGGAACATGGATCAATGCTGCAATAAATACAACTTCATTATCAGTTGATCTGACAGGTCTTTCTTCATCTACACTTTATGATTGGAGAGTTAGAGCAGATTGCTCAAGCGGCAGCGGCAATTATGTTGCTTCACAGTTTACAACCGCAGCAGTTGGAGGTGCATGCCCTGGTATATATGACGTAAGTACCAATGGATCAACAGGCGGCGCGGCAACTATTCCATTGAATACAGACATTCTGGGAACTATATCTTCAAGAGGTGATAACGACTATTACAAGGTTATACCAACAACAAGCGGCACCCTTACCATTTCATTAGCCTCACCACTCCCGGCAAATTATGATCTGGCATTATTCTTAAACGGAAGCGGAACTCCATTGCAAACTTCTTCAAACAATGGTACTGCCGGCGAAACAATTGAGGCCGCAGTGACTGCCGGTGCTACATACTATATAAGAGTATACCCAAGAAACAATGGCGCATGGAATGCCAGCTTATGTTATACGCTTAATGTTAGCGATGGTACATCTAGAGGTGGTAACGGTTGGATCACAGGTAATGGAGCGGGAATGAACATCTTCCCGAACCCTGCCACTCAAATGATCAATGTGTCCTTGGATCGGATAAATGGCAAAACTGAAATAAAAGTGTACAACATCATGGGTAATCTTCTGATGCGCCAGATAACCAATAAAACAAATACACAGTTAAATGTTTCAAAACTGCCAGCTGGTGTTTATATGGTAAGTGCAAGTGATGGCCTTGCCACAAGCAACTCAAAATTTGTAAAAGAATAAATTAAGTGAATGAACATAATTAAGGCTGTCCGGTTGGGCAGCCTTTTTATTTTTCTACTATGGATTTTAACGGGAAATTTTTTATATCAACTGGTTTATATTTTTTTAAAGCCTGATCTATGGGTTAAATCGGCATAACAACATACATTTCCGACTGGCTGCCTCGTGATGTGCATTGGAAATTTTAAAAATAAACAGTTTCTCCCCTGCAAATACCTGGTAGCTGAATTCAAACTGATATTTATGAAAAACTGCATGTTAACTCCCGGGCACAGGTCATCAATCTTGTTCACAAGAATAAATGGATTTGAGCTTTATTACCCTGAGACTTTTCTGACAATCACCTTGGCAAAACTCCTTAACTTTAAGCATCATAAATGCTTCTGTAAACGATGCTTCCTGTAAAAAGAATTCTTGTTGTGCTGATGTTGATAATGGTAGGTGGCTTGATCTATTATTTCTCAAGGAACACAGAAACGATTGATTATAATACACAGGTAAAACCCATATTCAACAAAAAATGTATTGCCTGCCATGGCGGAGTAAAAGCAAAGTCCAATTTCAGTTTATTATTTAGAGAAGATGCATTAAAACCTGCGAAATCCGGAAAATATCCAATTGTTCCTGGCCATCCCGGAAAAAGTGAAATGATCCGCCGTATAACGGAAAAAGATGAAGAGGAAAGGATGCCCTACAAACATGATCCGTTAGCCAAAGAGGAGATTTCAATTTTAAGAAAATGGATAAAACAAGGCGCCGAATGGGGTGAACATTGGGCCTATATCCCGGTAAAGGAACCTGAGCTGCCCGAGGCAA